>Ga0209317_1001831_pt1 | contig 17013 bp, 20 predicted proteins | sample RifGroB2_FD_183994 | JGI IMG/M metagenome (GOLD analysis project Ga0209317, IMG submission 183994) | Soil microbial communities from Rifle, Colorado, USA - Groundwater B2 (SPAdes) (version 2) | ecosystem: Environmental > Terrestrial > Soil > Unclassified | place: Rifle, Colorado | collected... | reverse complement strand
TCGCTTCTATCACAGTTCCACCGCTTCGAGCGTTCAACGTGAACCGCCGTGTACGGATCCGTACGCACGGTGGTGTGGGAGGACGGCGGGAGTAATCCCGCCTCCTACCCGATCACCGGGACTATAGTTTTTCTATCCTCGCCTTACTCCGCAGTTTTGCCACGTACTCGGACAGCATCTTCTGAACCTTTTCCCTCTCCATCTGTTGCACGACCTTTTCCCGGACCGCTTCATACGGTTCCAGCCGCGCTCCCCGTCTTTCCGTAAGCTTTATGATATGGAGACCGGAGGGGGTCTCTATTATGTCGCTGATCTCCCCCGCCTTCAGTGCGAACGCCGTCTTCTCCAAACCTGGATTCATCGCCCCTCTGGCAAAGAACCCGAGGTCGCCACCGCGCACCCTGCTGGGGCAGTCGGAGTACTGGCTGGCGATCACGCCGAAATTTTCCCCGTCCTTTACCCTCTCCAGTAGCGCCTGCGCCTTGTTCCAGGCGAGGTCTCTTTGTCGAGCGCTTGACATTCGATCCATGCCGACCAGGATTTGGCTCGCCCTTACACTGCTCCCCGTTTTGAATCTCCCCAGGTTTCCCTGGTAGAACCTTTTCGCCTCAGCCTCGGAAACTACCGCCTGCGACCCGAACCGTTCTTCTACGAAGCTTTTTACCATCAGCTCCCTGCGGGTCATCTCCTGCAGTGCCGCCAGGGTGAGCCCCGTCTCCTTCAGCACTTTTTGAAACTCTGCTTCGCTTTGGTACTTGCCGCGATGCTGGGCCATTGCCTGCAGTACCTGCCGGTCCAGGTCCTTAACCTCGCTCTTTCGGGCGACCTGGTACAGCAGCTCGAACGCTGCAAGCTGGTTCAGTGCTTCCTCGCGAACCTGCTCCATGACTTTGGCTGATTGTGTGGAGGCGAGCTGTTTTTGTGCCAGCAGCGTCTTCACCATCCGGTTCAGATCACCCCTCGTAATGGCCGTCCCGTTAACAACTTGCACCGTATCTGTCGGGGAGGCGTGTCTTCCTTTGGGTGGCGCGGGTTGCCCGGATGGTTCCTTAGAGGAGTTGCAGGCCAGTAAGCTCAGGAGCAGGAGGGCGGCTATGGTTGCAGGTACAATCAGCTCTCTGCGAAAAGGCATGCATCCTCCACAGTGCGGGTTTCTTCGAAATGGATCGTGGAAGAAACAGCAAAAGCTGTACCGGCGAGGGCTGGTTTGGATACGGACAGGAATTCAGGTAGTTGAGGCGAGGTACCTGCAAGGGGGAGAGGGGACATGGGGGATACGGGGTGCCCGGGCGGTGCATATGCCCCACCCCCCGTCCGGAGGCCGGTGTCGTGTCGGTACACAGTGGGCAGTGATGGTCGCCTAGAGGGTCTGCCGTCGGGAGGGGGAGAAGGTACGTCGCTGGAAGTCGGCAGAGGCTGACATCAGGCCTTGAACTTGCTTTCCGTTCCCGCCCTTAGCCTTGAGATGTTTTCATGGTGTTTCAGGATGACTATGGCGGCAATGACGAGCGCCATTGCCGTCAACTCAGGGCTCGCGCCGACAATCCACACGGGGACGGGAATTACCGCTGCAGCTGTGATGGATGCAAGCGAGACGTAGCGCCACCTGTAGAGCACGAGGGCGAAGACGATGACGCCGAACAAGACGGAGAGGGGCGAGGTGCCAAGAAAGACGCCGAGGGCGGTTGCCACCCCCTTGCCACCCTTGAAGCCGAGAAAGATGGTGTAGACGTGCCCCAGGAAGGCGGCCACCCCGACGGCGGCGATCCAGATCTCGGGGAGCCCCAGCCATTTGGCGATCAGCACCGGTATGAGCCCTTTGAGGCAGTCGCCGACGAGGGTCAGGATGCCGAGCTTTCGCCCGATGGTCCGGTAGACGTTGGTTGCACCGATGTTGCCGCTGCCGCTCTCGCGGATGTTTACGCCCATGCTCCGGGCCAGGAGCAGGCCGGTCGGTACCGAGCCGAGCAGGTACGCGCCTATGAGGAGCAGTATCTCGTTCAAAATCGTCTCCATGCTGCTAATGAAAATACCGGCGCATCCTACAGCATTTCAGGCCAAACTGCAAGCCGCGGGGGGGCGCAAGGGGGGAAAACAGTCGATTTCACGGCGAAGGGCGGGGCAAAAGAGGTGGAATGCGGGGGGGCGCGGCCGCTACTCGAACCGGGCAAGCGGAGGGGATTTGCGTCTCCGCTCGAACCGGAGCACCGTCGCGGCCATGGTGAGGAATACGGCATCCCGGCCCAACGCGATCCATGGTGAGGTTTTGCTCCCCCCCTGCTTGAAGCAGCCGCAGTCGATGTCAAGCCCGCGCACGATCACCGAGACGAGGGCGGCCATGAAGGCGACGTTCAAGAAGGCGATGATCAGGGCCCCCGTCTTCACACGGTAGCCGCTAACTAGGAGCAACCCGCAGATCAGCTCCAGAAACGGGAGCGCGGCGGCTGCGAGGTAGCTCCAGAAATAGGGGAGTATCTGGTAGTTCGCCACACTCCCGGCGAAGGCGACCGGATCGGCGATCTTGTGGAGCGCTGCGTAGATGAAAATGGCCCCCAGCGAAATCCTGACCGCCGCCGGCAGATAGCGTTTCAGCCCGTTCATTTTGCACCTCCGGCTACCGGATAGCCGGCGTCCCGCCATTCCGGCAGGCCGCCCTCGAAGACATAGACCGAGCTGTACCCCGCCTTGATAAGGATCGTTCCAAGGTCCATGCTGTCGTGGCAAGAAAAACCGTTGCAGTAGGCGATGATGACGGCGTCAGTCGGGACCTTGGGAAGCGGGGAGCCGGAGCGCCGGGCCTCCTCCAGCGGCAGGGGGAGGGCACCCGCGATATGTTCCTTGGCAAAGCTGTCGGAGCTCCTCGCATCGACGAGCACCGCCTGCCCGGCGTCAAGCATCTCTTTTACCTGCATGAGCCCGATCGGCATCGGGAGGATTTCTCCCTGGGCTGCCGGCTCTGCCTGCTGCTGCGTCGGCTTGCCGCGCCAGGCATCCGCCAGCAGTTCCATGTTCCAGGAGATGCCGAGCAGAGCGGCTATCATCACGACCAGCGCGATTTCTGCGACTGTACCATATCTTTTCTTGGACATTTTCTTTGTGCTCTCGTTGCTGCGAAGGGGTTGCCATGCCGCTTTTTGCGTCGGGCATGGTCTGTGTTTCGCACCCTGTTCGGGGGGCGGAGTTTCGGACTACCTGTGAGATGTTACGCAAAAGGAGATCTAAGGTCAACGGGGAGGATGGCAGACTCTGCAGGTGAGGCTCTAGAAAACCCGCTCGGGAGGGTAGATGTCGTGCTCTTCCAGCCAATGCCCGGCCCGGGTGGTGAGGAGTTCCTCCCTGATCGCCTGGAAGCGCTCGAACTCCTCCGGGTAGAAGGAGAGTATCTCATGCAGCCTGCCGTGCGACTGCTTGCCGGTGAAGGCGCGCACCAGCATCGACTTCAGCCCCTCGTTGGCGATGCCTTGTATGAAGGCATGCACGAGTTGGCGCTCCTGGCCATAGTCGAAGGGGGGAACCTCCAGGTAGCGGTCCTGCTGGGTTTCCATCTCGTCCCAGAACGGGTCGTCGTCGTATTCAGCCGGAACCGAGAAGATTTCGCCGGTTTCCCGGTCCAGGAAATAGATCAGGTCGGTGTCGCTGTTTTCGAAGGCCTCCATCAGGTCTTCCCAGACGATCTCCAGGTTGCGCATCGCGTGCATCGATACCTCTTTAAAATCAGGTTAAGGTCGAGGTTTAGGTTGAGTAACAACTTGAGGTTGAGGAACAAATACTCTAAAACGGGTCAAGGTCGAGGTTGAGGTTGAGGAACAGGTCATTTTTGTATATATTGCGCAAATGCGCAAGATTTTCATCGCCGATGCCCACCTGAAAAGACCGGAAGACGACAACTACCGGACCCTGATCCGTTTCCTGGAAACGCTTCCCGCCGATACGGACACCCTGTACCTTATGGGGGACATATTCGAGTTCTGGATCGGCAACCCTGTGCCGGTGTACAGCCATTACCGGGAAATCATCGACTGCCTGAAGGATGTGAGGGGGCGTGGGGTGCGCATCGTCTACTTCGAGGGGAATCATGATTTCCACCTGGGGCGCTTCTTTCAGGAGCAACTGCAGGCGGAGGTATATGAGGCTGGCGCGGTGCTGAACATCGGTTCGCAGAGGGTCTACCTCTGCCATGGGGACCAGATAAACCGCGCGGACCACCGCTACCGGGCCTTCCGACTGCTTTTGCACAACCCGGTGGTCAAGGCCATGGTGCCGCTGTTCTCCCGAAGGCTCGCGGACCACGCGGCCGTCACGCTTTCACGTCGCTCCAGCGAGCGGCACGGCTACCGGCGCAAGCGCTGGGACTACCGGGTCATCCTCGACACCTTCGCCAGCGAGCGCTTCGCCTCGGGGTGCGACGTGGTCATCACCGGCCACTACCATCTCCCCATCTACCAAAGCGAGCCCGGGCGTGTCTTCATCTCGCTTGGGGACTGGATCACCCAGTATTCCTACGCCCAGTGGCTGGACGGCACGTTCACCCTGGAGAGCTTCGAAGGGCGCTACTCCATCCCGAAGAGCCTCAGGTAGTTGGCGACCCGTTTTTCAAGGGTCGGCGCCGCTATCTCCCGGCAGATACCGTCGGGGCGGTAGCCGTGGCAGACTGCGGGGCGCTCATGGTAGATGCTGCACCTGAGGGACCCGTCCAGGTGCCGGCATCTCTCTCCCGCCGCTTTCCCGAGCGTGCTGATGTCCGGCGCGACGCAGCAGGTTCCGCATCCTGAACAATCCATTTCCCCACCCTACCTGAAGAAGGCTTCCAGCGCCTGCTCGCCCACCGAGGTGGCCTTGATGCGCCACTTGTTCTCGTTCACGACCAGGGCCGCCAGGGCGATCTGCGGATCCTCCATCGGCGCATAGGCGGCGAACCAGCTGTAGTGGCCGGCCGGATCGGTCCCGTCGATGGAGCCGGTCTTCGCAGCGATGCTCACCGAGGCGAGCATCCGTCTTCCCCTTCTGTCGTGAAACGCCCTGCGCGATGTGCCGGTTTTCACCGTGGTGGCGAGCATCTGCGCCAGCGACGAGGCTGTCTCAGGTGTCATCACCGTGCGAAGCGGCTGCGGCCTGTGGGTGAAGACCACGTTCCCCTTGGCGTCGCGGATCTCCGTAGCGAGCGAGGGTGCCATCATGACACCGCCGTTGGCTACGGCCGCCATCATGGCCGCCGCCTGGAACGGGGAACCCTTCACCTCGCGGTTCAGCCCCGCACCCATCAGCATGAGCTCGTCGACGGTCGCCGGTGACGGGGCGGTGCTCGTGGCGATGGGCGAGCCGGGGAAGAAACTCTGATTGAAACCGAACCTCCCCGCGTACAGAAGAAGCGGGTCGCGTCCCACCACCTCGCCGGCAAGCCTGCCGTAGACCGGGTTTACCGACTTCCCCATGGCGATGGAGAGCGGCATCTCCTGGTTGCCACGCCCGGGGCGCACCCGCCAGTACTTGGGGTTCTCCGAGGTGAGCCGGCCGTTGAAGGCAAACGGGGTCTCGGCGCTCACCTTCTTCTCCTCCAGCGCCGCCGTTGCCGTCACGATCTTGAAGAGCGATGCAAGCGGGTAGAGGTTGTAGTTCGCCCCCTTCTCCCATCCCGGCTGTGCCGACGAATGCGAGACGGTGGCCAGGATGCGCCCGGTCTTGGGCTCGATGGCGACGAAAAGGCCATAAGGGACCTTGTAGTCGCTCAGCACCTTCTCGACCCTCTTCTGCACGTCCTCGTTGATGGCGTAGACGACCTGGCCCCCCTGCGGCAGGGACGCGCTGTAGACCCCCCCCTGCACCTGCGCGCTCGGGTAGGCCTCGGAGGCGAGGCGGAAGGCGCTCCAGTTGTCCAGGCTCTTCAGGGAGATCGCTTCAGGCTTGGCAGCCGTGGCAGCCGTTTTTGCACGCGGGGATCCGAACAGGGAGAATACCGGGTAGGAAGCGAGCAAAAGCGCGATGATCGGGAGGATGAACTTCAGCCGCTTCTTGCGCGGCTTGTTCTCATCTATAGCCTTGAAGGCGTTGCGCCCATCAGGTCTATTCGCCCTGCCCGAACGTCGGCTTCGCTTGTGTTTGTCTATATCTTTGAAATCTTGCATAACCCGCTTCGCGACTATCGTTTAATCGGGCCACTATATGTCAACTGCTCCCCCTTTGTCAACGGCGGGCGGACTCTTTTCTGGGGCGGCGAGATCCCTGAGCGTGTGCCCCTTCAGGGCAGTTGTGACGGCACTCTCCACGGTCTCCAGGATCCCTTCGGCCTGCTCCTCGCCGGCGATGGTGGTGAAGGCGCCGCGGTTTCTCAGCGAGAGGAGCACCTCGGCGATGGTGACCTGGTTAAGATCGCGGGCGGGGTAGTAGCTGGCGCGGCCGTCTATGGCGTGCACGATGAACCCCCGCTTGCGCAGGTGCTCCAGCGTGTCACGGATGATGCGCAAGGGGATACCGAGCCTCCTTGCCAGGTGCTGCTCGCTCCATCCGGGCCTTCCGAGGTAGAAGGCCTCGGCGATATGCCTGAGTGCCGCCAGCGCTACCAGTTCCTGAAGCCGGGGGCTGATGCTCTGGCCCCTGATCTCCCTGCGGAAGGTAGCCCGGCTCTGGTGCGCGGCCACCACTTCCATGCCGAAAAGCACGATGGTCCAGCTGACGAAGATCCAGACCATAAGGATGGGGAGAGCGGCCAGGGTCCCGTAGATGGCGTTGTAGTTGCCGGCGCCCACCTGGAAGTGGATGTAGGCCCACTGGGCGAACTGCCAGAGCGTGCCGGCGAACACCGCACCGATCAGCGCCGAGGTGTAGCGCACCCGCGTGTTGGGGATGAAAATGTACAAGAGGAAGATGGCCGCCCATACGCTCAGGTACGGGGTAAGGCTTAGCAGGAACAGGAAGACATCCCCCAGGTAGGTCCGCTCGATCAGCCACCCTGTCAGCGATTCGCTCTGCAGCGTGGTGGTGATGCTGGTGGCCGCCAGAAGGAGCAGCGGCGCGCTGACCAGGACGCTCAGGTAGTCGCTGAATTTGCGGTACAAGGTGCGCGTCTCCGGGACACCCCAGGCGACGTTGAACGCCTCCTCGATGCTTCCCAGCATGCTGATGGCGGTGAAAAGCAGGGCCGCGAGCCCGATCGCCCCCACGGAACCCATGTTGGTGTTGCCGATGTAGGAGATGACCCGGTTCACCACCTCCTCCGATCCGGCGGTGACGTGCTGCAGGAGAAGCGGTGCGAGCTTGTTCTGGGCCCCGAGCCCCTTCAGTACCGAGAAGGCCAGGGCCAGAAGCGGGACCAGGGAGAGGAGTGTTGTGAAGGAGAGGGCGGTGGCGCGCAGCAGTGAGTTGTTCGCCATGAAGTTGGAGAAGGTGAAGCTCAAAAACTGCAGGAGCCATATCGCCTTCCCCTTGACCCCACCGACGCTGGCGGGATCGTACTCCCAGAGGAGCCCGGGAGAGAATTTCCGTTTGCCGCTTGATTTGTTCATACGCCTAATGCACCGATAGCTGGTGCCCCTCCTCCGGGTAACTGCATCTGCAAAGAAAAAAGCCCACCGAGGTGGGCTTTTTAGAGGGCGGTCCCTGTTTAGAGTTCCGCTTGCTGCTTTTCCTTTTCCCGCTCCATCGCCTCTTTGCCCGCCTCGATGGCAGAGGTGATGATGCTCTTCTTCTCGAGGACGATCTCCTTGCCTTCTTCGTAACTGGTTCGGATCTTGTCCTGCGCTTCGTTTGCGTATTCCTTGATCTTGTCGACGGCATCATCGGCCAGGTCCTTGATCTTGCCGCGCAGCTCCTCGCCGGTTTTCGGCGCGAAGAGCAGTGCAGCCCCGATCCCTACAGCAGCGCCGGCGATGAAAGAAAGTAGCATGGTACCTGTTCCGATATCTTTGTCTTTTGACATGTCAGTCACCCCCCTATTTTTTGAACTTGATAAGTCTATCAGCAATGAACTTTCCTGCAACCTTGGCACCTGTCAGCCAGACCGTGGAGTTATGGGCCACTTCCGAGGCGACTCCGAGCACCCTGTTGATCAGGCGGATGTTGTGACCGGCGTGCCCGAGCTCGCTCAAGAGCATGTTGACCCCGTCAGCGTTGGCGGCGGCGGAGCTTGTTATCACCTGGATGTCGGCCACGGTGTCACGCAGTTCCTTGACCAGGGGCTGGACATCCTTGGTGAGGGACTCGGCGGCGCTTGCAAGCGCCGTGGCGGCCTTCTTGAGTTCCGCGAGGACCGGTATCAGGCAGATTGCCAGTACCACGAGTGTTACCGCCGTCACTGCCGAGGTTATCTGTAGTAAAAGCATGCAATTCTCCTGGTGCTACTGGAACGGGTTTTATGAGTGGCTTGGTCTGTCGGGAGGGGCTGAAAAGGTCGGGGAGGCCTCATGGAGGCCTCCCCGCTTGCTGCAGAAGTCGCTACTTCTTTGCCGGTTTGGCGGGTGCTGCCGGTTTGGCGGGTGCTGCCGGTGCAGCCGGTGCCGCCGGTGCTGCATCGCTCCAACGGTTCAGGTCGTGCGCGATGTTGTGGCACTCGCCGCATTTCGGGAACTTCGCCAGGATGGCGGCCGGGTGCGGTTTCACGTGGCACTGGGTGCACTGCGGCACGGTCTTGTGCTTCGCCTGGTGGCAGTAGACGCAGGCCAGCTTGTTGTGCTTGGTCGGGCTCGCGGTCAGCTGGGTGAACGCCTTCTTGTGGCAGGCGGCGCACATCTTCGACGGGGTGTCGGCCTTGTAGGTCACGTCAGCCGGCTTGTGGGCCTGGTGGCAGACCTTGCAGTCCTTCTGCACGATGTCGGCCGCGTGGGACTTGTGGCACTGGGTGCAGTCCGGGATCCTGCCGTGTACGTTGTGGCAGAACGAGCAGTTGAGGGCGGTGTGCTTGCTCTTGAAGCTGCGCAGCTGCTCGATCTGGCCGGTGTGGCAGGTGAGGCACGGATCGGTGACGTTGTTGCCGAACTTTATGTTCTTCGGAGCATGGGGGTTTGAGTGGCAGCCGAGGCAGCCCTGGAGCTTGTAGTGCGGCTTGCCTTCGTGGCACTGGCTGCAGAGCGGGATCGGCTTCTTTACCTTGGGCGGATGGCCGGCGTGACAGTCCTGGCAGGTCACCTCGGTCTTGTGCTTGCCGCCGGCGGCAGCGATATCCTTGGGCGCCTGATCATGGCACTTGACGCAGTCGTTGACGGTCAGCGCTGCAGGTGCGGGATCGGCTGCGACAGCCGTTCCGATACACGCGAACAGTACTAACGCAGATATAAGGTTCAGAATTCTTGCTACTCTCATTGCCCCCTCCTTGGTATTAGAACAAAGTTAATTTTAAGCATGGATTTATATAACGCCTTGAGGTGAAATGTCAAGAAATTAGGCAGTAAGCTGGTGCTGCTTGATCTGCATCCGCTGGATGACAAGGGGGAATGATCAGGAACTGCCGAAAGCGAACAGTAGTTCATCGTGGAATTGAAACAGAGGAAAAGGACTGGCAGGTTGAGACGATGAAGCTGGAGTTCGCTCCCTAGAGAGAGTTTACGCTCCATCAGGTCTGACAAAGAGGTGAACGCATAGCAGATCGGGAAGTGCATTGCCGCTGTTGCGATGAGGATTTCGGCGGGGCAGGCCATGATCCTTGTTCAGCCGGGTGCCGGAATGCGTCACTCCCCGAGGGGCATCTCTTTGCGCATCTAGATAGCCGGGTGCGCCAGGGTCCCCCTGATGGGGATGCTGAAGGCGCCGGGGGAACTCTGGTATTTGGTGAGGAGCAGGAACACGAACTTCTGGCGCTCCAGGAAGGAGGGTTTCGGCATCATCTCCATGGTGAGGTTGAGCGGCGAGGCGCCCAGCGGCTTCGCGAGTGCGGTATCCCCGGAGAGCCGGACGTAGATGCCGTCGCCGTTCAGCGTGAAGCTTTTCAGTACCGCGCGCCCCTTTTCGATGCTGAGAGCTCCCCGCACCTCGCGGTAGGCGGCATCGGGAAGCGGCATGGCGCCGATTTTCACCCCGGCAACCTCGGCGCCGCGCACCTCCAGCTGCATCTCCCCCTCGCCGGCCCCTTTCTTCGTCACGAGCTTCCCGTTTAGCTTGAGTTCCCCCCTGACCCGCGCCTGAGCGACGGTGCTGAAAAAGGGGATATCCTCCAGGCGCACGCCCCGGCACTGCACGCTCCACCCCTGCTCCCTGCCGAGGTCCAGCTCCCCTTTGAGCTCTCCCGCGCCTATCTCCCCGCGGTATGCGACGCGCGCCTTTCCGGTGAGAAGCGGCAGCAGCTTCAGGCGTATCCTGGCGTCGCGCAGCTTTACCAGGGAACCCTTGGCGGAGGAGAGCTCCAGCGCGTCGGCTTCCATGCCGATGGGAAAGCTCTTGCTGAACCCGGTGCAGTCGAGGGTGTACCCGGCGTTCTCGGCTGCCCGCACCAAAAGCCCCTCTATGGCATGGTTGGGGGTGAACAGGAGCGTCAGGTACAGAAAGCACAAAAGCGCGGCGGGGATGCCGCAGGCAAGGTAGAGGGCGCGCCCTTTCATTGAGCCCCCGCCGGGGCAGGTTTGATGAGCGCAATGGTAAGGGTGAGGTCGAGCCTGGATGGGTCGTCGAAGCGCTGCTTGATGAGCGCCTTCTTCACCGTGACGGGGCGGGCCCCCTTCTCCAGGCGGTGGATCAGGTTGACCGCCTCGTTTCCGGAGAGCCCTTCCATACGGAGCTCGGCCGCATCCTCCACGTACCCCTGTATCTCGTCCCCCTTGACCGGCTTGATCTGGCTGTTGCGCCCCTTGATGCCGATCTCCTCGATGATCTTGGCGGGGGAATCGTCAGCCTTGGTGGCGAGGAGCCGGTTGGCCAGGCGCTGCGCGCCGGCGCTCGCTTCCTGGTGGCGCAGCTTGAGCCGCATCATCTCCGCCACGTCCGCCTCGCGTGCGCCGCGCTTTCTCTCCAGTGTCGAGATCCTGCTGTTGACCGCGGAAAGTGCGACCACTATCAAGAGGAGTGCCGCGAAGGCGATGCCGATGCGCTGCCTGGTGCGGCTGTCGAGCCCCTGGATGGTGCTGATGATTTCTTCGCGGGTCATCGGGTCACCTCCTTAACGGTGCCGGTCAAGGTAAAGGTGACGCTCCCGTCGGGACGCGACTTGGTCTCGCTCACCTCTGCTCCGTCCAGGATGGCCGCGGTGGCCGCCTTGAAATCGTTGGCCGCCTGGAAGCTCTTTGCGTCTCCCTTGAGACGGACCTCGGAACCGGTTACCTCGGTCTCGTAGATCCCCGCAACGTCCTCCCCCTTCGCCTCGGCGAGGTCCTTCAGGAGCTTCAGGAGGTTGCTTGAGGTCTTCGCCCCTTCCAGCCGCTTGATCTCCGAACGGAGCTCGGATACCTCGTCGACCGCTTTCTTCCTCCCGGGGAAGATCTCCTTGTAGATACCGGATATCGAGTGGTTCAGCGAGGCAAGGTCCCTCTGCACCAGGTAGTAGCGCACCCCGCTCTCGGCGAAGACGAGCAGCACGAGCACCGCCGCGAGGATCATGGTGACCCTGAGCTTCTGGTAAAGCTTCTCGGTCCCGGCCGTGTAGGCGATCGCTCCGCGGCGCAGGTTGATGGAGGAGCCGTCGGCGACCGCAGCCGCCACGGCATAGGCCCCGGCCAGGTCATGCGCCGCGTGGGCGTCGTCCGCGAACGCCTCCAACAGCCCGCTGCTCGACTGGCGAAACGACTCGCCCTGCTGCGCATCCGAGGCGTGGGAGATCACACGTTCCACCTTGACGCCCCGGGCAACCTCCAGCGCGGCAACCGTCCTCGCGAGCTCCGCCTCGCCCGAACCGGGGGGGAGTGCCCGGAAATAGAAGGGGGCTCCGTCCAGGTAGGCGGCAACGGCCTCGCCGTCGCTCACCGCCACGGTCCCCGTGGGGGGTGCCAGCTTGTTCCAGTGGAAAAGCGATGCCGTCACCATCTCTGGCTCCAGCCCGGCTTCTTTCAGCAGTTCTATATGCTCGGAGAGCTCCTTCACGCGCCCCCACACAGCCAGGAACTTCCCGCCGGGAAGCGGCAGGGCGTCGAAGACGAGCCCGTCGGCGTCGAGCGCCGTCTCGCCCTTCAGCTCCAGCGGGAGGAGTTCCCTCACCTTGGCCCGGTCCGTGATGGGGAGTTCCAGCTCCCGCATGAACAGCGTGGCCGGCGGGAGCGCGAGGATCACCCTGTGCTCCCCTGCGGCAAGCGAGCTACCTTTGAGGATGCGTGACAGCTCCCCCTCTTCCCCTGAAAGCGCGTGCCTTTCGGCTGAAAGGAAGCTGACGCCCCCCTTTTTCGGCTTGAAGCCGGCCAGGACCAGTTCGGTCCTTTTCAGCTGTACGATCAGCATATCCATCAATACTGTCTCCAATAAAGCACGGTCGGCTTAGTTGCTTCCACGTTGGTTACCACCGCCTCGGCAATGCTGATACTCTCTCCCACCTTTCCCTCGGCGCGGATGCGGTAGATGGCCCCCTTGCAGTTCACCTTCAACGTAAGCGCCTGGCCGAGCGGGTCGGCACCGAAGATGTCGGCCAGGTTCTTGATCACCTTGGACTTGCGGTACTCAAGGATCTTCTCCACCCAGTCCCCTCTCATCATGTCTTCGTGTAGCGAGGCCAAGAGCTCTTTCGGGGCGGTGTTGATGTTGATCTGGGGCGCCACACCGTTTGCGGAGCCGTAGACGGTGACGCACGATCTCAGCTGGGTGAGCACCTGCGGCGTCAACCCCTTCACCAGCGCGAGTTCCTCGAAGGTTTCCAGCTTGTTGTCGCGCGGCCGGTAGGGGGGCTTCAGCGTCCGGTAGTAGTTCCCCTCGGCGCCGTTTGGCCGCGGCGTCTCGTCCGTGTCCGCCCAGTCCGCAAGGGGCTCGTAGAGGTCCCGTGAAAGCTTCAGGTTGTCCAAAAGGCGCAGCAGGGTGGCGTGGCTGAATACGTCGGGGGTGCCGGTCTGCGAGGCGGCCGAGTTGAGGTCGAGCTTGCCGCTCTCCTCCTCGATGCCGATGCTCACCGTGCCGTTTCCCGCATCGAACGACTGCGGGCTGGCCCACGGCTCCAGGAGAGAGCTGTAGTTCCCGCCCATCCTGAGGGCGTTCGATACCTGCAAAAGCTTGATCCCCCCCTGAATCCCCGACTCCGCGAGGATCCCCGCCTGCTGGGCGGCCACGAAGTTGTGGCTGTGCGAGGTGTCGACGTAGACCTCGTTCACGAACTCGACCAGAAGCGCCACGAGGAGCGCCGTCACGACCAGCGCGATGACCAGGGCAAAGCCCTTCTCCCCCCTCACTGGTTCACCCCGTGGTGCGGCGAGGCGATGGTGCTGAACACCTCACCGCCCTTCGTCGTGATCGTCACGCGCACCTTCGACGGAAGGTTAGGGCGGAGCGCGGTATCCCAGGTCCTCACCCACTTGCCGCCGTCCCAGCACTCCACCAGGAACCCCTCGATCTGCTCCATGAGCGGGTAGGGTGACGACTTTACGCTGACATCGAGGAAGAGGTCGCGGCTTTCGCGCTCCAGCGTGAGCGCCTCCTGCTCCTCGTCCTCTTCCTTCTCCTTTACCGAGTAGCGCACCACCATGACGTCGGAGGCGGGCGCCGGGTCGCTGCGTGGGGGGGCGATGGCGGTGAACTGCAACAGCGAGGTCGGCTTTCCGAAGCTGTCCCTGTCTTCGACCACGAAGTGGAGCAGCTGCTTTTCCGGGTCGGTAGTCTTGGCGAAGAAGCCCGAGCAGAGCTCGTCATGGAGCTTTCCCAGTGTGGTCGATAGCTCCCTGCGCTGCTCGATCCGCTCCCCACCCCTTTCACGGGCGGACATCACCGAGAAGTAGGTGCCGTACAGGGCTCCGGTCAGGATGACAAGCAGGGCCAGCGCGAGCAAGAGCTCTATCAGGGTGAACCCCTTGTTATTGGACATTTTGCGGTGCGTATTGCACAAGCGACAGGCTCTTTTTCTCGTCGTTCCAGCTCACCGTCAGGCGGATCTGGTTCAGTTGGGGGATCTCGGTCTTGGTGATCTCGCGCTCCCACTTGTGCTCGGGATGGTCGGGGGCGAAGTCCCCCTTGTTCTCCGTCTTCTTGCCGAACTCGGGATCCTCCAAAAGGGCGCGCCCGAGGAGCACCGCGGTCGTTTCCTCGGCGTCCTGCGCGACACGGGAGAGGTGGTGGTTGACCGAGGAGATCACGGTGAGGAGCACGCCGGCCGTTATGGCGAGGGCGATCATCACCTCCAAAAGGGTGAATCCTTTCAAGAGCTCACCTCCTGGTATCCCTCGAGCACCTTCACCTTCCCGCCGGAGGGGTAGGCGATGATGGTGAAATGCTTTTCCTTCGCCTTCAGGTGGATGGTCATGCCGTCGGCGAGCCCCCCGGGGCCGAAGGTGACGGCCACCTCCCCCTCCGTCACCAGTCCAAGGCGGGGCACCGTCGCGTCCTCGATCTCTATCCCCTCTTCGACGAGCCGCCGGCTCATGAACTGGTCTCCCGGTTGCAGCTCATCCCCGGTGGGCGAGAGTTCGGTGATGCGGGTGGAGTGCTCGCCGAGGTTCAGGTGCAGGCGGTACACCTTCTTGGTGATGATCGCCTGGTCGTTCAGGAACCTGAGGCCGCTGGCCAGGTTCTGCGCGGAGTTTTTCAGCCGCGTCCCTTCCGGTGCGGGAAGGCGCGGCAGTACGATCGCCGCCGCCATCGAGATGATGAAGACGACCACCATCAGCTCCAGCAGGGTGAAGCCGGCCCGGCCCAGGCTCCGCATTTTGTGCATCTCGTTTGAAGTCAACAGCTTTTCCACCCCTGCCAGCTCCTCCCTCGCCCTCCGGGAGAGGGACGGGGTGAGGGCGCTGCCATGATTGACGCACCTGCCCTGAGCGAGGAAGCGGCTACTTCATGCTCCAGTTCTCGATGTCGGCGTTCTTCTCGTCGCCGCCGCGCACGCCGTCGCCGCCGAAGGAGTAGAGGTCGTAGTCGCCGTGCTCGCCGGGGGAGAGGTAGACGTAGTCGTTGCCCCACGGGTCCTTCGGTACGTTCTTGTTCTCCAGGTACCCCTCGGACTTGTACTTGTTGGGGATCTTGCCGGAGGTTGGCTTCTCCACCAGCGCCTGCAGCCCCTGCTCGGTCCCGGGGAAGTCGCCGTTGTCGAGCTTGTAGAGTTTCAGTGCCGTCTCGATGTTGCGGATCTGCACCTTCGCGTCCGCCACCTTCGCGTCGTCGCTTCTCCCGATGATCTTCGGCCCGACCAGGACGGCCAGGAGGCTCAGGATGACGATGACCACCATCAGTTCGATAAGCGTGAAGCCGCGGCTGTCTTTCAAAGTTTTAAGCATGTGGTACCTCTCAGGGGGATGTTGTTTCCTGACAATTTCGAATCGCTTCTCTGGGAACCAAAGCATGAGCTTTGCGCCCCCCTGGTTCCCAAGCTGGAGCTTGGGAACCAGGGGGGCAGGGGGAGACGCAGTACCCTCTTATCCCACTTTTCTCGTCCCATTCTCTCGTTCCCAAGCTCCAGCTTGGGAACGTTCAAGCGGCTAGAAGCTCCAGCTTCAATCAACCCAGGTGATCGACTTCGATACCTCCTGCGCCTAAGTAATAATTTGACGCGCTGGAGTAAACCCAATGTTCCGGAGCTGCAACCAATCCCCGGCGTACGGGATCGAGATGCACGTAATCTACCTTCTGTCTGAACATCTCCTCCGATAGAATCGCCTGAGGATGGAACCCTTCCTGCCAGACCTGGTGCAGGCTCTTCGTCTTATAGCTCTTCTTGAAGAACTCCAAACGCCCCAAAAGCCAACCCTTGCCATCGGCTTCCAGTAGGGCGATGATCCTTTTGCCGGTGAAACTCTTGAAGTCGCGCATGAGGGTGGTGATGTCCGGCGCCGTCACAACCAGGTGAATATGGCTGTCCATGATGACATAGGCATGTAGCGACAGTCCCTTCTGCTCTCTACAAAAAAGCAGCGAATCGGTGACAATGCTGCAGTAGCGCGCGGAGGTGAAGAGAGGGATCCACTCCACAATCGTGGAAGTCACGAAGTACGTCTGCTCTCCTTCACTTATCCATGTAGCGGCTTCTCACAAGAGACTCCCGGGGAAAGCTGGAGCTTTTGCTGCATTGCGTTCCCAAGCCGGAGCTTGGGAACGAGTCGCGCTGTTGCACGCCGGCTTCCCGACCTCCCGCTACTTCACCAGCTGGTTCAGCTGGAAGATGGGGAGGAGCACGGCCAGCACCACGAGCCCCACGCAAAGCCCCATGGCGAGCACGAGCAGCGGCTCCAAGAGGGCCATGGAGCGGGTGACGCTCGAGTTGAACTCCTTCTCGAAGGCGTCTCCCGCCTTGATCAGCATCCGGTCCAGCTCGCCCCCCTTCTCGCCTACCGCCGCCATGTGGGTCAAAAGGGGAGGGAAGAGCGGGCTCTCCTTCAGGGCCTGGGAGAGGCTCCCCCCCTGGATCAGGGTCTCGCGGGCATCGGAGAGGAACCCCTTGTACTCGCGGTTCACCACCGCCTCCCCCGTGATCTCCATCGCCTTGATGATCGGGACGCCGCTGGCAAGAAGAAGCCCCAGCACCTTGGCAAAGCGCGACAGGATGAGCCGCTGCCAGAGGGGCCCTACAATCGGGAGCTTCAACAGCAGCCGGTCCCTTTTTTTCAAAAGCTTCTCGTGCTTTGAGAACCGCTTCCCTAGGGCGACCAGCGCGATGGCAGCCAGCAGGATAAGCCACCAGCCCTTGCGGAGCACGGTGCTTACCTTGATGAGCGCCACCGTGATGAAGGGGAGCGTCGCCTTGCTCTCCTGGAACACCGTGACGATCTTGGGAACCACGAAGGCGAGCAGGAAGAGCATCACGGCGCCGCCGACCACCACCATGAGGGAGGGATAGGCGAGCGCCGTGGTGACCCGGCTCCTCACCTCGGCCTGGTCCTCCTGGAACTCTGCCAGCCGCTCCAGCACCACCTCCAGGGCGCCGCTCGCCTCGCCTGCGGCCACCATCCCCACGTAGCTCTCCGAAAAAACCTGCGGCTC
>Ga0209317_1001830_pt1 | contig 17014 bp, 12 predicted proteins | sample RifGroB2_FD_183994 | JGI IMG/M metagenome (GOLD analysis project Ga0209317, IMG submission 183994) | Soil microbial communities from Rifle, Colorado, USA - Groundwater B2 (SPAdes) (version 2) | ecosystem: Environmental > Terrestrial > Soil > Unclassified | place: Rifle, Colorado | collected... | reverse complement strand
GTCATGCGGTAACCAACCCGCGCATATCAGACTGATCAACCGTCGGCATGCCGTCCGTTCTGCTACCCACACACTGGACTATGATTTAAAAATATTCGGGAAAATTTGACAGGTCAATACATATCAGCCCGCTCATAAATTGTAGGAGCACGCCCTGCGTGCGATTGTTTTTTCATTCGCGAGCAGGGCTCGCTCCTACAGGGAGTTCTTGGCCTAATGAATTATCCGGGATAAATGCTACAGCGTGCGGAATAAAAACGGGCATCCGAAGATACCCATAGTTTTTCCCGGCTTGCGAGGAGAACCGGATCAGAACAGGTAAATCATGCCTATGCCGAGGCCGGTCTGGGTTGAACCGTTTGTCGACGCAGCTCCCACGGCACCAATCGCCGTGGCGGTCAAGGTACTGTAGTTCGCGCTGGCATCGTTGCTGAGCCGGGTATAGGCGCCATACAGTTCGGTACGCTTGGAGAAGTTGTAGCCATAACGCAACGTATACATGTCGGCCCCCGTATTTGCGCGCGCCCCCAGGTTGCCGTTCCTGACATAGAAAGCGCCGAGATTGCTGTTGCCGAGCTTGTAATTGCCCGCCAATTCCCAATTGCTCTGGGATTCGGTTGTGGCAGCGGCTGTGCCGACGGCCAAACGCTCATAAGCCATGCCAATCAGGCCGCCGCCAAATTTATAAGCGCCGACCAGGCGTGTCGCATGGTCATCCACGGCCGCGGTGGTCTGGTCAGGGCGGCTTTCATAGGCCAATGCACCGTACAGTATGTCATTCTCATAAGTGCCGGACAGCGACAACTTGGATTTGTTTTGGGTGGTGGTCTGTCCGGAATCGGGGCTGTAGGCGATCATGCCCTGGAAGCCGTTCATGTCCGGCGACCAGTATTGCAAGACGCTGGACTGGCGCGTGTTGTAGTTGACCGCGGTGACGGCAGTATTTGCCGCATTGTTCGCGCCGGTTCGCCCAATCAGGTTGGTCGCGCTGAATATGCTCGCGTTGTCGAACAATTCGAGCTTGTTGTGGGCAAGCTTGTAGGGGGTGTCCCAGGTGCCGATAAATACCGTGCCGAAGCCGCCTTTCAGGCCGACGTTGCTGTTGCGCGTGCCATTGAATGGCGTGCCGCCGCCGTTAGCGGGATCGACTTGAATCTCCAGTTGCCAGATGGCTGCCAGGTCATCGCCCAGCCCTTCACTGCCTTTCAGGCCGAAGCGGGATGCATTGGATTGCACGCGGTTGGCGCTCTTGGCGGTTGTGACTGCCGATACCTTGTCATTTTTGACGGATTCAAAATCTATATTGGCCCTGCCATAAAAAGTTATGCCGGAAGCGGTGTTTGCAGTTGCCGGCGCGGCTGGTTTAGCATTGGCATTTGCCAGAACCGGGGCGGCCGTTTTGCTTTCCAGTTTATGTTCGAGCGTGCGGATCTTCTGATCCAGCTCCTGCACCATGGCGCGCAGCTTCTCCAGCTCGGCTTTTTCGGTATCGGCAAATGCTGCCGGGGCGGCGAATGTCGAAATGAGCGCCAGCACAATGATTTTCTTTTGCATAAAAACTCCTTGATGTTTTGTTTGTATCGGCCGTTTTGGCCGCCAGCCGGAAAGCCTGCCGGGGAAAATTTCAGGGGCGGATTATCCGCGAGGCAAAATGTATTGCCAAATATATTGCAAGACAAGCAATGCAGGTTTAACAAAAAATTCACAAAGCGCGGCTCGCTTGCGACAGGATTCCCCATAGCGCATTGCCGTGCCAAACGGCTGCCCATCATCGATGTGCTATGCTCAGCGCGATTGTTTTTTCGACGGGTTGCGATGAGGCTCTTCTTTTATTTTTGCCTGTTGATTGCCCCGCCCGCGCTGGCGGACGAGACTGCGGATTTTCTCGCGGCGCGCGATGCCTTCCGCGCCGGCGATGCGGTCAAGCTTGAGCGTTTCGCGCAGCGGTTGAAAAATACGCCGCTGGAGGTGTACGCCAGTTATTACCGGCTGCGCCTCGGCCTGGAAAACGCCGACACAGGCGCGGTAAAGGATTTTCTTTCCCGGCCGGAAGATACGCCGATGATCGACCGGTTGCGCGGCGAATGGCTCAAACAGCTTGGCAAGAAACAGCAATGGGAATGGTTCGATGCGGAATATCCGCGCCTGCTTAACGAAGATACCGAACTGACCTGCTATGCGCTGCAATCGCGCCGCCGCAGCCAGGAACAGGCGGCGTTAAACGAAGCGCGCAGGTTGTGGTTCAGCGGCAAGGGGCAGCCGGACAGTTGCGGCCCGCTGTTCGAGGCGGCGCTGTCCGCCGGCATCATCGGCGAACCGGATGTCTGGCAGCGGCTGCGCCTGACGCTGGAAGCGGGCAATGTTTCGCTCGCCAAACAGCTTGCCGTGCATCTGGCCGGCAACCATGCGGTGTCGCCTGCGGCATTGGAAAGCGCGGCGGCCGATGCGGATCGTTACCTGGAAAAACTGGCGCCGGAAAAACTGACACCGGACCAGAAGAATGACGGCCAGCGCATTGGCGCGCTGTTTGCGTTGCACCGCCTGGCCAAACAATCCCCCGATTTGGCCGCTGCGCGCTGGGAAAAAATTGCGGCCTATTTTCCCGATGCGGAGCAGCATTATTTTTACGCCTGGCTGGCTTACGAGGCGGCGCGCAAGCTGGATAGCCGTGCGCCGCAATGGTTCAAGGCGGCGGCAAACGCGCCGCTCAACGAGCAGCAGTCGGCATGGCGCGTGCGCGCGGCATTGCGTGCACAGGACTGGCCCGAGGTGCTGGCAGGCATCAATGCGATGAGCGAGCCACAGCAGCGCGATGCGGCCTGGCAATACTGGAGGGCGCGTGCGCTGCAGGCACTGGGCAGACCCGCCGAAGCGAACCGGTTGCTCGCACCGTTGAGCGGCGAATACAATTTCTACGGCCAGCTGGCGGGCGAGGAACTGGCAAACTCACCAACGATAAGCGAGGAGGCGGCCTACAAGCCCGGCAAACAGGATATCGCTGCGATGCTGGCCTTGCCCGGCATTCAGCGCACCTTGGCGCTGTATCGCATGGATATGCGCAGCGAGGCGTTGAAGGAATGGAGCTGGACGGTGCGCAATTTCAACGATCAGGAGTTGCTCACCGCTGCGGAAATCGCGCGGCGCCACGAAATGTATGACCGCGCCATCAATACGGCGGACAGGACCGTCAACGTGCATGACTTCAGCCTGCGCTATCTCGCGCCCTATCGCGATGCGTTGCGGGCGCATATTCGTGAGCATGGGCTGGAGGAGGCGTGGGTATATGGCCTGATGCGCCAGGAGAGCCGTTTTGTCACGGCAGCCAAATCCGATGCCGGAGCGGCCGGGCTGATGCAGGTCATGCCGTCGACGGCGCGCTGGATAGCGAAAAAACTCGGATTGAAAAGCTATAAACAATCCCTGATCCACCAGCTCGACATCAACCTGCGCCTCGGCACTTACTACATGAAAACCGTGTTGTCGTGGTTTGACGGCAGCCCGGTGCTGGCCTCGGCGGCATACAATGCCGGCCCGGGGCGGGCGCGGCGCTGGCGCGGCGACCAGCCATTGGAAGGCGCGATTTACGCCGAGACCATCCCGTTCGACGAAACACGCGACTATGTGAAAAAAGTGATGAGCAACACCATGTATTACGCCGGACAATTCGATGCGCCGCAGCGCCCGCTCAAGCAGCGCATGGGCACCGTCGCGGGCAAGACGGCGGATAACCAGCAGGCCATCCCCGATGAAAAGTAATTCCAATTCGCAATAGAAACATGAATAACGTAGGGTGCGCTCCATGCACCAATGGTGAAGGTGCATGGAATGCACCCTACAAGATCATTATCGTTTGCAACGCAAATTAGAATAAGACTACCGATGAAAAGTGATGCCAAAATTTATTGTGTCGGCGGCGCGGTGCGCGACCGCTTGCTCGGCCTGCCGGTGCAGGATCACGACTGGGTGGTGGTGGGCAGCACACCGGAAGATATGGTGGCGCAAGGCTTTCAGCCGGTGGGCAGGGATTTTCCGGTGTTCCTGCACCCGCAAACCCACGAGGAATACGCGCTGGCACGCACCGAGCGCAAGACCGCGCGCGGCTACAAGGGCTTCGCCGTCTACGCCGCGCCGGATGTCACGCTGGAGCAGGACCTGCTGCGCCGCGACTTCACGATCAACGCCATTGCGCAGGATGAAGACGGCAAGCTGATCGATCCGCATAACGGCATTGCCGATCTGCGCGCGGGCATCTTGCGCCATGTCAGCGCCGCGTTTGGCGAAGACCCGGTGCGCATTCTGCGCGCGGCGCGTTTCGCGGCGCGCTTCGGTTTCAGCATCGCACCGGAGACGCTGGCGCTGATGCGCGACATGGTGAATAACGGCGAAGTGGACGCGCTGGTTGCCGAACGCGTGTGGCAGGAACTGGCGCGCGGCCTGATGGAGAAAAAGCCGTCGCGCTTTTTCGAGACGCTGCGCAGTTGCGGCGCACTGGCGAAAATCCTGCCCGAGGTGGACGCGCTGTTCGGCGTGCCGCAGCCGGAAAAATACCACCCGGAAATCGACTGCGGCATCCACACCCTGCTGGTGGTGGACGATGCCGCGCGGCGCGACTACACGCTGGAGGTGCGCTTCGCCGCGCTGGCGCACGATCTTGGCAAGGCCACGACGCCGAAGGACATCCTGCCGCGCCATATCGGCCATGAGCTGCGCGGCGTGGAACTGATAAAGGAACTCGCGCAGCGGCTGCGCGTGCCGGCCGACTGCCGCGACCTCGCCATGCTGGCGGCGCGCTATCACAGCGACATCCACCGCGCCCGCGAGCTGCGCGCCGAGACCATCATCAAACTGTTCCAGTCAACGGACGCGTGGCGTAGGCCGGAACGCTTCGCGCAATTGCTGCAAACCTGCGCCACGGACGCGCATGGCCGCACCGGCCACGAGCAGGACGACTATCCGCAGGCGGATTATCTGCTGCAACTGCTGGCGGCCGCGCGCGCGGTGGATGCGGGCGAAATCGCCACCCATTGCGCGGACCAGGCCGCCATCCCGGAACGCGTGCATCTGGCCCGCGTGGCGGCGATCGAAAAGATGGTTCAGCCGTGATACGGCGCGAACTGAACAACCAGCGCAGGGTGAAATAATTGAAAGGCATTGCGCCAAGAATATCCGGCGGAATACGCTGCGCTGTTCCGTCCTACAATTACACAGCACTGTTCGCCGCTTAATCCCCTGGACTCTTTGATTGACAGCAGCGGTCATTCACCTATAATTAATTTCAGGTATTCATATTCCCCCGTGTTTGTCAAGGTTGGGGTAGCTATTAAAAGTATATTTCTGGGTTAATTAAGTGTTTTGCCCAATTCCTGCCATTTTCGCAGGGGTACGCCACCGGATCAGCCCGCTGGCGGTCTGTTTAATAACTTAAAAGGAGCTATACCATGAAAAAAATATGCCTTGAAATGCCCACTATCACGAAGTGCATGGCAAGCGAGTGCGCCTACAATGCCAACAGCAATTGCCACGCCCGCGCCATCACCATCGGCGACTCCAGCCAGCCCGGCTGCGATACCTTCATGAAGGGGTCGCGACACGTCAGGCAGGTACAGCAAATCGCCGGCATCGGCGCCTGCAAGACTGCCAGTTGCAAGTTTAACGAAGACCTCGAATGCATGGCAGAAAGTATTCAGGTTGGAATGATCCGAAGCGAAGCTAACTGCATGACCTTCGCCTCACGCTGAATGTTCCGCGGCAGACCTGTGTGGATGGCGGGCAGGTCTGCCCACCATCACTCGTTAGGCACAAAAACTTCGATTGACACCCTGCCTGGTGACGGCTTGATGGCTAAAACGGCGATTCAAGTGGCATCGAACAGGCTGATGCCTCCGATGACCTATGCAGGATCGGTAAAACCATTACAGAAATGGAGAGAGTGATGACTGCAATTTTCGGAATCGAGGAAGGCAACGTGCAAGGTCTCGTCGACAAGCGAGCAAGGGCGCAATAACCGAAGGGCATTGCGCCGCACGATGTCGAATAAGCCGTCATGCCCCGAAGGCGGGCATCCAGCAAGATAGAATGCATTTTGTTTAAACCCACTGGATTCCCGCTTGCGCGGGAATGACGGAAGGTGTGTCGCGAATTATGGAAAGTTTAATAATCCGCCACACGCACTACGTTGCTACAGCCCCAACTCGCCCCACATCTCATCCACCCTTCGCTTCACCGCCTCATCCATCACGATCGGCGTGCCCCATTCGCGCTGCGTTTCGCCCGGCCATTTGTTGGTCAACGCCTAAAAGGGGCCAGGCTCAAGTTACTCTGACCAACGCCTAAAAGGGGCTAGGCTCAAGTTACTCTGACAACATGAGGCAGACCCCGCATACATCTGAATATATCCAGGGAAATACTGAATAAATACAAGTTCGTCACTCTCGCGCATGTGGGTACCCAGTTCATTGATTTAACTGGACTCACGCCTGCGCGGGCATGACGACTTATTCAGCGCTTCCTTAAATATTTGATGCTGTTGCCAACGGTAAGAATAACGACAACGGTGAATCTGGCAGGGTAATAAAACCGTGATGTTGGTAGAAGACTGCCGCCTCAGCATCCTTGGCATCAACTAGCATTGCATAAGCTGCAATATCTGAGACAAACGCGCGATTCAGTGCATCCGCAAGCAGCGCACCGCCAAGGCCTTGCCCTTTAAATTTTTGATCAACCGCCAAGCGTCCCATTCGGACTGCGGGCACTAAAGGATAGCGGGGTAGTTTTTTTGCGGTGTTCGGCGGAAGATCAGTCAGCAGCACACTTGTTGCTGCTATCGTGTAGTAGCCCGCGATGATTTGATCACTTGTCAGCGCCATAAAACAGGCAGTTACTCTACGCCTAATTTCTTGCGTGACTTGTTGCTGGAAATAGCGATCCAACGGATCGGAGCCACAGCTAAAGGTGGTTCGATCATAATCTTTGCCGAGCGGCACAACTCGAAAGTTGGCTCCGCTCATTCAGCGCTCAATAACTTTTTTCGACGTGCAAAAGCACGCTTTAATGCAGGCGCAGGTTTGGGTGGTGACAATAATGCCGACGCAAAACACTCCTGATCAGATAGCGATAACCTGATAACGCCGGATTGTTCAATGGCACGCTGTGCAGCATCCTGCACGGCTGAAACCACAAAATCTGTCATGGTGCGCCCCTGAATCTCAGCGGCGCGCTTGAGCGTGGCGTGCAGCTCGGCGCTAATTCGTGCTTCGAGTCGCGCGGTAGAAATGGCTGTTGTCATGGTGAAATCTCCTTTTTAACAATGTACGGCTGTCTGCCGTAAATGTCAATATCAATGAATGATCGCTTGATTGAACATCAGCTATAGATGGAGAGCATTTGATCGGCAGGAATTGGCACATGAATAGCTGCTTTAAGAAGCTGAGGGCGCAGCAGAGAATGTCAGTCATGCGGCAGAAAGCGCCACGCTTTGGCCACAAGCCCCGCTTGTTTTCCGCCCGCAACTCAGAGCCCCAACTCACTCCACATCACATCCACCCTCGCCTTCACCGCCGCGTCCATCACGATGGGGGTGCCCCATTCGCGCTGGGTTTCGCCCGGCCATTTGTTGGTCGCGTCCAACCCCATCTTGCCGCCTAGCCCAGATACCGGGCTGGCGAAATCGAGGTAGTCGATCGGGGTGTTTTCCACCAGCAGGGTGTCGCGCGCCGGATCGACGCGCGTGGTGATCGCCCAGATGACTTCCTTCCAGTCGCGCGCATTGATGTCGTCGTCCACCACGATGATGAATTTGGTGTACATGAACTGGCGCAGGAAGCTCCAGATGCCGAACATCACGCGCTTGGCATGCCCCGGATATTGTTTTTTGATCGACACGACCGCCATGCGGTAGCTGCATCCTTCCGGTGGCAGGTAGAAATCGACGATCTCGGGAAACTGCTTCTGCAGCAGCGGCACGAATACCTCATTCAGCGCCACTCCAAGCATCGCCGGCTCATCGGGCGGCTTGCCGGTGTAGGTGGAGTGATAGATAGCATTGCGGCGCATCGTGATGCGCTGGATGGTGAACACCGGAAACTTGTCCTGCTCGTTGTAGTAGCCGGTGTGGTCGCCATACGGGCCTTCCAGCGCGGTCTCGCCGGGATGAATCACGCCTTCCAGCACGATCTCGGCGGAAGCGGGTACTTGCAGATCGCTGCCGAGACATTTCACCAGTTCGGTCTTGCTGCCGCGCAGCAAACCGGCAAACTGGTATTCGGACAATGCATCGGGAACCGGCGTGACCGCACCGAGGATGGTCGCCGGGTCGGCGCCGATCACCACCGCGACGGGAAACGGTTGCCCCGGATGTTTTTCGCAATGGTCGCGGAAATCCAGCGCACCGCCGCGATGTGCCAGCCAGCGCATGATGGTTTTGTTCGGGCCGATGACCTGCTGGCGATAGATGCCGAGATTCTGGCGCGGCTTGTTCGGGCCTCTGGTGACCACCAATCCCCAGGTGATCAGCGGCGCGACATCGCCCGGCCAGCAATGCTGGATCGGCAATTTGCCCAGATCCACATCGGCGCCTTCCCACACGATTTCCTGGCAGGGCGCGGAGGAAACCACTTTGGGCGACATGGTGAGCACCTGCTTCAGCACCGGCCATTTTTCCCACGCGTCCTTCAGTCCCTTCGGCGGTTCCGGCTCTTTCAGGAAGGCGAGCAGCTTGCCGACTTCGCGCAGCGCCTGGGTGCTCTCCTCGCCCATGCCCAATGCCACGCGGTGCGGGGTGCCGAACAGGTTGGCCAGCACCGGCATGTTGTATCCAGTCAAATCCAGTCTGGCCGGGTTCTCGAACAGCACCGCCGGACCCTGCGCGCGCAGCACCCGGTCGCAGATTTCGGTCATCTCCAAATGCGGCGAAACCGGCGCGGACACGCGCTTGAGTTCGCCGATTTTTTCCAGTTGTGCGATGAAATCGCGCAGGTCTTTATATTTCATTGATCCCTCCTAACCCCTCCCGGCCTCCCTTTATGGGAGGAGATCGCTTCCCCCTGATAAGGGGGATTGAGGGGGTTTAATAAAACTTCGCTTCGCCTTCCGGGCGCGTCTTGAAGCGTTTGTGCAGCCAGAAATATTGCTCCGGCATTTCGCGCACGCGCTGCTCGATGAATTCGTTCATGCGGCGCGTGTCGGCAACCACATCGCCGGTCGGGTAATTTTCCCAGGCCGGATAGAAGCGTACCTCATAACCTTTGCCGCCGGGCAGCAGCTTGCTGATGCAGGGCACCACCCGCGCGCCGGTCATCCCGGCAAGGCGCGGCACGGTGGTCAGCGTCGCGGCCGGCACGCCGAAGAACGGCACGAACACGCCGTCCTTGGTCGCGAGGTCCTGGTCCGGCAGGTAATAGAACGGGCGCCGCGCGCGCATCGCCTTGATGACCGGGCGCAAGCCCTGCTGCCGTTCATACAGCTTCTGCTCGCCGAAGCGCGAGCGCCCGCGCAACAGCAGTTCGTGGAACAGCGGATTCTTCTGGCTGGAATACACGCTGACCAGGTCGACATGCTGGATCAGCCAGGAGCCGCCGACATCCAGCGCGACGAAGTGCGGCGCGAGCAGGATCACCGGCCCGCGTGCCTGCGCCTTCGTGTAGTGCTCCAGCCCCTCCACGCGGATGTATCCCTGGATGCGGGATGCCGGGCTCCACCACAGGATGCCGCGCTCCAGAAAGCTGCGCGCGAAAGCCTGAAAATTTTTCCTTGCCAGCACCTTGCGCTCGGCCTCGGGCATCTCGGGGAAGCATAGCCGCAAGTTGGTCGCCGCGACAAGGCGCCGCTCGGCCGCGAACCAGTACAGCAGCATGCCCAGCGCATTGCCCATTCTGGCCAGCAGCGGCAACGGCAGAAAATGCAGCAGCCACATCAGAAAAATGCCGATTCGTGTCACAGCTTCACTCCTAAATTCGGACAGGCCGGCACCAATGTAGGTCGGGCTATGCCCGACATGGTGGGCGTAGCCCGCCCTACAGACGCTAAATCCCCGCTCCTCGTTCCTCAGTCCTCGCCTCCGGCGGTTGCACGTCGCGCGGGATTTTATAGCGGTTGTAGCTCCACAGGTATTGCGCCGGGCAGGCGCGTATCGTCCGCTCCAGCGCCGCATTGACCTGTTGCGGCACGGGCGCGGCAAAATCCAGCGGCAGCGGCTCGACGTGGATCACATAACCTTGACCGCGCGGCAATCGTTCGGAATAAGCGATCAATACCGTCGCATCGCTGCTTTCCGCGAGGCGGCCGGCCAGCGTCATCGTGTAGGCAGGGCGGCCGAAGAAATCCGCCCATTCGCCTTCACCCCGGCTAGGCACCTGGTCGGGCAGCAGCCCGACCGCTTCGCCGCGCTTGAGCGCCTTGTACAGCAGACGCACGCCGCTTACGTCGGCCTTCGCCAGTTTCGCCTGGCCGCGCTCGCGGCCGCCGCGCATCACGCCTTCCAGCCAGCCGAGCTTGGGCGGGCGGTACAGCACGGTGATCGGCACGCGCCGCGCGGCATACAAGGCGGAAATTTCGAAGCAGCCGAGATGCGGTGTCAGGAAAATGATGCCCTTGCCGCGTGCCTGTGCCGCGACGATATGTTCCAGCCCGATGCATTCGCGCACCTTGCCGACTACTTCGTCATAGGGCCGGCCCCAGACCCATGCCAGCTCGGTGATGCCTTTGCCCGCTTCGGCGATGGTGGCGGACAGCACGCTGCGGTATTCGACTGTACCGGCTGTCACTCCGCCCTGGCGCAAGTTCTCCCGGGTGCGCGCGGCATACTGCGCGGAGGCCGCATAAGTCAGCCGCCCGAGCAAGGCGCCGAGGCTGTGCAGCGCACTTAGCGGCAGCAATGCAAACAGGCGGAAAACGGTTTTGAAGAGGAAGGCGAACATGTGAATCCGGTTTGCTATAATGTGCGCCCTAATTAATTTTCATAGTGATTGAACGGAGAACCATGAACGAATATTTGTTTACGTCCGAGTCCGTATCCGAAGGCCATCCCGACAAGGTGGCGGATCAAATTTCCGATGCCATCGTCGACGCCATTCTAGCGCAGGACAAGCATTCGCGCATCGCCGCCGAAACGCTGTGCAACACCGGCCTCGTCGTGCTGGCCGGCGAGATCACCACGACCGCCAATGTCGATTACATCCAGGTCGCGCGCAACACCCTCAAGCGCATCGGCTACGACAATACCGAATACGGCATCGACTACAAGGGCTGTGCGGTGCTGGTGGCTTACGACAAGCAGAGCCCCGATATTGCACAGGGCGTGAACAAGGCTTATGACGACACTCTGGATCAGGGCGCCGGCGACCAGGGGCTGATGTTCGGCTATGCCTGCGACGAAACCGATACCCTGATGCCGCTGCCGATCTACCTCGCGCACCGCGCGGTCGAACGCCAAGCGCAACTGCGCCGCGACGGCCGCCTGAACTGGCTGCGCCCGGACGCCAAATCGCAGGTCACCGTGCGCTATGTGGATGGCAAGCCGCACTCCATCGACACCGTCGTGCTGTCCACCCAGCATTCACCCGAAATGTCCGACGGCCCGAAGATGAAGCAGTCCGCGATCGATGCCGTGATCGAGGAGATCATCAAGCCGATCCTGCCGAAGGAACTGATGAAGGGCAACATCAAATATCTGGTCAACCCGACCGGACGCTTCGTTGTCGGCGGCCCGCAGGGCGACTGCGGCCTGACCGGGCGCAAGATCATCGTCGACACCTACGGCGGCGCAGCCCCGCACGGTGGCGGCGCGTTCTCTGGCAAGGACCCGTCCAAGGTCGACCGTTCGGCCGCCTACGCCGGACGCTATGTCGCGAAGAACATCGTCGCCGCCGGCTTGGCCAGCAAATGCCTGATCCAGATTTCTTATGCCATTGGTGTGGCGCACCCCACCAGCGTCTGGGTCACCACCTACGGCACCGGCAAGGTCTCCGACGAGAAGATAGCGGAACTGGTCAAGAAACATTTCGACCTGCGCCCGAAAGGCATCGTGCAAATGCTCGACCTGCTGCGTCCGATCTACCAGAACACCGCCGCCTACGGCCACTTCGGCCGCGAAGAACCGGACTTCACTTGGGAAGCAACCGACAAGGCCGCTGCATTGAAAGCAGACGCAGGTTTGTAATTCTGCGCAACATCGGCTGCAAAACAAACGGCGCTTCAGGCGCCGTTTTGTTTTTGTTCCAATATATATTGGCGCGCCAGAAGAGATAAATCCGGGCACTGGGAATCTGACATTTCATGACCTTGTCTATCCGCTTTCAGGCAGGCATTTAGCAGATGTGGCGGGCAGTTTTCGACACTCAGCCGAACATCATGCTGCCAAATTGCTTGCCGGAAAGCAGGCCTCCAGCAACCACATCCTGACCAATTTTATGCTTAATCGACCGCAGGCAAACGAATGCTGTACTGCCCCGATTTCTCGTCGCGTGCCAACACGACCAGCTTGTGCCGCTGTGCATCTTCCATCAATTCCTTGAACGAGCGGTAGCCGTAAGATGACTCGGTGAAACCGGGCCTGCGCCGTTGCATGGTCGGCTTGACCATTGAGCCCCATATTTTTTCGTCAGAGCCACGCTCCGAGATCAGCCCCTCAACCGTTTCGACCAGGAAATCCAGAGCCTCCTGCCGCTTGTCTTCCTCGACTTTCGCTTCGGCGGGTTTCACCGCTCCGGTGGCGGGCTTGGCGGGTGCCTTCTTGGCGGCTTGTTTCTTCTTTGCCTCCTGCTCACGCACCAGATCGTCGTAGAAAATGAACTCGTCGCAATTGGCGCTCAACAGGTCGGAGGTCGAATCCTTCACGCCGATGCCAATGACGTATTTGTTGTTCTCGCGCAGCTTGGAAACCAGCGGCGAAAAGTCCGAGTCGCCGCTGATGATGACGAAGGTATCCACGTGGGCTTTGGTATAACAGAGGTCGAGCGCGTCCACGACCATGCGGATGTCCGCCGAGTTCTTGCCCGATTGGCGCACGTGCGGGATCTCGATCAATTCAAATGCCGCCTCGTGCATCGTCGCCTTGAACTCCTTGTAGCGGTCCCAGTCGCAATAGGCCTTCTTGACGACGATGCTGCCCTTGAGCAGCAGGCGTTCCAGCACTTTCTTGATGTCGAACTGTGCGTACTTGGCGTCGCGCACGCCCAATGCCACATTCTCGAAATCGCAGAACAAGGCCATGTTGGTAATTTCAGGTTGAGCTGCCATAAGTGCCTCCTTTATTCACTGCCTGACCAAAAACATGTAGCCCGGATGTAGCGTAGCGGAATCCGGGGAGATGTCCCACAAGCACCCCCCGGATTCCGGCCTTCGGCCTACATCCAGGCTACAAAACCTTGCCGGGATTCATCAATCCTTGCGGGTCGAAGACCTGCTTGATGCTGCGCATCAGTTCGAGCTCTAGCGGGTCTTTGTATGCGCGGATGGTTTCGCGCTTGAGCTGCCCCAGGCCGTGTTCGGCGCTGATGCTGCCGTTGAGTTCGCGCACCACCTGATAAACCAGTTTGTTCACCGCGCCTTCCTGTTGCGCGATGAATATTTCATTCTGTCCGGCATCCGGCAGCGAGATGTTGTAATGGATGTTGCCGTCGCCCATATGCCCGAACGCAACGATGCGGACACCGGGATAGGCGGCATGCATTGCGGCATCGGCGCGCGCAATGAATTCCGCCACGCGGCTGACCGGCACGGAGATGTCGTGCTTGATGCTGATGCCGTCGCGTTTCTGCGCATCGCTGATGTTTTTGCGCAGCTTCCACCAGTTCTCCGCCGCATCGGCATCGGTGGTGACGCCAAACTCCGGAATGTCTGCGCCGAAACCCTGGATCGCGCTGCGCAGCGCGTCGTCCAGCGGACGTTGCAGCACATCATCCGACTGGATCAGCAAATAATATTCGTGCTGCCTGGTAAACGGCTCGGCGGTTCCGGGAATATGCCTGAGCACAACATCCAGGCTGCTGCGCGAAACGAGCTCAAATGCGCTCAGGGTGTCACCGCAGATCGCGCGGACATGCGCCAGCAGGCGCACGGCGATCGCGGGGTCGGTGAGGGCCACGATCGCGGTGGCGGAAGATTGCGGGCGCGGAAACAGCTTCAGCACGGCGGCGGTGATGATGCCCAGCGTACCTTCGGCGCCGATAAACAGGTGCTTCAGGTCGTAGCCGGAGTTGTCCTTGCGCAGGCTGCGCAGGCCGTTCCAGATGCGCCCGTCCGACAGCACCACTTCCAGCCCCAGCACCAGGTCGCGCGCATTGCCGTAACGCAACACGCCGTTGCCGCCGGCATTGGTGGACAGATTGCCGCCGATCTCGCAAAAGTCCAGGGTCGCCGTCAGTTCGAGCGGGAACAGGCGGTTATTTTGTTCCGCCGCCTCGCGCACATTAGCCAGTATGCACCCCGCCTCGACGGTCATCGTGTAATTCACCGGGTCGACTTCGCGAATGCGCTTCATGCGCGACAGATTCAGCACGATTTGCCGGCCTTCGGCCAGCGGCACGCTCCCGCCGCACAGGCTGGTGTTGCCGCCTTGCGGCACGATGGCAATGTGATTCGCCGCGCACAGCGTTACCATTTCCGCGACCTGCCGCGTGTCCGCCGGGAACACCACCGCCAGCGCGCTGCCAAAATAGCGGCCGCGCTTGTCGGCGCAATACGGTGCGGTAGCCTCGCCGGCCAGCAATGCCTCACTGCCGACAATGGCGGCGGCGGCGCAAAGAAAGTCTGTTTCCATACCTGGAATCTGCATTGGAAGGGACGGCAGTTTATTGAATGACAGCCATAAAGATCAGACTTTTTTTGTCCGGAATGGCATTACGCACATCTGATAGAGAGATGAGAAAATCATTACTGTCGAGGCGAGGCTATAGCCCATCCCCCCGACCATCACCAGCCACGCAAAGCCAGGATGCATCTTGGTGAGCCACCAGGCCGCAATATCGATAATCAGGAACATGAATGGCGTGAAGATCAGCAATGCCTTGACGATCGGGTTAAAGCCCGTGGCGAAGCTGAAGATCAGCCCAACGAAGAAGAAGATGAATGCAATGCCGAACAAATGAATATGCGAAACCCGGGTCAGGGTGGTTATGCTTGCCCCTTGATCAATGGCCGCCACTTTAAGCATGGTGTCCTTTTCGCCGACATTGACCAAACCGGGCATGTTCGCATGGCAGGCAACGCAATGCTGGTCGGCGAGCGGCTTGATCTTCGATTCCCATTCGCCTTCCGGTGCACCGGCCCGAGCCCATTTGATCATAGTCAGCCTGGCTTCACCGGGTGCATATTCCTTCATCGAGCCGTTGAGTTTAGCCTCCAGCTTTGAACCTCCACGATCGCCGTAATAGCTGTACACCAGATCATCCATCGACAGCCCTAATTTGCCGTCAGCCATTCCATGAGTCAGCATGATTTGCCCGCCCGACATCAGCAAGCCCAGGCCAATGACGAGAAGGTAACCGATAAATAATGCCTTAACGGGTAAGGCGAGATTCTCCAGACTCGACCAAGTCAGTTCTTTCATTTTGTTTCTCCCGTTTTTGCATGCCACTATCGTAAAAGAAGCTGCGGATTCAATAAATTCCGGCCCATCGGTTCCGGGATAGAGTTAATGGGGCTTCATGCGCCCAAAGCACCACCCCGTCTTGAATGCTGCAAGAATGGCATGGAAAATACAGGTTGTGCACTTATTTCCACCCACGAGTCGATTAAATGCTAACAGAAAACAGCCTGCGCAGCGCAATTCGCGGGGTGATTTCAATTCCCTTTGGCGTAGTGCGCCGTTTTTCATGCACAAAAAAATCCCGCCATGAAGGCGGGATTTCAAGAGCTGCTTTTACTTGAACTATTTTATGTACATCAAATAGCCTTGTGAATATCGAACACTTTATCCTCATGCTCTTTTTCATCGCTTTCCCAAACCGTCGGCAACAGCTTTTGCGCCAGATACAGCGTGACAAACGGCGCGGTAAACAGCATGGAAACTGTTATCAGGCTTTCGCGTCCGTATGCTTCCGGATGGAAGGTCATCAAGCCCCTCATGGTCTTCGACAATTCCTGCCCGCCAATCACCACGTTCCAGCGCATCGCCAGCACCCCGATCATCATCAACAACCCGCTGATGAATAGCCAGAAAACCAGTTTTTTACCCCTTGTGTTATACAGCATCATGATCGACGTGATTATCAGAGCCAAAAGCCCACCGCCCCATTGAATGACCATGCTGTTCGTGATCGGACCCTGGATCAAGGCAAACACCCCTTCGACACCCTCGCGCGCCTTATAGATCATTTGCACCATCTCCAGCGCCTCGATCACCGTCACGACGACAATGCCCGTCCACAACACATACAGCAAGCCTTCCATGGCTCCGCCGTCTGTAGGCTTTTTGCGCCACCAGGAGGTGATCACATAGATCACAATCAGCAGCCCGACGCCAGAACCTACGGCGGACAACAGGAAAATGATCGGCATCAGATCGGACGACCACCATTCGCGTGTTTTCAGCGATCCGAACAGGAACCCGACGTAGCCGTGCAATCCGCATGCACCGGGTATGCCGATCATCGCCAGCCTGCGCGCAATGGTATGGTCGGTGTGGAGCGCGCGTGGCGATACATCATCCGACCCCAAGGTAAGCGCTTGGTACACTTTCTGCATGATGCCGGTTCTGGATTTCGACATCGCGACAATGTCGGCGCGAAACGAAAACCAGGTTTCCAGCAGCAGCAGGCAGATATAAAACCCGGCGACATAACCGAAGGCCGCCATCGCCGAGGTCCAGTGCGGCGTCAACACCGCATTCAACGCGCGGGTCGGCTGACCCAGGTGAAACAGCAACGGTGTCGGCGCGAAAAACATGAAGCACAGCGACGTCAGCAACGCGAACTTGGAGATCGGCGCAAAACGCTCCATACCGAACACGTGATGCAGGCTGGATACCACAAACGCACCGGCAACCAACCCGGTGATATAGGGATAGATTACGATAAGT
>Ga0209317_1001829_pt1 | contig 17018 bp, 17 predicted proteins | sample RifGroB2_FD_183994 | JGI IMG/M metagenome (GOLD analysis project Ga0209317, IMG submission 183994) | Soil microbial communities from Rifle, Colorado, USA - Groundwater B2 (SPAdes) (version 2) | ecosystem: Environmental > Terrestrial > Soil > Unclassified | place: Rifle, Colorado | collected... | reverse complement strand
CAGGAACAGGCGATGGTGCTTTTGGAGCGTGTCGGCCTGGCCGTCAAGCGCGACGCCTATCCGAGCCAGCTCTCCGGCGGACAGCAGCAGCGCGTGGCGATCGCCCGCGCCCTTGCCATGAAGCCGCGCATCATGCTCTTTGACGAGCCGACATCGGCGCTCGACCCGGAGATGATCGGGGAGGTGCTGGCGGTCATGCAGGACCTGGCGAGCAGCGGCATGACCATGATCGTGGTTACCCACGAGATGGGATTCGCACGCGAGGTCGCGGACCGGGTGGTCTTCATGGACCACGGCGTGGTGCTTGAGGAGGCGGCGCCGGAGGAGTTCTTCCTCAACCCGCAGCACGACCGCGCCAAACAGTTCCTGAAACAGCTGCTGTCACCGATGCATTAAGGCTGAATCCAAAAGCTGCGGCACTTGATCCGCTGGTAACAACCTACTACTCCCCCTCCGGGGTAGGGGAGATGCCGCGGTACGCAATCAAGTGGAATGAGCTGCTTAACTTGGACCTGCACAAAGCTTTGCCTCCAATTCCGGGCGCACTGACAAATCGACAAAAGGAGATTACTGATGAAAAGACTGGCTACTGTTTTGATGGGTTTGGCTCTGGTTGGCACTTTCGGAAACACGGCAATGGCCGCGGCTCCTGCCGACACGCTGGCAGAGGTGAAGACGAAAGGGGTTCTCGTGGCCGGCGTGAAGGATTCGCTGCCTCCTTTTGGCTACGTGGACGAAAAAACCCGCGAGATCGTGGGGTACGACATCGACTTCGTTAAAGCAATCGCCAGGAAGCTCGGCGTCAAGGTCGAACTGAAACCGGTCACTTCTGCTTCACGCATGCCGCAGCTTACGGAAGGGAACATCGATATCATCGCAGCTACCATGACCAAGAACCCGGAGCGCGCCAAGCAGATCGGATTCAGCCACACCTACTTCGCTACCGGCCAGAAATTCATCACCAAGAAGGGGAGTGTTAAAAGCGTGAAGGATCTCGCCGGCAAGAAGATCGGCACCGCCAAGGGGTCCACTTCCGAGCAGAACGTGAAAGCGGCAATCCCGACCTCGACGGTCCTCGCCTTCGACGACTACCCGCAGGCATTTTTGGCGCTGCAGCAGGGGAAGGTCGCCGCTGTCACCACGGATGAGGCTATCCTCGCCGGTATCCTCGCCAAGGCTCCCAACAAGACCAAGTTCGAGATCCCCAACGTAAAGATCTCCGACGAGCCGTACGGCCTCGGCATGCGCAAGGATGACGCCAAGTTCATCGCTTTCGTCAACAAGGTGATCCTCGATATGGAGAAGAGCGGCGAGGCGAAACAGATCTTCGAAAAGTGGTTCGGGAAGGGGACTGAATTCCAGCTGAAGAGAACCTTCAAGGTCGTCGCAGAGAAATAGAAAACGGAGCGCCGCCCGGCGGACCCGGAGCGCCGGTTCTTTTCGCGCCAGGCGGCGCGCCCGCGCCAACACCAGATTGAGAGGTTTTACGTGCTAAAGTACAATTTTGACTGGTCCATCGTCACCTCAGGCAGGTATTTCGAGTGGCTTCTCTCCGGGCTGCAGGTCACCCTGCAGATCTCGGCCGTCGGCATCGTCGGCGCCTTCATCCTGGGGCTCCTCATCGCGGTGCTGAAGATGAGCCATTTTCGCCCCCTGCGCTGGATCGCCTGCGCCTACCTCGAGTTCTTCCGGAACACCCCGCTCTTGATTCAGATCTTTTTCTGGTATTTCGGCTCCTACAAGATACTCCCGACGGTGGTGAACGACTGGCTGAACAGCACGAACTTCGAGTTCGCCGCGGCGGTCATAGCCCTTACCATCTACACCTCGGCCTTCATCGCCGAGGACATCCGTTCCGGCATCCTCTCCATTCCCAAGGAACAGATGGAAGCGGCTCGCAGCGCCGGGTTCTCCTATCTCCGTTCCATGCAGTACATCATCCTGCCGCAGGCGGTGCGCATAACGGTCCCGCCCCTGGTGAACCAGTTTTTGAACCTGGCGAAGAACTCCTCGCTCGCCATGACCATCGGGGTCATGGAGCTCACCTACCAGGCCCGCCAGGTCGAGAGCTATTCCTTCAAGGGTTTCGAGGCCTTCACCGCCGCAACCGTGGTCTATCTCGTGCTGTCGGTTTCCATCACGGCGCTCATGGATCTGTACAACAAGCGGGTGCTGAACCCGAACCGGGCCTAAGTTCGGGGCGGCGTTTTATCGCGGCAGAAGATCAAGACTTGCAGATTCGCCTGCGGGAAATGGAGAACATATATGGACGAAATGCTTAATTTTCAGGTAATTGCCGACAACTTCACCTACTTCATGATCGGACGCTATCCAAGCGGCCCGCTGGGCGGTCTGGGGCTCACCATGTATCTGGCCGTGGTGTCGTGCATCCTCTCCTCCTTCGGAGGGTTGATCCTTGGGCTTTTGAGCCTCTCCCGCATCGCGGCGATACGCTACCCGGTCAACCTGTTCATCAACACGGTGCGCGGTCTGCCGCTGCTCATGGTCATCTTCTGGATGTACTTCCTGCTGCCGGCGCTGATGGGAAAGACGGTCCTGGAGAACCACACGGTTATCCTGGGTCTCACCGTATTCACCTCGGCCTACATGTCCCAGATCGTGCGCGCCGGTATCGAGGGGATCCCGAAGGGGCAGGTCGAGGCGGCGATCTCGACAGGGCTCAAGCACTGGCAGGCGATGCTCTACATCGTATTGCCGCAGGGGATGCGCAACATGATCCCGTCCTTCGTGAACCAGTTCGTATCGCTGATCAAGGACACCTCGCTTGCCTTCATCGTCGGGGTCTCCGAGCTCACCCATGTGGGAACGCAGATCAACAACCGGACCATGGCCTTTCCGACCGAGATCTTCATCTTCATAGCGGCCGTCTATTTCTTGCTCTGCTTCGCCTTCACCACCTTTTCCCGCTGGCTGGAAGGTAGGCTCGCCTGGCGCAAGGCGATTTAGAAACAGGTTGAGGTTGAGGTTGAGGTAACTCCCTTTGTGTTTCCGCGTCATTGCGCCTTTGCGTTAACGGTTTCCCTAAGCGCCTGAGGTACTCGACCGCCTGATCCGCTCTTCGTCTTCATTTCCTTCATTGTCAACGGCGGGTTGCTGCCCTATGCTATGGTCTGGTATTCCCTTTCTCTACCGAACAGAAGGGTCGGCCAGATGCTCGGGCAACGCGATCAGCCGGGGAGGATCGTTACATGAAGGCAGAAGTCGTTTCCATACGTTACCGGATCCCGCTTACGGACGCACAGGCACAAAAGCTCAGACGGACCTGGCCCAACGGTGACCCCTTTTACCCTTATGAAAAGATGGAGCGCTACCTCGCGCCGCTTCTGGTCGAGGACCTCAACTGGCATCACTACTCGGGGCAGTACCTTTACTTCACCGTCTACGGCGACGACATAGAGGCAACGCTTGCCGACGCGATGAAGGTGTTCGAGGCGAGGTTAGGCTCGCTTTGAGGAGGACCGCGTCATGAAAACCATATTCCGGATCTGCATCTTGTGGCTGTTGATGGCGACCAGCGCGGAAGCGGCGCCCGCTGACCTGCCCCGGCGAATGCTGGCGGAGACCAATATCGCCCGGACCAACCCGGGCCGCTATGCCGGCTACATCAAGGAGTTCAAGGGGAGATTCGTGGGGAAGGCCTACCGCATGCCCGGTTCTGCCGCAATGGTACTGACCTCCGAGGGGGTGCCTGCGCTCGACGAGGCGATTAAGTTTCTTTCCCGGCAGCGACCCGTCCCTGAGCTCTCCTGGTCGCCCGGTCTTGCCAAGGCGGCGGCTGATCTGGTGCGGGAACAGAGTAGCACGGGAGATACCGGGCACGACGGGGAGAGCAGCGGAGACCTGCGCGAGAGGATCGAGAGGCACGGAACCTGGACGGGCGGGATCGCGGAGAACATCGGTTATGGCCCCGACACGGCGCGGCTTATGGTGATGGAACTGATAATCGACGATGGTGTCCAGGATCGTGGGCACCGAAAAAACATCTTCAACAGTTCTTATAGGACGGCCGGCGCTGCCTGCGGGCCGCATCCCCGCTACCGCAACATGTGCGTCATGGAATTCGCCGTAGGGTACAAAAGCAGGTGAACCGGAAGCAAAGACCTTCGTGGCAATCGAATTTGCCTTATGGTTTTGCACCATCAGGATTCGCTTGACACTCCCGCCGCAAAAAACTATAGCTATAACGTCTACTTCCACCAAACCTTCTCCGGCCCGAACAGGGCCATTGGCGAGCTATGTACTGGGAATCTTTTGGCTTCAAAGAAGCACCGTTTGCCCTTACTCCAAACCCCTCGTTCCTTTTCCTAAGCTCTCCGCACCAGGAGGCGTTCGCACACCTGCTCTTTGCCATCGAGAGCCGCTCCGGCTTCATCGAACTCTCCGGCGAGGTCGGCACCGGCAAGACCACCATCGTGCGCACCCTGCTGAACCAGCTGGACCCCGAGACCCACCGCACCGCGCTGATCTTCAACCCGACCCTCTCTCCCCTTGGCTTCCTCAAGGAGGTCAACTCCGAGTTCGGCCTTTGCTGCGACGGGACCGAGATGCGTGACCTGCACCAGGCGCTGAACGCCTATCTCCTGGAGGAGAACCGGGCCGGGCGCACCGTGGTGCTGGTGATCGACGAGGCACAAAACCTCTCGGTGGAGGTGCTGGAGCACATCCGGCTCATCTCGAACCTGGAGACCGACAGCGACAAGCTGATCCAGATCGTTCTTGTGGGGCAGCCGGAACTCAACGTCCTGCTCTCCAGGGGCGAGCTGAGGCAGCTGGACCAGCGCATCACGGTGCGCTATCACTTGAAACCGATGTGTTCGGACGATACCTGCGCCTACATCAGGCACCGGATCAAATTCGCCGCCGACGGGAGGGAGCCGCTCATCTTCTCGCCGGGCGCGCTGAAGCGGATCTTCAAATATTCCGGCGGGCTGCCCCGCCTGATCAACGGTGCCTGCGATCGAGCGCTGCTTCTCGCCTACACGCGGGAGTGCAAGGAGGTGTCACCCGAGATGGCGGCCCTCGCCATTGCCGACCTGCACAAGGAAACCCCTCGCAGCCGGCGCGCTGTCCCGCTGAAGGCCCCGTTGGCAGCGCTGGTGCTCTGCGTGCTCGTTGTCGCCGGTTTCTCAGTGCTATCCGGCTCCCTGCTCCCACTGGCGGGAAAGGCACCGGTGCAAGCCGCACCCGCCTTGCCCCGCGAGGCTGCTTACCAGGGGATTGCCGCCTTGTCCGAGCAGGAGAACCTTTATGCCGCGGTGAACGCGCTGCTTTCGGCCTGGCAGGTGCGGGCGGTTGAGCCGGTACCGGGACAGCCGGCCAGTCTGCGCACCCTGGCCCGGCAACGGGGCCTGTCCGCGACCAGGACGACGGGGAACCTCGACGCGCTGGCTCGTCTGGACGCTCCCGCACTGCTGCACGTTGCGGTTCCCGGCGTGGGGGGGCGGCTGGTTGCCCTGGTCGGGCTGGGCGAGGATGAGGTCAGCGTCGTGCCGTCCATTGCCGGGCGCGCCCAGCTGAGCCGGGCCGAACTCGCGCTGGTCTGGAGCGGCGGGGCGACCCTGCTCTGGAAGGATTTTCACGCCATCTCCTCCCGGTCCAAGCCGGCGGAGAAGGTGGCGGGGGTGAGGCTCTTGCAGGGGCTTTTGAAGCAGGTCGGCTGCTACAGCGGGCCGCTGAACGGCAGTTACGGCAAAATGACCCGGGCGTCGCTTGCCGAGTTCCAGCGCAGGGAGCAGCTCGTGGTGGACGGACAGGCGAGCGGGCAGACCCTCATGCTGCTGTACCGGCGCGCCGGAGGGTTCTTCCCGCCGGGGCTGGAGCGTGCCGGTGGCGGGGCTAGAGGTGCGGGCGAACAGGCGGCGGGCGGCAACCAGGCGGGGCGGATGCGATGAGTTTGATACTGGAAGCATTAAGAAAGATGGAGCAGGAACGTAAAAGCAGGCGGGGTGCGGCGCAGGATCTGCGTCCCGAGGTGCTCCGCTACCGTTCAGCTGGCGGCACTGCTCCCCAACAGCCGAACAGATATCCGCTGGTGGTGATCGGCCTGGTGCTGCTGTCGGCCGGCATAGGCGCCGGGGTGATGCTCAGGGAAAACAAAGGGGAGGTGGTCTCGCAGGCGAGCCAGGCTTCCGCCCCGCTTGCCCCGGCATCCGCAGCCAACCCGCCACCATCGGAAGCGCCCGCGGTTATGTCACCTGCCCCGGCAGCGCTCCCTGCACCTGTGCCGGTGATGCCGAGCGAGCCGGTTGCCGTCCCCGCAGCTGTCGAGCGCCCGAAGGCGAAAGCGGTCCGGGCCCCGGTTGTTGCGGCGGCCAGTCCGGCACCTGCTGAAGCCCCCGTGCCGCAGGCCAAGCCGCTGGAGGCTGGCGGGGAGTTGCCGGCGTCGGAAATCGCCCTCTCCGGCATCGCCTATCAGGACGAGAGGCGTATGCGTCGCGCGGTGTTGAACGGCGTGCTGGTAGGGGAGGGTGCCGAGGTCGCGGGAGCGCGCGTGGTCGAGATCAGGGAAAACAAGGTCAGGCTGTCGAGGGGCGGTCGGATCTTCGAGGTGCCTCTCTCCTCCAGTTTTTCCACCCGCTGAGAACCTGATCCTCTCCCTCTTCGGGGAGGGAACGCTCCTTAACTTAATGGCAGGCGCCCCATCAGGAGCACCGGCCAATCCATGTCCGAATCCGGAGCTTAGTTCTTCTGCCCCGACACCTCGATCAGCGACTCCTCGAGAATGGCGAGCCCCCGCTCCAGCTGCTCGTCGGTGATGACCAGCGGCATCAGGAAGCGGACCACGTTGCCGAAGGTCCCGCAGGAAAGAATGACCAACCCCTTGTCCTCTGATCAGGAATTTCGCCAACATGGATCTGCCCGCGGCAAAAGCTCAAAGCGATTAACCGCAAAGACGCAAAGAACGCAAAGAGTTGCTAACGACATAAAGAGAAACAAGTCTGTTGGGTGAACCCCAAAAAGCCTTACTTCGCGTACTTCGCGTCTTTGCGGTAACAGGCTTTACAAGGAGGCGTACAAAATGGTGCTGAAAAACATGCTGGTCCTGATGGATACACTCCCCAATGCCGCTGCCCGGCGCGATCTTGCCATTGCCATGGCCAAGCAGCATGGAGCGGGCTGGAGACCAGCGTGGTAACCGCGCTAGGCGTCGGAGACGTGCTGTTGAACCGGGTGGCCGATGAGGGGAGCGACCTGCTGGTCATGGGAGCCTATGCAGATCTCTACTTCGGTAGCTATATCCTGGGCGATATTGCGCGGCACGTTCTGCGCCACATGACCGTCCCGGTTCTCATGTCGCATTGAAGATAACAACGAAGCCCCTGCCCTAGACGGAAAACCGGGGGCTTTGTCTTTTGCAGCAGATTATTTGTTCCCCGTCCATCCGCACCCCCTCATGGATGGTAGATCTGGGTATCGATGCTTTAACCGCCATATCCTCTGTTGAATTCATGGGCTTACGCAACGGACTAACCTCCGCTCATGCTGGCAAATTTGCCAGTTCATCGAGGAGAGTCTCATTGACTGGGATCCCCTTTTGAACGAAGCGGACGGTTCCTGTCTTGTCGATGATGAAGGTGACTCTTCCCGGTGCATAGAGCTTTTGCAGTTCCCCCCGTTCATCTGCGATTAGTGGAAAACTCAAGCCATGCTCGCTGCTAAACTCCTCATGAGTTGCCAAGCTGTCAGTGCTGACGCCCAGGACCTGGGCGTTAAGCTTTTCAAAACGCTGGAGATCTGTTTGAAAAGCCTGCATCTCCCCGGTTCAGCCGGGGGTGAAATCGGCGAAGTAGAAGGCCAGCACGACGTGTCTTTTCCCCAAATATTCAGACAGCAGGATGGCCCCCTTGGTTGACGGCGCCTCAAAGGCGGGGGCCTTCTCGCCCACCTCCAGGGCGCGAGCGCCAATGCTTCCCAGAGCGGCCATGGCGGATGCGGCAAGACTTCCAATAATGGACTTTCTCATAAATTGCCCTCCCCAACTCATTTCGTCTAAAAACATGGCCTGATGCCCCTATACTGCTGTATGAGAGCCAGATGATACTACCAACCATATAAGTAAAGTCAAACGTTACGCATACAGTCAGTGAGTATCAGCTTCCAGTGCCCTTCAGGTCCCAAAGCGCGCTAAACAACGGCTGAAACTGCCATCATGCCGAGCCCCGCGTTTTGGGGGTCGGCGGGCAGGGTGGGGGGAGTGGGCTTGTGACAAAAAGGGTTCTTGCAAAGAAAAGCAATAAGGACTATGTTAGAAAAAACAAATTCAAGCCATTCACGGCGACACAGAGCGGTGTAACAGCTGTAGTCGAAAAAAAGGGAAAGAGGGAGGTCGTCATGGATCCTGAAATAAAATCGGAATTTGCTGCTTGCACGCCCACACAGTTGAGAGAGCTATACGAAAATAAAGCCAGTCTTTTTGCCGAACTTGCCGACGATGCGATCAGGCAGGCATGTATCGGCAGAACTCCGGAACAAACGCTCAAACTTCGCCGAATGCAATGGACCATAGACGGGCAACTTCGGAAAGCGAAGACCCCACTTGAAAGAATGCACATCATGGAAAGCATTTTCTATGGTCAAGTGTACGGTGATGATGGACAGCTGGTTAAACTCGTATCCGCTTGTACTGAGTTACTTCGCGCTATCAATCGGACTGACCAGGCTTCTGAGTCACGTTCATCGAAGCAACAGCTGTATGTGTTAAAGCGGACTTCTTCCTGATGGGGTAAGGGGAACGCGGTTGATTTAATAAAAAAAGGCCAGCTCCCTTTACGGGGTGTCTGGCCTTTTTTCTGACTGTCGCCAGTTCGATCAGCAGCTGGACAGGAAAGATTCAACTGCTGATTCAACTGTTGAGGCTCCGTTCATACCTTGCGAGCACCATCTTCATGGCGTCATCATCAAGTGACACCGGTATGAGATACTCTTCAATGAGTTCCCGGTCCCACCATTGTTCCTTTCCGAAGCTGTAGCGGTAATACAACGCCCGGACGAAGTGCGGTGGGTGGTGCGGAAACGGGTTTTTTAACAGCAGCCGAAGCGTCTGATGGTCTCCCTGGAGGAGCTTCGCCACGAGCTGGACGAACCAGCGCGACTGTTCTCCCTGGTAGGGCATGGCCTCGAACCACATCAACCAGTCGAGACGCAGGTGGTATGGCGCTACGAGCGGCGGCATCCGGCGCGGGTCCCCCGGCTTGCCACGAAACTCATACGTTTTCCAAAGGGTCTGTTCCGTCACCTTCAGTTCGTCGGTCCCCTCCAGAACGATCTCATAGCGCTCCTTCGTGATGCTTCCGAAAGCCCCATAAGTATTGACGAGGTGAAACGGATCGAAGGAGGTGTTCATGATCTGCTCCTCCGAGATCAGGTTTCTCACCGGCTGAACGCTCTTCACTGCAACCATGGCAACGAGCCCCCAGGTAAGCACCTGGATGAGCGGCGGTTGGGGGATGAGGGGCGGCGTGCTAAGGTGGAGAAACTTGCCGATGAGAAACCCATCCAGGGGGCTCAGGCAGATGACGGCGGTGAGCCAGTTAAGCCAGGCGAAGTTGCCGCTTGCCATGATGGAGAGGAGGAAGAGCAGGGATCCCCCTGCGGCAATGGTGGCCACAGGCTGCGGCGCGAAAAAAAGAAAGGGGAGGGCTATTTCCGCGACGTGATTGAATAACACCCCAGCCTTGTGCACCGATGGGGGGAGCCGGTGAAAGAGTCGGCTCAGCGGATTCGGCATCGGCTGCGTCTCGAAGTGGTAGTCAAGGCAGGTGAGATCACGCCAGCATGGATCCCCCCGCAGCTTGATGAGTCCGGCTCCCAGCATGACCCGCAATCCCAGCCACCTGAAGAGCCAGATCACAAGCCAGCACGGTTCGGTACCGGCAGGGCCGAGGAAGATGGCGAGAAAGCCGCATTCAAGGAGCAGTGACTCCCACCCGAAGGCATAGAAGGTCTGGCCGATGTTCACATAGGAGAGGTAGATGGCCCAGAGGAGGAACCAGACCAGCATCGACAGCGACGTCCCGTAGGCGTCGGAGATGCCTGTGACGGCGAGAAGTGACAGGAAGACGCCCAAGACGGCGAAGAGGAGGTAGGCGCGGTCGCCTCGCAGGAGATAGAAGATGCTCGGCGCCTCCCGAAAGGGGATGAGCCGCAAAAAAGGAAGGGCCGGTAGGAGCCCCCGGTCGCCGCATAGCGGGCGGAACTGGTTCAGTGCCACAAGGAAAGCCATCAGATAGATGAAGCCGAGCCCCCGCTGGAGGAGCAGGCGGATGATCCAGTAACCGGTGTCGTTATCCATCACAATCCTCCGCGAGTGAAGCAGTTCTACGTTCTACGTTGTTTTTAGCGCATAGGTCGCGGCATGATAGCCGCACATCCCATGCACCCCTCCGCCCGGCGGGGTCCCGGACGAGCAGAGATACACCCCCTTGACCGGTGTCCTGTAAGGTGAAAAGAGCGTCGGCCTGATAAGGAACTGGCGGAGATCCTGGACGCCGCCGTTGATGTCCCCTCCTATTAAATTCGGATTGCAACGCTCGTACTCCGCGCAGTTGCGTGTATGGCGCGCGAGGATCAGTCCGCGGAAGCCGGGCGCGAACCGCTCCACCTGCGCCTCGATCCGCTCCGTCATGTCGAATGTGGAACTGTTCGGCACATGGCAGTACGCCCATCCCACCTGCTTTCCCAGGGGAGCCCGTGTCCCGTCCACCAGGGTCGGCTGCGCCAGCAGCACGAATGGACGCTCCGGATGCATCCCCTGCCAGACTTCGCTTTCCCCCTTTGAAATCTCCTCCGCCGTGCCCCCCACATGAACCGTTGCTGCGCGTCCGCACCCTTCTGCAATCCATGGGATGGGTCCGTTCAGAGCCCAGTCGACCTTGAAAACCCCGGGGCCGTATCTGTAGCGCCGGAGCTTACCCCGGTAGCCCTCCGGGAGAGCAGCGCCGCCCAGAGCAATGAGCTGGCGCGGCGTCAGGTCGAGCATGGTTATCCGTGCCGAAGGAAGTTCGCCAAGCGATAAGATGTCACGCCCGGTTACAATCTCACCGCCTAGCGAGCGAAAGTAGGAGGCCATGGCCAAGGTAATCATCCGGGAGCCGCCTCTGGCCACCGGCCACCCGGACGCATGCCCGAGCGTCCCGAGTATCAGCCCGAAGGCGGCGGAAAGCGGGCGGTCGAGCGGAAGGAAGGAGTGGGCCGCCATACCGGCGAAGAGGGCCCGTGCTGCAGGAGTTTTAAAGCTGAGGCGCCCGAGAAGGTTGGCCGGGAGAAGGGCTTTCATCCCGAAAAGGGCAAACGGCAGAGGATGTCGCGGGAAGTGGAACGGCGCGAGGAGGTCGGGGGCGAGTACCGGCCATTTCAGGACCATGGGGCCCATCAGGCGCCGGTAAGCCGCCGCGTCGATCCCAAGTGCAGTCGAAGTCTCTTCGACGCTTCTCTGGAGAAGCGCCGCCGTCCCGTCCGCGAGCGGATGGGCAAGCTCGACCTCGGGATGGACCCATTCGAGACCGTGCTCCTGAAGGGGGAGTGACAGGAAGAAAGGAGAGGCGACGCCGAGGGGATGAACGGCCGAACAGACGTCATGCAGGAAGCCTGGCAGGGTGAGTTCTTCGGTTCTGGTCCCGCCGCCGATGGAGGCAGCCTGCTCGAAGAGGGTGACGGAGAGCCCGGCGCGCGACAGGGTGATCGCGGCAGCGAGCCCGTTGGGTCCAGATCCCACCACGACAGCGTCCGGAGCGCGTTTCAGCGGCATGCATTGAACTCCCTCTTCTCAATCCTTGCGATTAAAAAAACATAAGAATTGAGTCTAGCAGACTTCAGCCAAAGGTCACCACACGCTACCTTTGCGAGCCTCCAGAGGGGGGGCCATCAGTGCTGTCTAGCGGGAAAATGGTTACAGGAATATTTTAAAATAGAAGCAGAGAGCAGCCGTCAATCGGATTCTGAATTAACCTGCACTCTTTCCAAGAGCCGCAGCTGCTCTTGTTCTCATTCTTTCTGTAAATTTCTTATCGCTTTCCAATCTGCACCTGAAGTTTGAAGAGGACATCGCAATACTGTTATCTACCAGGAAGTTATAATAATTGTCATCCAGGTCTTCATTTGGGATGATAAGCCTGTATCGTTGAGTAAGTTGCTTGGAGTTCGTCATATTCCTTACTATGCATTGAGGATATTTTTTTTCCACTAGAGTAATTTCAGATTTGCCTAAAAGTAATGTGTCAATAATGGCGCCCATATGGTTACCTCGCTTGTACAATATGCTGGATCAAAAAAAATATTCAATTCAAGATGTAAACTAGTAGGGCCATGAGCACGCCAGGCAAAATGGAGATGGAGACAATAGGATGCATGAGGCAAAATGCCTGTCGCCTTGTTATTTCTCCTCGAACCAGCTGTGCCAGTATTTCAGCATCTGGGTTTGCTTTGCCCTCTTCTAATACCTGCAGTAGGAAAGTAGCTGGAATAGGACTGGCCGATTTGGTGATGGAAATGTTGACCACTTTCTTAATGTCTGCCATAAACCCTCCTGTCAGCTTGAAGAATTCGCAGAAATTGGGCAGTCTCTTCTCAAATCCATGGTCGAATCGTGAGACCTTATGTCAGAATGGATGTCCTTGCCCTGTTATAGGAAAGTATCTCCAAGTCAGATGCATCTGTTACTGCGTCTGTGTATCCCTCAATAATGTACTTCGTGCCGGATGTAGAAATACAGATAACCCGCGCAATTGTGCCTTTGGGCATAGAAGGATATTTATCCGAGATTACTTTGACCAGGTCTCCTTTGCTCGGTTTAAAATCTGTAGTCCCCAAGGCCATTACGTGCTCCTATTGTGTGCACACCCATACTGGTCTCCAAGGTGGGGAGGGCAGCAACGCTTCATGTTTTGGACGCAAAAAAGCCGGGGCCTAAATATCCTGTGATATTTCGGCGACCCGGCTGTCTCAGGGAGACCCGATAGGCTTTCCGTCCCACCCTCGCGGATGGTTTAGTATTATCGTTTATCTATTAAAATTTCATAAAACACAGTGCATACTATAGGGCAAAAATTAGCCTGTGTCAATCTCCGCGTCGGGTGTCGTCCGAGAGGTTTAGCGTATTACATGAATTGTCAACAAACTGTCTATCTGATTGAAATCATATGTAACTGCTACTTTGTGGGAGGAGAATTATCTCTGTGGTTCATGGAATAGGAAAAATCGTAACGAAAGAGACCAATTAGATGCCACTTGCAGATCCATTCGAGAGAGCATGAGATGGAACTGAAGCCATCACTGGCGAAGCAGTTGATGCTCATTGAGCAATATATTGGGCTGGGGATTTGCGAAGCAAGGTGCGGCAGGTTCCTGTCTAGCGGGGAGGTGACAGGTATTATACCCTCGCGTCAGATTCCTTCTGACGCGAGGGTGGCTTTGCAGGTGGCCAACTACTTAAGACACTGGAAGATACCGGCGCACCAGAGACAGGCCCCGCAGGGGACCTCCCTGATATGGCAGTCCTGCTCGAATGCCTCGGTCTGCACGTAATCGCAGGGGGCCAGGCTGCAGCTCGCGCAGTGCGGGTAGTCGTAGGCGATGACTCCTTCCCTGAAGGAGCGAAAGGCCGCATCGTTCCAGATCTCCAGCATCCCCTGCCGGTTTACGTTGCCGAAAACCTTGGCCTCAACCTTTTGATCCCAGCCGCTCGCAAAGCAGCGATAGCGGTGCCAGAGGAAGTAGCAGGGCGAAATCGACCCGTCCCATGCCACAAACGCCCCTCCGTCCTCGACGAAGCCGCAACTGCGCTTCTCCTTTAGCAGAACTTCAGGAAGCTTCAGGTCCAGTTGGAATTCCTCCGCAACTACGCGTGCCTTCTCGAACACCGCGGCAACCTCTTCGTTCTGGCGCTGATCAAGGCTCAAGAGCTTTTTCAGGTCCAGGGAAACGTTGCTGCGCTCCGCCTCAGCCTTCAAGGCGTCAACCATGCTCATAAGTCGCTGCTCCTGCGGCGACTTGGCGTATTTCATGGCGACCTCGAAGTAGCGGTAGATATCAATCCCCTCCCGCTCCATCTCCAGTTTCCAATTGCGAAACAGGGAAACCGCCTGGTCCGTGCAGTTGCCGTAGATGGCCTCCCCGGCATGCTGAGCGTCATAGGGGAGCACGTGCGTCACCAGCGCGAAGCTCGCTCCGCGGCTCGCGGCCCAGGCTAATGCGTCAGGAAGCTCCTGCAGGTTCCCCTGCATGACGACAAATTCGACCCCGATCTTGAAGTCGGCTCTGCCGGTACGGCTCTTGGCCGCGGCGAGGGCGGAAAAAGCGTCGCTGATGTCATCAAGCTCGCCTCCATCCCGTACTCTCCTGAAGGTCTCGGGCGAGACCGAGTCGATGGAGATGCAGATGCGGTCGAGGCCCGCTTCCAGCAGTGAAATGGCGCGGCCCTCGGTCAGCAGGAGGCCGTTGGACTGAAACCCGATCCAGCTTCCTTCGGGCATCAGGGACTTGGCCCTGCGGATGAATACGTCGAGGTTCGTGTTGAGTAGCGGTTCGCCGACCCCGTTCAGGACGAGCGCATCGAGGCCGGGAAAGGAGGGCTCAAGCGCTGCAAAGGTGGTCAGCGACATGTCGCCTTCGACAATCGCGTGGTCGCAGGTCTGCTTCACGCACATGAAGCAACCGAGGTTGCAGCGGGTGGTGGTTTCGACGAAAAGTTTGGACGGACGCTGCAGGAGCGCCGGTGAATCTATGAGGTGTGAGCTGTCGTTGGAAGCGCTTTTCATGTCAGCCGGTCCTTTTTTGTCCCTCGGTAGCGGCGGCGTCGAGCGAGTCAGGCGGGACCAGTACCTGCCTGAACGCCTCCCGCATTAGATCAGAGACGCGCTTGAACTGCAATCCTTTCATGATTTCTTGCAGCGTGTCCCATTCCTCAGTACTGACCCTCAATGATATTATGTGTCGTTTCACGCATCTACTTTGTCTCATGTACAACCTCCCTCGCCGTTTCCCTGACGCACCTTGCTTTGTTCAACGTGGCACTCCATCAGAATTCCTGCGACATCGCCTTTACTTCCCGTGCGGTGAAGACCGGGCCGTCCTTGCAGACATAGACGTTTCCTACGTTGCAGCGACCGCACTTGCCGACGCCGCATTTCATCCTGTTTTCCAGCGTGGTGTAGATGGCGTCGTCCGAGAAGCCGAGACGCTCCAGCACCGGCAGGGTGAACTTGATCATGATCGGCGGTCCGCACACGAGAGCTATGGTGTTCTCGGCGCTCGGCGCCGCTTCCTCCAGCACGTTCGGGACGAAGCCGACCTTGCCGTCGAAATCGGGACCGTTGCCGCCGGGATCCACGCATTTGACCAGCCTGACGTCGGAGCGCTCCTGCCATTCGGCCAGCTCATGCTTGTACACCAGGTCGCTCTCGGAGCGTGCCCCGTAGACGATGGTGATGTCGCCGAACTTCTCGCGCAGGTCGAGGCAGTTCCAGATCACGGTCCGAAGCGGGGGAAGCGCGATGCCGCCTGCGATGAACACCAGGTTCTTGCCGTAGAACTCCTCGATCGGGAAGGAGTTGCCGTAAGGACCGCGCACCCCGACGGTGTCACCGACCTCCAGACCCCTTAGCGCCTCGGTCACCCGGCCCACACCCCTGAAGCAGCACTCGATGTAACCCTTGCGGGTCGGGGGGGACGCGATGCAGAAGGTCGACTCCCCGGAGCCGAAGGCGGAGTACTCGGCGAACTGTCCGGCGCGGAAGCTGAAGCCTTCCCGGACCGCCTCATCCTGGAAGACCAGGCGCAGCGTCCTTACGTCAGGGGTTTCGTCGACGATAGCATCGATGGTGGCAAGATGCGGCAAGTAGATGTTCTTCGAATCGCACATGTATTTTGTCTCTCTCAAGGAGCGGCGTTCCCGCCGCGAATTAAATCAAACTCAAAGGCGTTTAACAGGGATGAAGGGGATACAGGGGAAATAGAAACAAGACTCTTGGTTTTGGTGTATCCCTTTCATCCCCTTTATCCCTGTGAGCGGATTTTCGCTGTTAATCCTGCTTGCCGTTGATGGTGCTGAGGATGTCGGCGATGTCGATCCCTACCGGGCAGGCGCGGATGCATCTGCCGCAGCCGGTGCAAAGGGTCTTGCCGAACTTGTCGTCGTAGTACTTGAACTTGTGCATGATCCGGTTGCGGTAGCGCTTGTTCTGGACGTCGCGCGGATTGTGACCCGAGGCGTGGTTGGTGAACTTGGCGAAACCGCAGGCGTCCCAGTGCTTGCGCCGGGCGCCGTCGTCCGCGCTCCCTTCGTCGTTGATGTCGAAGCAGTGACAGGCCGGGCAGATGAAGGCGCAAGCGCCGCAGCCGATGCAGATGTCGGCAATCCCCTCCCAAAGCGGATCCTCGAAGTGCCCCTCAAGCCACTTTTTGATCTGCACCAGGTCGAGTTTTTCAGTTGCCTGATCGACAAAGGGGACCGCTTCAGCCGCCGCTGCCTCGCCGAACAGACCGGCGTGGGCGTCCGCCAGCGCCTTCCCCTTCTCCGTCATTGCCTTGCAGGCGTAGGAGCCATTCTTGAGCGGCGTCAGAAAGAGATCGCTTCCCGCCTCGGCATCCGGCGCGAGGCCGACCGCAGTACAGAAACAGGCGTCATCACCCTTGGTGCAGGCGATGCCGACGATGGTGCTTCTCTTGCGGCGCTCCAGGTAGAAGTCGTCGTGGTAATCCCATGAGAACACAGCGTCCAGGATATCGGGAGAGCCCGCGTCGCAGGGGGGGGCGCCGATCAGCACCGTCTCCGGAAACTTGGACCTGTCGACATCGTTCACCTGGACCACGCCGTCTTCCCGCTTGTAGGTGAGGATGTTTTCGCAGACCGGGAAGAACAGTTCCTTGGCGGACCGGCGTGGCAGCTCCTTGAGAGTCAGCTCCGAGCCGGCAGCGAGCGGCTCGTAAAGCACCATGGTTCCGGACGCTTTGGGACCCACCACCAGCTTCTTCTCCTTAACCAGGAGGTCGATGAGATTGCG
>Ga0209317_1001828_pt1 | contig 17020 bp, 16 predicted proteins | sample RifGroB2_FD_183994 | JGI IMG/M metagenome (GOLD analysis project Ga0209317, IMG submission 183994) | Soil microbial communities from Rifle, Colorado, USA - Groundwater B2 (SPAdes) (version 2) | ecosystem: Environmental > Terrestrial > Soil > Unclassified | place: Rifle, Colorado | collected... | reverse complement strand
GTTCAATGGGGGGGCGGTGCGAGTCTACATTTTGCACACAGGGTAAGGTTGCAATGTACTCAATTTGCGGACTATGGGATCTGTTTTTCCTGTCCCCGCCTGTAAATTAAGCAGGAGCGCCTGGATTGGAGAAGGTAGCTCTCTGTGCACGCAGTCGCATTCTGTTTTAAGCAGGTTTCACGTATACAAGGTTACCTTTACCAATGAATGGTGCTAGGCTATGCACATGGTAACTTCTCTGCTGTCAACGGACGATCTGCTGCAGGCGCGGGCGCTTGTCGAAGCGAGCGGCCTTCACTTCGAGCCTCCATACGACGATCTGGTCGGCATCTTTCAGGCGGGGCGTCTGGTGGCCGTCGGCGCCAGGCAGGGGCGGGTGCTTAAGATGCTCGTTGTTGCCCCCGCGCACCAGGGGGGGACCCTGCTCGACGAGGTGGTGACCGAACTGGTGGGGCGCGGCTTCCAGGCGGGGGTCGGCTCCTTTTTCGTATTCACCTCGCCCGCCCAGGCGACCAGCTTCGAGGCGCTCAACTTCAGCCTGCTGGTCTCTTCGGGAAAAACAGCACTCCTTGAGTACGGCGACGGCCTGAGGCGCTACCTGGCACGGCATCAGCGGCAGGTAGTGCCGGGCGTAAACGGCGCGGTGGTGGCAAACTGCAATCCCTTTACGCTTGGCCACCGCTATCTGGTTGAACGGGCAGCCTCCAGCGTCGACCATCTCTACCTTTTCATCGTGCGAGAGGAACGCTCCCTGTTTCCCTTCGATGCCCGCTTCCGGATGGCGAGCGAGGGGACCTGCGACCTGAAAAACGTCACCCTGCTCGACACCTCCAGTTACGCCATATCCAGTATCACCTTCCCGACCTATTTCCTGAAAAACGGCGATCCCGGCGGCGCCATACAGATGGAGCTCGACCTCCTGCTGTTCGCCACCCGTATCGCTCCTCACTTCCATATCAAGAAGCGTTTCATCGGCAGCGAACCGCTCTGCCGGACCACGGCCGACTACAACGCCGCCATGCACGGGATCCTGCCTCCCCAGGGGATCGAGGTACAGGAAATAGAAAGAAAGAGCGCCATCGGCTCCGCTATCAGCGCCTCCCGGGTGCGGGAGCTGCTGGCACACGGGCAACTGGAAGGGATAGCCGAACTGGTGCCGGTAAGCACGCTGGATTTTCTCCTCTCCAGCGAGGGGATCAAAATCTGGGACAAAGGGGGAGTCAAATGAAGATCGTAAAGAAGGTGCAGGCGGGAACCATGCAGTCGAGCGACCTGATGGTTTTCCTGGAGCCGGCCGAAATCCTGACCGTCACCATCGAGTCGACCGTATTAAAGCAGTTCGGGGAGCTGATCCGGTCCAAGGTGGACCAGGTGCTCGCCCTGCACGGCATCGAAGCGGGGGAGGTGCGCATCACGGATCGCGGTGCCCTGGATTACGCCATCGAGGCGCGGCTGGAGACAGCTATCCTGCGGGCGACGGAGGGATAAATGGAAGGGCTTTGGTACAAGGAGTGCTCCAAAGGGAGACGCTTTATCATCAAGATCACGCCGGGGGAGAGTCTCACCACCCGGCTTTTGCAATTCGCGCACCTCACGGACGTGCGCTACGCGATGATCGTCTCGGCGCTGGGAAGCGTGAAGAACGTGAAGCTGCGCGGCATCAAGACCGGCGCCAAGCTCCCCATCACCACTCCCAGGATCACCATTCACCAGATAGAGGGGCCGCTGGAACTCCTGGGGCTCCAGGGGAACATCGTCCCGGGCGAATCGGACCTGCTCGACTGCCACTTCCACATCATGATGTCCAAGTCCTCGGGCGAGGTGGTGGGGGGGCATCTGTACGATGCGGAGGTGTTCGCCACCTGCGAGATCGTGCTTACCGAACTGGACGTCTCGGGGGTCGAGCGGCACGTTTCCAAGGTCGGAGGGATACCGACCATCTATATAGACGAGGAGGGGGACTGATGTCCGACTTCAAGCTGCGACGCTCGCTTTTGTACGTCCCCGGCAACATGCCTTCCATGCTGCAGAACATCCCCATCTTCGACTGCGACGCGGTCATCATCGACCTTGAGGACGCGGTCCCGATGAGCGAGAAGGACGCGGCGCGCCACCTGGTGAAGCGTTTCCTCTCTACCTACACCGACCGCAACAAGGAGCTGCTGGTGCGGATCAACCCGCTGGACAGCCGCTGGGGGTACGAGGACCTGAAGGTCGTGCTGCCGGCCATGCCGGACGGCATCAGGCTCCCCAAGGCGGACACCCCCGAGATCGTCGAGCGGCTCGACACGCTCCTGACCGAGTTCGAGGAGGAGCTCGACGTCGAGATCGGCCGCTTCCGGGTGCTCCCTTCGCTTGAGAGCGCGCTCGGCATCATCAACGCCACCGGGATCGCCAACAGCTCGCAGCGCATCTTCGCCCTGGCCTTCGGGGCCGAGGACTACACGGCGAGCATGGAGATCGAGCGCACCAAAGGGGGGGAGGAGCTTTTCAACGCCAGGACACGGGTGCTCTGGGCCGCGAAGGCCGCGGGTATCCAGGCGATCGACACCATCTTCGCCGACGTGGGGGACATGGAGGGGCTGAGGGCCGAGACCGAGCTCGCCAAGAGGCTGGGCTACACCGGAAAGTGCCTGGTGAACCCGCGCCAGATCGAGGTGGTGCACGACGTTTTCGCGCCCAAGCAGGCGGAGGTTGATTACGCCCTGCAGGTGATCGAGGCGATCCAGCGGGCGCGACTGCTGGGGACCGGCGTCATAGCCCTCGGCGGCAAGATGGTCGACGCGCCGGTGGTGAAGAGGGCGGCGCGAGTGCTGAGGACCGCCTACGCCCACGGCATGGTGGACACCCTGATAGACGAGGAGGCGATACATGGCGTTCAATAGCCTGGGACGCGAGATACCAGAGAGCTACGCCGGCAGGAAGCTGGTCCCGTACCGCGACCCCTACGCGCTGGTGCCGCAGGGAAACCTTGCCGCGAGGGCGCTTCGGCGCGTGAACCCCGGCGCGAGCAAGCGGCTCGCTTCCCTTCGGGAGGCGATCGAGGCGAGCGGTCTCGGGGACGGCATGACCATCTCCACCCACCATGCGCTGAGAAACGGGGATCACCTTCTGAATGCAGTTGTGGCCGAGATCGCCGCCATGGGGCTCAAGGGGATCTGGATCGCCTCCTCCTCGGTGCACCCGGTGCACGCGGAGATCATCCCCCACATCCGAAGCGGCGTCATCGCAGGTTTCCAGTGCGGCGTGAACGGACTGATCGGGGAGTTGGCGAGCAGGGGCGCGCTTGCCTGCCCGATCGTGGTCCGCTCCCACGGCGGCCGGGCGCGCGCCATCGCTGAGGGGTCGGTGCGGATCGACGTCGCCTTCATAGCCGCTCCCTGCTGCGACGAGTACGGCAATATGAACGGCTACTACGGCCCCTCGGCCTGCGGCTCCCTGGGGTACGCCCAGACCGATGCCCTGCACGCTGCCTGCGTGGTCGCCGTCACCGACAACCTGGTCCCCTTCCCGGCGGCGCCGATCAGCATCCCGCAGACCCTGATCGATTACGTCGTCACGGTGGAGCGGCTGGGGGACCCGGCGAAGATCGTCTCGACCACGACCAGGATCACCACCGACCCGGTCGGGCTGCTGATCGCCAACTACGCCTCGCAGGTGATAGAGGCGTCGGGCCTGTTGAAGGATGGGTTCTCCTTCCAGACCGGCAGCGGCGGCATCTCGCTCGCCGTCTCTGACAAGGTGCGCTCCGCCATGCGGCGCGGCAACATCCGCGGCAGCTTCGGTTGCGGCGGCATCACGGGGTACTTCGTCGGCATGCTGGAGGAGGGGCTCTTCGCCTCGCTGATGGACGTGCAGTGCTTCGACCAGGAGGCGGTCCGCTCCATAGGGAAGAACCGGGCGCACCAGGAGATCGGCGCCGATCTGTACGCGAACCCGTTCAACGCGGGAGCGATGGTGAACCGGCTCGACTGCGTCATCCTGGGCGCGACCGAGGTGGACACCTCCTTCAACGTGAACGTGAACACCGAGTCGAACGGCTACCTGCTGCACAATACCGGCGGACATTCCGACACCGCGGCGGGCGCCAGGCTTTCCATCATAGTCGCCCCCTCGATCCGCGGCAGGCTCCCGATCGTCAAGGACCGCGTCACCACCGTCACCACCCCGGGTGAGACCATCGGCGTCGTCGTGACGGAGCGCGGCATTGCGGTCAACGAGAAGCACGGCGAGTTGAAGGAAGAACTGATCAGGAGAAAGCTCCCGGTGAAGGAGATCGGCGAGCTGCAGCGGGAGATCTGCAAGATCACCGGGACGCCGCGCCCGCTCGAATTCGAGGACGATGTGGTGGCGATCATCGAGTACAGGGACGGGAGCATTATCGATGCCGTACGACGCGTTAAGGATTAGCCTGCTCCAGGCGCGGGACGACCGCCAGGCGCTCCTGGACGACCTGTTCCCCGCTCCTTTCCCGGCGACGGTGATGCTCTCCCTGAACCTTCCGGGAGGGGAGAAGACCGGAGAACGGGCGGAGCGGCTCTTCAGCTGGGGCGAAGGGGCGCTCCTCTGGGGGCTTAAGGCGGTCGTCGTGGTGCGCGGATCGGATCATTTGGGACCGTTCGCGCTGTACCGGAGCGATCTCCAGGCAAGGCAGGTGAAGCGGCTGGGTATCGCCCTGGAGTCGATGCACCCGGCTGGAAGACTTCTGGATCTGGATGTCTACGACCACTCAGGCAAGCAGCTGGACCGGGCCGCGCTAGAGCTCCCGCCAAGAAGCTGCCTGCTCTGCCCGGAGCCGGCCCTCGCCTGCATCCGCGCCCGGCGCCACACGAGCGAAGAGCTGATGATCCGGGCGCGGGAGGTGATGGATGCGCTCTGATCTGGAAAAACTGGCGGCCGACCTTGTGCGCGGCGCCTTTCTGGAACTCTACCTGACCCCCAAGCCCGGCCTCGTCGACCAGAACGATTCCGGATCGCATCGCGACCTTACTCTCCCCGGCATGGAAGCCTCGCTCGGCATCGTCTCCCGCTACCTGGCGGAGCTGAGCGACTCCCTTTGTCGCGGCGAGGATCTAGCGGCGCAGGTACGGCTTGGCGTCGCGGCCGAGACGGCGATGTTCGGGACGGTCGGTACCAACAGCCACAAGGGGTACATCTTTTTGAGCGGCCTCTTTCTTTCGGCAAGCGCCCAGGCGCCGCGGGAAGAGCAGGCGCTAAGCGAGGCGGTTGCGCGCCTGGCCGGACACTTTTTCGCGCAGCAGGAGTCCCTTAGCAGTAACGGCAGCCGGGTCCGCGACACCTTTGCGGCCGGAGGCGTCAGGGGGGAGGCGCTGGGGGGGCTTCCCTCCCTGTTCGGCGCGGCGCTGCCAGCCTTCAGGCGCGAAATGACTTCGGGCGGCAACAGGGGGAGCGCGGTCTACGCCATGCTGGGGCGACTCATGGCGACGGTCGAGGACAGCACGGCCCTGCACAGGTGCGGCTGGGAAGGCCTTGTGACCTTGCGGGAGGACGGCCGGCGGCTGGAGCTTCTGGTGGCGCAGCGGGGGGATTTCATCGCTTTTCTCGCCGAGCGGAACGAACGCTACGTGAACCGGAACCTCACCATGGGGGGAGTGGCCGACATGCTCGCCCTGGCCTTCGCCTGGTTGAGCCACACGGGCGAATTGGAGGTTGCGGCGCGGTAAGGGAAATCGTGAGCGGTTTGACAAGGTAGCGTTAATGTATTTTAATAGCGTATGCCGAAATCGACCCTCGCCCATATCGCAACGGTATTCCTGCTCTTCAACCTTCCGACGGCGGTTGCAGCTTCCGGCGAGACATCTTACGTCCCCCTGCCCCGTTATTCGCTTTTCGCCTCGCCCGCCCCGGATGACCTTCCCGCGCCTCGGCGCGCTGCTCCTTGCCTGATCCCGCCTCCGCGACCTTCATTGATGAACCTGGATGTCCCGGCTCCGACAGCTGCTTCGGCCGGTCGCTTCTCGCTTGCCGAGGGGGGAGCAGAGACGGAGGCGACAGGCTTGGCGGGGTACCTCTTTCCTGCCGATACGGACGCGGCAGGTTCCGATTTTCTCCCGGATCATGAAGAGCGGGAAGGGGGCGATTGGCGCTGGCGCAGGGCGGGCGGGGCTGATTACACAGCGGTGTCGGTAGTGGCGGTAGCGACCGCCTATTTCGAGCATGAAAATGGCAAGCCTACCAAGGCCGACTGGACCTCGCGCAACGCCTTCGACGAATCGATCAGGGATGCGCTACGCCTGAAGAGCCGATCGGCGCGTCATGCGACCAGCCTGGCTGGGGACGTCATAATGGGCGTCATGATAGCGGCGCCCGTGCTTGATTCCTTTGCCGTTCTCGGAATACGCGGTTCCCGCTGGGACGAACTTTGGCAGACCGAGATGATAAATCTGGAATCGTTTGCCTTCACCTCGTTGGTCTCCAGCCTGATGCAGAACCTGCTGGCGCGCGAGAGACCCTTCGTGCGCGACTGTCGGGGGGATGTCTGCGAAAGCGACCTGGAGAACCGGGGCATGCCGAGCGGCCATGTCGCCTTCGCCTTCACGGGAGCCGGGCTGCTCTGTAACCACCACGCCTACCAGTCCCTGTACGATGATCCCGCCGCGGATCGGGCGGCATGCGCCGCCGGCATCGGTCTGGCCGCGGTCGAAGGAGTCCTCCGCATCGTGGCGGACCGGCACTATGCCACCGACGTCGCGGTCGGGACGGTGATCGGCCTCTTCTCGGGATTCGTGCTGCCGCGCCTGCTGCATTATTCCCACCCTGTGGAATCCGCGCCGGAAAAAAACAAGACCAGCGGCGGCCTGATAGAGCGACTCGCGATATGGCCCCGGATTTCAAGCGACAGCACCAGCCTTCACTGCGAATTCCGTTTCTGACCAGGAGGGGGGATGGATCTGAAAGAGATGCGTGACGCGCCGGTTCTAAGGCATCCCTGGGAAACGGCCCGGGTCATGGCGCTGGCCAAGGTGCTGGGGGGCTCGCTGCGTGAGGGGATGAGGATCCTGGATGTCGGCTGCGGCGACGGCTATGTCTGCCGCACGCTTTTCAGCAGGCTCGTCAAGAAGGGAATAACCGCGGTAGACATCAATCTGACCGGGGAGCGCCTTCGACAACTGCAACGCCAAACGGAAGAAATCACCTTTCTGACCCGGTTGCCTCCCAAGGGGAGCCGCTTCGACCTGACACTGCTGCTGGACGTGGTCGAGCACGTGGAGAACGACCGACATTTCCTGGCGGATATCGTGCGACGTCATGTTCCCCGCGGGGGGCGGGTCATGGTTACCGTACCGGCCTTCGCATCGCTTTACAGCAGCCACGACCTCTTCCTCGGGCACTACAGGCGTTACCGTCTCGCGGGGGTCGATGATCTGGCGAGGGCGGCCGGTTTGCAGGTCGTCGCGTCGGGCTACCTGTTCGGTTCCCTGCTCCTCCCCAAACTCCTCCTCTACAAAATTCTCCACTGGTCGAAAAGCTCGGATGGTATCGGTTGCTGGAACTCGGGCCCGATCGTCACAGCCATCGTCGAGAAGCTGCTCCATATGGATAACTGCCTGATGATCGCGGCTGCGGATATAGGGATCAAACTCCCCGGGCTGACAGTATGGGTCCTTTGCGAGAAACCCCTCCTCCTGCAGCCGTCAACCTGCGCCGGTCCCGGTAGCAATACCGCCGCCGGGGGGAGGCAGCGCCTCGCGCCTTCTCATTTGCCGGCAGCGCCGACGGCGGGAACCGGGCGACGGCGGCACCGGTAAAATGCATTTTGGTTTGACAGCAGGGCGTGCAATGACGTATACAGGTTGAACTTTTTCCCCCGCTTTTATTGCTTTAGCACCGTTTGCCGGGGGATCTTTTATCTCGATGCACGTCATTTGGCGGGCCGCCACACACAGGATGGAAACAAGCACATGTTGAATCTGAAACCGGAAGTTGTAGCCCAGCTCGAGCGCGTGCTCGGCTCCGTGGAAATGCTGCTCCCCAAGTTCGTAAAATCGGTCGACTGGACCAAGTGTCACGCGGCAAACTGGCGCCGCCATTCCTTTTCCGGCTACCTGGAGGCTGTGAAGGTGACGGACACCACCACGCTGGAGGAACTCCTCGGCGTCGAGAAGCAAAAAGAGATCATGGTCAGCAATACGCGCCAGTTCCTGAAAGGGATTCCGGCCAACAACGCCCTGCTCTGGGGTTCGCGCGGTACCGGGAAGTCGTCCATCGTGAAGGCCCTGCTGAACAAGTATGCCCCTGAAGGGTTGCGCGTGATCCAGGTGGAGAAGGAGGACCTGATCTATCTGTCCGAGATCTTCAACGCGGTGGAGAACGAGCCCTTTCGCTTCATCTTGTTGTGCGACGACCTCACCTTCGAGGTGGGCGAGCTGAGCTACAAGATGCTGAAGAGCGCACTGGATGGCTCGGTCTACTCGGCGCCCGAGAACGTGCTGATCTACGTCACCTCGAATCGCCGCCATCTGCTGCCGGAATACGAAAGCGACCTGATCGGCGGCAAGTACGTGAACGGCGAATTACAGCAGAGCGAGGCGATGGAGGAGAAGGTCTCTCTCTCGGACCGTTTCGGGCTCTGGGTCCCTTTTCACGTTTTCAGTCAGGAACGCTACCTGGACGCCGTTCGCCTCTGCGTGGAAAGGGAATCCCGCAAACGGAAGATGGAGATCCCCTGGACCAAGGAATTGGAGCTTGAGGCCATCCAGTGGTCGCACGACAAGACCAAGCGCTGCGGCCGCACCGCCTTCCAGTTTTCCAAGAACTGGATCGGGCGCTACCTGCTGAACCTGGCAGGCGCTTGAAACGCGGGCAGTCCGATTATAAAGACGATCGGTGACCGGTGAAAGATGGAAAAGACGGCGTGCATCTGTGATTGATGCCCGCCGTCTTTTTTAACCCACTCCAACCCGCCGCCGCTCTCTCCTTGCAATACCACACATGCCGTTTTGCTAATTAAACCTAAAAAACCTTGCATGGCCAGCATTTAGCGGGAATATGCCTTGACATGAAAGCCTTTTGCATATATATAGTAATTCGTATATATATTGAGTTTGGTTAGTAACTGTGCCTGAAAGGAGGTCGCCGGGTGAGCGACAGGATTTTGACGCTGGTCGTGACGCTGATTTTTTTCTCTGCGGCACCGGCTTTCGGCGAAGCGGTAACGCTGCGTGAGGCGATCGGCCGCGCCCTGGAAAGCAATTATCTTCTGAAGGAAGCGGATCTGGAGCGGAGCGCCGCGGAAGAAGGAGTCGCCGTTAGTCGGAGCCGCTATCTTCCCCGTATCTTCCTGGAGAGCGGGGCCGCGCTCTCCAACACGCCGAGCACCGTCTTCATGATGAAGTTGGACGAGGCCCGCATCGACCCCGGCGATGATTTCGCCGCCGATACCTTGAACAATCCCTCGGCACGTGCCGACTTCAGGAGCGCGCTGACGCTTGAGCAGCCACTGCTTGATTTCGGCATCGGGACCGGGGTGCGAATGGCCGGAAAGGACGCCGAAACCGCTGCGCTGTCGCTGGAAGGGAGGCGGGAAGAAGTGGCCTTCAGGGTTTACCTCGCCTACCTGGCGGTGCGCAAGGCCCATGCCTTTCGGAGCATAACGGATCAGGCAGTGGCGACCGCCAGGGAACATGATCGCCTGGCGAGCGCGCGGGAGAAGGACGGCATCGGCCTCAAGTCGGACCGGTTGCGCGCGGCCACGGCGCTCGCCGAAGCGGAGCAGCGGCTCGTCTCATCCAAAAACGACCTGTTGCTCGCACGCCTGAGGCTGAACCTGGTGGCGGGGGGGAGACAGGGTGAAGCGCTCGATATCGACGAGGCTACGTCCGTGCTGGAAGAGCCACTGCTTACGCAGGGGGATCTAGTCGAGCTGGCTCGGGTGACCAGGCCGGACCTGAGGATGGCCGAAAAGTCGGTGCAAAAGGGGGAGCTTGCCGTACGGCAGGCGACCGATGCCTATTTCCCCACCCTTTACGCCAGGGGTGCTTACCAGATGAACGATCGCGACTACCCGCTCGGCATGGACAAGGATTCCTGGAGTGTCGGCCTGAACCTCCGCTGGGAGCTGTTCGACGGCGCCAGGCGCGCGCACGGGAAGAAGAGGGCCGAGCTTTTGAGAAAGGGCGCATCCGCCCGGTTGGAGCACGAGCGCAGGGAAGTGGCGCTCCAGGTGACGGAAAGCGTGCTGCGCCGCCAGGAGGCGGCGTTGAGGCTGGCGAGCGCCCGGGCTGCGGTCAAGGGTGCGGAAGAAGGGATGCGCCTGGTCGCCTTGCGCTTTGGCAACGGACTCTCTCCCATGGTCGAACTGATGGATGCCGAGGCCGCGCTGAACAGGTCGCGGGCGAATCTCGTCGAGATTGAGAACAGTTTCCATGCCTCGACCGGTGAGTTGTACTATCGGTCGGGTGTATTTCTGAAGGAGGTCATGCGATGAAAAGCTACCGGGCCGCGATCTTGGCCCTTTTGATAGCATCGACGATGGGGTGCGGGAAAAAGAGCGAACATGCGGCGCAGAGCGAGCCGGTCGTGGTGCAGGGGGCGACGGTCGCGACCCTGGCGGCGGAGGAGCTTCCGGAGGTTCAGGAGGCGGTCGGGACGGTCAAGGCGCGCGACACGGCGGTCATTTCGGCCAGGCTGGCGGGAAGCGTGAGCGGCGTCTATGCGAAGGAAGGGGATCGAGTCGGCAAGGGGAAGCTGCTGGTCGTCATCGAAGCTGCGGAGAGCGGGGCGGCAGCGGCAGGCGCCATCTCCGGCGTCGAAGAGGCGAGCCGGGCACTGGAGGAGGCGCAGGCGCGCCGGAAGCTGGCCGATGCCACCTTCGAGCGTTACAGCAGGCTCTTCGAGGAGCGGGCAGTGACCCGCCAGGAATTCGAGACGCGCCAGATGGAAAAGGATGTCGCCGCCCAAGGGGTAGCCAGGGCCAAGGCGCGGCTGAGCCAGGCCCGTCACGGCGCCGAGGCCGCGGGAACGGTCGCAGGATACGGCAAGGTCAGCTCTCCGATATCCGGAGTGGTGGTGGCAAAGCAGGTGGAGGCCGGGCAGACGGTATTTCCCGGCACTCCGTTGCTGACGGTCGAAGGGGATGAAGGTTTTCGCCTTGAGGTCGCCGCTCCCGAGGGGCTGCTCGGCAAGGTAAGGGCGGGAGAGCGGGTGGGGATAGCGCTCGAGGGGGCGCCGGTTACCGGAATGATCTCGGAGGTCGTGCCGGTGGTCGATCCCGGCAGCCGCACCTTCACGGTGAAGATAGATCTCCCCTCCCGCGGGCTTCGCTCCGGGAGCTACGGCAAGGCCTTCTTCAAGATGGGGTCCCGTAAGGGGATCGCGGTCCCAGCCTCTGCGGTAGTGGAGCGGGGGGCCTTGACCTCGGTCTGGACGGTCTCCGGAGAAGGGATCGCCAGGCTGCGCCTGGTGAAGCTCGGCAGGACCCTGGACGGCCGGGTGGAGATCCTCTCGGGCCTGAGCGCCGGGGAGAAGATCGTCATCGCCGGGATGGAGAGGGTGGTGGATGGCGCCAAGGTGCAGTGAACCTGCGGCAGCTTGCACTTCCGGTAGTCGCGGCAGGAATGCCTTTCAGGGGCCTGCCATTAAGTTAAGAACTTTATCCTGCTTCTAACCATACTCCTCCCCTCCGAGGGGGGAGGTTGGGAGGGGGGAAGATTTTCGGCTTCTGCGAAGAACCTGCGGAGTTCCCCCTCCCTACCCCTCCCCCTCCGGGGGCGGGAACAGTTCAGAGGGGATTGCGTGGACCTTAACTTAAACGGCAGTGCCCCCGACCCACTCGCAAGGGGAGGGGAGTTTAAACTCTGACGGTTGCTGCCGTGGTGGAATTCGCGTCTGATGATCATGCGCGGCACATCGGCAAAATGAATCATGAGTCGCCTGTCAACACTGGAGAGAAGCATGAACGACCTGGGTTTCGCGGGAAAAATCGCCCGCGCCTTCATAGATTCCAAGCTGACGCCGCTTATCGTGGCGGCCTCGCTGCTCCTCGGGCTCTTCGCCGTTTTCGCCACGCCGCGCGAGGAGGAACCGCAGATCGTGGTCCCGATGGTGGACATCTACCTCCCCATGCCCGGCTCTTCCCCAAAAGAGGTGGAGGAGCGTCTGGTGATCTCCTTCGAGAAGAAGATCTGGGAGATCGACGGGGTCGAGTACCTCTACTCGGCGAGCCGCCCCGGCATGGGGATCGTTACTGTCCGCTTCCTGGTGGGCGAGGACATGGAGAGGTCGCTGGTCAAGCTGTACAACAAGGTGATGAGCAACCGCGACCTGCTCCCACCCGGCGCGGGCGAGCCGCTCGTGGTGCCGAAGTCGATCGACGACGTGCCGATCCTGAGCCTTACCCTCTGGTCCGATCGCTATGACCACCATGCCCTGAGAAGGGTGGCCGGGGAGCTTAGCGACGAGTTGCAAAAGACGGACAAGGTCGCGCTCTCCGAGATCAAGGGGGGGCTTGCACGGGAGCTGAAGGTGAACCTCGATTCAGCCAGGCTCTCCTCGCACGGACTGACCCCGGTGGCCGTGATGGGGGCGCTGGAGAGGGGGAATGTGGCCCGGCGCGCCGGTGCCGTCTCTTCCGGAAACCGCGAGTACCATCTCGACGCGGGGAGCTTCCTGACCGACGCGGCAGGGGTCGCGCGTCTGGTGGTCAGCGTGAGGGAGGGGCGCCCGGTCTACCTGAGCGATGTGGCGACGGTGATCGATGGGGTACAGGAACCGACCGATTACGTCTTCTTCGGGGTGGGACCGGCTGCGGCGCACAGGGGAATCAAGGGGGGAGCGGGCGATTACCCCGCGGTCACCCTGTCGATCGCCAAGAGGAAGGGGGCCAATGCTACCTGGGTGGCGGAGGACCTTCTGAGGCGTGTCGAATTCCAGAAGGGGAAGATCATCCCCTCCGAGATGCAGGTCACCGTCACCAGGAACTACGGCGAGACCGCCAAGGAAAAGAACGACGAGCTGCTGTTCCACATGTTTCTCGCCGCCCTCTCGGTCACCATCCTGATCGCGCTCTTCATGGGATGGCGCGCCGGCGCGGTGGCGGCGATAGCCATACCGGTGACCCTGGCGCTCACCATGTTCATCTTCAACCAGATCGGCTACACCCTGAACCGGATCACCCTCTTCGCCCTGATCTTCTCCATCGGCATCCTGGTGGACGACGCCATCGTGGTCGTTGAGAACATCCATCGTTACTTCACCACCACCAAGCTGAATCCCCTGGAGGCGGCGGTCCGGGCGGTGGACGAGATCGGCAACCCGACCATGCTCGCCACCCTCGCCGTCATCGCCTCGATCCTGCCGATGGGGTTCGTGGGGGGGCTCATGGGTCCTTACATGCGCCCCATCCCGGTCGGCGCCTCCCTGGCGATGCTGTTCTCGCTGCTGATCGCGCTGACCGTTACCCCATACTACGCCTACCGTTTCATGAAGGGAGAATCGCATTTCGGCGGCGACGCTCCACCCGAGGAGAGCCGGGTCACGGTTTTCTACCGGCGCATCATGGGGACGCTGCTGCACAATAAGCTGGTGCGCTACGGCTTCTTGTCGCTGGTGGTGATCCTGCTGCTCGTCTCCTGTTCGCTGGTCTATTTCAAGGCGGTCACCGTCAAGATGCTTCCCTTCGACAACAAGAGCGAGCTGCAGTTGATCGTCGACGCGCCGGAGGGGACCACCCTGGAGGAGAACGCCCGCATGGTCGCGGAGCTGGGGGACGCCCTGCGCAAGGTTCCCGAGGTCACCGACTTCCAGAGCTACGTCGGTACCAGCTCGCCTTTCAACTTCAACGGCCTGGTGCGCCACTACTATCTCAGGAAGGGGCCGAGCGTCGCCGAGATCCAGGTGAACCTGGTGGGCAAGGAGGAGCGCGAGGACCAGTCGCACGATATCGCCAAGAGGATACGTCCGACCCTGAAGGCGATCACCGACCGCTACAATGCGCGCATAAAGGTGGCGGAGATCCCGCCGGGGCCGCCGGTGCTCTCCACCCTGGTCGCAGAGGTGTACGGACCGGATCAGGAAAGCCGTGTCACCATCGCCTCGAAGGTGAAGGATATCTTCAAGGCGACTCCCGGCGTGGTCGATGCCGACTGGTACCAGGAGGACGATCAGCCGAGCCTGCGCTTCGAGGTGGATCGGGAGAAGGCGGCGCTCTCCGGCGTGGATGCGGCGCAGGTGGTGCAGACCCTGCAAATGGCGGTAGGGGGAAGCAACGCCGGACTGATGCACGTGCCGCAAGAGAAGGAACCGGTGTACATCAATCTGCGCCTGCCGCTTGGTTCCCGTAGCGACCTCTCCTCGCTCTCCTCCATCTATCTTGCGGGATCCCGGGGAAATGTGCCGCTCTCCGAGCTGGTGCGGGTGGTCGAAGGGGTCGAGGAAAAATCGTTGTACCGGAAGAACCTGAAGAGCGTCGTCTACGTCACCGGGGACGTGGCCGGAGAGATCGAGGCGCCGGTCTACGCGATACTCAAGATGCAAAAGGAGATCGACAAGATCGAGCTTCCGGGAGGGGACCGGATCGAGCAGCGGGCGGCCAGCCAGCCCTGGAACGAGGAGCGTCCCGGCATCAAGTGGGACGGCGAGTGGCACATCACCTACGAGGTGTTCCGGGATCTGGGGATGGCCTTCGCAGCCGTCATGATCCTGATCTACGTGCTGGTGGTCGCCTGGTTCAAGGACTTCACCACGCCTCTGGTCATCATGGCGCCGATCCCGCTCACCCTGATAGGCATCCTGCCGGGACACGCAATGATGGGGGCCTTCTTCACAGCCACCAGCATGATCGGTTTCATAGCCCTGGCAGGCATCATCGTCAGGAACTCGATCATCCTGATCGACTTCGCCGAGCTGCGCCGCCGCGAAGGTATGGCGCTGGACGAGGCGATCATCGACGCGGGCGCGGTGCGTTTCCGCCCCATGCTGCTCACCGCCGCGGCGGTCGTGGTCGGGAGTTTCGTGATTTTGTTCGACCCGATCTTCCAGGGGCTGGCGTTAGCCATGATGTGCGGCGAGATCGCCTCCACCACCCTCTCCAGGATCACCATTCCGATCCTTTATTTCATGGTGGAGTCGTGGAAGGAAAAGAGGCAGGAAAAGCAGATTAAGATTAAGACTGAGACTGAGACTGAGACATCGGTCCGGGCATAAGCGGAAAATGACCTTGTATTTTAGTGTGGGTCAAGCAATTATGGTCGTAACTTGATCCAGATCCTAATCTCAATCTGATTCTCAGCATTTACTTAATCTTAATCTTGATCTGTTTTTCGGAGGCATTTGATGTTTTTGGTAAAGAAGAAAGCGGAGCATGCGGATGCCGAAGGGGTGGCGCAGCAGGTTGCCGCCGAAGCGGAGCGGTTATACCGCTCAGGGAAGATGCATTGCGCCGAGGCCGTGCTCGCTTCCATTAAAAACCGGTTCGCGCCCGAGCTTGGCGACGAACTGGTGAGCCTTGCCTCAGGCTTTGGAGGTGGCTCCGGTTCCGGCTGCATCTGCGGCGCGGTATCCGGCGGGACCATGGCCCTGGGACTGGTACTGGCCGGAGACCGAAAAGGGGCCTCGGCCAGGACCCGCGAGCTGCACGAATGGTTCAAGAGCGAGTACGGCGCCACCTGCTGCAAGATCCTCACGGCCCAGGGTAAAAGCGGCTGCCTCGGGTTGACCGCCAACGTGGCCGGCAAGGTCGCGCGACTGCTGCAGGATAAGTAAATGACAAAATAGCGACACAGGAAACAGGAGCGTCCCCATGCACATCGACAGACTTTTGAGGCTCATCGCAGGCGCCTTCACCTTGATCTCGCTGGCCCTTGCCCACTACGTGGATCCGCGCTGGCTCTGGTTCACCGCCTTCATCGGCTTGAACCTGCTGCAGTCCGGCTTCACCAACTGGTGCCCGATGATGACTATTTTGGACAAGCTCGGAGTGCCGAAGCTGCCGCCTAAGAGTCGCTGTAAATGACCTGCCGGATCAGGATACTTTGCGACAACAGTGCCGGTCCCGTTTCCGGCACCTTGGGCGAGCACGGCTTCTCCGCCCTGATACAGCACGATGGCGCCGCCATACTGTTCGACACAGGGGCGGGGCAGACCCTGCTGCACAACGCCCAGCGCATGAACCTCGACCTGAAAGGTGTGGAACAGGTGGTCCTGTCGCACGGGCACTATGATCACTCTGGAGGGCTCTGGCCGTTATTGCAGAGCTGCGGCCCGAAGCGGGTACTGGCTCACCCGGGCGTGTTTGACGGGCGCTACGCGATCCGCGAGGGTGTGTCACGTTCCATCGGGATGCCTTACACGGAGGAGTTCCTGGCCGGCATGGGAGCAAGCTTTTCCTACAGCGACGCCTTCCGCGAGATCGCGCCCGGGATGTTCCTCACCGGCGAAGTACCCCGGGAAAACAGGTTCGAGGAGGGAGACGCCGGCATTTTCCGCGACCTGTCCGGCTGCCGGAGGGACCAGGTCCCGGACGACCAGTCCCTGGTCATCGTCACCAAGAGGGGACTGTTGCTGCTGCTTGGCTGTTGCCACGCCGGGGTGATCAACACCATGGAACTGGCCCGGAAGAAGACCGGGGTGGAAGAGGTGTACGGTGTGGTCGGCGGTTGTCATCTCGGCTTTTCCTCGCAGGCGCAGATCAACGCTACGGTCAAGGCCCTCAAAGGTCATGGGGTCAAAAAGATCTGTGCCGGTCATTGCACCGGGTTTCCAGCCTCGGCCCGCATGGCGAGCGAGTTTCCGGGCGTATTTCGTCCGGCGCATGTAGGTTACACACTTGAATTCGATTAAAGAGGTGCTTTCATGAGAAGAGTTGTCTCACTTTTTGCGGGCCTAGCCGCCACCGCCTCCCTTTGCTTTGCCGCGGGAGGCGACATCAGCTCGACCCAGGCTCGGGCGCTCATCGCGAAAAACAACAAGGTCGTGCTCCTGGACGTGCGTACCCCGGAAGAATACCGGCAGGCGAACCTGCGCGGCTCGCTGCTGATACCGCTCAGCGATCTGTCCCGAAGGA
>Ga0209317_1001825_pt1 | contig 17052 bp, 33 predicted proteins | sample RifGroB2_FD_183994 | JGI IMG/M metagenome (GOLD analysis project Ga0209317, IMG submission 183994) | Soil microbial communities from Rifle, Colorado, USA - Groundwater B2 (SPAdes) (version 2) | ecosystem: Environmental > Terrestrial > Soil > Unclassified | place: Rifle, Colorado | collected... | reverse complement strand
GGCTCTGGTATGGCAGGAAAAGGGGCCTAGACACCGTAGCTCTCCTTGATGATGCGCTTGAAATCCTCGACCGTCAGGGGCTGCGCGGCCACCTGGGCGGCGCCGTCAACCGCCTTGGCCACCTCATCAAGGGCTTGCTTGCGGATCTCCGCCTCACGCTTCAGGTTCAGGTTTGCGGCCTGCTCGGCGCGCTGCAGGATCTGGGCGAGCGCTTTCATTCGGTCGATGCTGGCATCCATGGCTTCCGGGTCGAGCATCGAGGTCTGCATCTGGCCCATGACGTCGTAGAGCATGGCCTGCAGCGACTCGTTGAGGATCTGCCCCATGGTCCCCTGGCTCTTGGCGTCACCGGTCATGCGGCTGGTGATCTCTCTGGCTCGCTGGACGCGACGGCCGACGTCCTCGAAGCTGGCGACCTGCCCCTTGCGAAAGGCGGCGCGGGCCTCGTCCCACTCGGTCCCGGCGCGTTGCTTCCAGTTGCGCAGGGAGTTCTCTGAGACGTCGACCTCGATGCTGATCTGCGGGATCTCCATTCCCTCGGCATAGAGGGAGATGGCGCGCGGCTCTAGATCGGACCGCTTACCCATGCAGGTCTCCGGGGGTCGGCCGCTTGACTCCCGGCACGGTCAGAATGCCGGTGGCCACCTCTGTGCCACGCTGTGTGATGCTGACGATGTAGGTCCCGCTTTCCTGGACTTTGTTCCTCACGAGCCCCTGCTCTTCAAGCCAGGTCGCGGCGCTCTTTACCTGGTCGCGGCTGCTGCGGCAGCCGAACTCCATGCAGATGGTCTGCAGAATGGAATCGTTGCAGCTCGGCCCAATCCGCGGATTCTCCAGCGCGCGCAGGATGATCAGACGGCGGTGTTCGGTAAGGGTGTCAGAAAATGGCATCACTTCCTCTCCTTGAGCAGGTGCTCGTTAATCATGTCCACGGCGCGGGTGAGCCCCTTGACCCCGCCCGTGAGTTCCCGTATGTCGCCATGCAAATCGTCGAAACGCTCGAACAACTTGACGTCGTTCTCTTCCATCCTGCCGTGATTTCCGCAGACCGGCATGCTCTGGACCTTGGTCTCCACTTTGATGACCCGGTCTTCGATTTCCTTGAAGCGGGCGTTGGTCACCTTGTCCCGGTTTTTCCACCAGACATAGCCTGCGACTGCTGAGTTAAAGGCGAACTGGAAAATGCTGAAGCCGAAGATCCAGGGTTGGTAGTTGGTGATCACGAAGCTCTCCAGTTGGTATGGATTTCAATAGCTTTCTGACAGGTGTGGCACCTGGTGCAGCCCTTTGCGGCCCTGCGCCGGTCTTCAGGTATCGGCTGATTGCAGTCCTCGCAATGAGTACGGCTTCTGCCTTTTGCTTGTCGCTTCCTGTGATCCGCCAACACGGCCTCCAGGAATTGCTCAGTGCAGACCTGAGCACGATCTGCCTCATCGCTCATCGTCTAAACCGACAGCACTTCGAAACCAAGCTCGGATGCCAGCGCCGTCAATTCATCCAGGGACTGGGCCGTCCCGACCTGGTCGAGCATCAACTGTTGTCGCCCCAGGATCTGGCCAGCGATCTGTCGGAACAGGGCCACGTTCTCCATGATCTTGCTGACCAGGTCGGCCAGCTCGATGCCCCTGGTAGCGGCGATGGCTGCGATCATCGGCACCTGGGCGGCCTGGTCAGCCAGCCATGTCTCGGCCTCTCGCTGCTGGACGTGCCAGGTCTCGCGCTCGGCCTGCATGTAGGGGGTCGCGATCTGCTGCAGCACCTGGCCGAAGTGCTTCCTGATGCCGTAGCGGAAGTAATCCGGCAGGTCCGGGAAAGTCCCGCAAATGTCCGCCCAGGTGGCGGTGCCGGCCGGATCTTCCCAAAGCTCGGCGCGCTTGCGGGGGTCGCCGGTCTCGCCGTAAAAGTCCAACTGCCTGGCGTACCAGACGCGCTTGGTGAAGCTGGCCGGATAGACCGCCTCCGGGATCGGCGTCAGTCGCTGCTCGGGGTGCGTCGGGCCGTGCGGGTCGTCCTCGTTGTCAGGCACCTGTACCGTGTAGAACTTCGGGGCGACCAGGTCGCGAATGAAAATGCTGTAGCCCAAGAGGGACCTCCTTTAAGGGGTATTGAAGAATCTCATCGCGCCTGTCGCGGTGATGACCATGGTCAGGTTGCCGGCCGCGTCGCGCACCTCGAACTTGTTTGCGGTCGCGGCTTCCGTAGGCCCCTGCTTCACGGCGACCACGGTGCCGTCGCTGGTAGAGGCGATCCTGCCGACCGTCAGATCCGCGGGCTTGACCATCCTCATGGCCGCGCCGTTGCCCTGCATGATCGGCATGGTGTCGGTAGGCGCGGGCGGGGTCGTGGCCGGCAGCCGGGTCTGGAAGTAGCTCAGCATGCTCTGCGGCGGATCGGCGGCGTGACAGGTCGCCGCGACTGCGATAAGTGCCAGGATGAAGATGGTGCGAATCATGTTGCTTCCTCCGCGAAGAATGACTGCCCGGTGTCCTCGTTGAAAAGGAAGGCTCCGGTGTCTTCGTTGTACAGCGACGCGCCGTCCACCGGGACGAGCTCCACGGTGTAAGGCGAGAAATCAAAGGCCATGGCCGGTTCCGGGTTGAAGCTCACGTCACTGGTCTCGGCCGGAAAGAACAGCGCAATGTCGTCCTGGACTAAGTCAAGCGCCGGCTCGGGCTGGAACTCCAGTTGCGCCTGTGGATAGATGACCGGCATCACTCCATCCGCGAGCCGATGGCCAGCCGCCCGGCGATCTTGTGCGTCTTCTCCTTGCCGTCTGCATCCACCACCAGGACCTCGGCCGGCCAGCTGCCCGCGACAAGGTCTTCAGCAGACCAGGGGAATTCGATGATCCCGTTCGCGGCGTCGACAATGGTCGCCTCTTTGGCCAGCACCGCAGGTGCATAGCCGATCTTGAGTGTGAACTGATAGCCGGTGATGTCGACCGCCCGGCCGGCCACCTTGTAGGTCATTCGGCTTGGCCGGGTGTCCCCGGCTATCAGGTTGATGGCTGCCATGTTTCTACGACTCCAGACCGAAGGTCAGCTCGGGCCAGCTGGAGGAGCGGCTTTCCTCCAGCACCTTGGCCAGCTGCTCCGGGGTGATATCGGCGTTGAGGGTGGCGATCAGCTTGGCGACTTCGACGGCCCCGGCCTGCACTACCGGAGCGAGCACCTGGGCGAGTGCGAGAATGGTTTCTTTCGTCACTGGTCACCTCCCAACAGGCCGTAGCGGCCGGACATGACGACGACGTCGTCGAAGATCCTGCGGAACGGCGCCTGATCGGCCTGGTAGCGTTGCCAGACAGCCTTGTCCCTGGAGAGCAGCACCAGGGTCATCGAGTCGGCGGCCAGGTCGTAGGCGGGCTGTGCCTTCAGGTACCAGTCGGCCAGGGTGCGGCAGTCGGCCTTCGGGATCACACCCTTCTTGCAGAGCTGGTCCCCCGTGGTCGCGGCGGTGATGATGGTCGCCTTCATGGCCAGAAGGCTCTTGCCGGCCACGATCTCGGGCGCCTCCTTCTTCATGGTGCTGCAGCCGTTGAGCGAGAGGATGGCGAAGAAGAACGCGACCGCGAGAAGCACCAGCATCAGGGTGAACCGGGCGAAGCCGCCCTGGCCGAGTCGGCCCGCCTGCATCTCAGCAGATGACGCCAGGGCGGACGCCTCGGGGGGGCCGAGCAGCTCGGTCTTCCTGGCCGAACCGAAGGACGACCCGAGGTAGTAGCCGAAAGCGGTGGAGACAAACCCCACCAGGGCGATCAGGCCGGTGTTGAAGAACTCCCGGTTGCTGACCGGGATCTCGTGCATGACCAGGACGGCCATGACTGCGAGGAACCCCAGCATGGCGAGGATGGCGAGGGCTGCCGTGATGTAGCTTTTCTGTTTCATGCTGCCTCCTTCATCAAATTAAGCAGGTTGTTGTACCGACGCTTGCAGTCGTCGGGGGCCTTCTTTCCGTAGGCTGTGTGCAGAAGCTTGAAGTTCAGTACGTCCCTGGCAAACACTGGACGCCCGAGACGCTTCAGGTAGTGGACCAGGTAGCCGGGCTTGTCGCGGTCGCTCAGGTAGTACTGGTTGTCGTAATCCGCGATGGCCAGCACGGCGGCATCCCCCTCCAGCTGGATGCCGTGCTTCTTGGCGATAGACTGGGCCTTGCAGATGCAGGCTTTGAACTGGACGGCGTCGTAACGGTCGATGATGGCCGAAGCGGCGCGGAGTTTGGCGTTGAACGGTCCGACCTCGATGGTCTGGTTCACGATGCCCTTGATGACGGTGTCGTCGAAGCCGCACTCGGACAGACACTTCAGGGCCAGGGGGTTGTTCTGCACATCGAACTGCGAGCGGCCAAAGCTCCAGCCGGACTTGCCGGACCTGACGCCGTCCGGGTCGCTGAACTTGTAGGCGTGGGCCAGGCTATTGGAGAGTTCGTTAGCTAGAATCAGCCGCTCGAACCGCTCGACGAGTTGATCTTGCGATAATGACATGGGACCTCCAGAGAAAAGGGTGGGCCGCCCAGTAAGGAGATGAACCTGGGCGGCCGATTCAATTGCATTGCAGTACACAGGGGGGGAATCTACAGGAACTCGGGCGGGATGTCGTTTGCGGTTCGGCAAAAAAAATAAGCCCCTAAATCTTTAAAATTAGGGGCTTTACTGGCAATTCACGCCTTGTACCGCAGTAAGGCAAGCGGTGTCAACGGGTATTTAAAAACCGGGGAGGGAGGGCTGCTCGCGGAGGTCCTTTTCGTCCTGGACCTTCTTGGCGATATCGTAGATTTGCCGCTGGGAGAGGCCGTATTTATCGATGACCCTGTCGATGGTGCAGAGCTTGTCGAAGTCCCTCCAGACCTGGGCGTCGCGGATGGCGCGATCAACCTCTTTGGCGGACGGCACGTAGATCACGGTCCGGGACCATTCCGATTCGACCGCTACGGCGATGGCGGTCGCGATGCGGCAGATGTCGCGCCAGCCGTCGACCCACAAGGCGGGGCTGCTGGCCAGGATGGTCCAGGCGACGGTGCGCAGCTCACGGCCCCGCAGAGAGCGGACCCGATCTGCAGACACCTCGATCAGGGTGCCGCTCAGCTCGGCGGCGACCGCGCCTCCCACAGGTCCCCACCATTTGCGGGTCAGGGTGCGGCCGGCCCAGTTATGCCGAATCCACTCGGTGACGTGGACCGCTATGGCGGCGGCCTGGGGGGAAGGGGTCTCACCGGCGATGGCCTCCAGGATCTTGTCATGAATGTCCCGGAACGTCTCCGGGTAATGGTCGATGATGGGCATTACTGCACTCCTACGGCAGCCTTGAGCGCCTTGGCCGCCTCCCGCCCTCTTTCGCGGGCATCGTCTGATTCAACGTATTCCACCGCCCGTCGCTGGGGGCGTTTGGGCAACAGGTCTTTCAGGGTGCTGGGCTCGGGCCAGCGACCGCCGGTCTTGCTGAGAAGCGCCGAGAAGGCCTGGCGCACCCTGGGGGCGTCGATCTCCTCGATATCCAGGGTGCTGTGTTTGTTCAGCACATGCTGCCAGATATCGGCGGTGCGGGTGATGGTGTCGGCGGCCGGCGTATTGTCCAGGGAAAGCGCTACCAGGGCCTGCAGCCCGTTGGCGATCTCGGTGCGCAGCCAGTCGGTTCCCGCCCATTCTGCCAGGGCCTCCAGGGTCTGAGCCCGTTTGCTGGTGCCTGCAGCCGCCCTTTCCCGGGAAGGGGCAGCGACCGCGCCGCCCGCCGGGGTGCTCTCCAGGACGCGCTTCAGGTAATTGTGGTTCTTGAGCGGCTTGCCCTGCCCCTGCTCCCTTTTGGCTCGCATCGACTCGACGGTCTCGGCCATGGCCGCGTCCAGCTGCGCGAAATCGGTGGAGAGCTGCAGAGCCTCCTTGGCCAGCTTTAGGGCGCGGCCGAAGCTCAAGGCCCGCTTCTCTGATCGGAACAGGGTCAGGTAGCTCAGCAGGTTTGGGGGCATGGTGCCGCGCATGCCGAGCAGCTCGCGCGCGGCCGCATCCTGGGTCAGGGCCTCGATGCTGAACTGGGCGTGGCAGCAGGGGCAGTGGAGGATCAAAGTTTCTTCCCCTTATCCAGATAAAGCGATACCAGCATCGCCGTCATATACCCGCCGAGAAAGTGATCCTTCGCGGCCCAGTTCTTAAACACCAGATACTGCCCCAGGAGAGCCAGTAGCACTGCCGCTGTTGTGGTTAAAAACCATTTCATGCTTACCTCGCTAACCATTTCTTCAGGGCTTCAATGACCGTTGAAGCCTGGGGGACGTCGAGCCACTTCGCATGAGCCACGCCGGTCATGCGCTGCACATACTTGTTCATCGCGGACTCGGAGGCATTGCGGACCTTCCCCGCCTGGGTCAGCTCGATCCAGAGCTGGCGGATCTTCCTGACTTGCGGATCGTCATCGAGCGGCTTTGTCGCCTGGGCCTTCCGGCCCGGCTTGCGCTTCTCCCAGACGCCCAGGGCGACCGCCTTCTCTTCCAGGTCCGCGATCAGTTCATCGGCCTTGGCGATGGAGAGCTTGGTGGAGCTCTTGACTTTGAAGGGCGGGTCCGCGAGCAGTTTGCGGTACTCCGTTTCGTCCATGCCCATCGCGCCCTTCAGCGCGTGGATCTTCTTGATTTGGCCTGGTGATGGCATGGTGTACCTCCTATTAAATCGACAGCAGGTGCGGCGTATACCCCACCCGATCCCTGACCCATGGTTTGTACTGCTCAAAGTCGCAGGCTTTGTAGAACCTGCCGTTGATCCAGCGCTTAAAGTGGTTCAGTCGCCGGTCGCTGTTCTGGTTGTAGACCATGACGTAAGGTTCGATCTCCATCTCGATCAGGCGCCGGACTCTGTACATATCCTCGTCGAATGTCGTGTCGAATCCGACCAGGGTGAAACAAAGATGCCTCCAGGCGCTGACATACTTCAGAAGGGTTTTGATCCCCTCCATCACGCTGTGCTCATACGGCATCAGGTCCCAGGCGTAATGCAGAGATCGCAGGTGCTTGACCTCGGAGAGCGCCTTGGCAATTTCAGGGGTGACAAAACGCACGTCGATGCCCTGGGTGATGTCGAGAACCAGGTTGCGCTTCTTGCACTCCTGCAGCTTCTCCAAGCAATCCGGATCGGCGGTCAGGTTGTTGTCCAGGAGGATCAGGACATTCGACCGCGGATTCAGCAATTCACCGATGGAGCCCACGGAGTGAAGGGCTCCCTCCTTCTTGGGCACCGCGCAGAATTCGCAGGTGCGCACGCAGCCACGGGTGGTGAAGCCTATCCCGGCATCCAGAAGGGTCTGGCACTTTTTCTCTTTCGTTACAGCCTTCATGATCCCATTCAGTCTGGGCAGGATGTCCTTCGTCTGGTAAAGGTCAAAGTCGGGGCGGCAGGCTTCCACTTCAGCCGGCAACGTCTTAGCCAGGCTCCAGCCGGTTCCTCCGAAGTCAATGCGCGGGAAGATGCCTGCCAGCCGTTCGGCCTTCGCCCTGTTCTTGCTGAAGATCACGCTGCAGAAGACCCTGTCGACTTCACCCGGCTTGAAGTCATTCAAAGAGACGGCCACCCCCTGCGCTTTATAGAAGCTTGAGAGCTTCATGAGAGCCAGATTCGGTACTCGCCCGTCAAAGTCAATCAGCCCTATCCTTCTGGCTCCCGTCACAGTTTCCTCTCCCTGATCGACTGCATGTGCATCCGGTTCTGGCGCAACAGCAGCTCGATGGCGGTCTCGCATACGCCGGGGATCGGCCGCTCTCCGCGCTCCCAGTTGACGTAGGTCCGGTAGGGGGTGCGCAGTCGCTTGGCCAGATCCGCCTTGCTCATGCCTAGCTCTTCGCGTGCTGCTGTCAGTTCGGCTGTCGTCACTTTTCCGCGCTCATTTCGTCGTTTTTGTACCCATTGGGTACAGATACCGCTATCACGGCTATCAGCTGCTGGAACGACACCGGCATCGGCCAGGGCGGCTCCGTGCCGGGCATCACCTTCGCCTCCCAGTCCACGAAGCTCGGGCACTTGCCGCCTGCAGCCATCAGGGCGCAGGCGCGGCCGGGGTGGAGCGGCTCCAGGTGGGCCGGGTGCCGGCACCACTCCTCAAGGAGTAGCCAACCGTGGTATTTGCATGGCTCAGACCGGCAGATCATCGCTTGCTCCAGGCTGGCGCTCGTTGGCGCGCCGCACCTCACACAGGAGGTCCCGCAAACTGCGCCGGAGCTCGCGGCTCCTTTCCAGGTCCCTGTCGATCCGGTCGAAAAACGGGCTTGCCACTTCCAGCGCTGCTTCCATCTGCTCTCCCCCGTTGGCTGCATCATCAGACCTGGAGCGCCACCTCCAGATGACAGGGCCGCAGCCCTGTTTCGCAATTACCTTTTGGACACGGCTATCGCTACGGCGGCGCCGAACATGGTCAGCAGCATGAGGCCCTGCAGGGCACCTACGAACAGTTCAGAGAGGCTCACGGCTACACCTCCGGGAACAGAACTTCTATAGCCTTGGCGTGCCGGGAGAGGTGTTTCTTTAGCTGACCGAACTGAGTCCACCAGGGAAAGTAACGGGTGACTTTCTTCCCGGCGTCTATGCCAAGGCGCTTGCGCCTGGCCTTGCCCATCTTGGCTATCGTCAGCTGATCCTTCTGGGTCCATGCCGATGTCGTGACGCGCCTAAAAAAGAGCCGGCGCTCCAGGCAGTCCTCGCTGTACCACTTCTCCAAGGTGGCCACGTCTTCAGCAATGACGATGGCCAGCCGCATTCCGTTCTTCTGGATCCGGCCAAGCCTGAAATTTACCTTCATGCCGTCCACCTGGAGGGTTGCCCCCACTCCCGACATGATGTTGACCTCAACAGCTTTCCATCCGGCATCACTCAGCATCGCTATCTCCTTTGGCTGCATCATCAGACCTGGAGCGCCACCTCCAGATGACAGGGCCTAAGCCCTGTTTCGCAGGTCTAGCAAAACTCGATCGACTCCTCCCCGGTGTCGTTGTCGCGGTACCAGGAAAGCATGAGCGGTTCCTCGAAAGCGTCGCAGACCGCAACCTCGTCGGGCATGATCTCCAGGGCCATCTTCAGGTCGCCCACAGTGGCGATTTCCACCTCTTTAAGCAGGGTCCTGGTCATCAGGCCACCTCCTTCTGGACCAGCACGGCGCTGGTGACCTTGGCGTGGTAGCCGCAGGTGTGCACGATGCTTTGCGGCTCCGGTTGAACGATCCCGCCCGAATCCAGCCTCTGCCCGGCCAGCCGGTGCGGTTTACGCTCGACCTCGACAGTGCCGCAATTGGGGCAATCCACAATGACGCGGTAGTAGGGAGGCTTCATAAGTACCCCCCCTACAGCGAAGCCAGATCGAGGTTGATCTGCTTGTAGCTGTCGTCAGCCTGGCGCTCGTAGACCCTGATGTACGCCTTGGACCCGGCGACCTGGATGCTTTCGCTGATGGCGTCCATGGCGCGCTTCCAGGTGGGATCGTCGATGCTGAGCTGGCGCAGGGCGAGGATGCGCTTCAGGTTGACCCGGCCGGCCTTGTTGACCTGGAAGGCGTCCATGACCAGCGCGCGGATCTTGGCGTCGGCCCCGTCGCTCCAGGCGCTGATGCACTCGTCAACCAGAGCCTTGGCGACCTGCAGGCGCTCGTCGTAGGTCAGGAACTCGCCGATCTCCTTGCAGACCTTGTATTGGCCGTCGAAGCTGCGCAGGGTGATGTTTCCCTTGACGCCGCCCAGGGTGGTGCCGAAGGACTCGGCAGAGATCCCCGTGAAGGCAGCGATGTCGGTGTCGGCCATGGCTTTGAACTTCTTGACGGCCTCGGCGGTCTCCAGGGCGAGCGCGACGATCCGGCGCACGGTCTGGTCGCGCAGCTTGTCGATCTCTTTTACCGTCTCCTCGGGGACCAGCCGGCCCAGGGCATCCTTCATGTATCCTGCGGGTATTGCAGTGCTCATTCTTGCTTCTCCTTGTTCTGAGTGTTATGCCGCGACCCTGATGCTGGCCTTGGCAGCCATGTAGATGTCGAACCATTCCTTGCAGTCCGGGCAGGTCTGGTAATCGTGGCCCTCCTGCCCATACTTCCCGCAGGCCCACTCGGGACCACAACCGGGTAGCTCGCCGTGCGCGTTGATCTTTGCCCCCTCCGCTATCGCCATCGCTCCGCTCCTACTTGCTTCTGGTGGCGCTGGGGACTGCCCGGTGAGGCATCAGGGAGCCGGACAGGGTGAGCTTGACGGCCAGGCTGGTGGCGCGGTGATCGCTGATCCTGCGATACTCGCGGTACTGCTGGCACTTGACCCAGGCGAAGATTCGTTTGAACATCCCATTGCCATTGAACTCGCGTTTAAGCATTTGACCCTCCCGTTAAAAATGACCTGATCTATTGAACAGCGCCCGGCAGAAGCGCCTGACGCTGATGGTGATGAGACAGCGGGTGACGAACCCGAGGTAGAAAATGACCGGAAGCCAGTAGAGCGATACCTTCATGGTCCTACTCCTCCTCGCGGCTTCATGTTCACTCTCTGCCTTTCAAGGTCGGTAGGGGCGCGCCGCGTCACACCACGGAACCACCTCTCGCCACAGTTGACACAGCCCACAGAGACGGTGCGGCCACCTAATTCCCGGTCAGGCAGGAGGGCTCCCCCGCATTTAGTGCAGCGCGGCTTTTTGTCGGGCACAGCGTTCATGGTTTACCTCCACAGCTCGGACAGCGCCGGTACAGCGCCACGCGCGTCGGGTTGGTGGCCGCGAAGGGCCTGTTGCGGTGCTCGATGCACTTGGCCGGGGTGATCGGCCCGACTATCGGGCAGTTGATGGTCGCCTCCTTGCGGTACTCCTTCTCCACCATGGCCAGGATTTCCACAGGGTTTGGATAGGTGCCCTTGAGCACCTGGTTGATCGCGGAGGGGGAGTAGCCCAACCTCCGCGACACTTCGGCTTGTGACGTTTCCTTGCAGGCCTCCCGGAGGAGCTGCAGGCTGTCAGGTTGCGTCATGTAAACCTCCCAGCCGGCGCTTCAGGGCTGCGGGCAACACGTGCCACCCCTCGCTCGGATATTCTGCGGGCGCCGGCTCTGTGCCTGTCTGTGTGTCTCTTTTTCTCTCTTTCTTGGGGTAGAGCTCGGCCTCTGCCTGCGCCAGCTGCTCCGGGGTGAGCTCGGGCATAGCGGCAAACTTGGCTCTCGCTGTCGCCGCCCTCTTCTCTGCCCCTCTCTCTGTCTCTGTCTCTGTCTCTGTCTCTGTCTGTTTAATCAAAGGTTCGCAAACTCTCGCGTTGATCAGCTGCCCGCAGACGTGGCAGACCTGCGGGGGCGTGGGCTGGTCCGCGACTTTGGAGTAGATCCGGTAGCGCTGATGGTCACCCGCCCTGCCCTTCTTGTAGCCTGGGAGTTTTTCAACTAAGCCGTGCCGCTCCAGAGAAGCTACGAACTTCGAAATGCCGGCCACCGTGGCACCTTCGATGGTGCACACGATGGCAGGAATGGACCACTCTCTGAGGATGCGCATGCTGCGCCAGGCCCTCTGATGGCTTGGGTTGATCTTTGGTTTCGTTGCCTTTTTGCTCTTACTGCTCATTCAGGATCTCCATGATTCGGGCTGCCGGCGACGGAAAGGGCCTGTCGGTACTACTTCCGCTTGCCCTTGCCTGCGAATGTCGGCTGATCGAAATAGAGGGGCTGCCCACCCCACTCCGCGCTGGTGATTCTGGTGAGTCCGTTGGCTTTGGCGAACTTCTCGATGCGGGTGAGACCGATGATGACGCGGCCTATGTTTGCCCCGGTCTCCTTGTGCACGTACTCCAGCAGATCGTCGGAGAGGGCCACCTCGCAGCACTCCTCTACCACCAAGGCGGTATCAAAGAGGTCAAGACCCTCGAATTCGACCCACTGCGTGATGCGCCTTGCCACCCGCTCGTTGGTCTTGATCTGCCGGGCGATATCCTCCATGCCAATCATGATGACGGGGCACCGGGAGAGGTCGTAGATGTCGCGCAGGGCGTCTACCATCTCGAACTTCCTGAAGCAGTAGTCCGCTTCGTCAACGAAGATGGGACGCGGCGCGCAGCCGGGCTTTGCGAGTTCTCCGACGATGTACTCGACCATGTCGGACCGCCTGCACATCCTGTGACCGCCGAGCTCGCGGCAGAGGTCGCCGAGCATCGAGGTCACCGTCCAGCAGCCCAGGGCGCGGACGAAGATGCCGTCGTACTGGTTGCAGACGTAGGCGACGGCCGTGGTTTTGCCCAGGCCAGGATGGCCCCACAGAAGCCCCTGCCCCTCCGTGCCGGTCGGGCGGTTCAGGAGATCGTCTACACTCTGCTTGAAGCGCCTCAAATCCTTTGTCATTGCTGTTTTGTGTTTCATTTGCTATCGTTCCTCCTTCAGTGAAATCCATGCGTTGCATGGTGATGTGAACCGCCCGGTGGTGCGAACACCGAGGCGGTTTTTTCATTGGGTCTCTTCCTTGGCCTGCTGGAACCTTCCGGCGCAGTCGGGATCGGCGAGGTAGAGGCCAATCCGGCGCGGGCCGTACGCTGATTTGTGGTAGTCCACGATCCAGCGCGACTCATAGTCGCCGACCGGTTCGCCGCTCTTCTGGCGCTGCACGATGTCTTCGGCCAGCTCGTGGGCGTCGCGGAAGAAGCGCTTGCCCTCTCTGGCTTTCTCTGTCTGCATTTCTTTCTCTCTCTGTCTCTGTTCGAAGGTGATCACGTCTTTTGGCAGCTCGCGTACAGCTACGACCTCGATGGTATTGCGCTGGCCTTCGGCCTCGGCGCGGATCATGTCCAGCTTCTTTTGCGCATTGTCTGCCCGGCGCTTCTCGCGGCTGGCTATGGCCTGCTCCACTACGGTGATGGGCTGGGCGCTACGCTTGTTGCCCTCGAACTTGGCGGTGCAGATCGGCCGCTCATCCAGGTCGAGCACCCACACGCGGCTGGCGTCGTGGATGTCATAGGCCACAATCACTTCCTGGTTGTGCCACTGGCTAAGCTCGTAAGCGTGGTAGGTATTTGTGTGCAGGGTGAACTTCTCGCGCTTGACCGTGACCACCTCGTGCGGCATGAACAGGTGTTCGAGCATGTCGCCTTCGTAGAGGGTCGGCTTCCAGCCGTCCGCGACCGCCTGAGCCCAAGCCTCGAAGGGGGTCATGTGGCGCCGGACCGGCTTGCCTTGGGGCTCCCCAGGGAGCGGCGCAGTGATCTTCGGCAGCGACCGGTGCGGCGTGTTGTTGTACTCCAGTACCCACTCCTCGCAGAACTCCAGGAACTCGCTCCAGGACAGAAGCAGCTTGCTGGTTTTCTCAACCTGGCCAAGCTTGCCGTCATGCTGGATCTGCTTCAGGTCTTTCTCCAGCTTCAGGTAGATCTTCTTCCTGACGGTGCGGTCCATATCCTTGCCGGTGTAGGTTGGGAGGGCCTTGGCGGCTCTGATCCAGATGGACTGGTTGGAGCGCTCGATGGCGCCGTGGCCCTGGGGGTTGCCGCCTTTCTCCGGCGGGAGGAACTTGGTACCGATGCGCGAGATGATCCCGACGCACTCGTCGGAGTTCACGGCGGCCATATTGCCGGGGCCACGGTCCGGCTCCAGGATCGCGGTGACGCCGCCCCAGGGCTTGGACTCGTTGACGGTGCAGGCGTGGCGGAATGCGTCTGAGACGGTGCGCCAGCTCTCGGCAAGCCCCGCCGACCAGCCGACCAGGACCTTTGTGGTGAGGCAGATCACGGCGCAGACCTCGGGGTGGAAATGTGCTCCGGTGACGGGGTGCGCGACGTAGGCCTTGAAGGAGTGGCCGTCGATCTGGCAGATGGTGAGCGGGTCGTATTGCGAGGCATCGCGCTCACCGTAGCCCTGCAGCGCCTTGTACTCTGCACCAGTCCTGCGCCCTTTCTCCAGGTAGAGCTCCGGGATCTTCTCCAGGACCCGGCTGACTTGGCCGTAGCTGGGTGCGTCTACACCGGCGGGCAGGGAGCGCCTGAATTCGCGGCTCTTGACGATGCCTGCTACCGAGGGCTTCGTTGGTATGCGGTACCTGTCGAGGAAGTAAGGGAGCCAACCGGGGATTTGCCCGGAGAGGATGACCGCGTTGCCCTTGCCGTCATAGTCGCGTACCCAGTCGATCAGCTCGTTTCTGGTGAGCCGCTCGGTGTCTGCAGGCGCGAGGGCGGCCGGGTTGCGGTCGGACTTGAGCCACTTGCCCCACCACTTCTTCATGCCGTCGTAGCTCAAGGTGCGGTTCTCGCCTTTGCGGGCGTTCGCGTAGGGGATCATGCGGGCCGCATCGGGAGGGAGCGTCCCGTCCTGGGCCTGGGAGACGATCTTGGAGATGGCGTTGTTCAGGCCTATGCCTGCGCCTACGGCCTGATCGAGGAGGCGCATGAAGAACACGCGAGCGTCCATGGTCTCGCGCTGGTGGCGCTTTAGCTCGGCGAGGGCGGGGAGGCCCGCGTTTTGGGAAATGGCCGGGAGGGTTTCGGTGTCCCTGGTGGCGGGGACATTGCTGATCTGTGCAGGGAACTGCGCGATCAGTTGATCACCGGCCTTGTCTTTCAGGTAACGACGGGTCACGGAGGGCAAGGAGGTAAAGGCGTACTCTTTGCCGCCCCCCTTACCTGCGCGGTTGCGGTCCTCCCACCCTTCCTTGGTAGCCTGTTCGTGTATCCCTTTGATGGACTTATTGATTCCCGGCAGGCCCTTTAACTTACTAGCCGGATACCAGTCCAGTATCTCGTTGCTCTTCGACATTTCTTCCATTGCGAGTCCTTAATAGATGGTGTACTATGCCGACTTGCCCCAAAGGGCCTTGTACTTGATGCCAAGTTCTTCTGCTATGGCCTCTTGAACTCTCCTTGATTTACGCTTGCCATTGACCACCGCTGAGACAGTCCCAGGCGTGATGTTCAACTTTTCCGCAATGCTGGTCTGAGAGATGTTTCTGAGAACCATTTTTGCTTTAACTTCTTGGCTCATTTTTTTAACTCCCCCGTCAATAATGTTTGACACCATACCGCGTTATATTTCAGGCGTCAAGCGTTATTGTTCAGGTAAAAGTTATCACCCCTGCATTATTTTTCATAAAACTAGCAAAATTGTTATTTTTCAGTACATTACATAAACTATTACCAATGTAGCCCGGTAAAAGTTCGAGGTAAAAGTTACATGGTCGAAGTTTTACCTGAGATATCCTTCGGGGAGCGGATGAGGGAAGTGATCCGCCTGGTAGGGAGCGCTGAGAAGTTGGCGCGACTGACGGGCATGTCTGCGCGAGGGATCGGGCAATATGCTGCGGGGACCTCCGACCCCACCAGGAGCAAGATGGTGGCTCTAGCGGATGCGGCCGGGGTGAACGTGCTCTGGCTGGCTACGGGCGAAGGGCCGAAGATGCGGGCGACCGATGAGAAGAAGGAGTCGCTCAAAGATGTGACGTTTCAGGGGGAGGGACAGGAGCCGCCTGAAGGATACATCAGGGTGCCTCGGTACAATGTTGCGGCCAGCGCCGGCGGCGGCGCTGTCAACGTGAGCGAACAGATCGTCGACTACATCCGGTTTAAGTCGGACTGGATCAAGCAGGTCCTGGGCGTTTCAGCGCAGCATGTGGCGCTGATCTCCGTCAAGGGCGACTCCATGGAAACGACCCTGTCAGATGGCGACATGATCATGGTCGATACGACCGACAGGCGCTTCGAGGCCAACGCCATCTACGTGCTGCAGCTCGAAGGCTCGTTGCTGGTGAAGCGGATACAGCGCAAGGTCGACGGAACCATCGTCATCAAGTCGGACAACAAGGCCTACGAGCCTGAGTCGGTCAGGGGCGATATGGTGGATCAGCTCAATGTCGTGGGGAGAGTGGTCTGGTACGGGAGGAGGGGCTGATGGGGAAAAACCCGCTTGGCAAAGGATTTGAGCCCGCCAAATGGGTAATTAAAGAGGCCTTCGATAATGTAATGGCTTCTGTTTCTGTCGCCTCCAAGGTAAAGGCAACTCTCTTTCCAGCCTATTGCAAAGCCTTGCAAGCAGGTAACCCGCGAGAAGAACACGCTGTAGTTTATGATCATCTGAGAAATACGGGCTGGGAGTGGGAGCTATTCAGAAATTGGGAGCGGCGCTTTGATGCCGATGGCGCCTGGCCGCCTTTACTACTAGATTATCAGAAGCGCAGGGAAAGCCCTGCAGAAGCTGAATATCAACTCGCAAAGGTACTAGCTCAGTTCACTTCAGCCAAAGCGCATGGCTTAATTCGCTTTTACCAAGGTGAAAATGCCGCTAAAGATTCTGCCGGGCTGTATAAGTATACCTGGAAGGCTGCTACTGATGTCGCATTCAAGATAAGCGAAGAACTTGCAGGCCAGTTCAACAGTGGCCAGTTGCAGGACCTGCCACCGTTTTTTCCGGGTGACACCTGTCGTCTAAGACATGAGCGATTCCGGTAAGTGGAGAGGAGTGTGATGAAAATTTGGATATTCCTCGCTGTCATGCTTTGCTCTTCTGCTGCGCTTGCTTCTCCAACAAAGAAAGAAGCGACTGCCTTTGTGAAGGAAGTTGAAGCAGCAGTGAAGGCTAATTCAACGGCAGTTGGCGGCGGCCCGGCGGCCATCAGAAAGCACAACGACTGGTACGCCTCACTGAACAAAAAGAGGCAGGCCATGTTCGTTGACGCAGACGCCTGCGCCTTTGCCTCGGATTCGGCCAGGTCCCTATGGTCGACCGCCCTGCAATTCGCAAGGCGACCGAACCAGACCGGCTATGAGTTCATAGTGCGCAGGGAGGAAGACTACCGGGACAATATGAAGGCGTGCAAGCAGAGCCTTCGCTCCTTGAAGTAGCCAGTGCCAAACCGACCATTAAAAAACGGCTGACCTGGCCTCGGTGCCAAATCAGCCGCAAAATTTCCCCGATTTTTCCACCTCAAGTTTTTCCCAACTTTCCCCCAAGATTTCCCACACTTTCACAATCCGACCCCTAATGATTCTAGTGCCATAGCGTTCGGTCACTGACACCGGACCGCCGAAAAGCCCGGCTATGGGCGGTCCGCTCGCTCCCTTCTTTCCCTTATGGATATAGGCACCCGTACTGCAACAACCTTTTCATGG
>Ga0209317_1001824_pt1 | contig 17054 bp, 13 predicted proteins | sample RifGroB2_FD_183994 | JGI IMG/M metagenome (GOLD analysis project Ga0209317, IMG submission 183994) | Soil microbial communities from Rifle, Colorado, USA - Groundwater B2 (SPAdes) (version 2) | ecosystem: Environmental > Terrestrial > Soil > Unclassified | place: Rifle, Colorado | collected... | reverse complement strand
AGCATGCGGCGCTGGCGCCCATGTATTTAGGGGTAAAGGCAGTTATTGTCAAATCCTTTGCCCGCATCCACCGTTCAAACCTTGTAAACTTTGGCATATTGCCATTAACCTTTGAAAATGAAAATGACTATAATCTATTCGATCTGGCAGATACCATTGAGCTGCCCGATATAAAAAATAGATTAAAATCCAAGGCAAAGATTACATTAAAGAATGTAACAAAAAATAAGGAAATAAAAGTAACACACACATTGACCCCTCGTGAAATTGATATCCTATGTGTTGGTGGTTTATTGAATTACCAAGCCCAGATTTGTAATGTTTGTAAGAAAGAAGACGCCTAACTCTTTTGTGCTTTTGGTTTGCTGGATTTATCGGGTCTTAGGAAGTCAACTACTATCGGTCAAAGCCGATAGTAGTTGACTTTTTTCTGTTTATCTTCTCACAACCTCAGTGTTCTCAGCGTTCTCTGCGGTGAGCAAAACAATTTCCCTCAAAAGCAGGTATTCTTTTATCTTATCTGTGTGCATCCGTGTCCATCCGTGGTTAAGCTCAATTCTGTAAATCATTAAATACCTTGACAACAAAAATCGTTTAATATATAAAATGGCTAACCTAAGTCCAAATGTCGTTTAGTTAAGCGACTATTGCATACAAATTGTCATTGCAAATAAGCTTTATATATAAGGATAGAATATGAATCAAAGCCAACATACTGCAATCGTCAATTTTATTTGGGGAATTGCTGATGATTGTCTGCGTGATATTTATGTGCGTGGCAAGTACCGCGATGTGATTCTTCCCATGACGGTGATCCGCAGAATTGACGCCCTGCTTGAAACTGCCAAACAGACTGTTCTAAAGATGAAAAAACAGCTTGATGCTGCAAAGGTCACTAACCAGCATCCGGCGCTCTGCCAGTCGGCAGGGCAGGCTTTTTATAACACGAGCCCATTTCTTCTGCGCGACTTAAAATCCCGCAGCTCACAGCAAAAACTAAAAGCCGATTTTGAGGTATATCTCGATGGTTTCTCTCCGAATGTTCAGGAGATTCTGGAAAAGTTTAAGTTCAGGAATCAGGTCCCCACAATGATTGAATCGGATATTCTCGGGTTGGTTATAGAGAAATTCACCAATACGGAAATCAACCTGAGCCCTAACCCGGTGCTTGATGTCAATGGCGATGTTCGCCTTCCTGCACTGGATAACCATTCCATGGGGATGATTTTTGAAGAGCTAATTCGCCGTTTCAACGAAGAAAACAACGAAGAGGCAGGAGAACATTTTACACCCCGTGATGTAGTCAAGCTGATGGCAAAACTCATCTTTCTGCCTGTTGCAGAAAAAATAGAGTCCGGCACCTATCTGGTGTATGACGGCGCTTGCGGAACCGGCGGCATGCTGACGGTTGCCGAAGAAACACTCTTGCAACTCGCCAAAGAACACGGCAAAGAGGTGGCAATTCATCTTTACGGACAGGAATCTCAGCCTGAAACGTACGCCATTCTCAAAGCCGACCTTCTATTGAAAGGCGAAGGTTCTGAAGCCGAAAACATGAAGTTCGGCTCAACTCTCTCTGCTGATGGTCATCCGTCAAGTGAATTTGACTTTATGCTCTCCAATCCACCCTATGGCAAAAGCTGGAAAACCGATCAGGAGCGCATGGGCGGCAAAGGGGAAATTAAAGACCACCGATTTGTGATCAACTATAAAGGAGAGCCTGAATACAAGATGATCACCCGTTCGAGCGACGGACAGATGCTGTTTCTGGTAAACAAGCTGTCCAAAATGAAAAACAATACCGCCCTTGGAAGCCGCATTGCCGAAGTTCATAACGGGTCATCCCTTTTCACCGGAGATGCCGGACAGGGAGAAAGCAATATCCGCCGTTGGATTATCGAAAACGACTGGATGGAGGCGATTGTTGCCCTGCCGGAAAACATGTTTTACAACACCGGCATTGCGACCTATATATGGCTTTTGTCTAACCGAAAATCCGCAGAGCGCAAAGGCAAAGTTCAACTGATTGACGCGAGCGGCTGGTATATGCCGCTTCGCAAAAACCTCGGCAAGAAAAACTGCGAGTTCTCGGAAGAGCAGATTCAGCAAATTGCCGATTTAGTTATAAATTCCAGAGAAACCGAGCAGTCCAAAATCTTCCCTAGTGAAGCCTTTGGCTATTACAAAATTACGGTTGAACGGCCTTTGAGGCTTAAAGATATTGACCCAGAAAAAGCCTATTCTCCAAAGGAAATAAAGGCGCTTGTGGCAGAAGGAAAAGCTGATGAAAACGGCATTCCGGTAATCAAGAAAATCCACAAATCAGGCAAAGTCGATCCGCTGCACGGTCTGTTTGCGCGGACTATTGGTGGTAAAAAATGCGTGGTAGAGTATGAGCCGGATACCAACCTTCGAGATACGGAACAGGTTCCCTTATTGGAAGATGGCGGCATAGAAGCTTTTTTCAAGCGCGAAGTTCTGCCCTATGTGCCGGACGCATGGATTGACGAAAGCAAAACCCAGATTGGCTATGAAATTTCCTTTACCCGGTACTTTTACAAACCAGTCCAGATGCGGACGCTTGATGAAATCATGAAGGATATTCGTGCCATTGAGAAAGAGACGGATGGACTGTTGAATGAGATTGTGGGGGATGGAAAATAAGGATAAAGGCGGAAGGATGAGTGATTTAAAACAAAGAACGAAATTATTTGCTCTTTCTATCATAAGGCTTTATTCACAAATGCCGAAATGTGCCGTATTGAACGCTGGAGCACAAGGACGCTTCAGAAAAAAATTGATTCCATGCTGTTTGAACGCACTGCCCTTTCCACCAAACCGGAAGAACTGGCAAAACTTGAGCTTCAACAGTTAAGGGAAGAGGACACGCTCACTCCCGATTTGGTGTTTCGCGACCCCTATTTTCTCGATTTTCTGGGGCTGAAAGAGACATACCAGGAGAAAGACCTTGAATCTATTGGATCTGGAAAAAAGCGGCATCAAAGTCTCATCCTACTGGACAGAAGCATTGCCCAAAGAACATCTCGAAAAGAAATTACATGAGGCAGTTCGTTTGGCGCGATTGCGATTTGAAAATAAAGGAATTACTTAATGACCCTCAAACCCAAACATAAAAACTTTGGCGGCATTTTTGAAGATATTCGGAAGCTGATAACGACAGCCCGTTCTATGGTTGTCCGAAATGTAAATACACTCCAGGTACTTACCAATTTTGAGATTGGCCACAGGATTGTTGAAGAAGAACAAAAAGGCTCAACAAGGGCAGAATATGGCAAACAGCTTTTACAAGAATTAGCAGAGAAATTATGTGATGAATTTGGGGCAGGATTCTCAGAGCGCAATTTACGGAATATGCGTAAATTTTATCTAGTCTACAAAGATCGCCTGGATCAGATTCGGCAGACGACGTCTGCCAAATCTTTAGAAATGAGTCAACCCTTTCAAGTTAGCTGGTCACAATATGTTTTTCTGATCGGCATTAAAGATGCTGACGCCCGCAGATTTTATGAAATTGAAGCGGCAGAAAATAGCTGGACCCTGCCGGAACTCACCCGTCAGTTTAACTCCGGTTTGTATGAACGATTGGCCTTAAGCCGTGACAAAGAGGGAGTTCTAAAACTTGCACGAGAAGGACAAGTAATTTCTAAACCGCAAGACATGCTTAAAAATCCTTATGTGTTGGAATTCTTAGGGCTTGATGAAAAATCGCGATACTCCGAATCGGATTTGGAAACAGCCATTATTGATAAACTTGAGCATTTCCTGCTTGAGCTTGGCAAAGGGTTCCTGTTTGAAGCCCGTCAAAAAAGGTTTTCATTTGATGAAGACCATTTCTTTGTCGATCTGGTTTTTTACAACAGATTGCTTCACTGTTATGTTCTGATTGATTTAAAAATTGGCAAGCTGACCCATCAGGATATGGGGCAAATGCAAATGTATGTCAATTATTTTGACCGTTTTGTAAAAACCAAAGAGGAAAACCCAACGGTAGGAATTATTCTTTGTCAGAAAAAACGAGATGCCCTGGTCGAAATTACCCTTCCATCGGACGCCAATATCCACGCCAAAGAGTATCTGCTTTATCTGCCAAGTAAAGAAGAACTAAGGCAAAAACTCATAGACTGGACAATAGGAGCAGAATAATGAACCTGAAACCCTACCCAGAATATAAAGACTCCGGCGTGGCGTGGCTGGGGAAAGTTCCGAAGCATTGGGAAGTGCATCCGTTGAAACGATATGCAAAAAACATAATCAATAATGTCTTATCGAAAAACAGTGACGAGCTTTATATTGCATTAGAACATATTGAAGGTTGGACTGGTAGATTTAAAAAAAACAGATATGCAAAATTCACAGGACAAGTCAAAAAATTTTCTGAAACTGATGTCCTTTTTGGAAAATTACGACCGTATTTGGCGAAAGTGGCATTTCCGAAGGAACAAGGCGTATGTGTAGGAGAAATACTTTCTATTAGACCAAATGGAAAATATTTATTGGGGTCGTTTGTAGAAAAATCACTTTTGTCTTTTCATTTTATAGGGATAGTAAATGGTGCAACTTACGGTTCTAAAATGCCACGAGCAGAATGGGATTTTATAGGAAATCTTGGATTTCCAATCCTCCCTCTCCCCGAACAAACCCAAATTGCCCGCTTTCTCGACTACAAAACCGCACAGATTGCCCGCTTCATTAAGGCAAAAAAGCGGATGATTGAACTCTTGAAAGAGCAGAAGCAGATAATCATCAACGATGCGGTAACGGGGAAGATTGTTATAAAGGATGAAGGCGGAAGGCTAAAGGCGGAAAAAAGACCTGACTCATCCTTCATCCCTCATCCTTCATCATTTCTTCAAACGGTGCCGGAAGGGTGGGAGGTGAGGAGGTTGCGAACAATTGCAACTGTCAAGCCAAGTGGGGTGGATAAAAAATCCCATGAGGGTGAACTACCGGTTCAACTTTGTAATTATGTTGATGTTTATAAAAATCAAGAAATCAATTCATCTCTCAATTTTATGAAGGCTACGGCAACGCCAGAGGAAATAAAAAATTTTACTCTTATTCACGGTGATATTATAATTACAAAAGATTCTGAGACATGGGATGATATTGCCGTTCCAGCAATTGTTACAGAAAATATGGATGTTGTTTGTGCTTATCATTTAGCTTTAATAAGAACAACTACACAAGAAATAACCAATAAATACTTGTATCGAGCTATTTCTGCCGATCCGATTGCCGATCATTTTCGGGTTTCCGCAAATGGAGTCACTCGTTTTGGATTATCTCAAGGAGCAATAAAAGATGCCCCTATTCCAATACCCTCAATCCAAGAACAAGCACAAATCGTCTCTTACATCGAAACCAAAACCGCCGCCCTCGATCAAGCCATCTCCCGCACCGAGAGAGAAATCGCCCTGATGCAGGAATACCGCACGCGGCTTATCTCCGATGTGGTAACCGGCAAAATTGATGTGCGGGATATTGAAATACCTGACATCGCCGACATTGATGATACACTTGATGAATCAATAGACGAACCCGAAGGCGAAGAGGTTTTGGAAACAGAGGAGGCGGAAGAATGAATCCGCAGATAACGCCAAAATATATCATAGCGCGGCGTAGCCGCAACCAAAAAAACAGTGGGTAGTAGGTTAGGGATAACTTCATATTGCTGTGCCGTCAGGGCTAAAGCCCGGGTTTGGCGTGTGTCTGGCACCCCAGCCTCAAGGCTGGGGTTAATGAACGGCAGTTTGTGTATGGCTGCCGTAGCGCTTTTGTTATTAACCCCAGCCTTTAGGCTGGGGGTTCGTGATGACCACTGAAATGGGCTTTAGCCCTGATGATAATGGGAGGAAGGCATGGCATTCGTTAAAATTATGATACATGCAGTCTGGGGCACAAAAAACAGAGAGCCTTATCTGGTTAAAGATATCAGGCCGTTAATCGTAAGCCATATCAAAGAGAATGCAAGAAGCAAAGGCATCTTTATTGATACCTTGAATGGTTATACGGAGCATTTACATTGCCTGATGGGACTAAATGCAGACATGAGTATTTCAAAGGCAATGCACTTGATAAAAGGTGAATCGGCATTCTGGATCAATAAGCAAAAAATCATACGATGTAAGTTTGAATGGGCTGATGAATATTTCGCAGTTTCTGTGAGTGAATCTGTGCTTGACAAGGTGAGGACATACATCAACACCCAGGATGAACATCACCAGAAGGTTTCGTTTGCGCAGGAATATGAAAAATTCATCAAGAAGTACAGTCATGCTCTACCTGGTGTATAAGCTAAGTTTCTCCTTTACAAATCCTTTCCTTTTGATTTAATTGAGTCAATTGGAGTTATCAATGCTGAGATTCAATCAATTGTTAAAAACATTCTGCAAGGTACCGTACTTGTGGATAAGGTTCAAATGAGACCGGATTGGTATTTCTGACTGGAGTGATAAAATGATAAAAATAATAAAAGGGAACATTTTAGAACAGAAAACCGAAGCTATCGTAAACACGGTTAACTGTGTTGGGGTGATGGGGCGTGGCATTGCGCTCAGTTTTCGTGAAGCCTATCCGGAAAATTATCGTGAATATAAAAAAGCCTGCGATAAAGGTGAAGTAGTTCCGGGACGGATGTTTGTTCATTTCGCGGGTGATATGTTTTCAAAAAAGTATATTATCAATTTCCCCACAAAAAGACACTGGAAAGGAAAGAGCCGCATCGAAGACATCCGGTCTGGACTTGCCGATCTTGTTAGCGTAATTAAGGAACTGCACATCAAATCAGTCACCATCCCTCCCCTTGGGTGCGGGCTTGGAGGTCTTGACTGGAAGGTTGTGCGCCCGATTATTGAATCATCGGTGAAAGAACTTTCCGGCGTAGAGATTAACATTATCGAACCGGAGCCTTCTTTTAAAATACAACGGCAGAAAACGGCTCGCTCCGAAAAAACCAAACTTACCAATGGCAGGGCAGGGCTTATTGTTCTGATAGGCAGATATCTTGAGGCAATGATGGATACGAGTGTGACATTGCTTGAACTGCATAAGCTGATGTATTTTTTACAGGAAGCGGGAAATCCTCTTCGCCTTAAATATGAGAAAGCCTTGTATGGTCCCTACGCGTCAAATTTGAGACACGTTCTTGATATTATGAACAATGTTTACATCAGCGGTTATGATGACAGAGAAGACAACCCTGAAAAAGAAATAGAGCTCTTGGATAATGCTTTTTCAGACGCGGAACAATATTTATCAAACAAACCTGAGATTAAGAAATTTATAGATAAAGTGTCGTTGCTGATTTCCGGTTTTGAAACCCCGTTTGGAATGGAATTACTCTCTACGGTTCACTGGGTTGCCAAAAGAGAAAACGCCGAAACACCGGACAGAGCGGTAATGCTAACACACGAATGGAACAGCCGCAAAAAAATGTTTTCAGAAAAGCAGATCAAAACTGCATGGGAAAAACTTAAAAGCCAAAAATGGATATAAACCCCTCTATGTTTACTGATATGTCTGAAAAAGGGCTTGAAACCCTTATTGTTCATTCCTTAATAAATGAAGCCGGTTATTCGCAGGGCGATTCCAAAGACTACGACCGCGAACACGCCATTGACCTTGCCAAACTGATTGAGTTTGTAACGGTAACCCAGCCCAAGGCCTTTGAAGCGCTTTCACTGGGTGAAGATACACCCAAACGCACCAAATTTCTGAATCGCTTGCAGGGTGAGATTGCCAAGCGGGGTGTGATTGATGTCTTGCGACTTGGCGTAAGCGATGGGCATGTAAAGCTGGAACTGTTTTACGGAACGCCCTCTGAGCAAAACCCAAAGGCTCAGGAGCTATACAAACAGAACATTTTCAGCGTTACACGCCAGTTGCAATACAGTATGGATAATACGAAGCTTGCCCTGGATATGGCGATTTTTATTAACGGCCTGCCAGTAATCACTTTTGAGTTGAAAAACAAAATCACCAAGCAGACTGTGGAAGATGCGGTTCAGCAGTACAAGCGAGATCGGGATTCCCGTGAGCTTTTGTTTCATTTCGGGCGCTGTGCGGTGCATTTTGCTGTTGACGACCACGAAGTGCGGATGTGCACCCATCTGAAAGACAAAGCGTCATGGTTTCTGCCGTTCAACAAAGGCTATAACGACGGCGCTGGAAATCCGCCAAATCCCAAGGGAATCGCCACTGATTATCTCTGGAAAGAGGCTTTGCAGAAAGACAGCCTTACCAATATTTTTGAAAACTACGCACAGATCATAGAAAAGAAAGATGAGAAAACCGGCAAGAAAAAATATGAACAGATATTCCCGCGCTATCATCAGCTTGATGTGGTACGAAAACTCCTTGCTTCGGCTCCTGTTGATGGGGTTGGTAAGAGATACCTTGTCCAGCATTCTGCCGGAAGCGGCAAGAGTAATTCCATAAGCTGGCTTGCGCATCAGCTTGTAGGACTGGAAAAAGACGGCAAAGCCCTTTTTGATACGATTATTGTCGTTACCGACCGCCGGGTGCTGGACAAGCAGCTTCGCGATACCATCAAACGCTTTGCGCAGGTTTCATCCATTGTTGGAGCGGTTACAGAAGGGTCACAACAGCTTCGCTCGTTTTTGGAGCAGGGCAAGAAGGTCATTATTACCACAGTTCAGAAATTCCCCTTTGTGCTGGATCAGATTGGCGACCATCACCGCAACAGTAAATTTGCCATTATTATAGACGAAGCACATTCAAGTCAAGGCGGGCGCACTGCATCAAAAATGAATATGGTGCTGGCAGATTCGACTGCTCAATACGGCGAACCAGAACCGGAAGAGGATATCGAAGATACCATCAACAAGATTATTACCTCCCGCAAGATGCTTTCCAACGCAAGCTACTTTGCCTTCACCGCTACGCCAAAAAATAAGACTCTGGAAATATTCGGCGTGCCTTTTAAGGATGGCGACACGGTCAAACACCGTCCGTTCCATGCCTACACTATGAAACAGGCGATTCAGGAAGGCTTTATTCTCGATGTTCTGCAGAACTATACACCGGTTGACAGCTATTACCGCTTGATAAAATCGGTTGAAAACGATCCTGAGTTTGATACCAAGCGCGCCAGGAAGAAACTCCGCCGTTATGTAGAATCTCACAATTACGCTATTCGCCAGAAGGCGGAGATCATGGTTGACCATTTCCATGATGAGGTGATTGCCCGCCATAAAATTGGCGGCAAGGCCCGCGCCATGGTGGTATGCAGCGGCATTGAACGGGCGATTCAATATTACCATGCTTTTTGCAATTATCTGACGGAACGGAAATCACCGTATAAAGCAATCGTGGCCTTTTCTGGAGAATATGATTACGGCGGCAAGAATCTCACCGAATCGAATTTAAACGGTTTCCCAAGCAATAATATTCCGGACACCTTTCAGAATGACCCATATCGTTTTCTAATCGTTGCTGATAAATTTCAGACAGGTTATGACGAGCCGCTTTTACATACCATGTATGTGGACAAACAGCTTTCCGGAATCAAAGCAGTTCAGACGTTGTCGCGCCTGAACCGGGCGCATCCCCTTAAAACTGACACTTTCGTATTGGATTTCATGAACGATGCTGAAGTCATTCAATTTGCTTTTTCCGATTACTATAGAACGACCATGCTGAGCAATGAAACAGACCCTAATAAACTGCATGATTTAAAGGCTGCTCTCGATGGATATCAGGTGTACACGCAGTTTCAAATTGATGACGTTGTGTCGCTATTCCTGAAGGGTGAAACGAGAGAAAAAATTGACCCGATTCTCGATGCATGTGTGGCTAATTATAATGCTGAACTTGACGAAGATGGGCAAGTGGATTTCAAGGGCAAAGCAAAGGCGTTTGTAAGAATGTATAACTTCCTCGCATCCATTCTCCCTTATGCCAATTCTCAATGGGAAAAGCTGTCGATATTCCTCAATTTCTTAATCCCTAAACTGCCTGCTCCAAAAGAAGATGATTTATCCAAAGGGATCCTTGAAACCATAGATATGGACAGTTACCGCGTAGAGATACAAGCTGTTCATGAAATCCAGTTGACCGACGACAATGCGGAGATTGATCCTATTTTAATTGGGGGTGGAGGGAAAAAAGCAGAACCGGAACTGGACCGACTGAGCAACATTATCAAGGCATTTAACGACCAGTTTGGAAACATAGACTGGAAAGACACCGATAAAATCAGAAAAATTATTGCGGAAGAACTACCGGGAAAAGTTTCTGCGGATAAAGCCTATCAAAACGCCATGAATCAAAATGATAAGCAAAATGCCAGAATCGAACACGATAAAGCGCTTGAGCGGGTCATCGTAGAGATGCTTACCGACCATACCGAACTGTTCAAGCAATTTATGGATAATCCGAGTTTTAAAAAATGGCTCAGTGATAGTATTTTCAATGTTACATATAAGAAGCAGACAGCCTAAAAATAGATTTGCTAAAGGAAAAGATTCGATATGAAAAAAATATTACTGGTAGTTCTTCTATTAAACGTGCTGTTTCTATTTCAAAAAATCACCTATGCAGATTCGCCGATTACGGCTACCGGGTTTTATGAGGCGTATATGGATGTTAAGATGGTGGAAAGGGCGCATCTGGAAGGTGTGATGGGATTAGAAATTGCAGAGTTTCTAACATCCCCGGAAAACCCCATAGATGTTAAGGCTGCTGTGATCAATGCCCTTTCATGGAAATTTGACGGGAAAAATAATGCGGAATTATATGCTTGTTATTTGGCGTTGTTGTATCATGTGTCACTTATAGAACTTGACACTGCTTTTCTCAGTGCGGATGAAATATTTTGTATGGGATATTTAATGGTAATGGATGATTACTTTCATCCGGAGAAGGCTTTGCCAATACTTGAAGAAGCGCATAAGACGATGGGAAATAGTTTTACCGTTTCGATTATTTTAGCCATTGCAAAGGCACAACGAGCCTTTGATTCAGACTGGTGTGAGGTGTGGAAGCTCACAGAAGCGGTATTGCAAAACAAGGAACTCAACCAGGATTTACGCCCTGAGGCAACGAAAATGATTGTAGATTATATGATTTTGTACAAAGAATATTGTGAATGATTTGTAGCGCTGCAATGCTGCAACTAAAAAAGACCCCTCTCTTTCCCCCCTTCACAATGGGGGACACGAGGGGGCAGGGAAACTTTCCTAAAAAAAGAAGTTTTTACAAAAGTAATACTATAGATATACCAAGGCACATAAGATGTACATTTTAAAGGGAATGGTAAATGTCATTTAATGTATATATCACACGCCAGATTCCTGAAGAAGGGATAAATCTGTTAAAGAAGTTTTGCCAAACGGTGGAGGTAAATCCGTACGACAGACCGTTGACTTATGATGAGCTTTTGAGGCAGGTAAAAGGCCGGGATGCGATACTAACGATGCTTTCAGACAGGATAGATGAACGTGTGATGAGTGAGGAAACAGATCCCTGTTTAAAACATACAGGGACAAGCTTAAAGATTATTGCCAATTATGCCGTGGGATATGACAATATCGATATCAAAACTGCTACCAAAAAGGGGATTATTGTAACCAATACACCAGGCGTATTGACAGACAGTACGGCTGATATGGCATGGGCACTGCTTTTCTCCATAGTACGGCGAATTGTTGAAGGAGACAGATTGACCCGTGTGGGTAAATTTACCGGGTGGGCACCCATGATGCTCTTGGGTGGTGATTTTATTGGAAAGACCCTGGGTATTATTGGGGCTGGCAGGATTGGGACGGCAATGGCTATGCGTTCGAGGGGATGGTGCATGAAGGTACTTTATACCACGCAGTCTAATAAAAATGCCGTGCTGGAAGAGATGCTTGGCGCTAAAAGAGTTGATTTGGAAACGTTGCTGAAAGAATCGGATTTTATTTCTATCCATACCCCTCTGTCTGAAAAGACAAGACACTTGATTGGCGCAAACGAGCTTTCTTTAATGAAAAAGACGGCCTATCTCATCAATACGGCACGCGGGGCGATAATTGACGAAGTACAACTGGTGAATGCCTTGAAAAATAAACAGATTGCAGGCGCAGGGTTGGACGTCTATGAGGAAGAACCAAAATTGAAGCCAGGTCTTGCGGAACTGGATAATGTTGTGTTAGCGCCGCATCTCGGCAGCGCCACGGTGGAAACCCGCACCAAAATGGCTGTAATGGCTGCGGAGAATATTATTGCCGTCTTAAATAAGCAAAAGCCTAAAAATTGTGTAAATCCGGAGGTGTTTACATGATAAAAATACGGAAGGCAAAAGATACGGACTTTGAGGATATATGGGATATTTTTCATCAGGTGGTGAAGAAAGGCGATACCTTTGCCTTTGATCCAAAGGCAAGCAAAGAGGATTGCAAGGCCTTATGGATGTCGCCTCCTGTTCACACGTACGTTGCAGAATTACATAACAAAATTCTTGGGACATACATTTTGAGGAAAAATCAACCTGGTCTGGGTGGACATGTCGCAAATGCGGCTTATATGGTACATCCCGGCGCAAGCGGGCAAGGAATTGGCAGAGTTTTGGGGATACACTCCATAAAACAGGCAAAAAAACTGGGCTTTTCTGCGATACAGTTTAATTTTGTAGTAAGTACAAATCTCGTTGCAATCCAGTTATGGCTAAGACTTGGATTCAAGATTGTCGGTACGGTGCCAAAGGCATTTAACCACCAAAAGCTTGGTTTGGTAGACGTCTATATTATGCACAGATTTGTGTAAAAACCTCTTTAATTACTATGACTCGATTTTATGATTAAAATACTGCAGATGGGATACAATGTGTGAGGTAAAAAGAGTGGTCAGCTTAACTGCAAATCGGGCAAGGCGGTTTCGTGATTTTGATATTGCCTGACAATAGTTTTCTTCTCAATCTCTTTCATGAGGTTATCAATATCTTCCTTCTTCGGTTCAGTAAATGTTTCACCCACCTGATAATGGAAAATCGTATTGACGCTTTCATGAAACATATTTTCTACCGGCTTGGTCATGTCTAATAATCTTACATCGATATTGCTTAATAAATAGGTTATTTGATCAAAAAGCACGCTGGTTGCCACCCCTGAATGGATAAACGAGTGCCTGTGTAAATAGTTTTCAATGGCGTGGACAAATCCGTGCATTTGAGCAATCTGGTTTTGTAAAAGAAGAATGGCCTTCTCAAGATTTCTTCGTGTCAACTGCGAAGTTTTTAAATAGTCGATATGAACATCCGGTTCCTTTGATACCTTTTTGTCGTTACTTCTGGTATGGGCTGAAATGTATGATTCGATATCTCTTACTTCATCAATCAAGCGATCAAGCTTCTTCTCTATTGCTTCAAACTCAGATATATTTTTGTAATAACAGGTATCTTTTAATTTCTCATGCAACAGTTCAATACCTTCCAGGAAACCATCTAATTCCTTAGCGCTGAATGAGAAAAATTCGGGTTCGTTTTTAAAGGTGTCGATTTTTTTGCTTTGGGCTTCTTTTTCGATAATATTTTGGATACCCGTTTTAACGTCGATAATGCTCTTAAAAACAGGATTTTGATCCAGTTTTTGTATGGTTGCATCGGCATCGCTGCCTTTTTCAAGGGATGATTTGCCTTTATTCGTTACAAAATCTTCCAGAGAGCTAATCTTATGTATGATCTCCTGGTAGGCATTTTCCTTTAGCGGCTTATCAAAGAGAAGTTTTTGTAAATCCGCTAATATCCCATGAATCGACTCCTGTTTCTGCTGAGTACCGATGATGCCCAGATTGCTCATATCCCGGTAAAGAATTTCGAATTTGTTGAACTTGGAAAAAATAGTTTTAAAGGGATCCTGTATCTCTTTATTCGCCCTACTCTCCAGGTTCTTAATTAAGTCTTTTAATTGATCGAGGACGTCAGATAAATTCGTTAGCTGTGGTACACACTTTCTTGCTTCTAAAAAGGCATCTTCACCTTTAGCAGTCTTCAAATTGGATAACTTTTCCAGGTTTTCGTTAAATTTATTCATGAGTTTTTGAAGGTCTTCTTCCTCTTCTGTTTTTAGACCCTGGTCACGCTGGGTAAACGGCTTTGTGGAGATATCAATCGTTACCGAGAAAACCGATTCAATACATCTTTTGATTACCGTTGCAAATTTGTTTGAAGACTCCCCCGCAGGATGAACAACATCCTGATGGCTATCTGATTCACCGGCTTTCGTATCTCTTATTGTCAGAAAATCCAGGTAAGCCAGCAATTTGCTAAAGGAATTCAGAATCTCCTGGTAATCATTCTGTAACATATGATGATTCGCAACGAGTGAAAGTTTCTTCAATTCGTTATAATTTGCCGTTAAATTATGATGTTCGCTGCGGATATCGGGCTTGTGCTTAAATAATTTTTTAGTTAATTTTACAATAAATTTTTCAATACATTTCGCATACGTTAAAAAGAGGCTGTATTCTTCAAGGAGTTTAAATTGTCCATTGAGCCTGTTTGTCGCTGAGTAGACATATCCTGCATATGCCGGAAGTGCCTTCCAGTTATTGTTTTCGATAATGTGTTCTATCCTCATTAAATCTAAGAATAAATCTTCATTAAACAATAAGGGATTATCTTTTGAAGCTATATGGTCGAAAACCTCGGCGAAGAAACCAAGATCGTCAATCTTTTCCTCAACCATGGTAAGGTCGTCTTCCTGTGAATTAAAAGTCCTCAACTTCAAATAATGTTGTTCCAAATCCAATTTAAGAATCAAATCGATAAATTGGAGGTTTAAATAAATTTCTTTTAAACCTGCGGTGGTAAAGACCCTGTTCTTTGTCTCGATTTTGTTGAATCGAAGCTCCCGTCCTATTTTTTCTGATGTTAAGGGCAATCCGTTAAAAACCAAATAATCATCGAGCCTTCCCGTATATTTTTCATACGCTTCGGCATGGGTGATATAATTACGGTGAATATAGTCCGGCGTAAAATTATCGAGCTGGTTTTGTTCTGACTCATCGATTATCAATAAATTGCTTGCACCCTTAATGATCCCTTTTTTACAGTGCAATACAAGATGGGGTTTCATCAGATATTGAATAAGGGACTCGACCTCAGTTAACGTAGCGGTCATGTTTGCTTCTGCGAACCCTTGTTCTTTAAAGGCGTGGAGATTGTCAATTTTCCCCTTATTAAAGAGGCGCTTGGAAATGATTCTCAGCGTTTTCTCGAAAGAGCTATCTATCACCCGGCCTCTAAACTTGACCGTATAAGACTTCAAGGACTCTTTTACCACATCCTCCCGTGTTTTCTCCTTAATCCCGGCTATCTGAGCACGCACAACCTCGGAGGTGTGGTATTTCTTTTTTAATAGTTCGTATAGATAATTTTTATCATTCGCTATGATAGTTTTCATGACTACAATTTAATAAAACTTTCTCAGAAGTCAAAAAAAATTTTTATTAGGATTTATTTTTGAGATGGTTATTTTATTGTGATTTTTTCTCTGAAGGCAATTAATCTCTGAGCAAGCTTAAAGACAAGCTTTTCAATCGAATCTTCTACTGCGGGTCCGTATTTTGGCCCAGAAATCTTCCACCACCCACCTTCCGTTTCATAATCAATCAAATCCAAATTCTTTCCTTCCACAGCCAGATCATCCTCAAATATCTTATTCAGGTTTTTGTCCAAGAAAGAAACATGTACCGATAGATAATGTTTCCCGATAGCCCGCCAAACTGATTCTTCAACAATCAATTCCAGCTTTGAAGCCTTTAACTGCACCGTTAATATGGCGTCTAACCCGGTCTTTTCAATTATTTCTTGATTAGGTAGTTTGTTCAGAATGGTAACCTTGTTAAATACAATTTTTGTCATTTCTTCTATGTTTTTAGCCAGCGGCTCGCCTATCGGAAACACATAATGATGTATGCCTGCAATCATGTCTATTTGCCGTTCTTCCTGACTAAAATGATACAACGATGGATCGATAAAAAGCCCTGCATGCAAAGGAATTTGCTGGATTTCTTTTAATTGTTTGTCTAACGTAGGCACAATCGGCACTTTCATCCCGCGACTATTAGCGCAACCAACAACAAAGAGGAATAATAAAGTAAATAAAGCAATCTTTTTCATAAATATCCTTGAAATACTTTTTAAAATTGATAAAGATATTATTGCTGGATCATTAATTGTAGTTGAAGGTACGTGACTGAAAATTTACACAATTATACAATAAAACTTCATGATAAACTAAGTACAAATTATTTAGATTGTGATTGACTTACTTTTTACAACAGGATTCAGTCTTAATAATATTTTTTTAATTATTGGGAGGAGAGTTATTCATGAGAGGTGTTTTGTCGTTTGTTGCTGTGTCAGTAATTTTTAGTATTTTCGGTGGTGTGTTACAGGCCCAAAAGCTGGATAAGGGGGTGGGCCCGTACGGAGAATTTTGGAAACCTATTCCAACGCAAAGATATTGGGCGCCGGACTATTTCTATTCGCCGCCCGCAGAACCAAAAGGAATTTATAACGCAGATGAATGCACGATTTGCCACAAGGCTTTAAATCCTGGTTTAGTAAAGGCATGGGAGGAAAGCAGTCATGCTAATCTTGATAAGCTTCTCGATTACCAAAAAGGGAAATTGGAAGAGATAGAAAAAAACCTTGGGAAGAAGCTTACCAAGGTGGGTTGCATTGATTGCCATGGTAAGGTTGGAGCGGAAAAATTGGATCATGAAAAAGAATTAATAATGCCCAATCCTGCTCTTTGCGGTGAATGCCACAAACAGGAATATAATGAATTCGAATCTGAGAAGCAGTACGGTATCCCTGACTGGAAACCAGGCAGAGAGAGTCATGCAAAGTCTTACGATGCCAATCTGGACGTAGACGTATGGGCTGCAGTAGACAAAAATATTGTTCAGGGCTGCGATATGTGTCATAACATCCAGCACAAGTGCGATAGTTGCCATACCCGGCATGCCTTTAAGGCATCAGAATCAAGGAGGCCGGAGGCGTGCCAAACCTGCCATAACGGGCCTGA
>Ga0209317_1001823_pt1 | contig 17055 bp, 12 predicted proteins | sample RifGroB2_FD_183994 | JGI IMG/M metagenome (GOLD analysis project Ga0209317, IMG submission 183994) | Soil microbial communities from Rifle, Colorado, USA - Groundwater B2 (SPAdes) (version 2) | ecosystem: Environmental > Terrestrial > Soil > Unclassified | place: Rifle, Colorado | collected... | reverse complement strand
CTGGTGACCTTCGAGAGGGTCCTCTCCACCATCCGCATCACCCACGACTCTCTTTCCCGTTGCTTCTGCGAAAACCCGCGCCTGGCCGTGCTCGCCCTCAACCCGCATTGCGGCGAGGGGGGGATGTTCGGCAACGAGGAGAGCCTGGTGATCGCGCCGGCAGTGGCAGCCGCCAGGGAGGCTGGGATCGATGCGGTCGGCCCCCTCTCCGCGGACACCCTCTTCCATTTTGCCCTGTCCGGGGGGTACGACGCGGTGGTCTGCATGTACCACGACCAGGGGCTCATCCCGCTCAAGCTCGTTCATTTCGATGACGGAGTCAACGTGACCCTGGGGCTTCCCATCATCCGGACCTCGGTCGACCACGGCACCGCCTACGACCTCGCGGGCACCGGACGGGCGAGCTGTGAAAGCATGAAGGCGGCGCTTATCATGGCGGCGCGCATGGCGGAGCAGGGCGTTTCTCAAAACGGAGGCAGGCAGAACCTATGAAATACAAAAAGTACCTTCTGTGGGGCGCCATCGCCTTCACCCTTTACCTCGCCTATGTCGCCGTCTCCTTGTACAGACTGCCGCCGGTGACGGCGCTCAAGAACAAGAAGCTGAACCTCACCATCCAGGTGAAGGACTGGCAGGGGAACTACCACCCGCTCGTGGTCGGCCCCAAGAACCGCTACTGGACCCCACTTGCGCAGATACCTTCTGAGATGAAATGGGCGGTGGTGCTGGCGGAGGATGCCTCCTTCTACAAGCATGAAGGCATCGACGTGAAGGCGATCAAGGAGGCGATCAAGTACGACCTCGAAAAGAAGAGCTTCGCCCGCGGCGCCTCCACGATCACGCAGCAGGTGGCCAAGAACCTCTTCCTCTCGCGCGAGAAGACCCTGACCCGCAAGGCGAAGGAGCTCTACCTGGCCAAAAGGATGGAGCAGGAGATCACCAAGGGGAGGATCATGGAGCTCTACCTGAACGTGATCGAGTTGGGTCCCATGGTGCACGGCATCGGGCACGGCGCGCGCTACTACTTCGGCAAGTCGCCTGCCAGTCTAACACCCCGCGAGTGCGCTTTCCTGGCCGCCATGCTCCCGGGCCCGCGCGTCGCCTACAACCCGTACAAGAACCTGAACAAGGTACTGAAGAGGTCCAACATGATCCTGGGGCTCTTGGCCAAGAAGGGGGTGCTAAGCGACGCCGAGTACCGCAGCGCGCTGGCGCAGGCTCCCAATGTCGGACGGATGCAGGCTAAGGTTGACCTGAGCATCAAGCAGGTCGAGGTGATGGCTAACCACACCAGCGCCACCTTGCCGGAGACGCCGTTGTCCGAGGAAGAGATGAACGCTGAGGAGCCGCAGGCGCCAGCCGCGCCTGAAGGTGCCACCCAGGAGTCAGCACCCGCGCCTGAGCCTGCGCCGGGGGGCGGGGCCGCGCCTGCCAAAGAGCCGGCTCCCGGGATGGAAAAACAGTAAGCTGCAGCAGCCCCTTGTTTCCTGGCCTCCCCCCCCGCGGGGGAGGTTTGCGGGGGAATTTCCTTCTCCCTCCCCTACCCGCGCAATACCCCGATTTTCCCGCTCTGTGAGCCTTGCCTTAGAAATCTCCCTCTCAAGTTCCCATTAAACTTGCCGAAACAGAAGACGTGGACGATTAACCGGTTAAGACATGGGAGATGGAATGGAAACAACAATATCAGGGCGGGTCATGCTGGTCGACGACGACCCTTACGTGCTGGAGAGCGTCGCCATGCTCCTGTCCGTAAGCGGTTTCGAGGTGCACCCGTTTTCCAATGGAGCAGAGGCGCTCGAGCTGCTGCGTCAATCCCCCCCGGACGTTGTGCTTACCGACGTCAACATGCCGCAGATGTCCGGCATCGAACTCCTTGAGCATATCCACGACATAGATCGCGACATCCCGGTCATCCTGATGACCGCCTACGCCGAGCTTGAAATGGCGGTCTCCGCCATCAAGAAGGGGGCCTTCGACTTCATCATCAAGCCGTTCAAGACCCCCTACCTGATATATGCTGTGGAGAAGGGTATCAACTACCAGAGGCTGGTCCTGGTGGAGAAGAACTACAAGGCCGAACTGGAGCGGAAGGTACAGGACCGCACCCGCGAGCTGGGCGAGGCCCTGGTCCAGATGCGGAGCATGAGCCGGGAGACGATCGAGAGGCTGACCTCCGCGGCCGAGCTTAGGGACGAGGATACCGGAAAGCACATCGCCCGCATCGGTCTCTATGCCAAGAGGCTCGCCCAGGTGATGCAGATGCCGAAGGATTTCGTCGAGGCGATCGCCATGGCCTCGCCTATGCACGACGTCGGCAAGATCGGGATCCCCGACGCGATACTCCTGAAGGCCGGTCCGCTCACGGCCGAGGAATTCGGCATCATGAAGGGGCATACGGAGATCGGCGGCAGGATACTTGCCGGATCGAGCCACCTGGTGCTGCGGATGGCGGCCTCCATTGCCCTGACCCACCACGAGCGCTGGGACGGCAGCGGGTATCCGCACGGCCTGGCGGGGGACGAGACCCCGGTGGAGGGGCGCATCGTCATGCTGGTGGACCAGTACGACGCCCTCAGGAGCAAACGGGTCTACAAGCCCGCCTTCGATCATCAAAAGAGCGTGCACATCATCACCCACGGCGACGGCAGGACCATGCCGAAGCACTTCGACCCGAAGGTGCTGGAGGCGTTCCGGGCCGCGGCTTCCGATTTCGAGAGCATCTACGCGGCGCACAACGATTAGGCGGGGAAGCGGAAAGCACATGCCCAGGTTCAGCCTGAAAATAAAGATGGCCATGATCTTATTCCTGCTGATCAGCACGGTGAGCTCATCCGTCGCCGGACTGGGACTGCTGTTCTTCATCAAGGAATTCAAGGTCAGCATGGCCAGCCGGCAGTTCTCCGTGGTCAGCGCCATGGCGGGCGAACTGGACGACAAGATAGCGGCCGCGCAACGCGAACTGGTCGCCGTTGCCATGAGCATCCCGCAGTCCATGACCAACAACCCTGCCATGCTGCAGCAGTTCCTGGAGGCGCGCCTCGACCTGCATCAGGTATTCAGCGACGGTGCGGGCTTCTATTCCCCCGAAGGGATCATGCTCGCGTACGCCCCGGGGCAAAGCACCTTGATCGGACAGGACTTCTCCCAACGCGCATACCTGGTGAAGACGATGGCATCGGGGAAGCCCTACATCTCCGAGCCGTACCGCTCGCTGGGCGGGGGAGGGCACCCGTCGGTGATGTTCACCGCTCCCGTGCTGGGGAGCAACGGGCGGCCGATCGGGGTGCTGGGGGGAAAGGTCGATCTGATGGAGGAGAATTTCCTGAGCCGCGTGGCGCGCCTGAGCGTCGGCGACGGGGGCAATTTCTTCCTCTTCAACCAGCAAAGGCAGATGATCGTGCATCGGGACCGGGAGAGGCTGATCGCCCCACTCCCCGCAAAGGGGCAGCTCGAACTGGTGGACAGGGTGATAGCAGGGTACCAGGGGAGCGGCGAGATGGCGGGCCATGCCGGCACCGCCGCGATCTACTCCTTCAAGAGGCTGCATTCCACCGGTTGGATACTGGCGGCCGAACGCCCCCTTTCCGAGGCGTATGCGCCCATCGACCGGGCGCGCAGGCTGGTGGCCTGCTGTCTCGCCCTGCTGATGCCGCTGGCTTTGGTGGCGGTCTGGCTCTTCGTCGGGCACCTGACCGCGCCGCTGCTGCTCTTCGCCGGGCGGGTGCGGGAGATGGGGGAGGACAGCAGCAAGTACCTTCCGGTTCCGGTTCACACCAGCGATGAGATAGGCGAGCTGGCTAAGTCCTTCAACTCCATGATGCAGGAGCTGGTCAGCAAGAGGCGCTCGCTGGAAAGAGAGAAGGGGTTCGCCGTGCAGCTTTTGCAGCAGTCGGCGGTCCCCTGCTTCGTGATCGATGCGGACCACAGGGTGATCATCTGGAACAGCGCCTGCGAGGAACTGACCGGCCTCAGCGCACATTCGCAGCTGGGAGAGCAGGAGCCTTGGCGCGCCTTCTATGACGAGCCGCGCCGGGTGCTGGCCGACGTCGTGCTCGACGGCGCGCTGCACGAGATGGCTGACCTGTACGCGTGCTATGCGGACTCGGTGCTGATACCGGAAGGGTTGCGTGCCGAGGGGTGGTACCGGCTCAAGGGGAAGCAGAAATACCTCTGCTTCGAGGCGGCGCCGCTTAGGGACGGCGAGGGGCGGATCATAGCCGCCATCCAGACCCTGCAGGATGTCACGCTGAGGGCCAGCACCGAGGAGCAGTTGAGGGGGATGGTGGAGGCCATAGGAGAGAGCGAGGAGAGGTTCAGGCGCCTGGTGGAACTATCCCTGGACGGGATCGCCATCCTGGTGGAGCGCCGCTTCGTCTTCATCAACCCTGCGGGGTGCGAGATGCTGGGGTGCCATTCCCCCGAGGAACTGACAGGCCGGGAGATGCGCGAATTCATCCAGCGCGAGAGCGAGCAGCTCTTCCTGGAGCAGATGACCTACGCCGAGCAAAGCGGCGCGACCGCCCCCTGGATAGAGGAGCGGCTGTTGAGGAGCGACCGGACGGCGGTAGAGGTGGAGCTGGGCGTCGGCCCCTTCGTGTACCGTGGCGACCAAGCGCTGCAGGTGATCTTCCGGGACATCACGGAGAGAAAGCTGGCCAAGGCGAGGCTGGAGACCCTGGCCCATTACGACTCGCTCACCTCGCTCCCCAACCGGGTGCTCTTCTTCGACCGGCTGCGCCACGCGGTCGTGGAGGCCAAGCGCTACCAGCACCCGCTGGCCCTCATGTTCCTGGACCTGGATTGCTTCAAGCAGGTAAACGACCGGCTGGGGCATGCCGCGGGGGATGCCGTGCTGGTGGAGGCGGGGCACAGGCTTAGGGAGTGCGTGAGGGCGTGCGACATGGTGGCGCGCATGGGGGGGGACGAGTTCACCATCATCCTCTCCAAGATGGCGGAGCAGCACGACGCGGCACTGGTCGCGGAGAGGATCATAGAGTCTTTCGCCCTCCCCTTCCACGTGGAAGGGGAGAGCGCCACGGTAGGCGTGAGTATCGGCATCTGCATCTATCCCGCCTGCGACACCGATCTGGACGGGATGGTGCGTTACGCGGACTACGCGATGTACCGCGCCAAGCAGGACGGCAAGAACGTCTACCGTTTCTACAGCGCCGAGATGCGCAGGCAGCCCTAGAGTCTCAGGCTCTCGACCTGGGCCTCGTCCAGCGCGTTTACCGTCTCGAGCTCGGTCACGACCGAGTCGCGCTGCACGCTGAGGGTTGCCGCGGCTTTCGCCTCGGCCTTGGAGTAGCGCAGCAGTATCTGCCCGGCACGTTCCAAGAGGAGATCGTCGGTTACCCCCATCACCGCCGCGAGGGGGCTGGAGCCGTCCCTCCAGCGGAGCGTCGCCTCGCCCGCTTGAACCGAGCGCTCCAAAAGCTCGTTCTCCGCCTCGTTCCTGCCGACGATGACCTTGGTGCGATCGCCGATCCGGAAGTGCCGCCCCAGCTTTAGGAGCCGGAAGTCCCTGAGGTTCAGCTGGTCGCTGTGGTCGAAGACGTCGCGCACCTTTCCGACGAAGGAGAGCTCGGTAAGAAGGCACCCGCCGGCCGGGCAGGGGTAGTTTTTCACGTCGAGCTCCGCCGCGAGCTCGAACTGCTCCTTGCGGGAGCGCCCCTGGATGGCCAGGAGCTTGTCGCGGTCCACCCATCCCTCGAGCTCAGGGATGGTCGGGTTGAAGTGCTTCGCCGAGAGGGGGCGCAACAGGAGCCCCTCCAGACCGCTCTCCTTCTCGATGATGCGCAGGGTGTCGCGGCGCTGGCTCATCGGGCGCTGTCCCAGCACCTCGCCGGTGAAGACGAAATCTGCGCCGGACTCCAGCATGTATTCCTTGGCCTTCTTCAACAGGAAGATGCGGCAGTCGATGCAGGGGTTCATCCCCTTGCCGTGGCCGTGCTTGGGGTTCTTGATGATATCGAGGTAGTCGGCCCCCTTGTGCATCACCTTGATCGGGATCTTGAACTCCTCCGCCACCCGGACCGCTTCCGACTTGCAGCCGGCGTTCTTGCCGGTGCAGGTGCAAAATGGGGAGGTGAAGTTGAGAGCCTCGACGGTGATACCCTGGTCGAGGAGGACCTTCACCGCGAGCGTGGAATCGAGCCCGCCTGACAGAAGGGCTATCGCTTTTCTTTGCATAGAAACTCCTTGAGAACCAATTGCAACGGAAATTGACAATTGGCAGCATAAATCTGTTAGTAGTTCGTGGCAGTGACTGGCAACGCGGCTTGAGGCTAAGGGGAAGGGATTGCGTTGAGGTTCTGCGGAAATCCGCTCATTGTCAATGGTCTACCGCCAATTGTCAATGGATTTGTTGAGGCAGGATCTGGTTACAAAGGGTGACTGCCGGCCTGATTTCAGTCAGTAGCGCCACCGCCTAAAACCTGAGTCATTATCAATTGTCCATTGTCAATTGTCAATGGATCGGGTACATTTCCCAGGCACCGCCATCTGCAGCACCTGGAGGTAAAGCAATGAACGGGCTTGTTAAGGAAGGATCCATCGGTGAGATCCTTTTCAAATCGCAGATCATCACCGAGCATGAGCTGAGGGCGGCCCTCGAGGCGCAGAAGGTCTCGGGCTGCCGGGTAGGGGAGGCGCTGGTCCGGCTGGGGGTGGTAACCCAGGAGGACATCGACTGGGCGCTCGCGAACCAGCTGAACATCCCCTACGTCCGGCTCAAGAAGGAGAACATCGATCCGGCGGCGGTGGCCCGTGTCCCTGCGCAAATGGCCAGGCGCTACAGCCTGTGCCCCATCTTCCTCTCCGGCAACGAACTCTCGGTCGCCATGGCCGACCCGCTCAACAAGGAGGCGATAGAGGAACTCGCCAGGGCGACCGGCTGCCAGGTGAGCATCTCGGTGGGGCTGATACGCGAGATCCGGGAGATGCACGAACTCATGTACGGCCCGGACCAGAGCCTCCCCGAACTGGGATTCAGCTCCGGGATCTTTACCGCCAAGGTGCTGGGCGCGATCAACGCCGATCTCTCCGGCGGGATGCTATTGAACCACCTTCTTTTGCGCGTGGTGCAGCAGAAGCTCGCAAGCCTCGCGCTGCAGCCCCTGGGGGACCAGGTGCGCGTGGTGGCGCGCGGCGACGGCAACACCACGGAACTGGGGAAGCTCTCCGCGACCCACTACGCCAGGCTCACAGAGCGGGTGAGGAGGCTCGCGGGGCTTGGTGCCGCCGAGGGGGGGACATCCTCGGGGGTGCTGAACTTCCTCTGGCAGGGGAAGCGTATCCCGTTCCAGGCCATCCTGACCGCTGGCAACGGGGGGGAGTACGTGACGCTCAGGCTTCATGTCAGCCTCCCGCAACTCTCGGAGCTCGATGACCTGCGGCTTTCGCCGGAAAAGCGCGGCGAACTCCGGGCGCTGGCGGGGGAGAAGGAGGGATTGATCCTCTTCACCGGGCGCCAGCCGGAGGAGAGGGGGCGGCTCATCGACCTGTTTCTGGACTCCTGCGACAACTCGGACCGGACCGTGCTTCTGGTGGGGGAGCGGCTGGGGCGCGGCAGTCAGCGCTGGCCCCGCCTGCCTGTCGGGCGCTGCATAGCTGATGACACGGCTGCAGTGGTTTCGGCGGCCCTCGATCACGACCCGGACACCCTGGTGGTCGAGGACGTGACCGAGCTTTCCGGGTTCATAGCGGCCAGCAAGGCTGTCATGCGCGGTAAGCTGGTAGTGGCGGGGATGTCGCAGGGGAACAAGGGGGCGGTGCTGAAGCAGCTCCTTTACCTGTCCCAGAAGAACTTCCTGATACCCACCCACCTGAAGGGGGTGGTCTCCTGCAAGAGCGTGCTGCTGCTTTGTCAGGAATGCAAGAAACGCTATGCCCCAGCCGCAGAGGAATTGGCTGCCCTCAGGCTGACGGCCACCGCGCGCGACTACTTCCGGCCGGTCGGCTGCCCTGCATGTGACCAGACCGGCTACAGCGGCAAGAGGTACCTTTTGGACGTGATCCGCTTCGACCAGGGGCTTTTGGAAGCTTTCGAGATGACTCGCGACAGCGACGAGATCATCCGTCACCTGAAAGACAACGGCTACCGCGGCATCACTGAAGAGGGTGTGGAGCTCCTGGAGCGGGGAGAGATTTCCCCTGGAGAGTACGTCGCTTCAATAATACTGTGACGGAGAAGAGACATGGCAAGGATTGATGCGCTGTTCAAGCTGATGAGTGACGCAGGGGCTTCCGACCTGCACCTGTCCAGCGGGTCGCCACCCATATTCCGGCTGCGCGGCGAGATGGAGAAACAGAACTTCAAGACGCTGACGCACGAGGAGTTGAAGGCGATACTGTTCGAGATCCTGACGCAGAAACAGCGTGAGACCTTCGAGGAGAAGCACGACCTCGACTTCGCCTACTCGGTGCCGGGCCTGGCCCGTTTCCGCGGGAACCTGATGATGCAGCACAGGGGAATAGCGGCGGTCTTCCGGATCATCCCGAGCAAGATCCTCTCTGCGGACGATCTGGGACTTCCCGAAGGGATCCGCGCCCTCACCAGGCTCAGGAAGGGGATGGTGCTGGTCACCGGCCCTACCGGTAGCGGCAAGTCGACCACGCTTGCGGCCATGATCGACCTGATCAACTCAACGAGAAGGGAGCACATCCTTACCCTCGAGGACCCGCTGGAGTTCATCCACGAGAACAAGCTGTCGCTTTTCAACCAGCGTCAGATCGGCGAGCATTCGGACAGCTTCGCCAGCGCGCTGCGAGCGGCGCTCAGGGAAGATCCTGACGTGATCCTGGTCGGGGAGATGCGGGATCTGGAGACCATCGGCCTCGCCATGAGCGCCGCCGAGACGGGGCACCTGGTTTTCGGCACCCTGCACACCAGCTCCGCCGCCAAGACGGTGGACAGGATCATCGACGTGTTCCCTAAGGACGCCCAGGAGCAGGTGCGTGCCATACTCTCCGAGTCGCTGAGGGGGGTCGTATGTCAGCAGCTGTTGAAGACCGCGGACGGGAAGGGGAGGGCGGCCGCGCAGGAGATCATGGTCTGGAACCCCGCCATCGGGAACCTGATCCGCGAAGGGAAGACCTTCCAGATCCCCTCCATCATGCAGACCGGGAGGAAGGACGGGATGCAGCTCATGGACCAGCACATACTGGACCTTCTGAAGACCAAGAAGGTTTCGCCCGAGGAGGCGTACCGCTGCTGCCAGGACAAGAGGCAGTTCGAGCAGTACCTCCCCGCACCGGCGGAGAGTTGAAATTCGAGCCCCTCCCCGGAGGGGCTTTTTTGATTTGACAGATCTGTAAGATCGGATTGACCGGTCGGATGAAAGAGTGAGGCCTGCCATGAAGTTTCCCGTGTCGCCATTGATAGCCGATGTCCACCCGCCCCCCATCTCGGAGGTGAGGGGGTGGCTCACCGGAGCCCCCGAAGGACTGCCACTCATCGACCTTTGCCAGGCCATCCCGGACTACCCCCCTCCTGCAGAGCTCATTGATCACCTGACGCAGCTGATGCGGGACCCGCTCACCTCTCGCTACAGCATGGATGAAGGGCTGCCGGAGGTGCGCGAAGCGGTCTGCGCCGGTTACCGTGAACTATACGGCGCCTGCATCAACCCCGCACAGATCTGCCTCACCATCGGTGCCAGCCAAGCGCTGTGGCTCGCCATGGTGACGCTTTGTCGCGCCGGGGACGAGGTGATCGTGCAGTTGCCCGCCTATTTCGACCACCCGATGGCACTGGAGGTCCTCGGCATCCGCTGCGTCTACGCCCCTTTTGACGAGGAGAGCGGTGGGGTGCCGAATGTCGCCGCCATAGCCGAGCTCATCACGCCCAGGACCCAGGCCATTCTGCTGGTCACCCCCAGCAACCCCACCGGTGCCGTGATACCTCCGCAGCTGGTGCGTGAACTGCACCAACTGGCGGTACGCCGCAATATCGCCCTGGTCCTTGACGAGACCTACAACAGTTTCATCACCGGCGGCGTCCGCCCCCACGACCTCTTTGAGGACCCCGGCTGGGGCGATCACTTCGTCCATATCGCCTCCTTCGGAAAGACCTTTGCGCTTACCGGGTATCGCGCCGGGATGCTGGCGGCGTCAGAAGAGTTCATACAGCATGCGCTGAAGGCCCAGGACACTATGGCAGTCTGCCAGCCGCGCGTAACCCAGCACGCCGTGAAATACGGCTTCGAGCATCTGGGGGGATGGGTGGCGCAAAACCGGGTAATGATGGAGCGCCGGCACGAGGTGTTCAGGGCCGAGTTCGAGAAGGGGGGCAACCCTTTCCGCCTTGTGGCAAGCGGCCCCTTTTTCGGGTGGGTGCGGCATCCGCTGGTAGGAGGGACCGGGAGGGAGGTGGCCAGGCAGCTTGTAGAGGAGTCGGGGATCCTGCTTTTGCCGGGCGAGGTTTTCGGGCCCGGACTGGAGGGGTACCTTAGGCTTGCCTTCGGCAATATCCGGGAAGAGACCATCCCTGAGGCGGTGGCCAGGTTCAGGGATGTTAAGGTTTAAATCCGAGACCTTATGCATCTCGGATTTTCCCATCAGTCTGCCCGGATCCGACCGTTGGCCAGGAGAAGATCTGGAAGATTAATATGAACCATGCGGTTTCTCAGATTTTATCGGCGGCCAACGGTTTTGGTTTTATCAGATGACTTCCTGCAGAAAGTCGATAATCCCGTCGTTCACCTCTTCGGCGTGGGTCCAGTTCAGACCGTGTGGCGCTCCGGCCACCACGATGAGCCTGCTCCCCTCCACCGCCTCATGGGTCCGGCTCCCGGTTGCAGCGAAGGGGAGGATGCGGTCGTCGTCACCATGCATCACCAAGGTGGGGATCCGGATGCGTACCAGGTCGTCGCGAAAATCCGTCAGCCATGCCTTCACGCACTCCATGGTTCCCAGCGGCGAGGCCCCTGCCGCGATGTACCAGCTCATACGCACCGCCTCTTCGCTCACCTTCTTCCCGCCGAAGGCATGCACGTTGTAGAAGTTCGACAAGAAGCTCGTGAGAAATGCAGGCCTGTCTGTACTGATCGCGTGGCGGATGCCCTCGAAGATATTGCCGTCCAGCCCCGCCGGGTTTGCCGGGGTCTTCAACAGGAAAGGGGTAACCGCCGCCATGAACACCGCTTTTTGCACCCTCTCCGTACCGTAACGCCCCAGGTAGCGCGCCACCTCGCCTCCCCCCATGGAAAAACCGACCAGCGCCGATTTGCGCAGGTCGAGCCTGGTCATGACCGCATGCAGGTCGTCCGCCAAAGTGTCGTAGTCGTAGCCGCTGGCGGGCCTGCTCGACTGACCGAAGCCGCGACGGTCGTAAGTGATCACTCGATACCCGGCTCGCAGCAGCGCCGGTACCTGCCTTTCCCAAGACCTGCTGCTAAGTGGCCAGCCGTGGATCAGTACCACCGGCTGCCCCTCGCCATAATCTTCGTAATAAAGATCGATGTCGCAGGAATTTTCCTTCCCGACAGTGATGTAATTCATCTTTAGTCTCCCTGTGCGTCCTTCTGTTTTTTGCTCCCGTCGCGATCCAGGGGAGCGTCAAAACGGCTGAATGAAAGGGTGATTTTGTGCAAGTAGATCAGATACAACATTTTGGCGTCAAGTCAACGAGGCCGGTCGCTAGCAAAGCGGCGAGGAGGAGGTATCGGTGCAAGGCGAAGGCGCCAGCGGATTTCGTGGGCATCCAGTTAGGCGAAATGCCAAACTTGTTCATGTGAATGCCCCTATGGTAAGGTCAAATTAGAGGTAATATAGCGAGGAGGTTCATTATGACAGAACTAATTCTCATAATTCTGGCGATCATAGCCATTATCCTCACCGTATGGCTGGTGCTGATTCCTGCCGGGGTAGTAGCTGGTTCTATTAAGGCGTTTCGCCATGGCGGCTGGAGGCGTCAGAAACCCCGCTAGTGGTGAAGGTTGTGAGTGGTTGGATCGAGCCAAACGAAAACAAGGCCCTGGGCGATTGCTGAGGGCCTTGTTCTGTGCAGGGGTGCCGCGTCAGATGGGGGAATCCCAACCATGCCACGGGGGAGGTGGAGTAGGTTTTGTTAAGAACAGACACTCCCACTTGTATGACCTTTCCAAGCACTTTCTTACCAAGAAAGATATACGCAGCGATATAGGAAAGGGTGCATTTTGAAAAGACGTAACAGATCAAAGGGCGCGATATCTGCGCAGGACGTACCGGTGCTTTAATGACGAAAAAAGGCGCGGCTTTCGCCGCGCCTCAAGGTTAGCAGTCGCCTTATCTAGTTATGCTTTCTGCCTCCTTTTCAGGAGAGCAAGACCGGCCAGTCCACCAGCCAGCAGCAGTATGGTGGAAGGCTCGGGGATAGGGGCGGAATCCATTATCAGCCGCCCGATAGCAAAATCGCTTTGCCCAAATATAGCGAGCCATTCAACATCCCCACCTGTGAAGCCGAAAGCCAATGCGCCGCCATCACCATTTACCATTTGGGTCAAAGCCGAACCGTCCTGTAATCCCAAAGTAAAGAAGAGGGTGGCAAAAGGATTGGGTTCCAGTTCAAAGCCAAAGTCCTTGACCGTGTCAGGTGCAAAGGACATGGTTATGCTGGTTACGCCGGAACCGGTGTAAAGCACATCCAATCCTGTAGGGTCGCCGTAGGTACTGGACCAGGTCGTCCAACTGGATCCCACCACGCGGTGCTGCATGGGGCTGGAAAAGGTGATGATACCACCGAACGGATCGATAAGGGACGAAACCGACGAGACCCCAGGAATGGATACACCTACCCCTCCAGCCGCAATCACATCATTCAGATCGTTTGTCATCGTAGTTGCGTTAGCAAGTCCAACCGTACAGATCAACATGAGTCCTGCTGCCAACAAAGAGATCGTCTTTTTCATTGCATCCTCCCCACTCTTTATTTGAGACCTTTACCGTAACCTGCAACGGCTGCGCCAAGGGGGTATTGAAAAAAAACTTCAGCTAGTTGTTGATAAGTTCAGGCACGTACAGCTGGAAATATGTAAAACTTGCCGACAAATCGTTAAATTTTCCGACATGATACGGGCGATACAAGTTTTGATGATGGCAACCGCATTGGGGGAGACCTTCTCGAAGGTGTAGCGAGGGAGTCCAGTGGAGATCTCTGTACTACCGTATCTGCATTGCATCTGCTAAGGATTAAGATGCCGATATGGCGTGCATTTAATCTTGCGTTTAAAAAATGGTTACAGTAACTTCCCTTGCCAGTCCGCTCTTTTCTGGCGATTTGATTCGCTTCTGGCTCGAGCTCCTGCTTGGCAAAAAGGAGCCGGACATCTAGAGATACCAAATAAGGCAGGGAGACGATCCTATGAAGCTGGAAACACGGCACTGGGCCCAGTATTTAATCATAGCGCTGGTCGGCATCATGGCGTACTCCAACACCTTCTGCGTCCCGTTCATTTTCGATGATAAAACCTCTATTGTTGAAAATCCTGCAATCACTGATCTGAGCAGGTTCCTCTCCGGTGAAGGGGTTGCTTACAATGCAAGAAGGTTCGTAGGCTACCTCAGCTTTGCCCTCAATTACAGTATCGGCGGGTTGGACGTCACCGGCTACCACGTGGTTAACTTAGGAATCCACATCTTCAGTGCCTGCCTGGTGGCCTTGCTGCTGCGATTGACGCTACAGACGCCACTGTTTCAAAAGCCGCACATAACCTCTGGCAAGGTCTGCCTCAACTCGCTTGGGCTGTTGCCGCTTCTCGCTGCGCTGCTCTTTGTCGCACACCCGATCCAGACGCAGGCGGTTACCTACATCGTGCAGCGGCTGGCCTCCCTGGCTTCCATGTTTTACCTGCTTTCTCTGGTCCTTTACCTGAAGGCGAGGCTGGTCACGGTGCTCGGGGAGACCTCATCTGGCACCGGCAACACGCTCCGCTCTGGGCTCACATGTTATGCAGGAGCATTGCTCGCGGCCTTATGCGCCCTAGCGACCAAAGAAATTGCCTTCACACTTCCATTTGCCGTGGCGCTATATGAATTATGCTTTTTCGACACCTTGCGCAGCAGACGACGCGCTCTCATGCTGGCGCTGATTATTGGGGGTGTTGCGGTAGCCGGTGCCGTCATCGCTGCACAGCAACCACTGGGAGAGCTGATCTCGGACGTGAGCCAGCGGCTTAGGCTCCAAACAGAGATGCCGCGCTGGCACTACTTCCTGACCCAGTGTACAGTCATCGTTACCTATCTACGCCTGTTATTCCTCCCCATTGGGCAGAACCTCGACTACGACTACCCGGTTTACACCTCCTTATTGCAGCCGCAGGTGCTTTTTTCGTTGATTCTGCTACTGCTCTTTTGCGGTCTCGCCATATACCTGTACCTGCGCGTCAAGCCCATAGTGAAGGGGACTCTCTTTATAGATCGACCGGAAATGCGCCTGATCAGCTTCGGCATATTCTGGTTTTTCATCACGCTCAGCATCGAGTCCTCAGTTATCCCCATAGAAGATGTCATCTTTGAGCACCGGATGTACCTTCCCTCCGTCGGTGCCTTTCTGGTTCTTGCCAGCGTAATGGTCCTTTTCGGGCGTCGCGGCAGGCGTGGAGTTACCGTCTTCGCCACCGTCATCGTGCTGCTGCTGGCGTCAGTTACCTGGGGGCGGAATCTCACCTGGAAGGACGGGATCACCTTTTGGGCCGATGTCGTGGAAAAATCGCCGTCAAAGGCACGGGCCCATTTGAACCTTGGGGTGGAACTGGAAGCGAAGGGGCGTTCGCAGGAAGCCATTGCCGCCTTTGGCAAGGCGCTGTCCCTGAACCCTGACTACCGTCAGGCCTATGGCAATCTTGGGGCTGCCTACAACAGCCTGGAAGCATTCGAGGAGGCGATAGTAGTGCTCCAGGAGGGGCTGCGCAGATATCCTGGTGATCCCGACCTCTGTAACAACCTCGGCATATCCTTTGCGGCCAAGGGCTCACCCGAGCTCGCCGTTGCGTTTTTCGAGGCTGCAGTGCGTCTGGCCCCTCAAATTGAAAAATATCGTCTAAACCTGGCCACGGCACAGCAAGAAACCGCGCAGCGCCAGGCACGGTGAGTTAGCCGTTTTCCAGAAGCATGCAGAGGTTGGTTGCGGCTTGGAACAACCGCATACAAAAGGACAAACGGTTCCTGCTCCAAGGAGTTCCCTTGGCCGCCGTCGCGGCAGATACTCGTTTTGCTGACCAAAGCCGTTTCCACAATACCTTCCGTCGCGTATACCCGCTACAACCCCCGCCAGTACCAACAGAAAAAAGAAATTTTAAAGTCAATTTCATACAAGACTCCACTGGCAGGCCGCTACCTGCTGGAAAATGCACGGGATTTTCGCCATGTATCTTTTTGAACCGGCATCAAAGCTATCGCGCGTTTCTTGGCGTTTATCGGTCCAGGACATCGTTTTTCCTCATCGTTAGGGCGCCCGTCAGAGAGGGGTTGTCCTTCTGGGGGGAGTTCTGCTGCAATATGCTTGATGTTGAGGCAAATCCCTTGATGGGCATGAGGACATGGGGAGGCATAGAGAAGAAGGCGTAACATCCCTGGATATCGCACCGGTACCATCGTGTGCAGTAGCGTGCCTGGGCCGGACATTGATGGGGCCTGATATGCAAGAGGCTTGTGCATTCAGCGCGGTGGATTTGACTTTGAAGGAAATGGCGTGCATGTGCGCTAATGGGCAGGTAGGTGTTGACAGTCGGCAAAAATGTGATTATAGAGTGAGAGTCAAATTTACTAATCTTAATTAGTTATTTGTGGCAATCCGACCCGGACGCTTTATCTAACCATAAGCACTTTCTTCAGGGAAGGGAGCAGGGAGGGGCGATGGATCTACCTAATCTTCACCTTGTGCGTGACCGTATGATGGTGCAGTTCTCGCGAAAGGGAGTGCTTTACGCGAGCGAAGACCATTTTGTCTATGCAAGTTCCGACCGGGGCGTCACGTGGGAAAAAATCTGCAACCTGGAGAACCGGAGTACCTCGCTCATAGCCAAGGCGAAGAGCCAACTGCTTAGGTCCGGAATGGCCAGAAGGCTTCGTCGGAACGTCGGCATCCATAATGTTGCCGTGTTGCCCAGCGGCACCGTAATCATCCAGTACGACGGCATATACCGCTACGATGGCGTCGGCACCTGCGCGAGTTACGTCTACAGTTTTAAGGAGCTAAATCTCCTTGGCCCCCTCAAGAACGGCTTGGCTGTGGACGACAGATCAGGGAACCTTTACTTTGGCGAATACAACAACCAGCGCCCCTATAGTGTCAGAATCATGCGCGGCACCGACGACGGCCGCAAGTGGGAGGTCTGCCACCAGTTTCCCGAGGGGGAGATCAAACACGTACACAGCATCGTACCCGACCCGTTCAGAAACCGCCTCTGGATCTGCACAGGGGACACTGATGAAGAGGTTCACCTGTTTTACACAGACGATGACTTCAAGACCCTAAGTCGATTTGCCGGCAATTCGCAGATGTGGCGTATGGTGACTCTGATTCCTACCCCTGATGCACTCATTTGGGGATCTGATGCCGGACGAGACGCCAAATCAACGGCTAATTACATATACCGATGGAGATTTGCCGACAAGCAGATGGAACGGCTGCAGTATATAAATAAGCCAGCCTACTACGCTACCCGGTTAAGCGACGGTACACTGGTGCTTGGTACAACCTACGAGCCGGGGCAGCAGGGTGTTAATGAGGAAACGGCCGATATTTGGCTCTCCAAAGACGGAGATCGTTGGGAGCGGGTAGCGGCGTTGCCGTTCTCTCCCTCCGGCAGGAGTTCAGGCACCCGCTATGGGACCGTGAACTTCCCAGCGGGCGATGGCTCGCTGGAGGAACTCTTCTTCACTCCGGTGAATGTTCGAGATCTCGACTTCACACTGTTGACTTACCGCCGCCAACCAAGCGAGGGCCATTATGATCCGTCCTTCTGAGCTGAAACGACAGTTACTTCCAAAAGGAATAAAACGGGAGCTGCAAAACCTGAGCAACCGTCTCTTCAATCGGTGCACGGAGGAAAAGCTGGTGGCTGCCTTCCAGCA
>Ga0209317_1001820_pt1 | contig 17086 bp, 13 predicted proteins | sample RifGroB2_FD_183994 | JGI IMG/M metagenome (GOLD analysis project Ga0209317, IMG submission 183994) | Soil microbial communities from Rifle, Colorado, USA - Groundwater B2 (SPAdes) (version 2) | ecosystem: Environmental > Terrestrial > Soil > Unclassified | place: Rifle, Colorado | collected... | reverse complement strand
CAGAAACCGGCTGTCGAGGCGGCGGCCGGGATGTTCCAGTAGCTAAGAGCTCATGGCAGGGGGCCGCTACTGTTTCGCTGGCAGCAGCGTCGCCTCCAGCAGTTCGCGCAGCGCCTTGTTGTTCCCCGATTCCCGGTTAACGATCGCCTTGCGCTCCCTGCGCGACAGGAACGCCTCCAGGTGCTTGGCCGCGTCGGCGGTGCTCCCGGCGATCGATGCCGAGAGGTGGCAAAGGATCTGAACGGGCAGGCCGTTTTTGAAACCCTGCACCAGCTTCCCGATCTCATCGTGGCGCTGCTCGTGGCTCCAGGTCCGGTAGACTTCGTCACCTATGTTGTTGAGCTTGTCCAGCATTTTGCCTCCTGTTCCGCAAAGCGGAAGATCATGCAGTCCCCTTGGCCGGGGGATTTTTCATTTTTTGTGCTCGTGGCTGAAGATGTGTTCCCTGCAGTAGCCGTACTGCCCGTTGCACTTGGGGCAGTAGCGGAAGTCCATGTCGGGGTGGGTCTTGTCGGTGATGCCGCAGGTGGTGCAGCGGTGGCTCAACGGCTGCTCCCTCGCAACGGTCCGCGCCACCTGCCTGGTTATCTGCCGGCGGCCGTGCCTGAGGTTCAGCAATATGTCCTTCGAGAAGAAAATCAGGAAGTTGGCGGTCGCCGCGAGGACCATCACCCGGGAGGCCCAGTCCCCGAAGACCAGCTGGTAGGCGTAGCCGAGCCAGGTGATCAGGGCAAGCCACTTGATCCGCACCGGCAGGATGAAGAAGAGCAGGATCTGGAACTCGGGGAAAAGCGCGGCGAAGGCGAGAAAAACGGAGCCGGCCAGGAATGCGTTGCTGACCGGATGCCCGGGGACCAGGAAGGAGGCCGCGAGCGTTATCAGGCAGCCGAGAAAAAGGTACGCGTTGTAGCGGAAGGCGCCCCAGTACTCCTCCAGCGCGGAACCGAGCATGTAGAAGAAATACCAGGCGAAAAGGGTGAAGAGCAGGCCGGAGCGCGGAGGGTCGAAGGGAATGGTGAAGATGCGCCACCACTCGCCCGACATGAGCAGTTCGGCCGAAAAGTAGGTCGCGCTCCGCTCAAGCTTCCCGGTAAGGTACATAACGTAGAAGAAGGACTGGCCGCCGATGAGGTATATGGTCAGGTTAGGGACGGCGAAACGCCCGAGCTTTCTCTCCAACTGGTCTATTAATTTCATGGTGAATGATCTTTCCCTTTCTGGGTGGGCTGCATGCTTCTGGAAGAAATGATCTCGCCTGGGCGGAGTTGTGCCTGGGCATGCGGCGGGGCCGCTGGACCCTCCATGAGCCTCCGGCCCAAAAGGGCGTCGCGCTCCTTGGCCGTCAGGACCTGCAGCCTGGCAAGCTCCTCCAGGTCAACTGCCCTGGCATGCTCAACGGTAAAGGCAAAGTCCTCGCTGTTGTAATCGGAGCCGGCAGGGTAGACGCGGCGCACCATAGCCTGGAAGGGGGACGGGTGCGCAGCCAGGTGGTCGATCCACTGCTCACGCTGCTTCTGTGACATGCCGGTGTGCCAGACGTGGTGCGCCAGTTCGTGAAGCATCAGGGACCGTAGCTGGGCGTCGCTGTACTCCTGGAAAAGGTTGCGATAGATGAGCTTCGTGTCGAGACGGTAGGCCCCCAGGTGATACTTCACCTCGCTGGGCATCATCACCTCGTCGAACGAGGCTCCGGCGACGCGCAGGGTCTTCCGCTCGGGGTCATAGCGGTCGAAAAGAGTGACCAGGAAAGGGTCGGAGCTGGAGAACTCCTTTACCTTGTCTCCGAGTCCCCAGCTGATCGGCACGTAGGTCGTGGTACAACCGCTGGCAAGCAGCGCAAGTAGCAAAAGGGATGCGATTTTAACCATGCCTGGCATTGCTACTCCTGGGGATGCGCCCGGCGCTGCAGCCGGCTGTGCGCAATCTAGCATATTCCTAAGTGAAAGCGCAACTCTGGGGTGGTTCCCTGCGCGAAAACCGCGTCTTGCCGCTCCTCACCGTCCGGGGATCCGAAATTGCGGTCATCAGCTGAATAATATTGATTATTGTGCTTCCCTACCATAAAATGGCGCGGATCATTCACCAAAGGAAATCATGACGCGCGTCCTACTCATCGCAGACACCGAAAGGGTGCAACGCATCTTCCACTCCCTGGAAGAGAGGGGAGTCCTGCAACTGCAGGCCGTCTCGACCCTGGACTTGGGGGAGTCGGAACTGGCCGCTACCCGCTACGACTTCACCTTCGTGCAAAGCCGCATCTCCGGCTTCTCCGGGATCATACTGCTGCGGCACCTGGATAAGATCCTTCCCGAAGGTGCCCAACTGGTACTGCTTTCCGGAGATGCCGAGGAGGCAGCCCAGGCCAAAAAGCACGGCAGGAAGTCGCTCGACCTTTCCATGGACGACGACATGCTGGAACAGGCCGTGCTCGCAGTCATGACCGGGGCCCCTCTCCCTGACGTCTCCAAGCTCCCCCCCCCCGATGCGACGAAGCCCGCTCCTGCCGGGCCCAAGCAGATCCCCCGCCCTGCTGCTGCCGCTTCAGAGCCGGAACCGGGCGCCGCGCCTGCACCGGCGTCAGACGATCTGCCGCTTCCGGATGGTGAAAAGCCGGCAGCCGGGGAGCCGCCGTCCGCTGAGGTGCAGGAATCCCGGAAGGGGGGAGCCTCGCCGTTCGAAGAGGCGATGCAGCGCGCCTCGGCCCAGGTCACGACGCTCAAGCCCGCCCTTTTGGAGGTCGAGGACCGGGTGGAAGTCGGCAAGGGGGGGAAGGCGGAAAAAGGGTCGGACACCGCGGCCGGGATGGCCGGAGGGCCCGGAGAACGGGAGGAGCCGGTGCCGGTGGGGCAGTTCTTTGCCGGCGAAACCCTGGCGGAGGCGATGCGCCGCGCCGAGAAGAAGAAAAGCCGCACCCCCTACCTGATTATCGTGCCGGCTCTGGTGCTGATCGCCGTTCCGCTGATCGCCTATCTTGTCGGCAGGGATTCCCGTACCGAGATCCACCCCCCTCCCGCAACTCCGCCTGCCGTGTCGATCCCGGCACCGCCCAAAGCGGCGCCCGGGGCAGACCAGCCGGCTGCTTTGCCGGCTGTCCAGCCGCAGGCCGGCCCGGATGCCCAGCCCCTGGCTAAGCCTGAGGCGAAGCCTGCGCCGCAGCGGGGTCTGGATAAGCTCCCCCCGATGCTCGAAGGAACGAGGCTCGACGCCGACTACGGCAAGACCCACCCCGGCTGGGTCAGGTACGTCGGGGTCAGGGCGGAGTACAAGCTCTTCAAGGAGAACGGGCAGTTCAGGGCGGTCCAGGTCATGGGCGCCGGCGGAGCAGCCATCTCGGACAACCTGTTCAGGAGGATGCTGCGGGAGTTCGGCGGGATCGAAAGCTACAAGGTCGACTCGAGCAGCAGGAAGGGTGACTACGTGATCGAGCAGTGCAGCGCCAACGGGAGCATTGCGCTCACCATTTACCGGAACCAGAACAACCTCAAGATGAAGGCCTTCGTGGTCTATTACCGTTGATGTGCTGCTCGGTCCTGAAATAACGGAAGTGAGGTAATTTGATGATCAACCCGACCAAAGCCAAGGTGGTGCTCCTTCTGGCACTCCTGTCGCTGCCGCTTCAACTGCACGCGGCACCTGCGCAGTTCGACATAGACCTGAAGGAACTGGACCGGCAAAAGCCTGTCGCCGCTCCCAAGCCGGAGAAAAAGCAGGCTCCCGGGAAGCGGCCGGCCAAAGCGCGTCCCCGTGCCGTAAAAGCTGCACCGAAGCCTGCTGCTCAAGGGGAATACATCCGCTACACCGTGAAGCCTGGCGATCACATCTTCAAGATCCTGATGGCGAACTTCGGCATGTCCAACGAGGCCGCGGAGCGGCTCCTCCCGGAAATCGTCCGCATCAACGATATCGGCAATATCAAGGCGCTGACGGTGGGGCGTACCCTGCTCATACCTGCCCAGGTTCAGCCGGAGCGTGCGGCGCGGCCGGCCGGGAAAGGGAAGCGGCAAGCGCGCAGGGGAGCAGGGGCTGCCGCGGGAATTCCCGCACCGGCAGCGCCCGAGCCCGCCCCGGCAGCGACGGCAGCACCTGCGGCACCCACAACCCCGGAGCCCGTTCCCGCACCCAGAGCGCCTGAACCGGCACCTGCGCCCAAAGCACCCGCACCCAAAGCGCCTGAACCGGCACCCGCGCAAAGAGCAGCGGAGCCCGCGCCGAGAGCGCCCGAGCCCGCGCCGGTTCCGGGTGTAGCGCCGCCCGCTCCCGCCATGCCGCGGGTCAACACCTGGATCTGTTCGGTGAGCCGGCAGGATACCGGAAAAACGGTGGACTCCCTGCTAAACGGCATCGGGGCCCCCTGGAGCAGGAACCGGATCGTTCAGTCCGACAACGGCTCTCCTACCGCCTTCAGTATCAGGGTGGATCGCTACTTCGAGTACAAGGGAGTGCGCTACATCATCAGCATCGGCGAGAGCGACCCGTACAACTACACCCTGATCAGGCTGCTGGAAGCCGCAGGGTACCGGGTTCTCAGGATGACGGGGAAGGAGGATTTCCAATCCGCGGCGGAGAAGCTGTTCAAGCTGATCGGGGTGGCACCGGAGCCCGGGACCCATCCGCTGCACGGTGGGGGAGAGGCATCCGGTTATCTGGTGCAGCAGGATGATGCGGGGGGAAGGCAGGTGCTGTTCACCGACCGACCGGCAACCCCGGGGCATAAGTGGGTCCTGCCTCCGGGGTGCGGCGCGAGGTGAGCCCGTTTATGGGATGGGGGAGGCTCCGGCATCCCCCTGTTCGGCGGCTGCGGGCTCAGAGATGGCGTTTTGCGGAGCGGTCGTCCCTGGGAGCGCGCTTTGCAAAGAGGAGTCAAGAGAAGGCGTTTCCTGCATCAGCACCTCCTTGGGTGACGGGATGTGCCCCTGGACCTTGACGGTGAACTCTTCATCCTTGCCCTTTGCTGCATCATCAACCCAGGAATCCACCTTTTCCCTGACCAATGCTTCCAGCCTGTTCTTCAGCGGCGTGTAGGCCGCTTCCTGTTTCAGCGGCTTTACGCGCTGCAGCTGATCGAACACCTTCTTCGAGTACTTGTCCCTCTTGTCGGGGGTCTGGCTGTTGTAGCAGCCGATCGCTTTCCAGGTGTAGCCGTACTTCTCCATGCACATGGAAAGGATCCAGGCCCCCGTTTTCACGCTGTTGCAAGGATCGCCAAGCGATTTCCAGCGCTCCTTCCCTATGGTGGGTGCCCAGATGGTGTTGATCTGCATGAGGCCGAAATCGTAGGTGCCGTTGGTGTTGTAGTTGACGGCGGCGGGGTTGAAGTTTGATTCCACTTTGGCTATGGCTCGAAGTATCTGGGGGTTGATGCCGTATTGCATGCCCGCTTCCTCGAAACAGAAGGCTGAGGCATCGGTGGTCAGCGCCAGGATCAAGGCGGCAACCGCGGGAAGCATTTTGACGTTACCCATGAGGTATCCTCTCGAAGGCGTAAGGTCATCTGCAGGGAGCAAGGTGGATTTCCCTGCTGATGTCGGCGCGGGGGGGGAGTCGGTTCCTTGCGGGCCGGGCGCAATCCGGACCATAATACCTTTTCCGAAACCGCATGTCATCCGATAAAGTACCCGAGCTGTCTGCGGTGCACCCGCACCCGCTTCGGCCATGCGTCGGGCCTTTGCCGATGCACAAGGAGTAGCCGATGAGAATGAACTTTACCGAACTGGAGATCCGGATACTCGGTTGCCTGATGGAGAAGGAACTCACCACGCCCGAGTACTACCCGCTGACCCTGAACGCGCTTGCCGGCGCCTGCAACCAGAAGTCGAACCGCGACCCGGTCATGACCGTGACGGAGGCCGACCTGCTGCGCGGGCTGGAGGCGCTGGGCGCCCGCGGGCTCGCGCGGCTCACCACCACCGGGGGGCGCGTCGCCAAGTACTGCCATAGCGTCGCGGAGAACATGAGGCTGGATGCGGCGGCCCGGGCTGTGCTGGCGGAATTGCTGCTGCGCGGTCCTCAGACCGCGGCCGAGCTGCGCGGCCGCGGCGAGCGCATGGCCGAGATGGGCGATGTCGCGGCGGTGGAAGAGATCCTCATCAAACTGCAGCAGCACGGCCCTCCCCTGGTGGCAAGGCTCCCGCGCCAGGCCGGGCGCAAGGAGCAGCGTTACGCACAGCTCCTTGCCGGGATGCCGGAATCCCGGGAAGTGCCGCAGGAGGAAGAGCCGGTGACGGCGCGGCGCAGCGGCGCAAGCGCCCCCCCTGCTGCCGCACAGCGACTCGAAACGCTAGAGCAGGGGGTCGGGACCCTGCGGCAGGCGGTTGCGGCCCTGCGCCGGGAGGTCGAGGAGATGATCGACTCCTTCTCCTGACAAGGACTCCGGGGGGCATCATCCTGCGCAGCCCCCGCTGAATAACCCGGTTGTTGTCTTCATGAAAAAAGAAGGCTCGACGTTTGCGTCGAGCCTTCCTTGTTACGAGCTGCCGCACCGTCAGGGTGCAAGCATCTGCTAAATCAGGCCGTGTGCGACCATCGCCTTGGCAACCTTGATGAAGCCTGCGATGTTGGCGCCGTTCACGTAGTTGCCCGGGGTGCCGTACTCGGCAGCGGTCTCGTAGCAGGTGTCATGGATGTTCTTCATGATCTCGCCGAGGCGCTTCTCGGTGAACTCGAAGGTCCAGGCGTCGCGGCAGGCGTTTTGCTGCATTTCCAGCGCGGAGGTGGCGACGCCGCCGGCATTCGCTGCCTTGCCCGGGCCGTAGGCGATCTTCGCCTCCAGGAACACCTTGACCCCTTCCGGAGTGGTCGGCATGTTGGCGCCCTCGCCGACGGCTATGCAGCCGTTTCTCACCAGGGTTGCCGCATCCTTGCCGTTGATCTCGTTCTGGGTGGCGGAAGGCATGGCGACCTGGCAGGGGACGTCCCAGATGTTCCCGTTGGGGATGTACTTGGCATCCTTGTGGTGCTTCACGTAATCCTCGATGCGGCGACGCTCGACTTCCTTCAGCTGCTTGATCAGGTCGAGATCGAGCCCTTTTTCATGAACGATCACGCCGTTGGAATCGGAGCAGGTGATGCACTTGCCGCCCAGCTGGTGGATCTTCTCGATGGTGTAGATGGCGACGTTGCCGGAGCCGGAGACGGAGCAGGTCTTTCCTTCGAAGGAATCCCCCTTCACCTTCAGCATCGCGTCGACGAAGAACGAGGCCCCGTAGCCGGTCGCCTCGGTACGCACCAGCGAGCCGCCCCAGTCGAGCCCCTTGCCGGTGAGCACGCCGGGCTCGTAGCGGTTGGTGATGCGCTTGTACTGGCCGAACATGTAGCCGATCTCACGGCCGCCGACCCCGATGTCGCCCGCCGGGACGTCGGTGTGCTCGCCCAGGTGACGGTACAGCTCGGTCATGAAGCTCTGGCAAAAGCGCATGATCTCGTTGTCGGACTTCCCTTTGGGATCGAAGTCAGAGCCGCCCTTGCCGCCGCCGATGGGGAGGCCGGTAAGGGAATTCTTGAAGATCTGCTCGAAGCCGAGGAACTTGATGATCCCGAGGTAGACGGAGGGGTGGAAGCGCAGCCCCCCCTTGTAGGGGCCGAGGGAGCTGTTGAATTCAACGCGGAAGCCGCGGTTGATATGCACGTTGCCGGCGTCGTCCTGCCAGGGCACCCTGAAGATGATCTGGCGCTCAGGCTCGCAGATCCTCTCGATGATCTTGCGGTCTGCGAATTCGGGGTGCTTCACCAGCACGGGGCCGAGCGACTCGAGAACCTCGCGTACCGCTTGGTGGAACTCTACTTCGCCGGGGTTGCGCTTGAGCACTTCCTGGAAAATCGGTTCTACTTTCTCGTCAATCTGTGGCGACATAAATTCTCCTTTTTGCAAAATAAGAGCGGTCTGCCCGCTCTTTGATCAGCATGACAGGCCGAAGGCGCACGAACCCCTTCTGGCTGCCGCAAATGTATGCACATGGTGAACCATTTTTGGGCATCTTCTGCCATTATCTTGGGCACTGTGGGTATTACGCTGATTTTATTGGCAAAGTCTCGGGAGGTGGGTTTGGGGTGGTGCCCGTTATTTGTGCAGCGCGCGGATTCCGGATTACATTTCCAACTCAATTAATGTCAGCTACTACACAGTCACGGGCGTACGGTTAGATGGAACCAATGAATGAAAAAAGGGGAGTTGCGGCGTCAAGGCCGCAACTCCCCTTGTGTGCGGGTTCGGGGAAGCTAGTTGGTGAACATCAGCTTCCGCTCCAGATCCATGGAGTGAGACAGCCTCTTGGCATCCTCCATGGTGATCTGCTCCTGCTCGTGCAACTGGATCAGGTGCTGGTCCAGGGTCTGCATCTGGTATTGGCTCCGGCCGTTCTCCATGTGCCCCTCAATCTCGTCGAGCCTCCCTTCCCTGATGCAGCTCTGGATGGTCGTGGTGGCGCGCATGATCTCCAGGACGGGGAGGATGGCCTCCCCTGTCCTGTTCATGACCAGGCGGATCGATACGGTGGCGACCAATATGTCGGCAAGCCTTTGCCGCACGATCTCCTGCGCGTCGGGGGGGAAGTGGCCGACGATCCTGTTGATGGTGGAGACGGCCCCCTGGGTGTGCAGGGTGGAGAGCACCAGGTGCCCGGTCTCCGCTGCCATAAGGCAGGACTCGATGGTTGCCGTGTCGCGCATCTCGCCCACCATGATCAGGTCGGGGTCCATGCGCAGGGCGGCCTTAAGGGCGGAGCTGAAGCTGTCCGTGTCTATGCCGACCTCGCGCTGGATGATGCAGCTTTTGTCTGACTTGAAGAGGAACTCGATGGGGTCCTCGATGGTGATGCAGTTGTAGCTGAAGCTCTCGTTGATGTAGCGCAGCATGGAGGCGAGGGTGGTTGATTTCCCGTTCCCCGTCGGGCCGGTGACCAGTATCAGCCCGTTGGGAGCCTTGACGATCTCCCCCAGTACCGGCGGGAGGCGGAGTTCCTCGAAGGTGCCGATATGGGCGGGGATCACCCTCATGATGATGCCGAAGTGACCGCGCTGTCTGAATATGCTGACCCGGAAGCGGGCTCCGCTTGGGAGCGAGAAGGAGGTGTCAAATTCCTTCTGGTCGCTTTCCCAGCGCCGGTTGTGATGCGCCATGATCTGGGCGGCGATGAATTCGGTGTCTTCGGCCGTCAGGCTGGGGAGCTTGGACCGGATGATCTGCCCCTTGCCGCGGAAGAAGGGGGGGTTGTCCACCTCGAAATGCACGTCGGAGACCTTCTTGCTGAAGGCTATTTCCAGAATCTGGACGAAAATCTTGGCATCCATGGCTGCCCCTCTCTGTTAATCGCATTCGGTACCGGTTCGGTATCGGTCAATCTTCGTGCACCGCTACTTCTGTGCGCATCTCTTGCGGTACAGCACGTTGTCGATGAGCAGCCCGGCGTGCGTTGCCAGGATTTCCAGCAGCTGCAGCCGCGGGTCCCCCCCGGTGTCCCCCCCGAAGTCGGCGTAGATGACGGCTATCACCCTTCCGAAGCTCTTCACCGGCAGGAGGAGCACCTTGTTGCCTGCGGGGGCCCCGATGGCTGCGAAGATGGTGTCGCGCAGCACGGGGTCGGGCTCGCCGTAGTAGATCTCTCCCTCGAGCGCCCTCTGGTAAAGGGAGGGCTCCGAGGTCGGGATGCGCAGCTTTATCGAGGTGACCGCCCCGTTGGCGCTAAGCCCAACGGCGCGTTCCGCGATCAGCTCGTTGCGGACCACGATCATGGTGACACCTCTTCTGAAGAAGCCGCAGGCGGCCTGCAGCAGCGCGAAGGTGACCTCCGGTGGGTCCCGCTGTTCGGAGAGCGACAGAAACCGGCTTCTGAACTGTCCCAGCAGCTCCAGCGCCGGTTCGACCTTGCGCCGTTGCAGATAGCTCGCCAGTGCACGGCAGCTGTCAACGGTATCCGCGATGAAGGTCCCGGGGCGCTCCTCCCGGCTTGCCCTGGGGAGGGAGGCGCTGATGCCGGCTTCGAGGGCGCGCGCGATGAGCTGGTAATCCCCCGGTGAGGCGAGCAGGATGATGGGGAGGTCGGGGTAGCGCCCCCTTTCTTGCTGCAACAAGGGGAGCAGGTCGGGCGCGCTCGTCCTCCCCGCCGGCTCCCCGGCGTCTAGCAGCAATAGCGGTGCGCGCTCCTTGGCGAGGGCTTGGTCTATGATCGGGTCCAGCTGGGTGGGGTCGTCGGTGGCGCAGAGAAAGCGGGCCCCGCATACGGCGGATACGCATTCCCGGAGCACCCTTGCCGAGCTGAGCAGGATGACCCCGGTTGCCTCCCCGGGCGCTTGCTCTTTGGCCGACACGCTCTCCATGTAACTGAAGAGCTGCTGCTGCTCCACGGCAGGCACGCCGGCTAGTTCTTCCCGCAGCCTGTCCGCCGGGGTGTCGGGCCTCTCCTGGGCGAGGGCGGAAAAGAACCTGGGGGCCCGGCTTTCCAGTTCGTCCAGCTCCTCCAGCCCTAGGTCTGCCGCGGAGATGTCCGGGTCCGCTCCGGCCGACTCGGGGAGCTGGCTGCTGGCGGAGCCGAACATTGCCTCGGGGGTGAGGGTGCCGTCTCGCTTTCGCTCGTCGTAGATGCGCAGGGCATCCATGAGGAGGCTCTGGGTGTTGAGATGAATCTCCTGCTTCGCCTGCTCGGGGAAGTAGCGGTACTCGTCCGAGACTACGGACTTGTTGACGTCCAGGGAAAAGGTGCCGCGGGTCCAGGTGAGCACCTCGACGATGGTCATCTCGATGAGCGCCTCGAGACCGCGATAGGCGGCCTCGGTCCGGACCATCCCCCCCTCTATCATGGTCTGGATGATCGGCTTTCTTTCCACGCCGGCCTTCCTTTGCTCCTGCAGGGCCTTCTCCAGGTCTTCCTTCTTGATCAGCCCCATGTCGAGCATGACCTGGCCGATGCGCACGCTGTTGTTGACATGGTTTGCGCTGACGACGAAGCCGTCCAGGAAAACCAGCTGGCTCTCCCCCTTTGCGCTCTTGAGGGTCAAGGTTCCGGACTTCCCAGTGGCGTGCAGCAACTGGATGACGTCCACTATGGGGAGGTGCTCCAAATCACCGTCAAATGACATGCAGGTACCCTTGGTTCGGCATAGGTGGGGATGATGTTCCGGCGACCGGTGTGGCCGGTGCCGGCCCGGCCGGTAGCGCGCACCGCGCAGCTTTGGCTGCGAGGGGTCACGGTACGGGACGCAAGGCGTGAATTTTAACATGCGGATGCGGCCAAGTAAACGGAAATTGCTGGGGATTTGGGAAAGGGGAGGGGGGCGCGGATCGAGGCGGATCGGGAGCTTGCGGCGCAGCGGCGCTAGGCCGCCTCGAGCTCTCCGGTGTGGCACAGCCAGGCGAGGGCAAGCGCGAGCAGGCCGGCCACCCCTCCCATGGTGAGCTTCTCCCGCTGGTAGTGGGAGTTGCGTTCGGCGAGAAAGCTGATGAAGTCGTCACGCTCCGCGACCAGCCGCTCCAGGTACCTGCCGTCTTCCCTGACGGTCTTGAGCCCGCTCCTGCCGCCGCTTCGGAGCGTGGTGCTGTCCTCGACGGTCTGCATCAGCCGCCCGAGCATCGCGAACACGGCGCTGCCGCGGTTGCCGCCGTTGGAGATCTCGCGCCTGAACACAGGGAGAGCCTGCTCGAAGAGGCTGGGAAGCCCTGCAAGCGCCTCGTCCCTGATGCCGCCGCCCTGGAAGCGGTTGCGCACGCGGGTGGTGGAGCCGGGCTCTCCCATTTCGAAAAAGCTCGCGGCCAGCGAGGCGATGGCTGCGCGCAGGGCGGTCTCGTCCCCCTTGGGCTCGCCCGCGCTGGCGCAAAGGACCAGCCCTCCGAGAAAGATGTACCCCTTGTGGCAGCTGCTCCCTATCGCGCGTTGCACCGCCCTTTCGGCGGCGACCCCGAGCTCGACCTGAGCGGCAATGTCCTCCCCCGTGGAGACCGCCCGGCTCAGATCCATGAGGTACAGCGCGACGATCTTCAGCGACTCCTCCATCCTGGAGACGGAGAGGTCCGGGTGTGCGCCGCTGTCGCACATGTCGACCAGGCCCGGCTTGGGGGTCAGGTAGAGTTCCATGAACGCCCCGCGGACAAGGTCGGTGGCAAGTTTTTCCAGGCGTGAACGCATCTGCTCTCGGTCTCCGGACTAGCTGGTAATGGCCGCAGCGATAATAGCATTATTTCTTCCGGGATATGGAGATGTATACGCAATCCGGTGCCAGGGGCGGCACCCGGCGGGCCGGAGGCGGCGCCTGGGGTGCTGAAGGAGCGCAAGAGCGAGGCTGGGCGCTGGGGTGCAGACGGCGGGGCGTCCTTCACCTGCCGGGCCGGCTGGCCCGGCAGGTAAGGGGCGCGGGGGGGGGAGCTAGAACTGGATGTTGAGGGCGGCCTGCGCCCGTGCTTCCTTGGGGTAGTCGTCGTTCTTGTACTTGGCGGTTTCCAGGGAGTAGGCAAGGTCGAGATCGAAATTCACCCACTTCGTCCCAAGCGTGAGGCCGCCCGTGGCGACCGGACCGACCTCGCCGTTCGAGAGGTTCTTGTACATCCCCGCACGCACCTTGAACCAGCTCACGGGGTGCGCCTCGATGCCCCCCCCGAGGTGCCGGCTCTTGTAGTCGAGGCTGGAGAGGACGGTCTCGTTTTCGGTAAGATCGAGGTCGGCCGCGACGGTGAGCCAGGAGAGAGCATCCACCGCGACCCCCAGGCGCACCTGCGGCTTCAGGGTGACCTTGTCGGTCCTGATCCGGTTGCCGCTGCCGTCGAGGACGAACTGGCCGTTTTGGTCCTTCAGTTCGGGGGCGTCGAATTTAGGGGAGGTGAGGTTCTTGCCGACCAGCCCGACGTTCCAGCTCCTGTATTTGTAGAAGGCGCCCAGGTCGAAGGTGATGCTGTTGCTCTCCGTGTAGTTCTTGTCCAGATTGTCGGTGATGCTCCCCGAGTCGACGCTGTCGTCCTCGACCAGGTTCAGCTGGGAGGCGTAGACCCTCCCCCTGATCGGCTTCAGCGACATCCCGATGCCGAGCTTGCCGTATTTGCCCAGATCGATGGGGTGGCCGTAGGAGATCGGGAACTCCACGTAGAGGAGGCTTTTCACGAGTACCGAGGTCTCGTTGTCGTCGATGCTCCCTCCGCTGGTGAAGGCGGGGGATATGGTGTTCATGAGGACGTCGGCTGCCTGCTGCTGCGTGAGCGTGCTGCTGCCGGCGAACTCGGCGTCCAGGGCGTCGACGATGTTGTCGGCCTCTACGGGGGTGAAGCCGTTGCCGGTGAGGGAGCCGATGATCTCGCCGCGCAGCGCGGCGTCGGTGAAGAACAGGTTCGAGTCGCCGGGGACCCCTGCCAGGTTGGCGAACTCGGTCCGGGTGACCGGCGTCGTCCCTCCTGCCGCGCTGGGAAGCACGTTGACCGTGTCGGCCTCAGGCTTGGCGAACCCCTCGATGGTGCCGAAGGCGCCGAAGGAGAAATGTTTCACCTGTACGGCGACCACCGCGTTCCCTCCCAGGGAAACGGTCCCCTTCTGGGTGTCGATGTCCTTGATCACGGACAGCAGGCTCACGATGTCCCCCAGGGCCTGGCTGTCCACCGCAGCGGTGTTGATGTTCTTCAGGTTGTCGAGCGCGGAGGGGTCGCCCTCCGTGAACTCGGCCAGCCGGTCCACGTTCTCCGCGAGCCCCCTGGAGACCCTGAGCCCGGCGCTCACGGCGACCGGGACCGATACCGCCTTCTCGTTGAAGGCGAGCCCCGCGGGGTTCCAGTAGCCGGCCATGGCGCCGGTGGTGCGCGCGACACCGGCGCCGCCGATCCCGAGTGCGCCGAAAGGCTGGAATTCGGCGGCGAACGCCGTTCCTGCCAAGGTGAAAAGCGCCGCGGCAGCGGGTATCATGGTGATCTTTTTCATGCTCCCTCCTCTAATTAAGGTTCAGCCAGGATGGCTCCAATAAAGCGCGGAGTAACATCCGCATCGGGTTTCATAGGAAAAACTTTATATTTTTTTCACATTTAGCGCGCTTCCGCGTCCCGCTCGGAGCAGGGGAGGACCGGTGGAACACATTAACCTTGAATTCACCCGCCGTTCTGGGATAATCTTCGCTTTGGCCAGCCCCCAGGCTGCCGTGCCGGAAAAAAGAGATCCCCCGCCGGTTCCGCAAGGGCTCGCCCCCCCCCTTTCCGCAGGGCAAGGGAGCTTCACGCCTTTCACCCTGCCGTAAAGACGCCGCTTGCTGGGGACGACTGCCCGCCTTTCCCGGGGCGCATCGATGAACGGAGATTCTTGCCAATGGAAACTTACAAGGCGCAGCACCGCAGGTTGAAGAAGCGTTCCGGGATGAAGGTCTTCCTGGGCGCCTTCGCCGGATGCTCCACCATCTTGCTGCTGGCCTTTCTCGGCTACTTCTTCTACCTGCTGGGCGCGCTCCCCAAGGTGGACCGCCTGGCCGACTACCGCCCCCCCATCCTTTCCCAGGTTTTCGGAACCGACGGCACCCTGGTGGGGGAGTTCTATCTGGAGCGGCGCACCGTCGTCCCTGTGGACAAGATGCCCAAGCGGCTGATCCAGGCCTTCGTTTCCGCCGAGGACTCCAACTTCTACCGGCATAAGGGGATCGACTACCTGGGCGTGCTCCGGGCCGCGTTCAAAAACGTGGTCTCGATGCGCAAGAAGGAGGGGGCCTCGACCATCACGCAGCAGGTCGCCAAATCGATGCTCCTCACCCCGGAGAAGAAGTTCTCCAGAAAACTCAAGGAGGCGATCCTGGCCAAGAGGATGGAGGAGCGCCTCTCCAAGGACGAGATCCTTTACATCTACCTGAACCAGATCTACATGGGGGCGGGGGCCTACGGGGTGCAACTGGCCGCCGAGACCTACTTCGGCAAGGAGGTCGAGACTCTCAACCTGGCCGAGATGGCGATGCTGGCGGGGCTCCCGAAGGCGCCCAACAGCTATTCCCCGATCAAGCACCTGGACCGCGCCAAGGAGCGGCAGGCGTACGTGCTGGAGCGCATGGTGAAGGAGGGTTACATCACCCGGGCCGAGGCCGATTACGCCAGGGCCGCCCCGATCGTCATCCAGCCGCTTAAGAAGGTGAACGCGGACCAGTCGGCCTACTTCCTGGAGCAGGTCAGGATGCAGCTCGTCGAGAAGTACGGCGAGGAGCGGCTCTACAAGGACGGCCTGAAGATCTACACCACCATGAACGGCGAGATGCAGAGGGCGGCGTACGACTCGGTGGTGAACGGCCTCAAGGCGCTGGACAAGCGGCAGGGATTCCGGGGGGCGGCGAAGTACCTGGAGGAGGCCGAGGTCGAGCCGTTTTGCAGGAAGGCCGAGGACGAGATAGACGACCTGTCGCTGAAGGCGGGGTCGGTCTATCAGGGCGTGGTGACCGCGGTCGACCCGGTGAATCGCGAACTTACCGTGAGGGTCGGCGACCGCACCGGGACGGTCCCCAGAAAGCATATGGAGTGGGCCGGGAAGCTTGAGCTGGTATCCGGCTACGGCAAGCCCGAAGCAAAGCGCGCCATCGGGCTTGGCGCCGTGCTGGAGCTGCAGGTGAAGGTGCCGGACCAGGACCGCGCCGGCGCCGTGTTCGCCCTGGACCAGGTGCCCGAGGCCCAGGCGGCTCTGATCGCCATAGACCCGCTGACCGGCGGCGTGCGCGCCATGGTCGGGGGGTACGACTTCAGGAAGAGCCAGTTCAACCGCGCCATGCAGGCGAAGAGGAATCCCGGCTCCGCGTTCAAGCCGATCATCTACGCGGCCGCGCTCGACAACGGCATGACCACGGCGAGCGTCATCGACGACTCCCAGGTGGAGTACGAAAGCGGGCAGGAAAAGGCCTGGAAGCCCAAGAACTACGACAACACCTACCGCGGGCCGGTGACCATGCGCGAGGCGCTCACCGACTCGATTAACGTGGTGAGCGTGAAGATCCTGGAGCGGATAGGGACCTCCGCCGCCATCGAGTACGCGAAGAAGCTCGGCATCGCCTCCCCTATGGCCAACAACCTCACCCTGGCCCTGGGCTCCTCCTCGGTTACGCCGATGGAACTCACCAGCGCCTACGGCGTGTTCGCCTCCGGCGGGTACCGCACCACCCCCTATTTCGTCACAAAGGTGCTGGACCGGGAAGGGAACGTGCTGGAGGAGGTCTCGGAACCGAAGATCCCGGTCTTCACCAGGATCTCCAGCGCCTCCGTGGAGAACGAGGAGGAAGTCGAAGGCGGGGAAGGGGAGGGTGAAGAGGGGAGCGCCCGGCAGCCGGCGCAGCCCGTGCTTTCCACGGCAACCGGGGGCGCCTACCCGGTGGTCCCGCCGGAGACCGCCTTCATCATGACCAACCTCATGCAAAGCGTCGTCACGAGCGGCACCGGCGGTAGAGCCCGGGCCGTGGGGCGCCCCGTCGCCGGCAAGACCGGGACCACCAACGACATGAAGGACGCATGGTTCGTAGGCTTCGTGCCGCAACTGGTGGCCGGGGTCTGGGTCGGCTACGACCAGGAGCGGAGCCTCGGTTCCAGCGGGTCGGGGGGGCAGGCGGCCGCACCGATCTGGACCGAGTTCATGCAGCGCGCCCTCTCGGGGGTCCCGGTCAGGCATTTCCAGTCGCCGGGGAACGTCACCTTCGCGCTCATCGACCCGCATACCGGGCATCTGGCCCGCGAGGGGAGCCCGGGAGCGCTGCAGGAATGCTTCATAGCCGGCTCCGAGCCTACCAGCTACGCAGCCGAGCCGGCTCCAGAGCCGGCTCCCGAGCCGTAACCCGCCGTTTTTGCTGCCGTCGCGGCGGAGGATCCCCGGCGGGGAGCTGGGGCGGGGGGGCTTCCCGCGAAGCCTTGCCAGGCTTGGCTTTACGGTGGCGGGACGGGCTAGAACCGCTCCTGTTCTGGAGAAAATGCCCGGGGAGTCAAGAAAACCCTTGCAAACTGCGAATATATGATTATAGTGACCATAATTTAATCCAGGCAAGGAGGGTCTCACATGACTAAAGCAGAACTGGTCGAAGCAGTGGCGAAGTCCGCAAACATCCCCAAGGGCGCGGCCGAGAAGGCCGTCGGTGCATTCATCTCCAGCGTGAGCGGTGCACTCAAGAAGGGAGACAGGGT
>Ga0209317_1001819_pt1 | contig 17091 bp, 15 predicted proteins | sample RifGroB2_FD_183994 | JGI IMG/M metagenome (GOLD analysis project Ga0209317, IMG submission 183994) | Soil microbial communities from Rifle, Colorado, USA - Groundwater B2 (SPAdes) (version 2) | ecosystem: Environmental > Terrestrial > Soil > Unclassified | place: Rifle, Colorado | collected... | reverse complement strand
TGAACATCCTCCACGTGGTGATCGCCTACCCGTTCATCTACGGCAAGTTCGGGTTCCCGAACTACGGCGTGATCGGCGCGGCCTACGCCATCAACATCTCCGAGGCGGTCGGCTTCACCTATCTGCTGGTGCAGTCGCTCCGCAAGGGATACCTGAAAATCGGGCGTCCCGACCTGGTGCTCCTCAGGAAGGTCTGGAACATCGGCTACCCCGTGGCGCTGGAGCGGATCGCCCAGCAGTCCGGCCAGCTCTTCTACTCGAAGTTCATCATCGGTTTCGGCACTGCGGCCTACGCCGCGCACCAGATCGGGCTCTCCATCGAGTCCCTCTCCTTCATGCCGGGGGCCGGGATGGGGATCGCCGCAGCCACCCTGATGGGGCAGGCGATCGGGGCAAAGAAGCTGAGGCGCGCCCACATGAGCCACACCGAGGCGCTCAGGCTCGCGGTGATCGTCATGGCCTGCATGGCGCTTCTCTTCTTCTTCGTGCCGCAGCATCTGATCGGGCTTTTCACCGGCGACCCCGACGTCATCGAGAAGGGGAGCGTCTTCCTCAAGCTGGTCGCCTTCGCCCAGGTGCCGCTTGCCATCTCCTTCGTCTACGCCGGAAGCCTGCGCGGCACCGGAGACACGCACTACGTCTTCCTGGTGACGCTGGTCGCCATGTGGGGGATCCGGGTGCTCTTCTCCTACATCGCCGCCGTTCCGCTGCAGCTCTCCCTTTACGCGGTGTGGGGGGTCTTCCTGATCGACTGGTTCTTCCGCGCCGGCGCGTTCTACTGGCGCTACCAGCGCCGGGACCTGCACGCCGTGATCATCTAGCGATGCAGCTCTCCTTCACCCCTACCCCCGACCGCGAAGAGGCGAGGCTTCGGCTGGAGCGCCTCCTGGTCCCCGGCTCCCTGCTCGACCCATCCCTCGCCGGGAGGATCGACCGCCTCGCCCGCGCCTTCGCAAGCTTCGTCTCCAGCTATCCCCTGCCGCTTTGGGCTCCCGGGCTCGTGACCGACAACCCGAGCGCAAACCCCGCCACGCTCCTGCTGGAGCTGGCGCGGGATCACGAGGCGCGCACCCGGTTCCTGTTCTCCCTCATGCTGCCGCACCACTTCGGCGGCGGGTTCGACCGCTACCCGCAGCAGTCGCTCTGGCTCTCAAGCTGGCTCAGGGAGAGGATGGGCAGATTCCCGGGGGGTATCAGGGTCCTGGACAGCGCCTGCGGCTCCGGGGAGGGGACCTACCAGGTCGCCGGACTGGTCGCCGCGGCGGGGCCCGGGGGGAGAGGTTCCGAGGTGCACGGCTCGACGCTGGAGCAGATCGAACTCTTTGCCGCAGCGCACATGTTCTTCCCGCATGACCTGGACCGGGAGGGGGAGTACCGGAGCCGGGTGGAGCCGCTTTTGTCCCGCCCCGACGCGCCCCGCATGGAGTTTTACCTGGACCGGGTCGGCTCCGCGCCGGCGCGGGAGCCGTACCACCTGGTTCTTTGCAACGGCCTTCTGGGTGGTCCGCTGATGCACGACCCCGGCCAGTTGGCGTGCGCCTTCGCAGGGCTTGCCGCGAGGCTCGCGCCGGGAGGGGTGCTCGCAGCCGCCGACCGCTTCCACGCCGGCTGGCGGCTGCGCGTCCCCGTCGGGACCCTCACCGCCCTGATGTGGCAGCACGGCCTCACCCCCCTGGAGGTGCCGGAGGGGGTAGCGGGACAGAAAACAGGTTAAGGTTAAGGTTGAGATGTGTTGACGTTTAAACGAGGAAAGGGGACGGCTCCTTAACGGCCCGTCCCCTTTCCCGTACGGCTTGAAAGCTATTCCTTAACCTTAACCTACCGTACTGCTTGAAGGTTTTCCTTAACCTCAACCTTAACCTTAACCTCAACCTTAACCTTAACCTAGAATCTTATCAGCACCCCGCCCCAGGAAAGACCGCCGCCAAAACCCATCATCAGTACCAGCTCCCCGGGCTTGATAACGCCGTTCCGGCGGTTCTCGTCCAGCGCAAGGCCGACCGACGCGGCGGCCGTGTTGCCGTAGCGGTCCAGGTTCAGCAGGAACTTCTCCTTCGGTATCCCGGTCTTCCTGGAGATGAAGTCGATGATCCTGACGTTCGCCTGGTGCGGGATGATGTGGTCGATTTCCTCCGGCTTCACCCCGCCGCGGTCGGCCAGTTCCGTTATGATGCGCGGTATCACGTCCGTGGCAAAGGTGAAAACGCTTTTGCCGGCCATCTTGAAGGTGTTCTCCTTGAGGGCGATGCTCTCGGCGGTGATCGGCTTCCTGGAACCGGACGAGGGGACCTGGATCAGCTCCCAACCCTTGCCGTCGCTGTGCATGACGGTATGCTGGATCCCCTTGCCGGAGGCCGTCGCGCCGAGAATCACCGCACTGGCGCCGTCCCCGAAGAGCGGGGCAGATCCCTTGTCATCAAAATCGAGTATCTTCGAGTAGGTATCGGCGCCGATCAGGAGCACCTTTTTGTACTTCCCGGAGCGGATCAGGTTGTCCGCGACCTCCACGCCGTAGATGAAGCTGCTGCAGACGGCGTTCATGTCGAAGGCGAAGGCGTTGTCCGCTCCGATGTTCTTCTGCACCATGCAAGCGGTGGCCGGGAGGATCATGTCGGGGGTGGAGGTGGCGACGATGATGCAATCGAGCTCCATCGGGTCGACGTCGCCGTTCTCCAGGGCGAGGAGCGCGGCACCGGTCGCGAGATCGGATGTGGCCTCACCCTCGTCGGCAAAGCGTCTCTCGCGGATGCCGGTCCGGGAATGGATCCAGGCATCTGCGTCGTCCACCAGGTAGTCAAAGTAGCTGTTGGGGATGACCCGGCCGGGAACATGCCCGCCGGTGCCGAGTATTTCAGCATTCAACATTCGTACGCCTCCCTTGCCTCCCGCGAACTCCGGGGAAACGTTATTCTTATCTCATAATAAAATAACGTTTGTCAATTGTTATGGCTCTTCTTTTGCGAATACCGCGTCCACCACGCCGTAGACCCACAGCACGAGGAAGCCTCCCAAAAGCCATTTTGCATAAGGGGCGTCGGCCTGTATGGCGGCGAGCATCTGCTCCGCGTCCATGGCTTTTCCCTGCCCAGCCAGCATGACCTTGCCGGCGCTCCTGAGGGCGACGAAGATGGCGCCCAGGATGAAGACGTTGTCGAAGAGGATCATCACTCCCCCCTTCACGCGGCTCCCCCGGTACAGTTGGCCTAGTCCCGGCAATACCAGGGCGGAAAGCGCCACGCACTTCAACTTGTTTCCCATCATGTTCTCCTTGTCGTGCCACTAAACCATGCGCTGTCCGCGCGAATTATCAGGGGCAAATGTTTTATGTTGTGGAAAGGACGGTTTTTTGCTAGTTATCAACGCCATGGACAGAGCCTCCCGTACAAGAAGACGCGACGCGATCGCACCGCTCCTGAAGGATCCGGATGTAGAGGTGCGCCTGGCGGCCGCCCGCGCGCTGGAGACGCTGGAGACGGCGGAGAGCCTTGAGGAGGTGTTCGATCGTCTGAAGCGTGGCGACCGGGGGACCAAGGTGGCCGCCATCCACGCCCTGGGACGCATCGGCGGCGAAAAGGTGCTCCCGATACTGTTTTACTGCGCGGGAAGAAACGAGGCAGACATCAAGTGCGCCGCGATCAAGGTGCTGGGGGAGTTGGGACGCCCGGAGGCGGTCCCCACGCTGCTGGAGAAACTCCAGGACCCCTCTGCCGCGGTGCGGGCCCTTGCCATCGAGGCACTGTCGCACTACCGTGACCCTGACCTGGTGCCTAAGCTGGTCCCTTTCCTGGACGAGAACGACGGTCTGCTGGACGCCGAAGCGGCGCTCGCCCTGGGACGTATCGGGGACGCCTCACTGGCGGAACCTCTCATGAAGCTGATCAACTCCCCCCACGACAGGACCCGCGCGGCCGCTGCCACGGCCCTGTCGCTGCTCCCCTAAAACGGCCGTTACAAGGTTCAACGTTCAACGTTCCTGCCGCGCCTGCCAGCCAGTACCGATCCAGCCAACCGCCAAATTCCACGCGAACCGCAACCCGGACACTTTCTGGCATCTACTATTTTCCGCCCGCCTTCCTGGCCAAGACCTTTTCACGAGCCGCCAAGTCCAGGCGGAACATCGACGCCGGACAATTACGAACGTTGAACATCGAACGTTGAACGGCCGTCGGAACCGCCGTTAAAAGTACCGCGAGACCTCTATCCCCTTCACCATCGGGTCGACCAGATCGACCACGCACTCCCCGCTGGAGAGGAGGCTTCTCAGCTCCGGTTCGGCGAGCATGTCCCCGTACGCGTCCGTGACCACCTTCACCACCGCCGCCCCGCACGGCTGCGTGCTTGGGGTGAAGACGACGGCGAGCTCGTTGCTGTCCAGCCGCACCAGGCTCCCGGTGGGGTATTTCCCGGTCAGTTCCATGAACCTCTCCACGATGGTGCCGTCGAGGCTTGTGCCGCTGGCCTTGTGGATCTCCTTGACCGCCTGGGTCGGGAGCATGGGGCTCTGGTAGCTCCTGAGGGTGGTGGTGGCGTCGTAGAAATCCGCCACCGCGACGATGCCGCTGGTATCCCCGAAGGGGAGCTCTCTGGCCCACTCCGGGTACCCTGCCCTGTCGTAGCGTATGTGGTGCCCAAGGACCGCCTCGGCCACTTTCTCCGGCACACCCTCCATCTCGCGCACGATCGCTGCACCGTACTCCGGGTGCTTCTTCATTTCCATGAACTCGTCGCTGCTCAGCTTCCCCGGCTTGTTCAGGATCACCTTGTCGACACGGGTCTTGCCGATGTCGTGGAGAAACCCCGCCAGTCCAGACTCCTCGACCTCGGGCTCCTTGTGCCCCATGGAGGCGGAGAGCGCCATGGAGAGGACCCCGACGTTGACGCTGTGCTGGAAGGTGTAGTTGTCGTAATCCTTGATCAGGGCGAGCCCCAGGAGCGCTGCCGGCTCCTTGATGGCGGCGGAGGCGAGACTGGAGACCACCGTCAGCATGCGCCGGCTGTTGGGTATGCGACCCTTGCCGATCTCGTCGAAGATGTCGCGTACCGCGCTCATCGCCTCGTTGTAGGTGTGGGAAAGCGGGTCCTCTTTCATCACCTCGATGAGCTGGACCCCGGCGTGCTTGAGCCCGTCCCCGAGTTCGCTCACCGTGCCGGAGGAGTCCGCCATCAGGCGCGCCAGCACCGTCAGGTCCTGGGCCGTTACCCCCGGCTTCAGGATCAGCCCCGTGACCCCTTTCTCGTCCAGGCGGTTGATCAGCTCCTGCAACGGGGCGGGGGGTGCGAAGAAGATATGCTCCCCTACCGACAGCACGCCGTCAACGACCGCCATCCGGACCTCGTTCCTCTCCCCCCCCTCGCGCTGCAGCGCCTGGATGACCGGCTCCATCTCGCGAAAAGGCTGCAGCGATGCCGGGTGCCCGGGGGGGTAGAGCCCCGCGCCGCGGATGGCACCGGACAGAAGAGTCGCCAGCCGTTGTGCTTGCTGCAGTCCGTCAATCATGGGCGCCTCCGGAAACCCTCTCTATGGCGTCGAGCGCCTCACGGCAGGCCTCCGCCAGGGCGCCGCTCCCCCGCGCGAGCGAGGTGAGCGCCGGCAAGGCCGCCTCGTCCCCCAGCATCCCGAGCGTCGCGGCAAGCGTAACCTTCAGTTCAAGCCAGCGCCCGATGACGGGCCAGCCGCGGGTGCCGAGCATCTTCAAAAGCTGCCCCGTGACCCTGCGGTCCCCTATGCGCCCGAGCGCCGTCACCACTTCCTTCTTCACCCCCAGCTCCTTCAGGAGGAGGTCGCGACGCTCCAAAAGTCTCATGAGGGACGGCACCGCCTCCCTGCTCCGCATCAGTCCCAGGGAGAGTATGGCGTGCCGAAGCACCCCTTCGTCCTGCTCGTCAAGGAGCGGCAGCAGCATGAGCACCGCCGGTTCCCCGCCGATCTTCATCAGGGCGCGGATCGCCTCCTTGCGCACCCGGATGTCGGCGTGGTGGAGTGGCCTCTTGAGCGCGAGCACGCAGTCGGTGCAGCGCAGCTCCCCTATGATGGCGACCATGTTCCTCACCACGTACCAGCGCTCGTCCTTGAGCATGGCGACGAGCGGGGCGATGGCGGGGGAGCCCATGGCGACCAGCGCCGCGGCCAGGGACTTCCTCTCGAAGAGCCCCTCTGCCAGGGAGATCCTCTGGATCACCCAGTAAGCCCCCTTCCCCCCGAGGGCGGTCAGCACCCGGTGGATCGCCTCCCGCCCCTCGCAGTCGCGGCTCTCAAGCGCGTCGAGCAGCAGCTCCGCCGCCCCGTCCGCCAGGTGCTCCAGGGTGAAGAGCGCGTACTCCCTCTTCGGGAGGCTCTTTTCCTGGTCCAGGTGCTGGCGCAAAAGCTCCTCCAGGACCGGCAGGACCTTGACCTCCGGCTCCGCCTGGAACCTTGCCACCAGCTCCCGCCCCAGCTCCTGGTAACGCGCATCGGCCTTCTCCTCGGCCAGCAGCTGCAGGATCTCGCTCACGCTGCGCTGCATCGCCGGCGGCGGCGTCTGCTCCATCGGCATGCTGTCCCACCCCTCGTTCAGCCCCTCATCGTAGGCCGGACGCTTGGCCCAGATCGAGGCGAGGTCCTTCTCGTTCACCCAGATGGTGCGCACCCCCCTCTCCTCCAGCTCCCTGGCGATCCCCCCCATGGAGGCGGCCTTCTGGTGGTCGGAGTTGAGCAGGTCGACGAACACCCCGAGGTCGCCGGGGAGCAGGTCCTGCATGAAGGTCATGACGGCTATCCTGCGGATGAAACACTCGCGGGCCAGTTGATGCACCATGGCGTTCCCTTCCACCGGCTCGCCCCCCAGGAGAAAGCCCTGCCTGTTCACGCCGAGGATGAGTTCGCGTTCGGCCACGAGCCCCCTCAGGAGCTGGAAGGCGCGCTGCAGCGTCGCGGTGCGGTACGGATGCCCGTTGGGGTAAAACCCTGCCCCCTTGACCGCTTTATGCAGCTCGACCAGTGCCTGGGCCAGGAAGCCGGGGCTCTCGGACGGCGGTATGAGCTTCAGCAATTTCTTGTTCGCAGCAGTCAACCAGGCCTCCCCTGACAGCAAGGATTCACATTAAAACCGAGCGTGATTTTATCTTACTAAACGAAACGTTGTCAAACTAAAGGTGCGAGAGAGCGCCGGAGTTGACAGTTCTCGGCAATAAGCTTAGTATTGCGTAGTTTTTTACCCCGCCCAGGCGGGGCGGGGGGGTATGGCCAAGGTAAAGGTGAAGACGGGGTATGTCTGCTCGGATTGCGGTGCGACCTACCCGAAATGGCAGGGTCACTGCACCGCCTGCGATGCATGGAGCACGGTGCAGGAGGTCCGCCTGGGACCGGAGCGTACCGCCCGGCGCGACGGTTTTGCCGGGGCGACTTCCGCGGTCACGCTCCTGTCGAACGTGGAGTGCACCGAGCAGGCGCGCTTTTCCAGCGGGAGCGAGGAGCTCGACCGGGTGCTTGGGGGCGGTTTCGTCCCCGGCTCCGTGATACTGATGGGCGGCGACCCCGGGGCCGGAAAGAGCACCATCCTCCTGCAGACGATGTGCCACGCGGCGGCCTCCAGGGAGGTCCTCTACGTCTCGGGGGAGGAGTCGCTGCAGCAGATCGCCGGGCGCGCCAGAAGGCTGCAGCTCCCCGTGGAACGGGTGAAGATGCTGGCCGAGAGTTCCCTGGACCGGGTGCTGGAGGCGGTCCAGGCCGAGCGCCCCGAGATGGTGGTCATAGACTCGATCCAGGTGATGCAGTCCTCGGCAATCGATTCCGCGCCGGGAGGTGTCTCCCAGGTGCGCGAGTGCGCGGCCGCCCTCACCTGCTACGCGAAGAGCTCAGGGGTGGTCATGATCATGGTGGGGCACGTCACCAAGGACCAGTCGCTGGCCGGCCCCATGACGCTCTCCCACATGGTGGACACCCAGGTCATGCTCTCCTCGACCGAGGACGCCCGCTACCGGCTGATGCGCACCACGAAGAACCGTTTCGGGCCGGTGAACGAGCTCGGGGTCTTCGCCATGACCGAGAAAGGGCTGCGCGAGGTGAAGAACCCTTCCGCGATCTTCCTCTCCAGAAGCGAGATCGCCGCGCCGGGGAGCCTGATCAGCGTGCTTTGGGAGGGGACCCGCCCCCTCCTGGTCGAGATCCAGTCGCTCGTCGTGGGGGCGCAGTACGGATCGCCGCGGCGCCTGGGGATCGGCCTGGACCAGAACCGTATCGCGATGATACTGGCCGTCATCACCAAGCACGGCGGCCTCGTGCTCTCGGACCAGGACGTCTTCGTGAACGTGGTCGGGGGGATCCGGGTGCTCGAAACCAGCGCCGACCTCGCCGTGGCACTCGCCATCGTCTCCAGCTTCAGGAACTCCGTGCTGCCGCATGACCTCATGGTGTTCGGGGAAGTCGGGCTCTCGGGGGAGATACGGCCGGTATCAAACGGCGAGTCGAGGCTGAAGGAAGGGGTGAAGCACGGTTTCACGCGCGCCATCGTCCCCAAGGGGAACGCCCCCAAGAAAGGGGTGCCGGGGCTGGAGATCGTCGGCGTCTCCTCCCTCGCCGAGGCGCTGGACGCGATCTAGGAGGCCCCGCCACTCCTCTCATGAGGTTTCTTGGCAGCGGATGCACCGTTTCTTCTGAGGATTTTGTCTAGAGCAGGGGAAATTTCACTTTACTAATGGAGAAAAATCCTCTTTAATGTCGAATTGATTAGAAAAGGATAGGTGTCATGAATACGGAAAAGCTCGAGTACTTCAGAGGTATCCTGCAGGAAGAGAAAAGATCGCTCCTCGAAGAGGCAGGCCGCACCGTCTCCGAGATGACCTCCGACACGACCAACTTCCCGGATCCGACCGACAGGGCCACCCAGGAGTCGGATCGGACCTTCGAGTTGAGGATCAGGGATCGTGAGCGGAGGCTGATCAACAAGATCCAGGAGGCGCTGGCTCGCATAGAGACCGGGACCTTCGGCATCTGCGAGGTCTGCGAGGAGGACATCAGCGAGGCGCGCCTCAAGGCACGGCCGGTGACCACGCTCTGCATCGACTGCAAGATGGAACAGGAAAAGAAAGAACGGTTCCGCTAACCACCACTTCCCAAGAGCTGTCGTAACCTTCGGAGTCCCCATGGCTGCCCGGAAGGGAAAAAACCTCCTGGAGCAAGCGTTACGTATTGCCCAGTCCTCCGGTCGCTCCCATCAGGTCCGGCTCAACTGCCTGCTCCGCCTGGCAGCCCGTTCGCACGCCCTCGCATCGGCAAACATCTACCTTCCCGACCCGAGACGAAAAGTACTCGTTCAGCGCTTCAGCACCCTGTCGTCCGTTTCCGGCCACAACTGCCTGATCCCTTACGACGAGGGGTGCGCCGGCCGCGCCGCTGCAACCCTGTTGAAGCAAACCTGCGCCGCAGACCGGCTGCATCCCGACGAGCCCTCAAGCCCAGACGACAGGTCCGTTCTTGCCGTTCCCGTGCGGGACGGCAAACATCTGGTCGCCGTGCTCACGCTTGGGAGCAGCGATCCCGTATTCCCCAAGGAAGGGGCCGATGCAGCCACCCTCCTCGCCCCGGTTTTCGCCATGACACTGGCCGGGTTCGCCGCCGCGGAGGAGGCCGAGCAGGGGCGGCGCAACCTGTCGCTGGTCGCTTCGCTCGGCAAGCTCCTCAGCACCCCGCAACCCCGCGGCACCCTGCTCCCGCAGCTCATGAAGCTCTGCACCAGTACCGGCCTCTCCTGCTGCGCAGTCATACGCGTGCACGAAACCGAGACCCAAAGGGCAAGGCTCATCAGGAGCTGCCGCAGGGAGGCCAGGTCCCTGCTCCCCGACCTGCTGCAGGAGGAGGTGCGCCTCTCCGCCCGGACCCTCGCCGCCGGCGCCACCTGCATCGAAGAGTTGGCGCTCCCCGGCTCCTACCATCACATCATCTGCACCCCGCTTGGCAACAACGGCGGCACCTTGGGGACCATGACCCTTTTCGGCGGGTCAAAGCTGGTTGCCCCCGTGCAGGTCGAGCTTGCCGAGACGGTGGCGCGGCTTCTTTCCGGCGCCATGGTCGAGGCGATATGCAAGGAGCAGATTCAGAGCTACAACACCGAGAACGAGCACAAGCTGAAGGAACTCTCCCTGTTGTACCGGATGAGCAACACCATGCTCTCCACCATCAAGCTGAACAAGCTGATCCACCTGACCCTCACAGCGCTCACCTCGGGCCCAACCCCCTTTTTCGACCGCGCCATGCTCTTTCTGACCAACGAGCGCTCCGGCATGCTCCTCGGCATGCTGGGTGTGACCCGCGAGACCGCCCCTCCTCTCTCCGTACCGCACGGAGGAGGCGACGACATCCTCTCCAGCCGCTGGGACATCTCCGAGGACGAGATGGCCGCCCAGCGCGACTCCGAGTTTTGCCGGCAGGTGCAGGGAAAGAGGCTGGAGTTGGACGGCACGCTGAACATCGCCTCCCAGGCGGTGCTCGAGAAGAGGCTCATCTACATCCCCGACGAGGCCGAGATCGGCGCCGAGGATCTGCAGCAGTGCCGCATCGCGCTGGCAGCCTCCCCCCTCATCGCCCACGGCCAGGCCGTAGGCGCCGTGCTGGTCGACAACGCCCTCACCCAGGCCCCCATGAGCCAGGAGCACCTTCGTTTTCTGCAGCTCTTTACCAACCAGGCCGGCATGGCGATAGAAAACTCCATGCTCTACAACAAGATCGAGGACGCCCACCGGCAGTTGAGCGAGGCGCAGGAGAACCTGCTGCAGAAGGAGCGCCTGGCAGCCATCGGCGAGATGGCCGCAGGCATCGCCCACGAGTTGAAGGGCCCCCTGGTATCGATCGGCGGATTTGCCGGAAGGCTCGCCAGGAAGCTCGCACCCGAGAGCAGCGAGTGGGCGCACGCCGACCTGATCGTGCGCGAGGTGCTGCGGCTGGAAGGGATCCTTTCCGAGATCCTGCTCTTGCCGGAAGGCTCGCCAGGAAGCTCGCACCCGAGAGCAGCGAGTGGGCGCACGCCGACCTGATCGTGCGCGAGGTGCTGCGGCTGGAGGGGATCCTTTCCGAGATCCTGCTCTTCTCCAAGAAGACCACCATCTGCTACACCAAGTGCAACATAGCCGACATCGTGCAGGAATCGCTCGCCGTCGTCACCCCGCCGCTCGAGGAGAAGAGAATCACCGTCACCACCAAGTTCCCGCGGCAAAAGCTCCTGCTTTTGGGTGACGGGCAGCAGTTGAAGCAGGTGTTCATCAACATCATCCTGAACGCCCTCGACGCCATGGGTGAAGGCGGCAAGCTGGCCATCCAGATATCCGCGACCGACCTCGACGGCAAGGAGGCCGTGAGCGTGAAAATCGCCGACACCGGTGGCGGGATACCGCTGGAGCAGCTGAACAGCATCTTCACCCCGTTCTTCACCACCAAGGAGAGCGGCACCGGGTTGGGGCTCCCCATAGCCAACCGGATCATCACCAATCACGGCGGGAAGATCCAGATCACCAACAACCCCGGGCTGGGGGTCGAGTTCAGGGTCGTGCTCCCCAAGCACTGGTAATTTTTAAGCTTTGATAACCGGGACTGCTTACGGTATGAAGGGGACGTCTTTGGACCGCGCCAATGCAAGGGCGGCGGGCGGGATAGATATTGGGGGTGTAGCTCAGCTGGGAGAGCGATGCGTTCGCAACGCATAGGTCGTCGGTTCGATCCCGTTCATCTCCACCATTTAAAACAGGTATTTGCATCTCTTTTGCAAACACCTGTTCAATTTTTTAACGCTATAGAGTCACCATAAGATCAATCAAAATCTCCCCTTACAAGTCTTTGTCCACAGACGTAACCCAAAGCAGCAAATGCTAATGATCAATCTCCGAGCATTACTTCGGAAAAAATGCATGCCTACTCTTGGGTATTAAAGAGAATATGACTGGAAACGGAGCTATTCAGCAGCACCTGTTTTCCCAATTTGGGAAATTTTTTGATTGCACTACCAACGGGAACTGGTATATAAAGAAATGAGAGTTGTCTCTAAAAGAACCCTGCGCGATTTCTGGGGGAAGTTTCCGGACTCCGAGGATGCGCTCAAAGCTTGGTATACAGAGGCCGAGGTGGCCTCTTGGCAGACTCCGGCAGACATAAAGGAAAAGTACCGCAATGCGAGTATCCTTAAGGACAGCCGTGCGGTTTTCAACATCTGCGGCAACAAGTATCGGCTGGTGGTAAAAATCAACTTCAAAAATGCCATGGTTTTTATCAGATTCGTCGGCACGCACAAAGAGTACGACGCGACAGACGTCGAGGTAGTGTGATGATTCCCAAAATCATAAAAACGGAAGCCGATTACGACATTGCTCTTGCACGCATTAGCGAGCTGATGGACACAGACCCGGGGACACCAGATGGAGATGAGTTAGATGTGCTTGTCACACTTGTAGAGCTGTACGAAAAAAAAGCTCACCCCATTGGTTTACCCGACCCAATTGAAGCCATCAAATTCCGCATAGATCAAATGGGGATGAAGCATAAGGACTTGATTCCCTTCTTCGGCAGCCGAAGCAAGGTCTCCGAGGTACTGTCGCGCCAACGGCCCCTGAGCATCGCCATGATTCGCAAGCTTCACGAAGGCCTTGGTATTCCAGCAGAAGTACTTCTCCAAGAACGCGAATCTAAACTTACGAAAGCTGCCGCAGGATTGGAATGGGAACACTTCCCTTTGGCTGAAATGCTGAAAAGAAAATGGTTGCCGGATTTTCAAGGAACCCTTGCCGAAGCTAAAAAACTTGCCGAAAATCTCTTTGGCACATGGGCCGCACCGCTGGGGAGCGACGCTTTGCAACCCGCCCTTTTGCGACAGCATGTACGAGCAGGAAGCGAATCAAATGATCATGCGCTGACTGCTTGGCGGATAAGAGTTTCGCTAAAGGCCCTGGAGCAAAAAATTATTAAATATCAGGCAGGTACAGTCACTCAAGAATTTGTGCGCGACCTTGTTCGTCTGAGTTATTTGGACAACGGCCCCCTCCTAGCCAAGGAGTACCTCCTAAAAAACGGCATACATTTCATCGTTGAAGAGCATCTCCCCCATACCCATCTTGACGGAGCCTGCATCAGGCTGCCTGACGGTTCGCCGCTGGTCGCTCTGACCCTGCGCCACGATCGTCTGGACAATTTCTGGTTCACGCTCTGCCACGAGTTAGCACATATCGCACTTCATTTTGACAGTGAAGATTTTATGGCTTTTTTTGACGATCTCGACAATACAGAAACAAATACATATGAGGGTGCTGCCGACAGCTGGGCGACCGAGGCATTGATCCCTTCCGAAATCTGGCATGCAACTGATATTAGTCGCGAACCCACTACCCGCAAGGTGCTTGATTTTGCTGCGAGCCTTAGGATCAATCCCGCAATCCCTGCCGGCCGAATCCGGAGGGAGATGAAGAACTACCGAATCTTCGTACCGCTTGTAGGATATAAAAAGGTTCGCAAATTGATTGCATAAGTACCTTTCTTTTCTCAATTCCTCCAGTCCCCTCCACCTATCCTCCACCTACCACCTACTACCTATCCAGCTTCCGTCATTCCGGCTAAGGCCCGCCCGTCAGCTAACCCATTAGATTAAAATAAATCTGTCCCCGTTTCCCCAAATCTGTCCCCGTTTCCCCCATTTCCAAATGTCGATAGGCAAGCAAAATCCTGGGGAATCTTTTTTCGAATCTTCCGGGCTTCCGGCTCAACTCCGGTTACTGCTCCAGCAGTTTCCTCGCCATGCTGTGCAGCTCCGAATTGGCAAGCGCAACGACCTTTTTTTTCACCGACCGGGAGTAGTATTCCTGTTCGGTCTTGGTCATGGGAAGCCCTTCCAGTTTTCGCCTGAAGAGCTCTGCTTGCTTGGGAGAAAACACTTGGGACAGCGCATACGCAAGGGAAAACTCTTCGTACTTCTCTTTGCGCCGTCGGGTCTTTTCCGTGCTCTGTGCGATATAGAGCTCGAAGGTTTTTTTCAGGCGATCGGAAGCAAAGCGGCTGTCATCCCAGGCGATGACTTCATCTGCGGCAAGGGCGTGACGCCAGGCTTTCACTTGTGACTTTTCCTCAGGAGCGAGCTGCTTCTTAAAGGTGGCCGCCCATTTGAAGTCCAGGTGGTAATGCGCATACAGAGACATCGCCAGCAGGCATAACCTGTCCAGGTTGTACCTGTCTTTATCCTCGGAGAGGAGGTCGTGCACCTTCTCGGGGGTGAAGTGGTACTCCTCCGATGCGTTCGCCAGCAGCACGGGGAACATCTCCCAGAGCCGCGTATCGCGGCTTTTTACCACCTCGGCCATGGTTTGATTGACGTCCACAGCCTCGCTCGGCTCGAACATCGGCAGACCGAGCTTCGCCAGGTTTTTCAGCAACTCCTGATTATCCATACAAGCCCCTCTCCCGCAGCAGATCGATGAAATGTGAGATGTTGGGTTTCAACCGCACTTCCGCTATGTCGTACTTGATCATTTCCTCGAAGTGCTCGACGAGCAGCTCCACATCTATGTCCGCGATCCGAAGTCCGAGGGTCAGGTCTTTATTCTTGATTTTGCCAGGAGTCGAAGCAAAAAGAGCAAGAATAAACCTTACCCTAAGTCTTTACCTCCCTCTGCTCTCCCGCCCGTGCGCCGCAGCGCTTCATACGTAATAGCCCATTCTCCCTTTATTCAATAAGACACGGTCAACTTCTTGCTTTTACAGCATAGATGCACTATCTTGGAGCGGTTCTACGGAAAAAAAGTCGGTAAGCTATCCGGTCCGTCAGCCGGGATGCTGGACCATGGATAGGTCAAAGACGCGCCCGGTCCTCGTACTCAGTACTTTTAGACCAGCTCGAAACAACATACCCCCCCAATTCTGTTGACCGTTCTTGCCGTGGCTAGTGACTCCAAAGCAGCACCGAATCTTCTATTTTTCTTCTGTCGCCCTCGCACGTCGACGCTATTAATATGAGGAATTGATGCGGGATCAAAACCAAATGGCGCTGTTCGGCTCGGGACCGGACGCGTCCTCGCTGGAGCTGGACAGGGCCGAGTTCGACAAGATCGAGGCTGCGACGCTCACTACCCGGGCGCAAACCATAGCGACCTTGTCCACGATAGCCACCATAATCGCCCAATCCTCGTCACCTCCGTTTTCCCTGATCGACCCCTACACCGTCGGCCTGATCGCCATCGGGCACGTTATCGACTCGCTGAAACTGCTCGATATCGAAGACAGCAACCTCACCGTCCATGATCTGGTCGAACAGGTCGCCGCCGACCTCGAAAAACAGTTCGAAGCGCTCCGGGCTGAGAAATCAATCGACACCATGCCGTGGCGCTCCGAGATCGATGCCTGGAGCAGAGGAATCGTCGACAAGCTTCTGTGCAAGAAGGGGATGGGGAAGAAGATCGACCGGCTGTTCAACACGGAAACCGCCCATTTCTACGACTTTCAGCATTCTCTGCTCGAAGAGCGCGAAAAAAGTTCCGGGAAGGGCGGCATTCACGTGAAGCCGACCACGGCTTGCCTGACGCTTTACTTGGGAACCCTCACCCAGTCGATAGGCGACGCTCAGGCGGCGTTCGCCGCTGTTATACAGAGACAGATCAGGCGCGGCGAGTACCATGCCGCACTGCAGAGCGCCCTGGAACACCAACGGGTGACCAAGCAGTATTGCGTAGAGATCCAGCAGTTCCGGCGCAAAATCCTTTCCGATGCCGGGCGCCAGGGGTGGTCAGCCGACGTGATGCCGCTCATCGAAAATACCCAGAACGAGGTCGACGACGCCATGACCGGCGTGACCGAACTGGAATCGCACCTCGACGACAACTTCGAGTCGTTGCCGCGCGACAAACAGTCGCTCGCGGAAAAGGTGTTGATGGTGATCCGGCAATCCAGGACGGCTTATCGCGAGCTTCAGGCCATAATGATCGAGCTGCCCCGGCTCTACCACAAATGCATCGAATCCCAAGGCTTCGCCTCCCGGCACATTCCGCTGCCGTCGATGCGCGACGACGTGTTCCTGCCGCTTTTCTATCAGGTGAGCGACAAGGGCCAATTTTCAAAGGTCTGCGACGCCATCAATTTCGGGTGCGCTTCACCCATTTCCCCCGTGCTGTTCGATCCCATCGCATCGACCGAGATCCTCCTCAAGCCGACGACGCAGGAGGAGGTTCGGGACGACAGCGCTGGCCTGGAGTGCATGGACGAGGACTCCGTGACCCTTTCCGTGTTCGACGCCGAAACCATATTGAATGCGAGAAAAGTGCTTCTGGGAATCTACGCATCCTCCCCCACCACTCTCTCCCGGATCACCAGGGATCTCTGCGAAGAGGCGTATTACGAGGAAGCGATCTGCGTTGCGCTCATGGTGAGTAACGCCTGGGTACACCGCAAACTCGTCGAGGGAGTTTTAAAACCTACCCGTACCTACGAAACATATGCATGCACCGCATGCAGCGGCGACGATTACCTGATCGCCCGAGAGGAAACCGAACCATGAACATCACTATAGAAGCGGTTCGCGACGCGTCGGCCATCATCGAGATAGGACTGGTGCCGAGCCGGCGTCCGCCGGCACAGCGTCTCCAGGCTCTGATCGCCGCCTACCAGACCAATGCCGGGGGGACTAGGACCGCAGCCAAGGAAATGGCGGGGCAGTTCGGCCTGGTCATCGTCGACGTGGTCATCGAAGGAATCGTCCTGGCGATCGCTCCGGAAAGGGATTCCGTCTTTATGCCGCGCAGAAGCGAACTTCTCAAGGAGCCGGGCTCGGAAGCGAGGCTGATCAGGGGCCTTTGCAACGCCGCCATCCTCGCTTGCGCCTACGAGCGCCAGCAGTCGTTGATCTCGGAGGCCGTGCAGACGGTGACCGTGAACGACGCGTACGACCTGCTGGTGAATTCGTCCGCAGCCCTGGCCAAGACGGAGGACCCTCAGTACAAAGGATTTACCGAAGCCGCGGTAATCGTCGAAAGGATCAAGGCGGAATCCTTCAGCAGCAAATCCGAAAGGGCCAGACATCGCACACTGCGTGGACGACTGATCGAGGCCTTCGAAACATTCGTGGTCCAGGGGCAAATGGTGAGGGACGGCGACGA
>Ga0209317_1001818_pt1 | contig 17096 bp, 10 predicted proteins | sample RifGroB2_FD_183994 | JGI IMG/M metagenome (GOLD analysis project Ga0209317, IMG submission 183994) | Soil microbial communities from Rifle, Colorado, USA - Groundwater B2 (SPAdes) (version 2) | ecosystem: Environmental > Terrestrial > Soil > Unclassified | place: Rifle, Colorado | collected... | reverse complement strand
TGGTCTCACCGGTGCCGACGGCCCGCAGGGTCCGATCGGTCTCACCGGTCCCGACGGCCCGCAAGGTCCGATTGGTCTCACCGGTGCCGATGGTCCGCAAGGTCCGATCGGCCTCACCGGTCCCGACGGCCCGCAGGGTCCGATTGGTCTCACCGGTGCCGACGGTCCGCAGGGTCCGATTGGTCTCACCGGTGCCGACGGCCCGCAGGGTCCGATCGGTCTCACCGGTCCCGACGGCCCGCAAGGTCCGATTGGTCTCACCGGTGCCGATGGTCCGCAGGGTCCGATTGGTCTCACTGGTGCAACCGGCCCCGAAGGTCCTATCGGCCTGACAGGTCTGCAAGGTCCCAAAGGCGACACCGGCCTCACCGGTCCGCAGGGTCTCCAAGGCATCCAGGGCGAAGTTGGCCAGCAAGGCCCAATCGGTTTCGTCGGTCCGCAGGGACCGGAAGGCCCCGCTGGCTCACCGGATAATAGAGTGCAGATACTCGAAAAAATTGCTTCAATGGCCGATGGTGGTGTGAGCATACAGCAAGGGAGCACGGAGGCTGCGACTGAGTTAAAGTTTGCGGTCAAAGACAATACTGGAGCAAACAAGGTGGTCATCACAGCAGGGGGCAAAGTAGGGGTTGGGACCGCCACTCCTGTTGATCCCGTTGAAATCAGTGCAGCGATGAACCCGAAAATCCGCTTCACGAATACTACACCTGAGGGTTATGGTGAGATGGTATTTATGGATGGAGCGGCATTCAGTGGTGGCATGAGCAGCTTTGGCAGCAACTACCAAGCGAATGCACTTTGGAGAGACGCATTTGTCCTAACGGCAGCGAAGAACAACACTGGGAAGTTAATCTTCAGAACCAAAAACAATAACGCTTATAAAGAAAACTTGGTGATAGACAATGCTGGGAATGTTGGCATAGGGACGTCACTGCCTACTCAGAAGCTGGACGTAAACGGCACCGTAAAGGCAACCGCATTTGTAGGCGATGGTTCACAGCTGACCAACCTGCCTACGTCTAGCAACGCTTGGGGTGCCATAACAGGGACCCTGTCTAACCAGATAGACCTGCAGGCAGCACTCTCAGCAAAAGAGAGCACCAGCAACAAAGGCATTGCCAATGGCTATGCCTCACTTGGGTCGGACGGAAAAGTTCCGTCCAACCAGTTGCCGGCCATCTCAGCCTCAGAAACTCAAACCACTATTTTGAGCAAAGTGGCAACGCGAACCGACGGTACTGCTTTAACGATGCAACAAGGACCGACTGAGGCAGCAAGTACCGTTAAGTTCGCGATTAAGGATGGTGCTGGGACTGATAAGATCACAGCAACGGCAGAAGGAAAGATAGGGATTGGAACTGCAACACCGGCAGATCCTATCGAGATTAACGGCCCGACGAACCCGAAGATGCGGTTCACCTACACGACCAACGCTGGTGCCGGTGAAGTTGTGTTTATGGATGGGGCCGCATTTGCAGGCGCATTCTCCTCCTTCGGAAGCAATTATGCTACTGCAGCCTGGCGGGACGCCTTCATGCTCACAGCTGCAAAAAACAATACCGGCAAATTGATTTTCAGGACAAAAACCGCTGGGGCATATGCAGAGCGGCTTACCGTAGACAACACAGGAAATATCGGTATAGGAACAAGTGCCCCTTCGCAGAAATTGGAAGTAAAAGATGGCGGTATTCGCTTCAATACTCCTGACCCTGTTGCGGTGCCACGCCCCAGTTGCTCCGATACAACCCGTGGCACATTGTGGTATACCCAAGGAGCAGACGATGACTCAGTTGAAGTCTGTGCTAAGGTAGGCGGATTGCTACAGTGGAAAAAACTGGCATGGTAACGTAAACGCCTTTTTCCGGTTTTCATGTGGTAGTGGCGGGTGCCTAGCATCCGCCACTACCAAAATCACTTCCGCCAAAAGAAGGGATCCATGAATCTGATAAACATATTAAAAAGATCCTTGCAACCAGAATCGAATGAGCAATCTGCCTTAGTAGTAGAAAATTCCTACGCCTACCCTTTACCGCTGACAGAACGCGGAGGCCAAAGCATCAAAGTCAGTTTCCCTCAAGCTGATACAGATTTCACTCCGCCACTTTTCTCCCCAACCGAAAACTGGAAAAAAGGAAGCAGAAATGGTTTTAGATCTTTAAAGAGTGCATTCCAAGTGTTATATGCGACTCTAGAAGATTCAGGTTATCCGGTAAATCGTTGCGAACCTGCGAAAGTTGACTTGGTCTTCGACTGGTCAGGAAAGGCCCAAAATTACACGACAGGAGGGGCTGTTCTTTTCATGGAACATGGATGGCTCCCCCGTTACTCCTACCAGATTAGCAACAAAGGCACAAATTCAAAAAGTCATGTAGCAGAAAACTACAGATATAAGAATTTAAGCACATTAGAAAGAAGCATTGTGCAGAGGTACTGCAACAAAATAATGCGAATCATGACATGTAAGATCGAAGCCTCTACAGAGAGCAAAGTAAAGCGACACATCAATCATGATCACATACTGTTTCCATTTCAGCTATCGAATGATATGAACTTACTTAATTCGAACAATTCATTATCAAAACATTACAGTGCGGGCATACACAGCAACATCAGCTTTGCACAGGCTTGTATAGACCTAGTAGAGGCGGCAGACCCTCCACTACCAGTTGTATTTAAGCAGCACCCGGTAGATAAAAATGAGAATTTGACAGCAAAGCTAAAGTTGAATGATCACCGGAATAAGATAGTTACAAACGACGATGCAATAGGTACATCAGATATTTTTGCCAGTAACCTTTGTAAACTGGTGATAAGCGTTAATTCGAATACTATGCACGAAGCACTTGCCTTTGGTATCCCAGGGATATCTCTGGGAACCATGATGTGGAACGAGAGGGTTTCCGATCGTCCCTTGCCAGATGGCCTAGACTCCATAGAAAGGTTATTGGAAAAGAAGACTGACTACGAAAATCATCGAAACTCTTACCTTCTCCACCTCATAAAAAACCAGTGGTTTTTGTCTGACTTTCAAAATCCTTTGATAGTAAGAGCCCTGATTGATTCCTTGGGGCAAGCAGCGCCCTTTGACCTTAGGAGCAGCTATGGGTTAGAGCCAATTATGATCTAACTACATCCTGCCCCATTTCGGCCAGCCCACGTCAGAAAGACGAATTTATGGTTAGGGTAGACTCCCACAGGTTCCTAAGCCCCCGGTGTTGGAAGACGGACAGACAGTCTGGATTTCGGGCCGGGGGTTTCCTCTTGCTTTTAAAAGACAATTCGAGTATTCATTTGTCTAAGGAGCAACTTAACCCAGACTAAGAAATAGCCATTGCCTTACAAAGGGACTGACATGCATCACGCTAAACTTTTCCTAACTTTCCTCCAGGAACTTCTATCTAAAAGGCAGCTGATAGCCGAGCTTACAAAAGCTGACTTCAAAAAAAAATATCTTGGATCTTACCTTGGCATCTTGTGGGCGTTCGTACATCCAGCCATATATATTGTTATTGTCTGGTTCGTCTTCCAAGTTGGGTTCCGCTCGAACCCAATGGGGGACTTCCCTTTCGTACTATGGATGCTGGTAGGAATAATTCCTTGGTTTTTCTTTAGTGAATGCCTTTCCAGTGCTAGCAACAGCGTGTTAGACAATGCGTTCCTAGTGAAAAAACTTGTATTCAGCCTTGGCATGCTCCCATTAGTAAAAATCTTATCTTCTTTAATTATTCATTTTTTCTTCATTTTTGTCATATTCATTATGTTTCTGGTATACGGATACTCCCCGAGCATTTACAACTTGCAGGTTTTTTACTACCTATTTGCAGCAATAGTACTACTGCTAGGACTATCCTGGTTAACCTCCGCACTCACCCTTTTCCTAAAGGATACCGGACAGATTGTTACAATGATCTTACAATTTGCGTTTTGGATGACACCTATTTTCTGGTCACCTAAGAACCTTCCGCCTGATACCATGAATCTTCTCAAGCTAAATCCGATGTACTACATTGTAGAAGGATATCGAGAAAGCTTCATTTACAAGACTTGGTTCTGGGAACAACATTACATGTTAACCCTCTATTTTTGGTGTGTGGCCTTGTTTTTTTTCATCACTGGAGCAGTTGTTTTCAGACGTTTACGTCCGCACTTCGCTGACGTCATCTAATCCAATAGATGTTAGTGCATTTTTAGCACCCGGGATCCAACTATGTCAAAAGAAGTGGTCATATCTGTAAACAACATTAGTAAGGTTTACAAGCTCTACGGCTCCCCACAAGACAGGCTAAAGGAGTCATTACATCCGTTTAGAAAAAAATACCATAAAGACTTTTATGCCCTCAATTCTCTGAACCTAGAAATCTTTAAAGGGGAGACAGTAGGCATTATAGGCAGAAACGGTTCAGGAAAATCTACTCTGTTGAAGTTGATTACCGGTGTGCTGACGCCTACGAGTGGCACCATCGAGGTTAAAGGAAAGATCTCAGCACTTCTGGAGTTAGGCGCTGGTTTCAACCCAGAACTTAGTGGCATTGAAAATGTTTATTTCAATGGAGCCATAATCGGATTTTCCAGGGAAGAAATGGATTCAAGACTTGAAGACATTCTTTCGTTCGCTGATATCGGTGATTTTATCTACCAACCGGTCAAGACATATTCAAGCGGAATGTTTGTCCGACTTGCGTTTGCAGTAGCTATCAATATTGAACCCGACATCTTAATAATTGATGAAGCTCTTTCCGTTGGTGATATCCGTTTCCGAGCAAAGTGCTTTAAAAAGATTGAAGATCTGAAGGACACGGGAACCACTATTCTTTTTGTCTCTCATGACTTGGGATCAGTTAGAACATACTGTAACCGAGCGGTACTAATGAGCAATGGGCAGATTGATGAGCTAGGAAATAGTGATGATGTGTGTACAAGCTACCATCTCAAAATAAGAGCAGAGCAAGTTGCAGAAGATTGCAAGGCAACCGGAGTGACCGTCCCCACCACCACACCTGGTAAAATCCTGTCGCTAACAATGCTAGATGAAAAGAACAATCCCATTGACACCTTTGAATCAGGAAGCATGCTAAAAGTATTAGTAAAGGTGAAAGCTTATGAGGATATTACAAATCCAGCAGTTTCATTCTGCATCCAAAACTTACAAGGCATCAATCTTCTTGGCGTCACTACATTTTATGAAAACGTATATGTTGCTCCAATAAAAGCGGGAGAAGAACGATTTTTTGAGTTTAAGCTCCGGTTAACCATCCAGGGTGGTAGCTTCATTACAACTGTAGGTTTCGCCAATCAAACCGATTATGATTTAGTCCAGGTTATAGATAATTATGACAAAGAAACAATCACCATCTATAGCAAAAGACGAACATTTGGCCTATTTGCTCCCTCAGAGGCAACAATACAGTCTTACAGCACAGTTCCGTATGACGCGCATAGTAGGACCGCAGTTCGTGTAGGAGAGCACGATATTTTCTTGAATCTCGACAATAAGCATGAAAGAGAATACTACGACTGCGCGAAAGGTACAAAAACGGATTTTGATATTTTAATTGCTCAAAGGTTCCTGAAAGAAAATGATACAGTATTAGACGCTGGAGCAAATATCGGCTTCAGTTCTCTAGTCTTTTTAAAGTATGGGGCTGGCAAAGTTTATTCCTTTGAACCAGTACCATATTTATTTAAAAGATTAGAGTTATTGAAAAACGACAAGCTGGATGTTTTTCAATTGGCACTTTCTGATGTTGATGGGACATCAGAAATCCTACTTTCGCAAACTCACGACCAAGGCCATACCCTTAATACAATATTCACTGATATCTTCCCAAATGTTTTTGGTGCATCCCCGACGAAAACTACTGTAACTACTGTTGCCTTAGATACTATTTTACCAGATATAAAATTTGATTTTTACAAAATCGATATTGAAGGAAGTGAAGCCAACTTTGTTGATGGGGCGAAGAGTGTACTTTCTACTCAGCCACCAAGAATCATGATGATTGAGATTTACCCTGAGGTCTTTGATTACACACACAATAGGATATGTCAGTATTTTAAATTTGTGAGGAGAGCTGCTATAGCACGCGACGGCACACTACAATTGCTCGAAGTAGATGGTCATGCACCCCCACAAGAAGGCTTTGCGAAGATCAATCCGCCAATCTATCTTTATTGCAATGACATAACGATCTTCCACTAGGAATGATACCTGTTAGAGAGCTGCCAATGGTGTTTTTAATAGAAAAACAAAATATCTTAGTACATGCACGCGGCCGTATGACCCCATTTGAGACAGATTTCTGGCAGCGTCTTCGCAAAGAGCTAAACGGACAGGGCTACGAACTCTGGTTGATCGGACACCACTTAGCGCAACAGCCCATGGAAGTCCCATTGATCAAAGCGCCCAACGGCCTGGATGCCTTCCCGAGAGCTGACATAAATACTGGCTGGAGTTCATGGCTCCCCCTCACCGGAACCCTGAACGAGAATGAGTTACTTGAATGCGAAGGAATTTGGTGGGGGGCACCCACCACTCCTGCCCAGAAGGAAGGCCGAAGACGTGCACTGTACTACTTCAAGAATTTTTACACTTCTGTTCTGAAAGTTATCAAGCCAGTTTTAACTGTTATCTGGAACGGTCACCACCCTCAAGAGATAATCCTTGACGGGCTTTGCCGGGAAAGTGGCTGCCAGTTGGTGTACATAGAACGCGGCCCTTTTTACGGCACGATCCAAGTAGACAAATCGGGAGTTCTTGGTGGGAGTACCGTCGCAACTGAATCAAGTTGGAAGTGGCAATCAGCAGCCGAGCAATCCCGCTGGTTGGCAACCATGGATGAGATAATCTCGAGGTATGCGACTAAAAGAGCGACATGGTGGGAGCAACCACAAACTGCTGGACCAGATTCGGTACGTAAACGTTTCAACATCAGACCGGATACAAAGGTTGTTTTGTTCGCAGGACAAGTGGACGAGGACATCCAATCTATTTTATACTCTCCACTGTTCCCTACGAACTTGTCCGCCTTAAAGTGGTTGTGCGAATCCGTTAAAGGCGACGAGACCGTCTTTATTCTTGGAAAACAGCACCCCAAAAGCTCAACCCCTATTGCCTCTTACCAATCAATTCTTGACGGAAGAGGGTTTTGGGTTGACGATGTTTCCCTAGAAGATTGTCTGTCAGTTGCAGATAGAGTAGTAGCTGTGAATTCAACAGTCCTCCAGGAAGCTTTAATGGTGGGCAAACCTACCCTCTCCATGGGCACCTCACTGCTGACAGGCAAGCATATTTGTTACGAGGTATCGAGCCTTTTCGACGTCAATGTAATATCCGACTGGCTTGAGGCTAAAGGTTTTCCAGAGCGATACGAAAAATGGAGAGACTTCAGCGCTTACCTCCTGGCACACAGCCTCTTTACAATGTGCACAGATGCTGAGTCTTTATCTCAAAGAGGGGCCAAAGAACTTGCAGAATGCCTATCAAGCATGGCTACAACCGGTAGCCAATGTTCCTTCGAAAACCTTGCCTTTGACAGCGCCCTTATTTATTTTATGGAAAACATCTGCGCCTCAGGACAAATAGCATCAATCCCGTCACTGGCTACAACAGGCACAAGTGCCGCTTCGGCCTATGAGGTGGCGCACCCAGGGCCTCTAAAGACTATAATAGATGCCCTCAGATTTTTTAGGATCCGGTAGCATGAAAGCACTCTTAATGGCTACAGATCATAGATTCTGGGAGACAAACAACGGCAGCAGACAGCGAATAGTGTCACTGGTGCGGTTCCTTGCATCAAGTAATATTCAGCTACATGTCTTTCACACAGGGTGCCTAAGCAACGAAGAGATCAGCTATGTGACATCCCAGTTCCAAGGGATGACCCTGCATACCCCCAATCGATGGTCTCCCATTGCACTAAACAAACTGAGTACAAAATGGTTTCGCAGCACATTCTGGTTGATTTTCACTAGGATTTTTCTTCGGCCTAAACCAGTCAAACTACACGAAAAAAATATACTTTCAAGGTATAGGTCAGAGGAAGTCAAAAAAAGCTTTCAAAACCTCTGCGAAGCTATTAAGCCGGGATTCATTCTGATTGAGTACCTTCGATTATCCTACCTAATCGAAGACATTAAAAATAATATATGGCCTACGCCTAAGTTATTGATTGATACCCATGATGTGATGTTTAAGAGATGTGAAAGCTTTAAAATTTTTGGCCAGAAGCATTGGGTCGACATCACTCCCGAAGATGAATGCGCTGCTTTATCGCTATACGACATCGTTATCGCGATTCAAGATAAGGATGCTTCAACCTTTAGAATCGATTTGAGACAAAAGCACGTCATAACAGTAGGATATGTCGATCATATATATAAACCTCTTCCGCCAAAAAACCGTGAAAAGATAGTCCTGTCTTATATCGCCAGTGAGAACGAGCCGAACTTGCATGCGATCCTGACTTTCATAGAAAATGTATGGCCAAAACTCAAAGCCACCCACACGTCTCTTGAACTCCATGTAGCAGGAAGTATTTGCAATCTTTTTACTGGGATTGATTTGGCTGACGATATTGTCCTGTTCGGGTTCGTGAGCGACATTCAAGGGTTTTACCAAAATACAGACATTGTCATAAATCCGGTAGGTTTCGGCGGTGGTCTAAAGATTAAGAATGTAGAGGCACTCTGCAACGCAAAACCTCTAGTAACCACAACAGTCGGATCAGAGGGTATGGAGTCTGGCGTAAACCAGGCATTCATCTCATGCGATTCAAGCGTAGAACAATTTGAGTCAATCCACAAACTCATTGCCAACCCACCACTTCGTCAAAAACTTTCAGAGAAAGCGTATTTATACGCCTCCTCCAATTTTATACCTGAAATAGCCTTTAAAGAGTTATTTCAAGTTTTGGATTTGCAATAATGCACTATGAGGTACTGACATGAGTGCACACGTACTTAACCCAACCATTTTAGTTGAACACATCATATCTACATGCGGTAGCAGCAAAATATTGTGTGTAGGATCTGATTTGTCAAGGCTTATCAAATCATTCATCTCGCGCGGAGTTGACGTCTACGGCCATTTTCCATCTGTAGATGCGGGAGATACCGCGATTCAAGGACGAGTCACGACTGGACCTTACTCTCACATTCCAGTTGCAGACTTCTCTTTTCAAACTGTCATATGTGCCTTTGATGCAGCGGTGTCTGAAGATGAACAGCTTCTTTCAATACTGGAGATTTGCCGAGTAACAAAGCGCTTTTTGTATCTGCATATCACATATTCTGAACATAGAAGTATACGGTGGTGGGAAGGTAAATTATTCGATGCAGGATTCCGTAAACACCCACTTCTTTTCGAGATATTACAGCTTAACTACATTGATGCTGATAGTTTTACTATGCTTTTTGAAAAAATCCCACACATTCACGAAACAGATTTACATCTTCTCCATGATAAAGGTTCTCAGCAGCCACTTGATATGTTGAGAATAACTGGCAGTTTTTCCAATGCGGCTTGTTTCAGATACTTTTTTTTCAGATGGCACATTAGACAAAACGACACAGTAGTACACCTAAATTGTGGGACTGGATACGGTTCTGCAATAATATGGGATGCTTCACTTGCCTCCAAGGTAGTTGGGGTTGATGCCTCTCATGCTGCAATTAAATATGCGCAGGATTCCTACTCTCCTCACCGAGGAGATCTAAGCTTCATCCATAACCCTGATGTATCTGTTCCACCTCTAGAGAATTTAGCAGACATCGTCTTTTGGGACTGTAGTTTACATCCTGACTTGCTGCCAACGGAATTATTGAGCGATATCCGCGCAGCAATGATTCCGGGGGGAAGATTGGTGTGGTTCCTGCCCACTACAGTGTTTAGTGATACAAACGTAGATATATTTCAGAAATTTTTTATATTTGAGCAAATTTTTCATCAATTACCCACCGGTGATATAGTTGGAAAAAGCAGTATACATCCCCCTAGTACTCCTAACGATCATCCCGTGATGCTGATACTAGTTGGGATGAAGTCTCCTTTATTAGGGCGCAAAGAGGATTATGTTGAAACATTTTATCCTCAAGATATCTATAAAAATTCAAATGTGGTTTCCTGGGGGCGCGATTACGACAACCCATGGCTGTTTAGAGCACTAGTCCACACGGGTTGGCGTTTGAAATCAAAGGCAGCTCTTAAAGAGTTAGCGCTTGATGTGATTACGAAAGCTATCCCAGACTCTCCAGACAAGGGAGCAGCTCTTTGCGTTTTGGGATATCAATACTTGGAAGACCTGGACAAAGCGAAAAGACTTGGATGGCTTGTCAACGAGATACGAAAATATATTGATATCACCGAACAATCTCTTAACCCGCACGTCGTTCGATGGAGGATATCTAACCAGTATCTTCTTGCTAAACTCTCACAGGCGAACGGTAAGTTGAGTGAAGCTTGCAAGGAGTTTTGGTTATGTGCACAAATGGATTTCGGTCAATTTTGTCCTCTTATTGCAACTAAATCAGTAGAATCAGCATTTGAAGCCGGTTGGCTATTCATGAATGTACTATGTGACGTTACAATGGCAAAGGTGGCTTGGAGAAAAGGGATTCAAACTGCCAAAATCGCGACAAATGGTTCCTGGAAGGAAATTTTAGGTAACCATGAGGAACCTTTTGACTTTGGTTTACACGAAATTACACAAATAATAGATCTTGCTGACCGATGTGCAAAGGCATTGCACTTTTCCAGACAATTTACAGGCAGGCCAGGAAAGAGCATCAGCCTTATTTTTTCTAACCAGGCAGACAGCTTTCGTGCAAAGCAGCATTGGGACCTAGAAGCTCATAATCAGCAGGTGATTGAATTATTACGACAATTAAAGAACATGGGTGAGCGCGAATCTCAATCAACTAAACAACTCATGCAAACTGAGCAGAAACTGCGAGACAACCAACTTGAGCACAATAGACAACTCTCCGAAACCACACGGATCGTTCATGACCTGAATGAAAAGATTGCTACTGTGGAACTTGAATTAAAGGAGCTAATCACATCCAAAAGCTGGAGGATTACCCACCCACTCCGTTTTATCAGAAATTTATTCCGTTAGCACTGGACACATTATAACTTTAGAACAAATTCTAGGACAAACTAATGATCAATCCGTACAAGCCAAATTTTGAAGAGACGCCCGTGTCTAGAATTTTTAATAATTTTCAGTACGATGCTAAGCACAATGATATCATCACGGTGTCAATATTGACCCCGTACTACAATACTGACGAAGTATTTTTACAAACAGTTGATTCAGTTCTGCAACAATCTTTCCTAGAATGGGAATGGGTAATCGTTGATGACGGGAGCACCGACGAGGCAGCAGTCCGTCAACTTGAAGCGGTTTCTAACCGTGATGTAAGAATTAAAGTGATTACCCAGGCCAATGCTGGCCCCTCAGCGGCCCGAAACACTGCATTCCGCAATTCATGCGGCAAATATATTTGTCTGCTTGATAGCGATGACTTGCTGGAACCTACCTACATTGAGAAGTGCATATGGTTTTTAGAAAGCCAGGAAGAATTTTCCTTTGTGAATTCATGGTCCGTCACATTTGGAGATCATGAGTATGTTTGGCAAACTGGTTTCGAAACAGGAAAAGAACATGTTACGGCAAACAGTGGCCCTCCCATGTCTGTTATTCGAAGAAAAGCGTATGAAGCTGTAGGTGGTTTCAATGAGGTGATTCGAAAAGGACATGAAGACTGGGAGTTTTGGCTATCTTTAGCCCAAAAAGGCCACTGGGGGTATACAATCCCAGAGTATCTGGAATGGTATAGGCGAAGAGATAACGGTCGCTTTTCTCAAATCATGAAAGAAACATCTATCAATGAGGATTTCGAAAGATACATACATACCAAGTTCGCACACTTAAAAGATGTCTTTCCAGAACCTAGACTGAAACAATCGACTGGATATGAAAACCTTAGCTTCCAATTACCTTTCTCCAACATCATACCAAAAGATGAGTGCTATAGGAGAATTTTATATCTCATGCCCTGGATGGTCACAGGAGGCGCTGACAAAGTCAACTTGGACTGGGTCAACGGATTGGTAATTAACAATTGCCAAGTGACTATTTGCACGACGTTACATTCGACCAACAACTGGTACAGTGAATTTTCCAAGCTGACACCAGACATATTTGTTCTGACCAACTTCCTACACACAGCAGAATATCCACGGTTCTTTGATTACATCATCCGTTCTCGCCAGATAGATGCTGTGATCATAGCAGGAAGCACTTTTGGCTATCATTTACTCCCGTATCTAAAATCGTCACACCCAATGGTTGCTTTCATAGATATTTGCCATGTTGAAGAACAATGGCTAAATGGAGGACACCCAAGATTTGGCGTGGGGTATCAAGACCTGTTAAGTCGCAATATCGTTACTACAGGTCATCTGCGCGATTGGATGATAGAAAGAGGAGCAGACGAGCGTAAAATCGATGTTTGCTACACAGGGATTGACTGTGAGAAAATTGAGGCGGCTGCAACACTTAGGAACAAGAAGAGATCACAGTTAAGGATACCTGACGATCTTACAGTTATTGTGTACGCCGGGAGGCTATGCGATCAAAAGCGCCCTTATTTACTAGCTGAAATATTGCGCGAACTTAAATCTAAAAATATAAAATTTCTGTGTCTGATTGTCGGTGACGGGGAGTTAAAGCACCATCTGACGACTTTATTGAAAGATTATAAACTTGAAAGCTGCACAAGGATGTTGGGTGTTTTAGATCATCAGCAATGGTTGGAAGTCCTCTCCGCTTCTGACGTCTTCCTAATGCCTTCAGAATATGAAGGTATTTCCGTTGCATTGTTTGAATCAATGGCAATGAAACACGTTGTACCAGTAATGTCTGATGTCGGTGGCCAATCAGAGATTATCGATAAAACAACCGGATTCTTGGTGCCAAAGGACACAGGAGAGTTGCAATCCTATGTAGAAGCACTTGCCTTTCTTATCACAAACCCGCCAGAGAGAAATGCTGCTGCACTGCGTGGCCATCATAGAATCCGCTCCTTATTTACATACGACAGCACAATTTCGCAACTGCTGACAATAATAAACGCTGCGATAGAGAATTGCCATGCAACTCCAAGGATCTGCATGACGAACGGAATTGCCGAAGAGATGGCCACATTTGCTGTGGAATACAAGCGCCTCAGTTCCTTGGCTGACGGCCTTTGGGCACAGTCAATGACCAACAACCCCACTTCAAATCCCGGAGTTGACCCCTACGCGCCTTCGACTCTCATCGGAGTCATAAACCTTCTTTCACTGATCGCAAGGACAAAACTGGGGAACGCGCTGTTCACGAACACCACACTATGTAAAATCGGCAACTGGCTTTTCACGTATATGCTAGAACGCCAACGTAGGAAACCGAAACGGTAGCATCTACCGTAAAAAAGCCTCACCTCATGTTCCACAAAAGTTGACATCCGGTGGCAGCAGCACATTTGTAACCTTAACCTTTAATAAACGTGGTAGTTCTCTCAACAGTTTCCTAAGCAGGACATCTAACTTAAATAATATGCCATTTAACTCACTTAAATTCTTATTGTTCCTGCCAGTCGTTTATCTGTTTTTCCGGTTTGCAGGTGAACGGGCACGACTGAGTGTTCTGTTAGCTGCGAGCTTGCTCTTTTATGCGGCTCTAAATGTACCCTATCTACTGGTGGTGCTTGCTCTGATCACAATGGTGACCTACGGATTCGGGATCTGGATTGAACGGGCGGAATCCCCAAAGACAAAGTGTACTGTTCTATGGAGTGGGATTGCAGTCAACATCCTAGTACTCGTCACAATGAGATACCTCCCATTTCTCGCCCAGAATATTACAGCCCTTTCAACCGCACTCTCACTGGGCATCAATGTACAACCGGTTAAAGCATTCGTTGCTATCGGCGTATCATTTTATGTATTTCAAGCAATATCATACCTTATTGACATATATCTTGAGATTGAGAAGCCCGAATTAAATTTCGGCTACTTTGCACTTTATATGAGCTTTTTCCCAAAACTCTTACAAGGGCCTATCGAAAGATCTGGAGATTTGCTTCCTCAATTAAAACAAACCTACAAATTTGATTACGATAATTTACGAGAAGGACTTCTTCAATTTTTTTGGGGGCTCTTAAAAAAGGTGGTCATAGCTGATCAATTAGCGGTCATGGTCAATCCAGTCTATGACAATGTTTACGCTTACAAAGGACTGCCTCTAATTCTTGCAACTTATTACTTTGCGCTTCAAATTTACTTTGATTTCTCCGGCTACTCTGACATGGCGCTAGGAACGGCCAGGGTATTCAACATAAAATTGACCCAGAATTTCAATAATCCATATTTTTCCCGGTCTATTGCTGATTTTTGGCGTAGATGGCACATCTCCTTCTCCCGTTGGATACTTGACTACATTTTCAAGCCAGTACAGATTTCTCTCAGAACGTGGAAAACATGGGGGACAGTTTCCGCATTAATTGTGACCTTTTTAGTCTCGGGTCTATGGCATGGGGCGAGTTGGACCTTTGTCGTTTGGGGGTTATTGCATGGCTTCTATCTGTCATGTTCAGTGGTATACAAACCTATACAGAAGACGTTACATGGCTATTTTAATATCCGAAATGACAATCCATTTTTGAGAATATGGCAAATATTTTTCACATTCAACCTGACATGCTTTGCATGGATATTCTTCAGATCAAACAACATACATGACGCTATATATGTAGTTAAAAATTTACTGCACTGGGTCAACATTCGCGACTTAATAAACATAAAAAGCAGCGTATACATAGGTAACAGTGCATTTATGTTCAAAGTAGTTATGTTATATTCCTTAGCCATCATTGTCTCCGACAATATCTATAAACACAATGTTGCCAAGGTCACCTTGACCCAAAAAAGATATATAAGCTGGCCTATTATTTATCTGATCATATTTTCATCAATAGTGCTTGGTAACTTTGACAATTACAGCTTCATCTATAACAGGTTTTGACATGAGATCAACTTCAGCAATCGCCTTCTTAATTATACTGATAACGCTCTTCTATGGCGTGAACAAAGTTTTTCGCACACAAGCAGCTGTTGACCTAACTGCATCTAATGCCTATAAGATTCTCTCTCCTGAAGACAAAAGTGACATCCTGATAATGGGGAGTTCACATGCAGACGGAATAATAGCAAATTACTTGAAAATAAATCACGGGTTAAGCGTAGGCAAATTCTCTATACCTGGGAGTAATCCGGAATACAATTATAATCTTTATACAAAGTATTTTAAAAAATATCACGAGAACAAGCCTTCACTAGTTATTTATTGCGTAGATTGGTTTATATTCGATGATGTCAACGCCTTACGGAGAAAGATAGATAATGATTACTCATGCCTCCCGAGACACATATATGCCAGTGAGTCGATTTATAACCTGAAAGACATACAAAAGTATGTATCCTGCTTGTTTCCAGTTTTCAGAGTGGACAGGAACAACCTCTCACATATAACCAGGCTTTTACCCAACAAAAGTGTAAGCACTACACCCTCTAGCTATAGAGACTCTGAAGACAGAGCCCGTGCGATAGTAGGTCATGTTAGCGATGGTCAATTCTATTACTTCATAAAATTACTGGAGGAATTTAAAGCTGATAAAATAAAAGTGTTATTAGTCCAAACACCAGAGTACCTGAAGGTAAAATATGGTGCCAGCTACGCACACAATAATAATATATTAAATCAAATTGCAGATCTTTATGGCCTTGAGTATTTAAATTACAATCATGATAAGGCATCATCCATCAACTATGATAAAAATAATTATGCCGATTGGGGTCACTTAAACAGCAACGGTGCAGTAGCATTTACTCAACTTTTCAACTACGACCTTAATAAATATGTTGAGAATACACTCCTAAACCGAGCAAGGAAGGATGATGACGTATTGTAAAATTTGTTTTTACAATTCACTGAAGATATGATTTAGGGGTCTGCGTAATGGCAATAAGCAAAATCATAATAAGGTTGACGCTGTCGACATTAATATTTTTGATGGGGACACTTCTATTTATTGGATGTGATAATAAACCACAAACATCAGGAACTGCACATTGGGATATTGTAGATGTTTTACCGGTAGGAATTGCTCAACCTCTTAAAATAAATTATGACAATAAAATAAATCTTGTTGGTATAACAATAATTAAATTGTCATCTGAAGAGTTGATGGTTTTTTATTTTTGGCAACCGCTACAAGAGCTTGGAGCATTTGACAAAGTCTTTGTTCATTTCACTGACGCAAATAATAATATATTATTTCAAAACGATCATTCTTTAGATCCAAGCTGGTCTTCAAAAAAATCACATGGTAAATACATTCGAGAGATGCAGCGGGTTAAAATTGATAAAGGACCTGAAGTTAAAGATTGCTACGTAAAGGTAGGCATTTTTGCACCAGATCTCAGTGGTTGGCCCCGTTTAAAGATCACAACTAGCGGTGGCATGGCTATAGATGAAAGCAGTATGTCTGCTATCGTGGATCACTTTATTTTTTAATCTCATCTCTCTGAAGTAATAGAGCATGGTATAAATGGCCTTCTGTTCCAACCCGGAGACGTCAACGGACTTGCTGGGTGCCTCAAGCAACTTCTACAAGGGAATGTCTCGCTGGAGCATTCGTCCCAGAATGCAATGAAACTAAAGTCGATAGCAGATTACGCTACTGAGATCGCTCAGATATATGGAGATGCTCTCAGAATCCGTTAGCGCTCCAGTGTCAAAAGATACAGCTTTTTTCACGTTCACGCCAAACAGCCAGCTTTTAAAGCGCCACACAAGGTCAACTACTATGAACACGCTCATTCTAGGCGGCAACGGTTTTATCGGGTCCCATTTGGTCGACAAACTGCTAACCGAAGGTCACTATGTACGTAACCGTCAACCCGACCCCATCTTGAGTCGACAGTAGTTATTGAGTATTCTGCCTGGCGGCGAGCCAGTTGTCGGGGAGAAGTTTGTGGATCTGCTTGGCGG
>Ga0209317_1001813_pt1 | contig 17108 bp, 13 predicted proteins | sample RifGroB2_FD_183994 | JGI IMG/M metagenome (GOLD analysis project Ga0209317, IMG submission 183994) | Soil microbial communities from Rifle, Colorado, USA - Groundwater B2 (SPAdes) (version 2) | ecosystem: Environmental > Terrestrial > Soil > Unclassified | place: Rifle, Colorado | collected... | reverse complement strand
CGAGGCGCTCCTTGACCGGCTGGGGGACTCCAGGGCCAAGGGGGTGATCACCAAAAAGAGCCTGTACAAGAAGATCGCGCGGGTGAGGTCGAGGCTTCCCGACCTGCAGTTCGTGATCCTCGTGGACGGCGAGTCGGGCGCCGACGGGGTGCTGGGACTCGGCTCCCTTCTGGCTGCCGCATCCAAGGAGTACCTCACCCCGCTCACCCCGGCGGAGGTCCCCTCGGTGCTGCACTACACCTCGGGCTCCACCGGCAAGCCCAAGGGGGTGCTGCACCGGCACGGAAGCATACTGAGCCAGACCATGACCACCAAGGAGGTGCTGGGACTCAAACCGGACGACATCTTCTGGTGCACGGCGGACCAGGGGTGGGTGACCGGGACCACCTACGGGATCATCGGCCCCTGGAGCCTCGGGGTGACCCAGCTCCACTACGGCGGGGGGTACGACGCCCAAAAATGGATGGATCTTCTAGCAAGCGAGAAGATCACCGTCTGGTACTCCGCCCCCACCGCCCTGAGGATGCTGATGCGGGAGGACGAGGAGATCTTCCTGGGCGCGGACCTCTCGACGCTGCGCCACATCTTCAGCGTGGGAGAGCCCCTGAACCCTGAGGTGATCCACTGGGCGCGGCGCCTTTTGGACCGCGACATCTTCGACACCTGGTTCCAGACCGAGACCGGCGCCATCATGATCACCAACCGCCCGGGGGTGGAGCTCCGCCCCGGGTCCATGGGGAAGCCGGTTCCGGGGATAGAGCCGGCGGTTCTCGGCGACGACGGCACCGAGCTCCCGCCGGGCGAGCAGGGGAACCTCTGCCTGAAACCGGGGTGGCCTTCCATGTTCGTCACCTACCTGAACAACGAAAAGGTGTACCGGCAGAAGTTCAAGCACGGCTACTACCACACCGGCGACACCGCGATGCGCGACGAGGACGGCCACTTCTGGTTCATGGGGAGAAGCGACGACGTCATCAACACGGCCGGGCACCTGGTGAGCCCCTTCGAGGTGGAGAGCGCGCTTTTGGAGGTCGAGGAGGTGGCGGAGTCCGGGGTGATAGGCGCGCCGGACGAGCTCCTCTTCGAAAAGGTGGTGGCCTATGTCCAGCTGCACGACCGTTTCACCCCCTCAAGCGAGCTGGAACTGAAGATCCGGCTGCACGTATCCAACCGGGCATCGAGCGTGGCCACGCCTCAGGAGATCATCTTCTGCGACTCGATCCCCAAGAACAAGAGCGGCAAGATCATGCGTAGGGTCCTGAAGGCCCTGTACCTCGGGGAGGACCCCGGGGACACCTCAACCCTGGATATCTGAGGTGACCACGATTTTATCGGGTCGTCTCAAGTAAAGCCATGGGGCGAGCCACCCCGAGAGCGCCAGCAACACGGGTGTGAGGTCGGCGCTCCGGCCGGGGATGGTGAGTTGCAGCCATTCCAGGGTGAAGACGAAGAGCAGGACGAGGATCCCCCCCACGATAAAAGCCCGCTCTCCTTTCCGCGAGGGGAGCAGGAAGAACAGCGACAGTGCTGCAAAGGGCCACACCCCCTCCAGGATGGATCCGAAGCCGGTCAGCTCTCGGGCCAGCTCCCCCCGGAATGGGATCCAGTTGAAACTCGCCGCCACACTGCCGCCGCCCCCGCTTTTCAGCTCGTACACGGCGAACCCCACTAAAACAAGCGACATCGCCAGGTAGCGACGCATCCTCTCCCTACAAAGCGACATGACCACCCACAGTGCCACTGCCCCGAGAAGTCCGCTCAATGCCTCCAGCGAGAGTTCCCTTCCCAGGATGAAGATCTTCGACGACAGGACGCAAAACGCGAAAAGGGTGAAGAAGGGGAGGGGGCGGGAGCGCTGCCGGACCGAGACCTGTGCCGCTACCCCCAGCGCCGCCAGGTAGCAGCAATAGGTGGCCGCGTGAGGGAGATCGAAGCGGGAGAGGTCGTGCGCGGTGTACCAAAGCGGCTTCAACGCGTGCTTGATCCCCCCGAGGTCGAGGGAGGGGACGAACGGGGCCAGTTGGGAGAGCGCCCAGCAAAGAAGAACCCCCACGCCGATCTCGGCCCCTCTCCCCTGCTGCAGGTGACTGTCGCGCCATCTCCCGAGCGCCCCCTGCGGAGCCGCCGATTCCTGCCAAAGGAGTGCGGAGAGTGCGCCCAGCATGGTCCCAAGCCCGTTGGTGAAAAGATCGAGCGTCGATGAGGTGCGGCTTGGCAGAAACGCCTGGGTGAGTTCCATGGTAAAACTGAGTGCGATTCCCGCGGCGGTGGCAAGGAGAACCGAAAGTGCCTTCGCCCCATTGCCGGGAAGCAAGCGCAGCAGGAGAAACCCAAGCGGCAGATAGGCTATGACGTTCACAAAAAGGTCGCTTCGGGAGATATTGTCGGGGAGGTGGGAGCACCAGGCCAGCAACCCCTCATCCGGGAGGCGCCACCCCTGGAACGGAAACAGGGAGGCGTATCCCAGCATGAGGGCGTAAAAAAGGGCGGCGATCAGCTGCTTTCGATTCAAGGGCGCTCCCCGCACGTGAGGTGTCATGGCGGCGCTGCTACCCGCAGGCCAACCGCCGCCTAGTGGCCGCCCCGCCCCTCGTAAAAGGGGTTGTTCAAAAGGATCGCCTTGTTGTCGAGGACCGAGATCATCCCGGACTTCTCCAGGGTCCTCAGCACTCGGCTCATGGTCTCGCGGGTAACCGACGCGTAGCTTGCCATCTGCTGGTGCGTCATCTTCACGTCTATGATGACCCCCCGGTCGTCCCTCACCCCGTACAGCTCGCCTAGCCGGTCCAGGAGCGAGATCACCCGGTCCTGGGCGTTCTCGGCGTTGAAGCTCAGTATCTTGATCATCTCCCAGGAGTCGCGCAGGCGGGCGCAAAGGAGCTCTATGATCTTGCGGCGGATCCCTTCGTTTTTCAGCAGGTGCTCCTCGAAGTCGTCCTTGTGCAAGAGCCCGATCACCGATTCCTCGTGGGCTATGATGGTGGCCGGCGAGGTCTTGCCGTCCAGAAGCGACATCTCGCCGAAGAAGTCGTTCTTCTTGTGTATGGTGATGATCTGCTCCTTGCCGTCGTCGTTGAGCTTTACGACGCGCACCTTCCCGGAGTAGATCAGGTACATGTAGTTCGAGGTGTCCTCCTCGTAAAGGACTATCTGCTCCTTCTCGTAGGTTTTTTTCCTGAAAAGCCTTTCGACCTGCTCGACCTCTTCCGGGTGCAGGGTGGAAAAAAATGGGATGCTGCTGATGATGCATGCCTCTGACTTATGTCTTTGCTCTGCGTGCCCGGCTGTCATAAGACCTCCTTGCCAAGGTGGAACCGTTTCTATTAATCGGTTCACGTTAAAATGCGGCGGCGTTTCCGGCTTCGCCAGGGGGATATGCAGTCCCCGCTTAGGCGGATCGTACGGCGGATAACCACTACTCAATATCACATGATTGTTCAAAGACAAAGAGGGTTTACCACAACGAATTAATACTTGTCAATTTGTCCTTCACACTGTAAAGTGTTACATCTTTAATTGAAGTCATCTCTTGCCCCTGTGCTGCATGTGTGAGGTGCACCCAAGTGACAGTCGCCGAGTCTTTTAAATGCTACAGGATGCAGTTGCTGCTAGCGTTGTTCATACTGGCAGGAGTCTACTGGAGCATCCTCCCCGAGATGGTGCAGCAGTGGTACGAGGACGCGAACTACTCCCACGGCTTCGTCGTCCCGCTCATCGCCGGCTACTTCGCCTACGAAAAGCGCCGGCAGCTTGGCGAGGTGCTGGTGGAGCCGTGGTGGCCGGGGCTCGTGCTCCTCTCGCTCGGGATACTGCAGCTCGTGATCGGCTTTCTCGGGACCGAGTTCTTCACCATGCGGAGCTCGCTTGTGGTCACCCTTGCCGGGATGACCCTTTTTTTGTTCGGAAAGAAGCTGTTCCGTCTCATGCTGCTGCCGCTTGCCTACCTCCTGTTCATGGTGCCGCTCCCCTATATCATCTACGACATGATCGCCTTTCCGCTCAAGCTGTTCGTGACGCGGGTCTCGATAGCCTCCTTGAAGCTCATGGGGGTGGTGGTGCTGCGCGAGGGGAACATCATCATGCTCCCCTTCACCACGCTCGAGGTGGCGGATGCCTGCAGCGGCATCAGGTCTCTCATCTCGCTGCTAGCCCTCGCGGTGGCCTACGCCTTTGTCCTGAACATGAGCCAGATCAGGAGATCGCTTCTCGTCCTTGCCGCCATCCCGATCGCCATCTCGGCAAACGCCCTCCGGGTGATCGGCACCGGGCTTCTGGCCCAGTACTGGGGGGCCCAGGCCGCTGAGGGGTTCTTTCACGAATTCGCCGGCATGGCCGTCTTCGTCGTGGCCATGGCACTGTTGATAGGGCTTGGCTCCTGGCTTGCGCGCGGTAAAGGGGGTGCAGCATGATCGGCAAGTCGCATTTCCTCGCCATCTACCTGCTGCTCGTCGCCGCCGGTCTCTATCTGAACCTGCACAAGGATCTGAACGTCCCGATCAACAGGCCGCTGGAGCAGTTCCCGGTCGCGGTGAGCAACTGGCGCATGGCCGGCGAGGGGCAGCTCTCAAGTGACGTGCAGAACGTGCTGAAGGCTTCCGATACCCTGGTGAGGCAGTACGTAGGGGCGCAGGGGGAAAAGGTGCAGCTGTACATCGGCTACCATGGCGGCGGCAAGGGGGGAGGGGAGATCCACTCTCCCAAGCATTGTCTCCCCGGAAGCGGCTGGTTTGAGCGCTCCAGCGCCCGGGAGAAGGTCAAGGCCGGGGGGGAGGAGCTGAACCTGGTGCAGGCGGTGTACCAGAAAGGGGAGAGCAACGAGCTTTTCCTCTACTGGTACCAGGTTCGCGGCAAGAGCCTTTCGGAGGAGTTCTCTCTCAAGGGTCAGCAGATCGTCAACTCTGTCCTGCACGGGCGCCGCGATGCCTCGTTCATCCGCATCTCGGTACCGTTCCAGGGAGACCAGCAGCGGGCGCTTGCGGTCGGCCGGCGTTTCCTGCAGGACTTCCTTCCCCAGATCCGCTCGTTCCTGCCGAGCTAAAGGCGGGGCTCGTGGGAGAAGGGGATTTTTCAATAGCGGCGTTTGGAGGATAAATGTCTCAAGATCGCGTCATCTCCGTGGTCGGACTCGGGTACGTGGGGCTGCCGGTTGCGGTAGCCTTCGGCAAGGTGCGCCGCACCATCGGCTTCGACATCAACCGGACCAGGATAAAGGAACTGCGCGAGGGGTACGACCGCACCGACGAGGTGACGTCGGAGGAGCTCTCCGGCGCCGATATCCTCTTCACCGACCGGATCGAGGATCTCAAGGGGGCCGACTTTCATATCGTCGCCGTTCCCACCCCGATAGACGAGGCGAACCAGCCGGACCTGAGCCTCATGTGCCGTGCCAGCGAGACGGTGGGGATGGCGCTGAAGCCCGGCGACATAGTGGTCTACGAGTCGACCGTGTATCCCGGCGTGACCGAGGACGAGTGCCTCCCGATCCTGGAGCGTGTCTCCGGGCTCAAGGGGGGGGTCGACTTCAAGGTGGGGTACAGCCCGGAGCGGATCAACCCCGGCGACAGGGAGCACACCTTCACCAAGATCAAGAAGGTGGTCTCCGGACAGGACGAGGAGACCCTGGGGGTGGTGGCGGACGTCTACAGCTCGGTAGTCACCGCCGGCGTCTTCCGCGCCTCTTCCATCAAGGTGGCCGAGGCGGCCAAGGTGATCGAGAACACCCAGCGTGACCTGAACATCGCGCTCATGAACGAACTGGCGCTGATCTTCGACCGGATGGGGATAGACACCGGCGAGGTGCTGGCCGCGGCGGGAAGCAAGTGGAACTTCCTAAAATTCTCCCCGGGGCTCGTGGGCGGGCACTGCATCGGCGTCGACCCCTACTACCTGACCCACAAGGCGGAGAAACTGGGGTACATCCCGCAGGTGATCCTGGCGGGACGGCGCATCAACGACGGCATGGGGAAGTTCGTGGCGCAGCGCGCCGTCAAGGAGATCATCAAGGCCGGGCACCCGGTGCTGGGAAGCGTGGTCACCGTGCTCGGCCTCACCTTCAAGGAGAACTGCCCTGACCTCAGGAATTCGAAGGTGATCGATATCGTCAAGGAGCTGCAGGACTACGGCATCGAGGTGCAGGTCTGCGATCCGCTTGCCGATCATGAGGAGGCCCTGCACGAGTACGGGGTGAACCTCACGCCGCGCTCGGAGTTGAAGCCGGCTGTGGCGGTCGTCGCCGCGGTCGCTCATACTAAGTACCGCAGCCTCTCCGCCGCCGATCTCATCGCCATGATGGTGCAAAACCCGGTGCTTGTCGACGTGAAGAGCATGTTCGACCGGCAGAAGATGTCCGCCGCCGGGATCAGGGTCTGGAAGCTGTAAGCCGGGCTGTCGCCCCTGGGGTTAGACATGGCTCTTTCACTGATAGCGCTCTTTTTGCTGCTGACCGCCATGCTCAGGATCCTCCAGCTGGAGCGGAGAAGCGGTTCCCGCGGCTTCCTGGCGGTCCCGTTCCTCGCGACCGCGCTCCTCGAATGGTGCGACCTCTGCGCGGTGAGCGGCTTTTTCCCCGCCGTCGCCTGGAAGAACGGGGCGCTGTTCGTGGAGGCCCTTTCGCCGGGGCTTTGGCTTTTCCTGAGCCTCACCTATGCCAGGGATCTCCCGGAGCGGGGGCTTGGGCGCCTGACCCGGGTCATGCCGGCCTTTAGCTCCCTGCTGGTTCTGATTCCGGCCTTTTTGCCCGCGGGGGCGCTCTACTACGCGCCCGATTTCCCGTCCGAGCGGATGCTGTTTCTTACCGATTCCGGTTACTACTTTTACGTGACCATCCTCGTGTTGCTGGTGGCGGCTCTCACCAATTTCGAGTCGACCCTGGTGAACGCCTCCTCGGAGGCGCTTTGGCGCGTCAAGGTGGACATCGTCGCCCTTGGCTCCATGCTTGCCGTCCTCATCTTCTATTACTCGAACGCGCTCCTGTACCGCTCGCTCAACATGGAGCTGGTGCCGCTGCGCTCGCTGCTTTTCATAGTCGCCTCCGCGATGATGATCTACTCACGCACCCACTGGAGAGGCGGGGCCCGGGTGAAGATATCGCAGGCCGTCTTGCTGAAGTCGGTTGTTTTGGCCGTCATCTCCGGGTACCTTTTGCTTCTGGGGTTGTTGGGCGAGGGGATGAAGTACTTCGGTTCGCTTTTCCCCCGCGTGCTCACCCTGTCGCTCGCCTTTCTCGCCGGGATGCTGCTCCTTTTTGTGCTCCTCTCCGACCGGGCCAAGCGGGAGCTGAAGGTGTTCCTGCACAAGCACTTCTACCAGAGCAAGTACGACTACCGGGCCCAGTGGCTCGGGCTCACCGAGAGGCTCGCCACCTTCGACTCCGGCGAGGAGCTCATGAAGAGGGTGCTCTTTGCCTACTGCGACATCTTCGGCGCCAAGGGGGGGGCTTTGTACCAGCACCAGCCGGGGTGCGGCTGGTTCTGCGCCACCTCGATCCTGGAGCTTGAGCAGCTGAAGGAGACCATCGCCGACGACAACGCGCTGGTGGTATACCTGCGCGACAGGCGCTGGGTCTTTTGCAGCCGTGACGAGAACCCGGAGATACTCGGGCAGAACCGCCCCTTCCTTGAGGAGAACGGAGTCTCCTTCATAATCCCGCTGCTGGAAGGGGAGCTTCTCACCGGCTTCATCGTGCTCGGGGAGCAGATGGTCCCGGACGAGCAGTACCGCTACGAGGACTACGACCTCATGAAGACCATCGCCATGCAGGTCTCGGTCGCCATTCAGCACCAGCGCCTCTCCGAGCAGCTGACCCAGGCCAAGGCGATGGAGGCGGTGGGGAACCTCGCCACCTTCGTGGTGCACGATCTGAAAAACCTGGCGGCGACCGTGTCGCTCGTGGTGGAGAACGCGAGGGAGCACCTGGACAACCCGGAGTTCCAAAAGGACATGCTCTCGAGCCTTGGCAACACCACGAAGAAGATGCACGCGCTTATCGGCCGCCTGAGGAACCTGGGGGAGAGCGAACTCCTGCACATGCGGCCGGTCGACCTGCTGGCACTTGCCGAGCAGAGCGCACAGATGGTGCAGGGACGGTCGGTCATGGTGCAGGGGACGCCCGAGGTGGTCTTGGGTGACACCGACGAGCTTCAGAAGGTCTTTTTGAACCTGTTTCTCAACGCCGCGGAGGCCTCAGAGCCGGGGACTCCCATACTGGCTGAAGTCGGCTCGGACGGTACCCCTTTCATCAGGGTAACCGACAGCGGGTGCGGCATGTCGCCGCTTTTCATCAGAAACGAACTGTTTGCGCCGTTTCGTACCTCGAAAGCGACGGGGCTTGGGATCGGCCTTTACCAGTGCCGCCAGATCGTGGCGGCGCACGGAGGCACGATCGAGGCTTCCAGCGTCGAGGGGGCGGGGACAATTTTCACCGTCTGGTTGCCGGCCCCTTCGGCGGCAACGGCCGGGGTGGTCACGCAGGGAGCATGAAAGGGAGGGTGCCGTGAAAAAACTTCTCATTGTTGATGACAACGACGATATCAGGCAGCAGCTTAAATGGGGGCTTACCCAGGAGTACCAGGTGCTCCTGGCGCCGGACGGAAGGGACGCGCTCTCGCTTTTCCGCGCCGAAAAGCCGAGCGTCGTGGTGCTCGACCTGGGGCTCCCCCCGTACGCGGACAGCTCGGTCGAGGGGTTTCGCTGCCTGGACGAGATGCTCGGGATGAACCCGACGACGAAGATCATCATGCTGACCGGCAACAACGAGCGGGAGAACGCGCTCAAGGCGATGCGGATGGGGGCCTTCGACTTCTACGCCAAGCCGCCGGTACTAAACGAACTCAAGGTGATCATCAGCCGCGCCTTCCACCTCGCCAACATCGAGGAGCAGAACCTGAAGCTAAGCGCGGGGGGCGCCGGCGAGAGCGGGGACCAGTGGGGGATGATCGGCTCCTGTCCCGAAATGCAGTCGGTCTACCACACCATACGCAAGGTGGCCTCTTCCAACGCGCCGATCCTGATCACCGGGGAGAGCGGCACCGGCAAGGAGCTGGTGGCGAGTGCCATCCACGACGCGAGCTCGCGCCGCAAGGGGCCCATGGTGGCGATAAACTGCGGCGCCATTCCCGAGAACCTTCTGGAGAGCGAGCTCTTCGGGCACGAGAAGGGGGCCTTCACCGGGGCCCACGCCGCCGTCCGCGGCAAGCTGCAGTACGCCCACAAGGGGACGCTGTTCCTGGACGAGATCGGAGAGCTCCCGGTGAACCTGCAGGTGAAGCTGCTCCGCTTCCTGCAGGAAGGAACCATCCAGAGGGTGGGCGGCAGGGAGGAGATCGCCGTCGACGCCCGCACCACCTGCGCCACCAACATAGACATAGCCAAGGCGATAGAGGAGGGGCGCTTTCGCGAGGACCTCTACTACCGCATCGGCGTCATCACCGTGAAGCTCCCCCCGCTCAGGGAAAGGGGGGACGACATCCAGCTTCTGGCCGACAACTTCCTTAAGATCTACGGCAAGGAGAACAAGAAGAAGCCGCTCAGGTTCTCCACCGCTGGACTCGCCTTCCTGAAAAGGCACAACTGGCCCGGCAACGTGCGCGAGCTCAAGAACCGGGTGCAGCGCGCCGTCATCATGTGCGACGGCAGCAGCGTCGGCCCGCTCGACCTTGGGTGCGATGTCGAGCCGCCGGCGATGCCTGTCCCCACCTGCGACGGGGTGTCGCTCAAGGTGGCCCGCGAGCGGATGGAGCGGGAGATGATCCTGCACGCGATCGAGCGGCAGTCCGGCAACATCCTGAAGGCGGCCGAGGAGCTCGGGGTGAGCCGCCCCACGCTGTACGACCTGATGAAAAAGCTGTCCATCCATCAATGAAGCGGCTTTGCAACCCGCTTCTCCCGGTGCTTTTCTAAGCGGTCATCCCGTACGCCGGCTGCACCCGGGGGTTCACTCATGCAAAAGGTACCCGGGCCTGATGGCCGACGGGGAGGCTTGTTTTTGAGAGGTTGGTTTACCTGAAATTGCCGCTGAACGTAAACAGCCGCCTCTGCCGTGTTCGATCCAGGCGCAGGCGGCGTTTTTTCGGCCGATTTTATGCCGTTTACTGCTGCTTTCCCGCGCGGTGTATGCCGAGCATGAAACGATGGGGGCCGGGGACGCCGGTCGGTACGAAGGCTACCTTGTCTCCGGGCATGACGATTTTGTCCAGGTTGAAAACCAGATGGTTGACGAACACCCCCTCGATCTTGTCCAACGGCAGGTCCAGTTCAAGCGCTATCTCCTCAGCCGTGCGCCCTTCGGGTGGAAGCGCTATCTCCGCCGTGGACGCCAGCCCGCGTTCCTTTCTTATCGTGTGCAGACAGCCGAACATCTTCACTTCGTTGGTTGCTTTCATTGCAATTCATCGCTCCTTTGTCAGCTGTATGGCCTCGCAAATGATTCGGGCCTCTTCCGGGACTGTACGTAGCGTGATTCCTCTGCTTGACTTTCATAGCATGCCACAGTACAGATACGACAATTTTGCCCGGAAGGTCAACCTCTTTGCCCTGCCGATCCTCAAGGGATAGCTGAACTACGACGTCGCTGTCGGCCCTCACTGTTCGATTTTGATCGGCATCACGGATATATAACCTGCCGGCGGTTGTTATTTGCAATCTTTGTGATATCTCATAATCGTTATATTTTACCGCCTAAATCTTGTATGAGAACAGTCGCAATGACTTAGGCGAGCTCGAAGCTGACGCCGGTGTGACTGAAGAGCAGCTGCCCGCTTGAACCTGAGTCGGGTGCCGTAAAACCAAAGCCAGAGGAGGGCGTTTTCCGAAACTGAAAATTCAGGTACAGGGACTGGTCTAACTGTAAAAATCACGTGCACGACTTCTCGATCCCCCTTCTTCTACTTCCGGACTCCTTCGAATTTCCGACCTTTCCCGCCCAGCTCTTATCCAAAGCCACAGACATACAGATCGTTACCCTTCCGTTTCTTTCAACTCGCACAAAAGGAGACCCGCTCATGAGAGTCAAGGCACATCGGTTGGTTGAAGATGACGGCACTCCTGTTCCCTTCAAACTGAGTCCCAATCTCGGCGGCAAGGTACAGCACAAGTTTCTCGTCATGCATTACACCGCGGGGGGGGGTGCTGAAGAATCGGTGGATTGGTTGACGGCCGGGAGGAGCCGGGCGTCGGCCCATGTGGTGATCGGACGGGATGGGAGCGTGACCCAGCTTGTTCCCTTTGATCGCGTGGCATGGCACGCGGGCGCAAGTTCCTGGGAAGGGCTTAAGGGGTTGAACCGCTACTCCCTCGGCATCGAGATGGACAACGCCGGACTCCTCACCCGCCATGCCGACCGCTGGCGCGCCTGGTTTGGCCGTGCCTATGACGATGCGGACGTCGTTCAGGCAGTCCACAAGAACGGGACCGATGCCTGCGGCTGGCACGACTATACAGAGGTCCAGATCCAGTCCGCCCTCAACGTATCTCAGCTGTTGATGGCCAACTACGGGCTGCGCGACGTGCTGGGGCACGAGGATATAGCGCCTGGCCGCAAATGGGATCCCGGGCCTGCCTTCCCCATGGCGAGTTTCCGTGGCAGGCTCCTCGGGCGAAGAGAGGACCAGCTGCCGCAGTACAGGACGCTCTGCGAGCTCCATATACGCTCAGCTGCCGGCCCGCAGCACCCGGCACTCCCGGGAAGCCCCCTTGCGAAGGGAACCGTTGTCGAACAGATTTCGGCCCAGGGACATTGGTGGAAGGTGGACGTGCAGGAAGGGGCGCCGGCGACGCTGGATCTGGACGGCTGGGTGAACAGCAAGTTCCTGGAGCGGGTGAGTTAGCGGCGATCTTACCGACTTCTTTGTCCCTTCTGCTCATGCAGGTCAATAGATGGTGCCGGTGTCGACATGGAAATGCGAATAACAGCGGTATGCGACATAGGTTGTGTCCGGGGAAATAACGAGGACATGGTGCTTGTCGGGCAGAAGCTGATACGCGACGACAAGCTTCAGATGAGCTTCGCGCTGAACGGGCAGCATCCCGTTTTCCTCCTTGCCGTGGCCGATGGTCTGGGTGGTGCCAACGCCGGCGAGGTCGCCAGCCGGATGGTGCTGGAGGATTTCAGGGAAAAGATATATCTGCTCGCACCGGGGCTTGATCCGGAGGGTCTCAAAATCGCGGTGTCGGCTCTCGCCCTGGGTACGCACCTGAAGATCGTTGAAGAGGGGTTTGCCGACCCCGCAAGAAGCGGCATGGGTACGACCCTCGTCGCGCTTCTTTGGTACGAAGGGCGCCTGGTGCTGATAAATGCCGGCGACAGCCGTCTCTACCGGTTTCGAAACGGTAAGCTGACGCAATTGTCCACGGACCATTCACTGCGCAATCTGCTAGGCAGCCTGGCTCCCTCGAACGTGATCACCAATTGCTTTGGCGGTGGCAACGCCTTCTATGCGGATGTTGCACCTGCAGGCGAGGATCTGCTGAACGGGGATATCTTCCTCCTCTGCAGCGACGGTCTGTCGGGGATGCTGACTGACGGGGAGATCGAGGAGATTCTGGACGAAGAAGGGTACGAAGACGCTTTGCTGGCAGGCGCCAAGCAAAGGGGGGGCTTTGACAACGTCTCTTATGTGCTGGCAGAGGTGAGCGGGGTTCACTAAGCAGCGCGGCCAAAGGGGCATAACCAGGGCTTATTGCCATGACCTGGCAAAAGGGGAGGCGGGAGCTGAAGGCTTTGCAGTAGGGGAGGGGGGCGATGCTACGGCGAGACGACCGGGAGCTGCACGGTAAAGGTGGTCCCTTTGCCGGGCTCGCTTTCCACCTGGATCTCGCCGTTGTGCTTTTTCACGATGTCGTAGGCGATACTGAGCCCCAGCCCGGTCCCCTTGCCGGCTTCCTTGGTGGTATAGAACGGGTCGAACACGCGCTCTACCCTGTCGGCGGGGATGCCGCAGCCGGTGTCGGAGATGGAGATCCGGATGGTTTCGCCGCTGATTGCGGTCCGCACGATGATGAGGCCGAAGCTCTCTATGGCCTGCGCGGCGTTCACCAACAGGTTCATGAATACCTGGTTCAACTGCCCGGGATTGCAGAGGATCGCAGGTATATCACCGTACTCCCTTTTCAGCTCCGCCTTGAACTTCAGCTCGTTCCAGACGATGTTTATCGTACTCTCCATCCCCTCGTTGAGGTTCGCCGCCTTCATCTCGGACTCGTCGAGCCGGGAGAAGCTCTTCAGTTCCTGCACGATCTTCTTTACCCGCTCCGCTCCCTCCAGGCACTCTCCGATAAGGTGGCCCAGATCCTCCGTGATGTACGGTATCTTGAGCGCACGTTTCCGCTCCTCGGTCTCCCTTGCAACCTCGCTTGGGCCGTTCTCCCGGGAGAGCGTCTCGATCGCCTCCCCCTGCAGCACGAGAAACCCGGTCAGCTTCTGCGCATATTTGCCCAGCGTGTTCAGGTTGCTGATGATGAACCCCATAGGGTTGTTGATCTCGTGGGCCACTCCGGCGGCAAGCTGCCCTATGGATGCCATCTTCTCCTGCTGCAGCATCCGGGAGTGGGTCTGCTTCAGGTCCATGTAGGCGCTCTCCAGCTCCCGGGAGAGCTGCTTCAGTTCGCCGTTCGCGCATTCCAGGGCCCGGGTTCTATCCACGACCCGCTGTTCCAGCTCTCCGTTTAGTTGCCGGATTGCTTCCTCTACCTGCTTCCGGTCTGAGATGTCCTCCATGATCACATCGAGGTAGAGGAGTTCTCCCTCCTGCCCGAGATTGGGGCGGATGCTCAGGCGGACCCAGCGCTCTGCCCCGTCCTTTCGATAGAACCTGACCTCGAAACCCTTGACGGGGCGCCCCTGCAAGAGTTCCTTGAAGAGGGCCTTGCGCTGCTCCGGGATGACGTAGAGCTTGTTCGGGAGGTCGGTCAGGGAGGAGATCACCTCTTCGGGGGAATCGTATCCGAGGATCTCGGCGGTGGCCGGGTTGCAGCTTAAAAACCTTCCTTGCGCCGTGGTCTGGAATATCCCCTCGACGGCGTTTTCGAAGATGCCGCGGTACTTCGCCTCGGCAAGCCGCTTGTGCTCCAGTGCCTTCTTGGTGTTGGCGAAGAGGATATGGTTCTCGATGGTGGAAGAGAGGAGACCGGCCAGGTTGCCGATGCCGAGAAGGGCCATCTCGCTGTCGCTCACCCTGCGGCAGAAGGGGGCTTGGGCGGAGGAGTTCCCGACGGCGAGAAGCGCCACCGGGCGGTCATGGGAGCCCAGGGGGTAGAGGAGGTACTCGCTCATCATCATCCGGGATGCGAGTATCTCAAGCCCCTGCGAACTCCGCCCGTCGAGATGGACCAGGCACGCCTCTCCGGCATGGAGCGGGAAAAGGAGCGGGTCGGTCCGGGCAATGGCGAGGGCGCCCACGGCGGCGCTATCGTCGGTACGGTAATAGCCGTCCTGGGCGCAGACGGCGTACCGGTCCGTTTCCCCGTCGAAGCTGAAGAAGAGAACCCTTTCATACCCCAGGTTGTTGATGATGAAGTCGGCCGCATGGGCGAAGATGTCGGACAGCTCCTGGGAGGCGCTCAGCTTGCGGTTGAACTGGTAGAGTTCCTGGTACTCGCGAAGCTGCGCGTCGAGTTGCTCCTGGTACCGGTAGAGCGTCCCCTCGGCCTTTACCAGCTCCTTCACCTGGCTGGAGAGGGACTCGGTTTCCAGGCGCAGCGCGGCCACTTCGTCGAGTTGTTCCACTGCAGCCATGCCGGTCGTGTTCAGCCTGTCGTTTTCCATTCAGTACACCGCGGCGACCACGCCCGTGAAGTTGTGAAAGCAGTTGTAGCTTGAGATGGGGCCGATCTCCCCGAAGGAGTAGAACCCGATCCACGGGACGTCGCTCCCCATTTCCCGCTGCAGGGAAGAGAGGAGGGCGCTCTTCTCGTTTTCCCGAAACACCACCTTGCCGCGCCCCACGCACTCGAACTGTAGGATGAACTTGGGCTTGCGCTGCGCCAGCTCGTCCTTTAGCTGGCGAGCGATGGCCGCCATGCCGGAGGAGATCAGTTCCTTGTTGCGGCGCATCATCCAGAGTTCGGTTCCCTCGGTCACCTCCGACTGGATGGTCACGGACCCCTGCTGGTCGTTTTTGGTCGCCATGTAGCGTATGACGTGATCCTCGTACCCCTGCCGGATATGTTCCGGGGTCTTGAAGCCGAGGCAGAGGTTCAGGGATGACTTGTTCCACTGGGTCATCCAGTCGGCGTCGAGGTACTCCTTGAGGGTGTCCAGGGCGGGGACCCCATCTATCTCGCGGATGACGTTCCCCTCGCAGCGCGTTATGGTGCGCTTGCTCCCCACGGGGACGCAGCCGTGGTTGATCCCCCAGGTGATGTCCGCGCTCCCCGACATGAGGAAGGAAACCATGCCCTCGGAGAAGACCTCGTCGTTGAAGTACTGGTAGGTCTTCTGCAGCGCCCAGTTGTCGGCGGCCAGCCCCCCGAAGATCGGCAGCGGCTCCTCCCGTCCGAGCGCCTGCTCGAAGGAGGCGAGAAAGGGGTCGAAGTTGAAGGCGAGCCCGTCGGCAAAGAGAAACAAGGCGCGCGTGTCAGGGGCGAGAAACGGTTTGAGTGCCGTTCCCAGCCGCTCTCCCGCATCCCCGGCGTTCCCGCTGATCCCTTTCACGCACCTCCCCTCGAACCTGATCTCGTCCGAGGCCATGACCATGACGCAGACACCGAAGTTGGTTTCGGTAAAGGCCTCGCGGGTGATGATCCCTTCGCCGGAACAGCCGCAAAGCGGCGCCTTCGCAGTCGCCTCCCTGATGGAGTCGATCAACTGCTGCTGGTCGTAACCTACCGTGGCAAAGACCAGGACGAAATCGGGCGTGGCTATCCCGGCCTGCTCCAGTGCTTTTGTCGCAGCCTCTTTGCCGGCTGCCGCCGGGTTCCTGTTCGTGCTGTGTCCTACGCCTGCCAAAGTCCCCATGCGAAACTCCTCGAACTCTCCGGGCTGCGTGCACCGATGCTTTCTCTTCGGCTCATTAGCGATAATCTTGAGGACCAACTTGCGGGGGTGGAGAGGTGCTGTTGCGGGATGGACTTCCGAAGAGGTAATAAAAGGTACCCTCACCCGGAGGCGAGGGAGAGGGTGGGGGCGGGGTTGGACATGCGGACATTTGCCCTGTGTGATATATACAGCCGCCTCCGCCATTTCAGGCGGAGGCGGCTTAGTTTTACTCTCTTAGAAACGCTCGAAGTCGTTGTGGTCCAGGTTCAGCGCTACTCCCTTGTCGAACGCCGCCTGCTTGGCGTGAATTTTCGCACCCCCCTTGGTGCCGGAGCCTGCGTAGGTCATGGACGACGCGTTGCGCGGGGCGCTCTGGCGCTTGCCGCCGTGGTTGCCGGTCCCCTCGGCGTTGTTCACGTGGAAGAAGGAGATGGTCCCCTGCAACTGGGCCGACTGGGAGGATAGCTCCTCTGCGGTCGATGCCATCTCCTCGGCCACCGTCGCGTTCTTCTGGATCACCTGGTCCAGCACCTGGATCGCCTGGTTGATCTGCTGGGCACCGCTGTCCTGCTCCCTGCTGGCTGCGCTGATCTCCTGGACCAGTTCCGCCGTCCTCTGGATGTTGGGAAGGATCTCAGCCAGAAGGGTCCCTGCCTTCTCAGCGATCTCCACGCTGGAGGTGGAGAGGGTAGAGATCTCGCCCGCCGCCTTCTGGCTCCGCTCCGCGAGCTTTCTCACCTCGGCCGCGACCACCGCGAACCCCTTTCCGTGTTCGCCGGCGCGCGCCGCCTCGATGGCCGCGTTCAGGGCGAGCATGTTGGTCTGCCGTGCGATCTCCTCGACGATCGAGATCTTCCCTGCGATCTCCTTCATGGCGGCCAAGGTCTCCGCTACCGCCTTGCCCCCTTCCTGCGCGTCCGCTGCGGACCTGACCGCTATCTTCTCGGTCTGCATGGCGTTGTCCGAGGTCTGCCTGATGTTGGCGCTCATCTCTTCCATGGAGCTGGATGCCTGCTCGGCAGACGCCGCCTGCTCCGTCGCACCCTGGGAGGTGTTCTCCGCGTTGGCGGCGAGCTCCTTGCTCCCGAGGCTCACGTTGTCCGCGGCGAGCTTCACGTCCAGGACCACGTCCGAGAGT
>Ga0209317_1001812_pt1 | contig 17111 bp, 13 predicted proteins | sample RifGroB2_FD_183994 | JGI IMG/M metagenome (GOLD analysis project Ga0209317, IMG submission 183994) | Soil microbial communities from Rifle, Colorado, USA - Groundwater B2 (SPAdes) (version 2) | ecosystem: Environmental > Terrestrial > Soil > Unclassified | place: Rifle, Colorado | collected... | reverse complement strand
CGCCACCTCGCTCACCGGCGCCTCGGGACCTACGCTCAGCACCTCTTCGGAGTAGATGTCGCCCACCGTCTGGCCGGTCATCTTCTGCAGCTCCTTTTCGAACCGCTTGTCGCTCTCCAGGTAAATGACCCAGTCGAAGATGGAGACGACGGTCGGAATGTGCAGGTTCTTGTCCTGCTCTATCAGGTCGCTTTCCGACACGATCCCGATCAGGTCGCCGGCCTCGTCAACCACCGGGACGCTGGAGATGCGGCGCTCGGCGAAAAGCGTTGCGAGATCCCTGACGGTGGTGTCGCGGCGTACGGTGATTACCTCTGTGGTCATGATCTCTTTTGCCTTCATCATAATTCTTCTCCCTTTGTGTTTTCAAAACATCGTGCCACAGCTAAAGCGATCTCAGCGACAAACGGCGCAGCGCCTCGGGCAGCATTTCCTGTACATCGGTGGCGGTAAGCCCCAGCGTCCCCCGGCTGTCGGCCACGAGGTCCGCCGCGTAGCCGTGCACGAAGGCTCCCAGTCGGCAGGCGTCGAAAGGGGGATATCCCTGGCCTGTCAGCGAGGCGACCACGCCGGTCAGCACGTCCCCCATCCCCCCGGTCGCCATGCCGGGGTTGCCGCTGCCGTTTATGGCGATCCTGCCGTCGGGCGCGGCGACGATGCTGCGCGCCCCCTTGAGTATCAGGTGCACCTGGAACCTCATGGCGAAATCCCTGGCGCAACCGATCCGGTCCGACTCGACCCGGGCGATGGAGCAGTGCGCCAGGCGCGCCATCTCTCCTGGGTGCGGCGTGAGCAGGGTCACCCTTTCGCGCCTGGACAAAAGGAGTTCGGGCGTCGCCGCAACCGCGTTCAGCCCGTCGGCGTCAAGCACGAGCGCCGCCTGGAGCGAGGCTACCAGCGAGTGCACCAGGTAGGCGGTCGAAGCGGCCCCGCCGATCCCCGGCCCCAGCGCCACGACATCCTTGCCGGCGGCGGCCCGCAGCAGTTGCCCCAGCGCTCCGGCCCGAAGATACCCCTTGTCACCAGTCCCCACCGGCAGCGTCATCGCCTCGGTGCTCTTCACCTCAAGAACCGCGTTCAGCGGGGCGGGAACCGCGAGGGTCACCAACCCCCCGCCGGCTCGCAGCGCGCTGTTTGCCGCCATCGCGGCGGCTCCGCTTTTTCCAGTGCTTCCGGCGATGATGAGGCTATGCCCGCTGGTCCCCTTGTGCGCCGCGGTAGCGCGGGGGCGGTAAAGCCCCCTTGCGCAGGCGAGATCTACGAATTCGAACCCCGGGGCCTCGGCCGTCACCGGCCCCGGCATGCCGATATCGGCCACCAGGAGGCGCCCGCACAGTTCCCCACCCGGATTTAGGATGTTGCCGAGCTTGGGGAGCGCGAAGCTCACCGTCAGGTCCGCGCGCACCGCCCGTCCCAGCACGGCTCCCGTCGCGGCATCGACCCCGGAAGGGATGTCGACCGCGACCACCGGGACCCCGGCCGCGTTGATCATGTCGATCGCGTCGCCGTAGCTCCCCTTCACCTCGCTCTGCACCCCGGTGCCAAGGAGCGCGTCGACGATCAAGTCGGCGCCCCGGAACAGTTCCTCCTGCCCCGCCGGCCCATCCGGAGCGGCTTTCACCGTTCCCGGTTCCAGCAGCGCCAGGTTCGCCCGGGCGTCGCCGGTCACCGCGTCGGGCGCGGCGATGAGCAGCACCGGCGCGTCCCATCCACGCTCGGAGAGCAGCCGGGAGATGACGAAACCGTCGCCGCCGTTATTCCCTTTGCCTGCTACGACGAGCGCCCTTCTCCCTTCTCCGGGCCCGAAGCTGTCCGATATGGCGTCGGCGCAGGCCTTACCCGCCTGCTCCATGAGGGTGAGCCCGGGGATGCCGAATTCGCGCATCGCCCTTTGATCCATAAGCTGCATGACCTGTCCGCTCACTACCTTCATCTAACGCTCCAGTATCACCATGGCTACGGCGCACCCCGCATCGTGGGAGAGCGACAGCAGGCAGGAAGTAAGTCCCGCCTGATGGAACAGTTCCTCGGCGCGCCGGTAAAGCTTCAGTTCGGGCTTTCCCAGAGCGTCGTTGACCACTTCCATGTCCTTCCAGCAAAGACCGTCGCGAAGACCCGTGCCGAGCGCCTTCAGGAAAGATTCTTTTGCCGCGAAACGCAAGGCATAATGCTGGGCGCTCTGTTTCTTCCCGGAACAATACTCAATTTCCCAGGGGGTGAATATCCTCTGGAACAGAGAGTCGTTGCCCTGTTGCAGGAACTTCTGGAACCGCGCTATCTCAACGATGTCAACACCGGTACCATATATCAAGAGAAGTAACTCCATATGTCATAAGATTTTAGATCTAGCAGAGCCGGGATCCGGCTCAGACTGTCGGATCGGCAAGAAGCGGTTTCATTGTATCATAGGGGTCTGAAAAAGGTCACATACTATAGTTTTTCAGCGTGAGCGACAAGGCTAAACCTTAAAGCGGGGTGGCCGTGATCACCAATCCGGATGGACTGAAGCGTCCGTCTCGGCCGGCAGCGATTCACGCCATTCGCGCATCACCGCATCCAGGTCGAGCGACCAATCGGAAAGCGCCTGGGCCACCGCTGATTCGATGGTGGCCCGCTCCCCCAGGTGTCTCAAGATCTCCCGCATGGCGTACCACCCGTAGCGCGACACCATGAACTGGGCCATGGAGTGGCTCTGCCGGTAGGCGAGCGCCGCCTCGTCGCCCCCCATGGCGGTGAAGGCTCCGGAAAGGGTGCTGAGCGGAAGCAGGCGCCCCCCGACGGCCGGGTTGGATCCCCGAACGGCAGGGGTGAATTCCCTACGCCCCTGGATCTCCGCGAGCCCCTCGTTGAGCCAGGTCGGCACGTTGCCGTGGCCAAGTTCGGCGATCAGCACATGGGTGAACTCATGGAATATGATGGCGCGCATCAGCGGAGTAACCCTGGTGACGCCACCCACCGGGAGGCGGATCTTCCCGTCGTAGAGACCTCCGGACCAGTCGGGCCCCGCCGTCACGCTGCCGTAATCGCTCTTCGTGTAGAGCAGCACCGGGATGCGGGCGGTGGGGAAATGGCCCAGATCCGCGCCCACCGAGTTGTAGGCGCTCTCCAGCGCGTCGAGCACATCGGCGGAGAGCCCGGGGGGGAGTTCCGCGTCGAAGCTCAGGTCGAACATGGAACTGTACCCCTTGTCCATCTTCGACTCGACAGGAAGTTCCCGCTCCGCCTTCTCGATCAGGCCGGTGATGCCTTTCAGTTCCGGATTCAGTTCCAGCGCGCGCTGCCAAAGGGTGACGGCCCCGGCAAGATCCCCCTGGTCGTAGCTTATCCTGCCCAGGTAGGCGAGCGGCTCCGCCCGGTCTCCGGCCGCCAGGAGTTCGGCCCGGGCGGCGTCGTAGTTCTTGCCCAAGTACAGGGCGACGCCGCGCATGAAGCCCAGCTCCCCGGCGCCGGGAGCGAGTTCCCGCGCCAGGGCGAAATGCTCGGCTGCTTGATCGTAGCGGCTCAGCTCCAGGTAACGCTGGGCCGTCCGTGCATGGGCCGAGGCGAGGTTCTGCCGCAGAGCCTGGTCGTAGGGGAAGAGCGACAAGCCGGTTTTCAGCTCGTCAAGGGCAAGTTCGTATTCGCCGCGGGTCATCAGTTCCCGGGCTTTCGCGCCATGGGAGAGGTGATCGCCGGCGCCGGCCTGGGCGGCGAAGAGGCAGAGGGCAAGGAGAAAGAGCATGATCCGACGTGCGACGGCCGGCATTTCAGGGTTGACCCGGCGGACTGGCCGGATCGGCGGGGCCGGTCGAGTTCATGCCGGCCGGTGGCGCCGCGCACCGGTCCCCCCCCTGCCCCAGCGCCTGACGGATGCTTCCGGCGATCCCCGCCGCATCCAGGCCGTAGGCGGCCTTCAACTCCGGCTGCTCGCCCTGTTCAATGAAAGCGTCGGGGAAACCGAGACGAAGCACCCGCACCCCGGTGACCTCGCTCTCCTCAAGAAGCTCCAGCACGGCGGTACCGAACCCCCCCTGGAGCACGTTTTCCTCCAGGGTGACCAGGAACCTGGACAAGGCCAGGTCGAGTATCATCTCGCGGTCCAGGGGCTTTACGAAGCGGGCGTTCATGACGCTCAACTCGATTCCTTCAAGGGCCAGAGCCGCTGCCGCCTGCAGTGCCGGCTGCACCATGGTGCCGACGGCGACGATGGCGCCGTCCTTCCCCTCCCGGAGCAACTCCCCTTTTCCCAGGGGAAGCGGCGCCAGGAGCTGGTCCATCGGCACCCCCAGGCCGTTTCCGCGCGGGTAGCGGACGGCCGAGGGACCGTCAAGGGAAAGTGCCGTCACCAGCATGTGCTGCAATTCGTTCTCGTCCTTGGGAGCCATGACGGCGAGCCCGGGAAGCTGCCGCAGATAGGAGAGGTCGAAAACGCCGTGATGGGTCGGCCCGTCGCTCCCCACCACCCCGGCGCGGTCGATGGCGAAAAGCACCGGCAGATCCTGCAGACAGACGTCGTGGCAGATCTGATCGAAGCCGCGCTGCAGAAAAGAGGAGTAGAGCGCGACCACGGGACGAAACCCCTCCGCCGCGAGACCTGCTGCGAAGGTTACCGCGTGCTGCTCCGCGATCCCGACGTCGTAGAAGCGCTCGGGAAACTCCCGGGCAAAGGGGGTGAGCCCGGTGCCATCCGGCATGGCCGCCGTCACCGCCACGATCTTCTCGTTCTCATGGGCGAGCCTCTTGATGGTCTCGCCGAAAACGCCCGTGTAGGAGGCGGCGCCCCCTTTGCCCTTGTGCACCTTTCCGGTCACGGCATCGAAAGGTCCCACGCCGTGGAACAGCGACGGGTTGGCCTCGGCGGCCGGATAACCCTTTCCCTTCTTGGTCAGCACGTGTATCAGCACCGCGTCGTCGAAACGCTTTACGTTCTCCAGGGTCTCCAGAAGCTTCGGGATGTCGTGACCGTCGATGGGGCCTATGTACTCGAAACCGAAGGCCTCGAAAAGCATCCCCGGCGTGAACAGCACCTTGAGCGACTCCTCGGCCCTCTTGGCGATCTTCAGGACGGACTTGCCGAACATGGGCAGGCTTTCCAGAAACGCCTCCAGCTCCTTCTTGGACCTGTGCACGAACTCGCTGGTGATGGTGCGGGAGAGCAGGTTGGAGAGCGCCCCCACGTTCTCCGAGATGGACATCTCGTTGTCGTTCAGGATCACCACCAGGTCCTTGTTCAGTTCCCCCGCGTGGTTCAGCGCCTCGAAGGCGATGCCGCCGGTCATGGAACCGTCGCCGATCACCGCCAGCACCTTGTTGCGGCGCCCCTTCAGGTCGCGCGCCACGGCCATGCCGAGCGCCGCCGAGATGGAGGTGGAGGAATGCCCGACGTCGAAACAGTCATGCCGGGACTCGGCGCGCTTGGGAAAGCCGCTGATCCCTCCCATGGTGCGCAGCGTGCCGAAGCTCTCGTTTCTTCCGGTTAGAAGCTTGTGGGCGTAGGCCTGGTGCCCCACGTCCCAGACGATCTTGTCCAGCGGCGAATCGAACACCCTGTGCAGCGCGATGGTCAGTTCCACGACCCCCAGGCTCGGCGCCAGGTGGCCGCCGTTCGCGGCGCAGGTCTCGATGATCCGCGCGCGCAACTCCGAGGCAAGCGCCTCAAGCTCCCACAGGGAGAGCGCCTTAAGCTGCCTCGGCTCGGTTATCCCATCGAGGATGGAGGGCATCAAGATTTCCTTTTAACGATATAGGAAGCGATGGCGCGCAGCGGTTCGGCGCGCTCGTCGAAGCGGGAGAGAGCGTCCAGCGCCATGTCCACGAGTTCACGGGCGCGCGCCCTGGACGCCTCCAGGCCGACCAGGGCAGGATAGGTCGCCTTGCCGCGGGCCTGATCGCTTCCCGCGTCCTTTCCCAGTTCCTCCGTGGTCCCCTCGACGTCGAGGATGTCGTCGGCTATCTGGAAGGCGAGACCGATGGCGTCGCCGTAACGGGTGAGGGCATCGAACTCCTTTTCCGCGGCGCCCCCCAGAATCGCGCCGGCACGCACCGAGGCGCGGATCAGGGCGCCGGTCTTATGGGTGTGGATATAGGAGAGCGTGGCGAGGTCGATCTCATGCTTCCCCTCGCTCTCCATGTCGACCATCTGGCCGCCGACCATGCCGCGGGAGCCTGAGGCCTGGGCGATCTCGTGAATTACCCTGAGCTGCGCGGCCGGATCGATCCCCTCGCCGGCGCCGGCCAGCAGGATGAAGGCCTCCGTCAGCAGGGCGTCGCCGGCAAGGATGGCCGTCGCCTCGCCGAAGACCTTGTGGTTGGTCGGGTTCCCCCTGCGGAAGTCGTCGTCGTCCATGGCGGGGAGGTCGTCGTGGATCAGGGAATAGGTGTGGATCATCTCCATGGCGCAGGCCGCCGGGAGCGCCGTTTCGACCGCGCCGCCCACCGCCTCGCAGGAAGCCAGCAACAGCACCGGGCGCACGCGCTTGCCGCCGGCGAAGACCGAGTAGCGCATGGAACCGTGCAACGAGGCGGGGAGTTCTCCCCCGTCGGGAAGAAAGCGCTCCAGCGCCCGGTCGACCAACAGGCACCTCTGCTTCAGATATTCCTTAAGATCCATATCTTATTCTCGCTTTCTCTTTAAGTGACGTTTCGCCATGGCGGCGACCATACGGTTCCGAATCTAAAACCTTAGGACGCTGATTTACCTGATTAAACTGATCCGTATCAGCGTCCGATGCTTTGATGTCTTTATTCTTCCTCGTCGAACGGTCTGGTGACGAAGCTGCCGTCCCGCTGCTTGATCAGCAGCTCCACCCGGCGCTCCGCCTCGTTCAGCTTCTTTGAGCAGAAGGCGGAATGCTTCACCCCTTCCTCGAAGGCCTTCAGGGAATCCTCCAGGGAAAGCTCCCCGCCCTCAAGCTTCTTCACGACTTCCTCAAGCTTTTTCAGCGCGGTTTCAAACTTCTCTACTGCCATGAAACACCTCTTCTTTAGCCGCTACTTCCAATTTTATGGGCGATACGGGCGAATGATGATTCGCCCCTACACTGGACATCTGGTCTGATTTGATCTCGTACGGACGAATGATGATGCGTCCCTACAGGGGAACGAGCCGGGCGATATCGGGGTTTCGTCTCTCAAAAGTGACCGCCTATTATACTGATCACAGGGGTGCCGTCAAGGATTCACTATCCCCGCAGGCCCGCTCCACCGTGCAGAGCGCGGAGCCGGAGGCGAAGCTCAACTCCAGGCGGTCGCCCGGCGCGACCTGCCGGCTGTGCCTCACCACCGAGCGTTCGGGAAGCTTCCTCGCGATGCTGTAGCCGCGCGACAGGGTGGCAAGCGGAGAGACGGCGTTGAGCGTCCCGCTCGCGAGCCCCACGCTCTCGGCGGCACAGGCCAGTCGGCGCACCATGGCGTGATCCATGCGCAATGAAAGCGTTTTGAGACGCTCGCTGCCGCGCTTCAGCGTAAGCGCCGGGCTCTGACGGGCAAGCCCGGCGGACAGCGAAACGATCCTTTCCGCCGTCCTGTCCAAAAGCAGCCCGGTCTCCCGCACCAGCCGGGCGTCCAGGGAATCGACCCGCTGCGCGAGATGGCCCAGGATGCGGCTCGGATCGGCAACGGCCCGTCCCAGAGCGGTCACCAGCGCGCGCGACCTCTCCAGTCGGCGCATCTGCGACAAGTCGAGCCGGTGGGTCAGGGCGTCGAGCTCGGCCGTCAGTTCCTTCTTGCTGCGCACCACCAGCTCCGCGGCGGCGGACGGGGTGGCGGCCCTCAGATCGGAGACGAAATCCGCTATGGTGAAATCGACCTCGTGCCCGACCGCCGAGATGACCGGAACGGTGGAGCGGTAGATGGCGCGCGCCACGACCTCCTCGTTGAAGGCCCAGAGATCCTCCAGCGAGCCGCCCCCCCGGCCGACGATCATGACGTCGATGTTGCCGACCCGGTTCAGGTCGTCTATGGCGGACGCGATCTCGCCGGCAGCCCCCTCCCCCTGGACCCGGACCGGCGAGATCAGCAGCTCCACGTTGGCGAAGCGGCGCGACAAGACGGTCAGAATGTCCCTGATGGCGGCGCCGGTGGGCGAGGTCACCACCCCGATCCTCCTGGGGAGCTTCGGGATCTCCTTTTTGTGCAGCTCCGAGAAGAGCCCCTCCTTGGCGAGCCTCTCCTTTAGCTGGATGAAGGCCAGCTGCAATCCGCCGATCCCCTGGGGCTCCAGGGAGTCGACCACCAGTTGATACTCCCCGCGGGGCTCGAAAAGGGTCAACCTGCCGCGGGTCAGCACCCGCATACCGTCTTTAGGGGTGAATTTGAGGGAGCGGAAGGCGCCGCGGAACATGACGCAGCGGATCTGGGCTCCGGCGTCCTTCAGGGTGAAGTAGCAGTGACCCGACTGCGGGCAGGCGAGGTTGGAGATCTCCCCCTCGACCCAGACCTGGTCGAAATTCTCCTCCAGCACGCCTCGCACCAGCGCCGTGAGGGCGCTGACGGTAAGGACGCGCCGCTCCTTGAAAAGTTGCATTCACACCTCTGGAAAAGACAAAACCGGGGACGCTGATTTACCTGAAAAAGCCTGATAGGCAATCAAGCAGTCCAAAGGCAGATACCTTTGGTCTTTAAGATTGAATCAGTTTTGATCAGGTAAATCCGCGTCCCGTTGAATTGATGTTTTGTTCGGACTGTTAGTCTTTGTACTCGCCTTTACAATCGCCGTTTTACCATGCCCGGTCTCCCCCTGTCAAACCGGTTGACCGTCGCGCCGTGTCGATGTTAATATGCCGCCCATGAAAAATTACCCCTATGTGATAACTGTTTCCTCAGAAAAAGGGGGAGTAGGCAAGACGACCTTGGCGACAAACCTCGCCATCTTCCTGAAGGCGCTCGACGAGAATCTCCCTGTCTCCATCTTCTCCTTTGACAACCACTTCACCATCGACAAGATGTTCTCCATCAAGGGGCAGAAGCTCAACGGCAGCGTTGCGGACCTGCTTCTGGAGACCAAGGGGTGCGATCTTCTGCATACCGGGCAGTACGGTGTGAATTACATACCGTCATCGGTGGCGCTTCCAGATCTGAAGGGGTCGCTCAAGGGGCCGATGGTGCTGGCGCGCCTTCTGGCCATGTCGGAGATCCCGGGCGTACTTATAGTGGACACCCGGCCGGACCTGGACGTTCTGACGCAAAACGCGCTCTATGCAGCGGACCGGGTCCTGGTACCGATCAAGGACATGGCGAGCATGGATAACTGCAGGAATATCTTCGAGCTGTTCGACAAAAGGGGCCTCGACCGCAAGAGCCTGTCGCTCATCCCCTGCCTGATCGACGAGCGCATCAAGTACGAGGGGCTTTTCAAGGACCAAAAGACGCTGTTGAAGGCGTTCGCCATCAACCGCGGCTTCCGCTGTTCCGACACCTTCATATCCAAGAGTCCCAAGGTCGAGAGTCTCAACACCAATCCGGACGGCAAGATCTACCCTATCCTCACCCACGGGCGCGGCACCGAGGTCTACAGCCAGTTCACCGCACTCGGGCAGACCTCCATCAAGGAGTACTACGGCACCGGGGAACCCCGGGCGCTGCTGTTCGACAAGTGGCAAAAGGAAGAGGACCAGCGCAAGAAGGAGGAATACTTCGGCAGGCTGACCGGGCTGAAGAGAGAGTGCCTGGTGTGCGGCAAGGAGCTAAAGCAGGAGTCGCAGGTCTCCTACTATTGCGAGAGTTCAGATGGCGCCGCAAACGGGTTCATGGAGGCTGACTGCTTCACCGGTTTCCTGATCTCCTCCATCTTCAAGATCGAGCGTGAGCTTTCCGCCGACGATCCCACCCGGATGATGATACACCAGACCGCTCGGGAGTCCGTGTTCGTGCTGAACCCCGGGGAGGGGAACGGCGCCGGCAGCATCGATTTCCATCGCTTCGACCTGAATGGCGGCGAGCTTTTGAAGAAGAAGTATCCGCTTGCCCGTCTTCCGGAGCGCGACGGATTCTCGGGCATTCTGGAGGGGACCCTGGCGGGATATGAAGGGCAGCTGCGCGACGCCTTCCTGATGGTTCATCCCGTTAACGGAGACAACCCCGCAGCGATCCTGGTCGAGGAGAATTATCGGGAGATGTTAAGGTTGAAGAAGAAAATCGCAACGCAGCTTTGAAAGCAGTTCAACGTTCAGAGTTCAACGTTCGAAGTTGTCCGGCCTTGAACCTTGAACCTTGAACCTTGAACGTTGAACGTTGAACGTTGAACGTTTTTAAGAAGTTAACGCCGAGGCATAGACGAAGGTTATTCCGCTGCGGGACAATTCCGGCATCAAAGCCTTCAGGACGCGCAGGGTCGAGGGGTGCGGGTGGCAGATCGCTATCGCCGCACCCCTTTTCCTTGCTATGGCAACCGCCTCGTCCAGTTGTTTGCCGATCGCCGCGTCATCCTGCACGTTGTCCAGAAATACCTGTCTGGTCGCGCAACTAAGACCAAGAGAACGGGCCGTCTTGTAGCCTGCCGAGGCGGGCGAAGTCCGGCTGTCCACGAAGAACACCCCTTTCCCCTTCAGCACCTTCAGCACTACCTCCATTTTTTCCGCACTCTGGGTGAAACGCGATCCCATATGGTTATTGGCACCCGCGGCAAAGGGGACGGTGTTGAAGTAACCGTTCACCCGCTTGACGATCTCGGCGTCATCCATGGCAAGAAGCAGTCCGTTGCTCTCCAGACGCTGTTGAGGATACCCTTCGGGTTCCATCGGCATGTGCACCATTACCTCCGCACCCGCCTTATGCGCGGTCTCGGCGACCCGCTTAGCATGGGCCAGGCCCGGTATAACCGCGTAAGTGAGAGGAAGCTCGATGGAAAGGAGCGTCTGAAGCTGCTCCATGCTGCTGCCCATGTCGTCGATGACAATGGCGATCCGGGCGGATTCGTTTTGGCGCGGAGCAGTCGCCGGATGAGGCTGCGGCACCGGGACTTGAACTGAGGATAATACTTGCTGAACCGGGGGGCGTTCCGGAAGCGGCAGATGCTGTGAGGTGCCGGCGCCCGTCTCGACCTTTGCCGGCGGCGCGAAACTGCGGGAACGCTCCAGCAGGAAAAAAGCCGCGGAGATCAGCAGCACGACGATCAAGACCGCGAGCAGCGGCCTGCTTCCGCCGGATGTTGGTTTGCGTCTGTTGACCGCCTTACGCTTTTTTGCCAAGGAAAACCTCCATCCGGATCAGAAAAAGGATCGCCACACCGGGTATGCTTACCAGCCGGCTTTGCCGATAAAATTGAACTGGCAGCTTACTAATGAGACTGAATCGAAGGGATACCACGATATGCGGTGCTATTGCAAATACTTTGCATGAGGGGTCAGGAGGGATGTTTCGAATCAACCGTCGCTTTCTTGATCTGGATCAAACTTTATCAAACTGTCGGTGCTAGTATGGGTCTACAGGGAACAGGCGCATTCAGCCGCTTTGTGGCCACACCCGCTCCCCATATTGCTGGAAATCTGCCGCTTCTCGTGCCTCAAGCACAAGAGCCGCCAAGGAGTGTCAATTATGGGAAAATCAGCATTGGATACGGAAACCATCGGCGCCGTCGTTGCGAGAGATTACCGAACCGCGGAGGTCTTTGAAAAATTCGGCATGGATTTTTGCTGCGGCGGAAACGTCACACTGGCGGCGGCCTGCCGGGAAGGCGGGGTAGATCTCGAGGAACTGCGCCGGGAACTGGACAAGGCGGCTGACCAGCCGCTGGATCGCAGCCAGAACTACGACGCGTGGGAACTCCCCTTCCTGGCGGACTACATCGTCAATACGCACCACGTTTATTTGAAGGAAAACAACGAAGGGATCAAGGCCTACGCGCACAAGATCGCCGAGGTCCACGGCGCCCACCACCCCGAGGTGATCGAGATCGCCGGCATCTTCGACAAGATCGTGGCGGACATGTCGGTCCATCTGAAAAACGAGGAGGAACAGCTTTTTCCTGCCATAAGGAAGCTGGTGGCCCTGCAAAAGGGGGGTACTGCGCCTGAGGCGAAGGACGTCGAGGAGCTGAGAGCGACCCTGACCGAGCTGAGCCATGAGCATGACGAGATTGGCGCCGCCATTCATGAAATTCGCAGGCTGGCGGGAAATTACACCATCCCGGCCGACGTCTGCAACACCTTCATGGTCACCTATCAAAAGCTCAAGGAATTCGAGGATGACCTGCACAAGCATGTCCACCTGGAGAACAACATCCTGTTCCTGAAAGCAGCCAAGCTTTAGACAAAAAGTCAGGTCGAGGTCGAGGTTGAGGTTGAGTAAAGGCTTCCCAACCTTAACCTTAACCTTAACCTTAACCTTAACCTTAACCTTAACCTTAACCTTAACCTCAGCCTTAAGGAGAACCCATGTTAATCGTCGTTTGCTTCTTCGCCACTTTATGGCTTATGCTTGCAGCCGTTTCCTTTTGTCCCCTGAGGCGTCGCGCCCATGCGGATGAGGAGTAAACCGAAAACCCCGAAAACATCGGACGCAGATTTACCTGATAAAAGCTGATCAAGTCGCCTTCTGTCTGTAGCTTTTGCCTTATCAGGCTTTTCAGGTAAATCAGCGTTCCGAAGTTTTTTCAGAAATAAAAAGCGCCGGATCGGCTAGGATCCGGCACTTTTGTTATTCGACTGCTTCTCTTTACCGTTACTGCCCGAGGCTCGCCTTCAGGTCGGCTTCAGCTGTGCCGATCTGGCTGATGTTGAAGTTGTCGATCAGGAACTGGAGCACGTTTGGCGAGAGATAGGCCGGCAGCATGGGTCCCAGCTTGATATCTTTGATTCCCAGATACAGCAGGGAGAGCAGGATGACGTGCGCCTTCTGCTCGTACCAGGACAAAATGAAGGAGAGCGGCAGGTCGTTGACGCCGCACTTGAAGGCGCCGGCCAGCGCCAGGGCGATCTGCACGGCGGAGTAGGCGTCGTTGCACTGCCCGACATCCAGCAGACGCGGAATGCCGCCGATGTCGCCGAACTCTTCCTTGTTGAAACGGTACTTGCCGCAGGCCAGGGTCAGGATGACGCAGTCCTTGGGCACCTTCTCGGCAAATTCCGTGAAGTAGTTCCTGCCCGGTTTGGCGCCGTCGCAACCGCCGATCAGGAAGAAGTGCTTGATGTCCCCGCCCTTGACCGCTTCGATGACCTTGTCGGCCACGCCCAATACCGCGTTGTGACCAAAGCCGACCAGGATCTCCTTGGCGGGAGCGTCGGCCAAGTCAGGACATTCCAGCGCCTTGTTGATCACCTCGCTGAAATCCCAGCCGGACAGATGCTTCACGCCGGGCCAGCCGACCTCGCCCCAGGTGAAGAGACGGTCCTTGTAGTTCTCCGCAGGACGCTGGATGCAGTTGGTGTTGAAAATGATGGCGCCGGGGAAATCCGGGAACTCCTTGTGCTGGTCCTGCCAGGCGCCGCCGAAGTTGGCGAACAGGTGCGGGTACTTCTTGAGCCCGGGGTAGCCGTGGGCCGGCAGCATCTCGCCGTGGGTGTAGATGTCGATCCCCTTCCCGTCGGTCTGCTTCAAAAGCTCTTCCAGCATGCGCAGGTCGTGCCCGGAAACCAGGATCCCCTTGTTCTTGCGTGTTCCAAGCTGGACCTTGGTCGGCACCGGGTGGCTGTAGTGCTCCACGTGCCCCTCGTTCAACATCCCCATAACCTTGATGTTCAGCCTGCCGCACTCCATGGCTATGCCGACCAGGTCCATCAGCCCCTTGGCGGGATCGGTAGTGGCGGCGAGCGCGCTATGGAAGAAGGCGAATACCTCCTCATCCGTCTTTCCCAGGATGTAGGCATGATTGGCGTAGGCGGCCATTCCCTTCAGGCCGTAAATGATGATCTCAATGGCGGAGAGGATATCCGGGTCGCTGTGCTGGGTTTTCACCCCATGTTCCTGCCCCTGGGCAACCACACCCTCAAGGGTGTCGGCTATCACCCAGGCAGCCGGGCCCTCGGTGACGGGTTCAGCATGCCCACCCTGTTTCTCGCGGTAGGCGCTCTCGTAGAGCGATTTCACCTGCTCCTTGAAGTCGTAGCATCTTCTGAGCTTTCCAGCTATTTGAACCGGATCGAAATCGACGTTGGTCACGGCGGTAAAAAGCCCGTCGATCAGGAACATGTCGGCATCCTGATCCCGAGCGTCCAGCGCCCTAGCCTTCTCCGCATAGATCGCCAGCCCCTTGAGTCCGAACAGCATCAGGTCCTGCAGAGCGGCGACTTCCGGATTCTTGCCGCAAACTCCCATTACCTCGCATCCGGTTCCCTTAGCGGCCTGTTCACACTGACGGCAAAACATTGACATAAAATAATCCTCCTGTGTATTTAACGTTGAAGGTTCTGCAAAACTTTACAACTATAACTTGCAAGCGTCTTCTTTCAACTATTTAAGTCGCAAACTTCAATTAGATTAAGCTAATACAATGTCGATGCTTACAATATGCGGGGAAATGATATATTAACCAGGTTGGCATAAGTCGGGTAAAAGGAGCGCCGTCATGGCCAAGGATCGCAAACCGCTTTGCAAGTGGGATAAGGACGAAATAAAGGACAACCTGAAGGAATTGAAAAAACTGGTCGCCGAGCCGCGTTTCATCTGCCGTAAATGCGCACGTGCGGCAAAGAAGGAGGACTGCCTTTGTAAACCGGAGCAGATGTAAGGAGGACGGAGGGGTTTTCGGTGGTCCTGCTGCTGGTCGGCGTGATCTTCGTGCTGGGGCCGGCAAAGCTTCTCGCCACCATCACCCCCTGGGCGTATCGGCGTGGGTGGCCGCCATATTCGTATACTATTTCCTCGCCACCATGCTCCCTATCGACAAGCTGATCGGCAAGGTTTACCCCGTCTTCGGGGCGGCGCTGCTCTTCATGGCGGTCGGTATCGCTGGGGCGCTGATCATCGGCGGCTATCAAATCCCGGAACTGACCCTCGCCAATCTGCATCCCAAGGACCTGCCCATCTGGCCGCTGATGTTCATCACCATCGCCTGCGGCGCGATCAGCGGTTTCCATGCCACCCAGTCGCCGCTTATGGGCGCGCTGCATCACCAATGAAAAGCACCGCACATCTTCGGGATGAGGCCCGCGAGCAGCCTGTAAAAGTCCTTTCACCTTGCCGCACAACACAAAAGTTGTGTTCGGCCCAAGCCTGACAACGGCTTCCTCTGCAAATGCCCAAATAACCCAGCCTGACCCGGCTACCTCTGACGACGAGGGTGCCGTAATCTCTGTGTCCAATTGCCGGCCGCAGCGCCGAACGCCCTCCAGGCATAGGACTCGGATCTCCGCTGGGCTGCTGTCTTCTGGAGGATCATGCTGTATAATGAGGTTTTTTCTACGACGATAATCCGCTTGACGGCCAGAGGAGGTAACAGAATGACTGGCGAGAATAAGACGGAGGCGCACCATGGCGCCACGGCGTCAGACGCTGCGAAGATATCGTTCCTTGCTTCCATTGTTGAGTCATCCGATGACGCGATAATCGGCAAGACGCCCGAAGGGGTGATCACCAGTTGGAACCCGGCGGCCGAGCGCATATTCGGGTACAAGGTTGAAGAAACTATCGGCGAACCGATTTCCATCATCTTGGCGCCAGACCGTCCCAATGAGATGGACGAAATCCTCCAAAAAATCCGCAAAGGCGAGCGCGTCGAGCACTATGAGACTCTGCGGCGGCGCAAGGACGGCAGCTACATCCACGTCTCGCTCACCGTCTCCCCGATATACGACTCTCTGGGGCAGCTCATCGGAGTCTCCTCCATCAAGCGGGACATCACCGAACGCAAACGGGCTGAGCAACTCCTCTCCTCCATCGTCGAGTCGTCCGACGACGCCATCATGGGTAAGACGCAGGAGGGGATCATCAATAGCTGGAACCCGGCAGCGGCGCGGATGTACGGCTATGCCGCAGAGGAAATCGTCGGGCAGCCGGTCTCCATACTCGAGTCCCCGGATCGACCGGGGGAGATGGACGACATCCTTGAGAAAATCCGCAACGGCGAGCGGGTCGAGCATTATGAGACCTACCGACGGCGCAAGGACGGCAGCTTGATTTATGTCTCCCTCACCGTCTCTCCGATCTACGACTCCGCGCGGCGCATCGTCGGGGTTTCCTCCATCGCCCGGGATATAACTGAACGAAAGCGTGTGGAGGAGCAGCAGCTGGCCACCTCCAAGTACACCAGGAGCCTGATCGAGGCAAGCCTCGACCCTTTGGTCACCATCAGCCCTGAGGGGAAGATCACAGACGTGAACGAAGCGGCGGTCAAGGTGACGGGCGTCGCCAAGGGGGAACTGATCGGCACCGACTTCTCCGACTACTTCACCGAACCTAAAATGGCGCGGGAGGGGTACCGGGAGGTGTTCGAGAAAGGATTCGTCACCGACTACCCTCTTACCATCCGCCACAAGGACGGGAACCTGACCGACGTCCTCTACAACGCCTCGGTCTACAGGGACGTTCGCGGCGAGGTCCTCGGGGTCTTTGCCGCGGCCCGCGACGTCACGGCGCAGAAGCAGGCGGGGCAATACGCCCGAAGCCTGATCGAGGCAAGCGTTGACCCGCTGGTCACCATCAGCCCGGAAGGGAAGATCACCGATGTCAATGAGGCGACCGTGAAGGTGACCGGGGTGCCACGGGAGGAGCTGATCGGAACCGACTTCTCAGATTACTTCATCGAACCGGACAAAGCCCGCCACGGATATCAGCAGGTCTTCGCCAAGGGGTTCGTCACCGACTACCCGCTCACCATCCGCCACAGGGACGGCAATCTGACCGACGTTCTCTACAATGCCTCCGTCTATCGCGACGTCTACGGGAACGTGCTCGGGGTTTTCGCCGCGGCACGTGACGTGACGGCGCAGAAGCAGGCGGCGCAGTACGCGAGGAGCCTGATCGAGGCGAGCCTCGACCCGCTGGTCACCATCAGCCCCGAAGGGAAGATCACCGACGTCAACGAGGCGACCGCCAAGGTGACCGGGGTGCCGAGAGAGGAACTGATCGGCACAGACTTCTCCGACTATTTCACCGAACCGGACAAGGCGCGGGAAGGGTACCGGGAAGTCTTCGAGAAAGGTTTCGTAACCGACTATCCCCTCACCATCCTCCACAAGGACGGCAATCTGACCGACGTT
>Ga0209317_1001811_pt1 | contig 17114 bp, 13 predicted proteins | sample RifGroB2_FD_183994 | JGI IMG/M metagenome (GOLD analysis project Ga0209317, IMG submission 183994) | Soil microbial communities from Rifle, Colorado, USA - Groundwater B2 (SPAdes) (version 2) | ecosystem: Environmental > Terrestrial > Soil > Unclassified | place: Rifle, Colorado | collected... | reverse complement strand
CCGGCATCGTGCAGTACGACCAGTCCCGGCAGGCCAAGGTGACGGCCTGGGTGGCGGGGCGCATCGACAAGCTGAACGTGAACACGGTAGGCGCCTACGTGTCCAAGGGGAGGCCGGTTGCCGAGATTTACTCCCCCGACCTCGTCGCGGCGCAGCAGGAGTACCTGCTCGCCCTGAAAAGCCGCGAGCAGTTCCAGAAGTCCTCCATCGCATCCATCTCCCAGGGGGGCGAGGGGCTGGTCTCCTCGGCCCGGCAGAGGCTGAAGCTCATGGGGGTGAGGGACGAACAGATCGCGGGGCTCCAGAGGGCGGGGCATCCCAACATCAAGCTCCCCATCTACACGCCGCTTTCCGGCGTGGTGATTGAGAAGATGGTCCAGGAAGGGCAATACGTGGAGTTGGGCATGCCGCTTTTCAGCATCGCCGATCTCTCCAACATCTGGGTGGAGGTCGATGTCTACGAGAACGAGTTCGCCTTCGTGAAGATGGGGCAGCGGGTCGAGATCGTCTCCCAGTCCTACCCGGGAAAGAGCTTCTCCGGCCGCGTCTCCTTCATCTACCCGTTCCTCGACCCGAAGACCCGCACCGTGAAGGTGAGGGTGGAACTGGCGAACCCGGGACTCAGGCTGAAACCGGACATGTTCGTGACCGCCCGGATCAAGGCTCCCCTGGCTGACTCGCTGGTGGTGCCGAGCACCGCTCTCATGGATACCGGCACGCGACAGGTGGTATGGGTCGAGTCGCAGCCGGGGATGTTCGAGCCGCGCGACGTGCAGGTCGGCGCCAGGGTGGGTAACCAGGTGCAGATCCTCTCCGGCCTGAACCGCGGAGACAAGGTGGCTGCCTCGGGGGGGTACCTGATCGATTCGGAGTCCCAGTTGACCGGCGGCAGCGGCGCGCATCAGGGGCACGGCGCGGCCACGCCCGCTCCGGGAGCGGCACCGGCGGCACCGGGCGCCCCCGCGGCGCCGGCCGCGCCGAAGAAGAACGACGGCATGGGCATGGACGACATGAAGATGTGAGGCGGCAGCGTCCGGGCGCCCCGCGCTGCGCCCCCCGCTTCACCTCCTGGCCTTTAAGACTTGTCCGGGCATTACCACTGAGCACTGAGGTTTTAAATGATCGAGAGAATCATCGAATATTCCGCCCGCAACCGCGTCATCATCCTCATGATGTTCGCCCTGCTGATCGCCTGGGGCATCTGGGCGGTCTACAAGACGCCGGTAGACGCCATCCCGGACCTCTCCGACAACCAGGTCATCGTCTTCACCGACTACGCCGGTCGCTCGCCACAGGTGGTCGAGGACCAGGTCACCTATCCGCTGGCCGTCAACCTGCAAGGGCTTCCCAAGGTCCGCGCCGTGCGCGCCTCCTCCGCGTTCGGCTTCTCCATGATCTACGTGATCTTCGAGGACGACGCGGACATCTACTGGGCGAGGACCCGCGTCCTTGAGCGGCTCAACTACGCGTCCTCGCTGCTCCCCCCGGGGGTGGTCCCAACGCTCGGGCCGGACGGCACCGGGGTGGGGCACGTGTTCTGGTACACCCTGGAGGGGAAAGGGTACGACCTGGAGCAGTTGCGCACCCTGCAGGACTGGTTCGTCCGCTACCAGCTGAACACGGTCCCCGGCGTCGCCGAGGTCGCCTCCATCGGCGGTTTCGTGCGCGAGTACCAGGTGGACCTGGACCCTCACCGCCTGTTCGCCTACAACATCAAGGTGAGCCAGGTCATGGAGGCGATCAAGCGCTCCAACAACGACGTCGGCGGCCGGCTCCTGGAACAGGCGGACGCCGAGTTCCTGATCCGCGGGCGCGGCTACATCAAGTCGCCGGCCGACCTGGAAAACGTCGTGGTCGGCGCCGACATGCGGGGCACTCCCGTCTATGTCCGCAATCTCGGCACGGTGCAGATGGGGGGCGCCATCCGGCGCGGCATGCTGGACATGAACGGCGAAGGCGAGGCGGTGGGCGGCATCGTGGTCATGCGCTACGGCGAGAACGCCAAGGACGTCATCGACCGCGTCAAGGAGAAGATCGCCTCGCTGGAGAAGGGGCTTCCTCCCGGCGTGAAGATCATGGTCTCTTACGACCGCTCCGACCTGATCGAGAGGGCGATCCACACCCTGAAGGCCTCCCTGATCGAGGAATCGATCGTCGTCTCGCTGGTGATCCTGGTGTTCCTGCTCCACTTCCAAAGCGCCCTGGTGATCGTGCTCACGCTCCCCATCGCGGTGCTGTTCTCCTTCATCACCATGAAGCTTCTGGGCGTCAGCTCCAACATCATGTCCCTGGGGGGGATCGCCATCGCCATCGGCGTCCTGGTCGATGCCGGGGTCATCATGGTCGAGAACTGCTACCGGCACCTCTCCGAGATGCCGCCGGAGGAGCGCAAGGAAAAGCGGCTGGAGGTGATCATCGCCTCGGCCAAGCAGGTGGGGCGCGCCATCTTCTTCTCGCTCGCCATCATCATCCTCTCCTTCATCCCGGTGTTCCTGCTGGAGGGACAGGAAGGGAAGATGTTCCACCCGCTCGCCTTTACCAAGACCTTCTCCATGATGGGGTCCGCGCTCATCGCCATCACCCTGGTGCCGGTGCTGATGTACTACTTCATGCGCGGCAAGATGCCGCCGGAGAGCTCGAACCCCGTTTCCACTTTCTTCATCAAGCTCTACTCGCCTGTGATCCGGTGGGTGCTCAAGTTCAAGAAGACCACCATCGCCTTGAACGTGGCGGCGCTCCTGATCGCCGTGCCGATGTTCATGAGTATCGGGAGCGAGTTCATGCCCCCCCTGGACGAGGGGTCGCTCCTCTACATGCCGGTGACGCTCCCCAACGTCTCGATAAACGAGGCGAAGAGGCTGATACAGGTGCAGGACAAGATCATCAAGAGCGTCCCCGAGGTCGAGCACGTGCTAGGCAAGGTGGGTCGTGCCGAAACCTCCACCGACCCGGCGCCTGTCTCCATGTTCGAGAGCATCATCATCCTGAAGCCGAAGGATAAGTGGAGGGCGGGCGTCACCAAGGCCGACATCGTGGCCGAGCTGGACGGCAGGCTGCAGCAGATTGGGGTCAGGAACGGCTGGACCCAGCCGATCATCAACCGGATCAACATGCTCTCCACCGGGGTGCGTACCGATCTGGGCGTGAAGATCTTCGGCAACGACCTCGCCGTGCTGAAGGACCTGGCGGTGCAGGCTGAAGGGATACTGAAGGGTGTGCCGGGCGCTGCCGATGTCGTGGCCGAGAGGGTGACCGGCGGCAACTACATCGACATAGACATAGACCGCGAGGCGGCAGCGCGCTACGGCGTGAACGTCGGGGACATCCAGGAGGTGATCTCCACGGCGCTTGGCGGCGAGACGCTCTCCACCTCCGTCGAGGGGCGCAACCGCTTCCCGATCCGTATCCGCTACATGCGCGAGATGCGGGACGACATCCCCTCGATACAGCGCATACTGGTCTCAGGCATGGACGGCGCGCAGGTGCCGCTGTCGCTGGTGACGAAGCTAAAGGTCTCCACCGGCGCCCCCGAGATCAACAGCGAGGGGGGGCTCTTGCGCTCCATCGTCTTCCTGAACGTCAGGGGGCGCGACATGGGCGGGTTCGTAGGGGAGGCCAAGACGGTCCTGGAAAAGCAGCTGAAGCTTCCGCCGGGATACTACGTCGCCTGGTCGGGGCAGTGGGAAAACCAGGTGCGCGCCAAGGCAAGGCTCCAGCTGCTGGTGCCGGCGGGGCTCGTGATCATCTTCGTACTGCTCTTCTTCACCTTCCACTCGGCTCTCGAGGCGAGCATGGTCATGCTCTCGGTGCCGTTCGCGCTGGTCGGGGGGGTGTACCTGGTGTGGCTTTTGGGGTACAACATGTCGGTCGCGGTATGGGTCGGGTTCATCGCCCTGTACGGGATCGCCGTCGAGACCGGCGTGGTCATGGTCATCTATCTGCACGAGGCGCTCGATAAGCGGCTTCTGAAGGGGCCGGTCACCGAGCAGGATATCTACGACGCCACCTTCGAAGGGGCGGTGCTGAGGCTCAGGCCGAAGCTGATGACCGTTGCCGTCGCGCTGCTCGGCCTGGTCCCCATCATGTGGTCCACCGGCACCGGTGCCGATGTCATGAAGCCCATAGCCGCCCCGATGATCGGCGGGATGATCTCGTCCGCGGTCCACGTCCTCATCATGACGCCGGTCATCTTCGTACTGATGAAGGTGCGTGATCTGAGGAAGGGGAGGCTGAAGTACTCGGGGATGAAGCACTAAAGCGGCCAGCGAGCCGTTGCAGCAGCGGGTTCCTGCAGCGCGGCCGGGGCCTCGATAGCAGAATATGCGACGCCGTCGTGTGCAATATTCTGCACAGGGAGAATCACCTTTCTGTGCAGTCGCGCGATGTCACATACTTAGCCGTTGGCACGACACATGCTAAACAAGCCAGCAAGAAACCTTAAACCAAAAGGAGACCACAGATCATGAAGAAATTTGCCGTTCTTGTAGCTGCCGCATTGTCCCTGTCCGCCCCGATGACCGTCCTTGCCGCTGTCGGGCATGGTGACATGAAGATGGATCATGGCAGCCATAAAAGTGACGTTGCCCACGAGGAAGTGGTCAACGGCGTAAAGGCCACCTTCAAGGTCATAAGCATGAAGGAGCACCTGAAGGCGATGAAGATGGAGATGCCCAAGGGGCTGAAGGAAACCCACCACCTCATGGTCGAGTTCAAGGACGCCAAGACCGGCAAGGCGCTGACCGAAGGCGATGTGAAGGTGAAGGTACAGGGACCGGACAAGGCCGAGCAGACCAAGGACATGATGGGGATGGAAGGGCACTTCGGCGCCGACTTCGACCTGTCCCAAAAAGGGAAGTACGGCGTCATGAGCAAGTTCAAGCTCAAAGACGGCCAGGTACGCAGCTCCAAGTTCTGGTACACCGTGAAGTAATAAGGCTAAAAAGAGGGGCGATCCGGCAGGACAAAGAGGATCGCCCCTCAACCGTTCCTGCCCGCAACTCTCGCCGCGGCCCCTTCCTTCATCGTCTGTAGGAGCGGCATTCCTGCCGCGAAGCCTGCCGCGAATCGCGGCAGGAATGCCGCTCCTACGGGTGACGGCCTCCGCTTGCAGCCGGCCTCCGGGTGGACGGCACGGGTGGGGTGTCCGTTTTTTCTGCTGGTCTTTTCTCTGGAAATAGCATAAATGGAATATGCAAATTTAGGATTAGGTGCCCGATCTATGCGATATATGAAAACCGCGCTTGCCGTCTTGCTCTTTGCCGCGCTTGCTGCCTGCACCTCGGCCGACCGGCAGGAAGCCGAGAAGCAGGGGTCCGTGTCGGCGACCAGGGACTTCGTCAGGCACTTCGGCCCTGCACCCTCTGTCGACAAGGGAACATGCTATGCCTTTGTCATCTACTTCCCTTCAGCCAGGGAACCCGGCAAGGTCGTGCCTTTCCCCTTTTTCAGTTTCGATCAGGCGAGCCTGAAGAAGGTGGCGCTCGGGAAACTGGTCGGCGGCATGGGAGAGCTGAAAGCGTATCGGGGGGAGATTTCCCAACCCTTTCCCCCCGGCACCAGGGTGCTCGATGTCGTCCAGGCAGACGGCAAAGTCACGGCAAACTTCAGCAAGGAGCTGGCCGGCGCCAAGCTGGATGCTGTAACAAAGCGCGCCGTGGCCAACGCCATCGTTCTTACCCTGCGCCAGTTCGAAGGGGTGTCTGCCGTAGCGATACAGGTGGAAGGGGCGCAGGACGACCTGGACAAGCAGGCCGGAAAGGGCGATGAGGGTGCCGTGGTGCAACTCGCGGCGCCGCGCCTGCTGGGTGTGGTCGCCATGAAGGAGAAGGGGGAGAGCGATGTCGAGGAGATCGACGTCTTCTTCGACCGTCCGGTCCGGATCAACCAACTGGTCGTCGCAGGCGCGGATGGCAAGCAGTTCCAGGGAGACGTCTACCACTCCGTATTCGACATGGCGGGGGTGCTGAAGCCGAAGGATCCCCCCCTGTTAAAGGCAGGCCTCCCGGTAAAGGTGCGTTGGAACGTTACCGACAATCTTGGACGCAGCGCATCGGGTGAAAGTGAAGTGCACCTTGAAGTAAGGGAGCACTGACAAGGAGAGGGGGAGTTTCATGAAGTCGGTTGTGATAATTTTGGCAGGCGCGATGCTCCTTGCATCCGCAACGATGGCGTTGGCCGTGGATGCGGATGGGCACGGCCACGGCAAGGAGCCGGGCGGGAAACAGCACGGAAAACATCGCCAGGACGCCCAGATGGCCAGGCTGCATAAGATGATGCCCAGGTACGCCCGGGCGCAGGTAAGTATCGATTCCGCACTCCGGAGAGGCGACCGGCTGGCTATTGCCAAGGAAACCGCCTACCTCTTATCCACAACCGCCGACCTGAAGCAATCGAAGCCTCACAAGAATCCCGGGGGGGTGGAGGAGTTCAAAGAAATTGCCGCCGGTTTTGAGCTCGATGTGAAACTGACCGCGGACTCCGCGAAAAGAGGGGATCTCGCAGGGGCCAAGGCAGCATTTGCCAGCGCCCGGAAACAGTGCGATGCGTGCCATAAGAGGTTCAGGGATTAAGGTCGCTGCCATCCGGGCCGGCAGCCGGCTCCTCCCTCCCTGCCATGCCCGGGGGAGGAGCTGCAACCGGCCGACGCAGGCCGGCAATGGCCGGGCGAGTCCGAGTCCCATCGGTTAACAGGAAGCGCATGTTCAAAAAAGCAACCTTGATAATCGGGATCTTCGTTACCTGCTCCCTGCTCTGGTTCGCCGTCTACGACTACCGCCAGGCAGTCCCTATCGCCGAAGAGAACCTGCGCGGGACGGCCCTTTCCCTCGCGTCCGCCATTGAAAACCTCGCGACGCATGATCCCACCCTTGCGGCTCTCGCCGATTTCCGCCCTGGCGACATCGCCTTCTTTGCCCTGGTAGACCGCCGCGGCATCTACCGGTTTCACTCCAACCCCGACCTGGTCGGCGCCTCCATGAACAGGGCCCCCTCCAGGGAGATGCAGGCCCCGGCAAGGTCGGAAGAGCGCGTGGCGCTCGGCACCGGGGAGCTTGCCTACCAGGTAGTCGCACCGGTGAACCTTCCCCGCGAGACCCTTTCCCTCCATCTGACCCTGCATACCTATAGGGCCGACGCCGTCGTGCGGCGGGCGAAGCTCAACATGACCGTCCTCCTTGGCCTCGTTGTCGCCGGTTGGATACTGAGCCTGGGGCTTTACCGCTATGCCCGCAGGGAGGAACTGCACCAGGTCGAACTGGCCCGCAAGGAGAGCCTGGCAAAACTGGGCGAGATGGGCGCTGTGCTTGCACATGAGATCAGGAACCCGCTGGCAGGCATAAAGGGTTTCGCACAGGTCATAGCGGGGAAACCGCAGGAGCCGCGCAACAGCGTCTTCGCAAAGAGCATAGTGACCGAGGCGGTACGGCTGGAAAACCTGGTCAGCGAGCTTCTTGCCTACGCGTCGAGCGACGCCCTTTCCCGGACCCCGCTCGACCTCTCCGAACTGCTCGACCATACCGTCTCGCTGCTTGCCCCCGAGGCTGCCGCATTGAAAGTCGCCGTAGCCAAGAAGAGCCCGGCGAACCTTCCCCTGACCGGCAACAGGGACAGGCTGGAGCAGGTGCTGCTCAACCTTGGCAGGAACGCGCTTCAGGCCATGCCCTCAGGAGGGGTGCTCGAACTCGCGGCGGCCCCGGCCGGCAAGGACGCCGTCGTCACCGTAAAGGACTCGGGACAGGGCATATCGGCTCAGGATCTCCCCATGGTGTTCGAGCCTTTTTTCACCACCAAGGCGAGAGGGACCGGTTTGGGTCTCGCGCTGTGCAAAAAGATCGTCGAGGAGCACGGCGGCGGCATCTCCCTGGAAAGCCGTCTCGGCCGGGGAACCACGGTGACAGTAACCCTGCCGCAGTGCGGGGTGATTTCATAGGAGCGGACATGAAGGGGAACATTCTGGTTGTGGAGGACGATGAAACCTTCCGGGCTTTTCTGCAGACCATCCTGGAGGACGACGGGCACGAGGTGGAAGCGGTCGACGACGGCACCAAGGCCCTGCGGATGCTTAGGCAGGGGAGCTTCGACCTCGTGGTCTCCGACCTCAAACTCCCGGGAAAGTGGGGGCTGGAACTCTTCCGCGAGTCGAGGGCGGACCCTGCTGCGCCGCAGTTCATCTTCCTGACCGCCTACGGCAAGGTGGAAGAGGCAGTTGCCGCCATAAAGGCGGGAGCCGTCGATTTCCTCTCCAAGCCGCTGCACGATCCCGACGCGCTGCTGAAGCTGGTTAACAGGGCGATCGAGGCCCGTACTCGGGCGCGGGATTACCTGTCGCTCAAGGAATCGGAAGCGGCGGGGCTGCCGCCTGAAGAGCTGATCTTCGCGGGAGAGGCGATGCGCCCGCTGCGTCAGCTGGTGCTCGATGTCGCTGACACCATGGCCAACGTGCTGATCCTGGGCGAAAGCGGGACCGGGAAGGAGCTGGTGGCCAGGACCATACACCTGCTGAGCTCCAGGAAAAAGGCCCCCTTCATCGCCTTGAACTGTGCCGCCATCCCTGAAAACCTCCTGGAGAGCGAGCTCTTCGGTCACGAGAAAGGGGCCTTCACCGGCGCCGTCCAGGCGCGGCAGGGCAAGTTCGAGCTGGCCAAGGGGGGCACCGTCTTCCTGGACGAGGTCGGGGAGATGCCGCTTCCGTTGCAGGCGAAGCTGCTGCGCGTGATACAGGAAAGGGTGTTCGAGCGGGTAGGGGGAGGGAGGGAGATCCGGGCGGAGATCCGTCTGGTCGCCGCCACCAACCGCAACCTCAGGGAAGAGGTGTCCCTGCGGCGCTTCCGCGAGGACCTGTTCTACCGCCTGAACGTATTCCCGCTGCAGCTCCCCCCGCTCAGGGAGAGATCCGATGCCGTAGCGCTTCTGACCGAGTACTTCGTCCAACGCTTCAGCCGGCAGCTCGGCAAGGAGCTGAAGGGGATCGACCACGAGGCCATGGTGGCGCTGAAAAGGTACCACTGGCCGGGGAACATCCGCGAACTGCAAAACGTGCTGGAGCGGGGGGTGATCCTGTCGAGGGACCTGGTAAGGGTGGGAGCGCTCCCCGAGGAGCTGCTGCGCAAGCCTCGGCAGGAAAACCTGGACAGCCGCGAGCGCCTCAAGCAAGCGGAAAAAGAGATGGTCGCCGAGGCGGTCAGAAAGCACGGCGGCAATCGGCGTCTTGCGGCGGAGGAGCTCGGCGTCTCACGGCGAACGCTCCAGTACAAGCTGAAAGAATACGGCTTTCTAGATGAGGTGTGAGGTGGTGCAATTTCGCCTCCCGCCGGTGCAAAGGATTGCACCGTTTCAGCCGCTCCGACTGACCCCTTTGGGGGGGAGTCCGCCGTTAATCGGCCACTTAGCCGGGCGCGCGCTGTTGGTACGGACCTTGAAATCTCCCTTGGTAAACCATATCAAAGGAGGATGCCTGTTGAAGGAATCACGAAGCCCCGGGAGGCCGGCAGTGGCGGCTGGTATCGGAAGGGAGGTGGGCGCATGAAAAGCCTTACGGCGGCGATGTTGTTGATGTGCTGTTTCCCTTTTCTGTCCGGTTGTTGCATGTTTCGTCCGATGTGGTGATTTTCTTGCGTGCAGGCGTGATCTGCCGAACAGCTCGCGATTGTTCGGCTCCCGGTAGGGAAGCTTAAGGTAGGATGGAGTCGGTTTTTTATGGCAACGGGACGTTTTTTCTCAATCCTCATGCTGGCGGTATTGGCAAACTGCCTGATGCTCGCTCCAGCCTCGGCCGGTTTCTTCGGTTTCGGCTCGGACGACAAGGGGAAGAGCGGCCTCGACCTCAGCCGCGGGTACGACCTGAACACGGTCGGCACCGTATCGGGACGGGTAACGGCCTTGCCGCGCCAGGTAGAAAGCGAGCACTACGTGATCGAGGTCGAGGACGTCTCGGGACCGGTGCAGGTGAGCGTCGGTCCCGGGTCCTTCTGGGAGAAGAAAGGCATCCCGATCCGCCTGAACGACGAGATCAGCGCCAAGGGGGCGAGGGCGCAGGGGCAGGATGGAAAGGCGTACCTGATGACCCGTACGCTGGTCAACCGGACCACGGGTGGCCAGCTGGAGCTTCGCAGCGAAAGGGGAGAGCCGGTCTGGTCGGGGAGGGGAGCGGCCGGCGTGGGACAAATGCGGTCGCAGGAAGGGCAGAGGTTCCAAGGCGGTGGCTTCATGCGCGGCGGCGGAGGAATGATGGGCGGCGGGGGGATGATGCGGCGCTGATTCCCTCAATCCCAGCGCCTTACGCCACGGAGCACCAATGAAAAACCTGTTTCATCGCTGGAAGATGCTTTACTTTTTGACGGTGGCTTCCTGCCTGTCGCTTGCCGGCCGGGCGCATGCCGATCGCCCTGCCTTCTCCCTGGGGCTCGGCTTCGAGGTTGCCTCGGGCAGGTACGGAACCGGAACCACTGCTGATTCCGTCTATCTCCCGGTGACGTTCGCCGTCTACCCGACGCAGCGGCTCGGCTTCTCCGTGGAGATTCCCTACGTCTACCAGAGCAGCTCCGCCGTGAACACCACGGTCTTCATGGGGGGATCCCGGATGGCCGGCATGCAGAAGCAGCCGGCTGCCATGACCGGTTCCCCTATGGGGGGCGGGACTCCGGGCTCGGGGATGTCCGACACCTCCGGCACCACGGGCTCTACGTCCACCGCGACTTCCGGCAGGCCGAACGAGTCGCACGGCGGGGTGGGGGACATAACGGCGAAGGTGGGGTATGTGCTTGTGCCGGAAGGGGATCTCGTGCCGAGGGTCAGGCCCTACCTGTTCGTGAAGATCCCCACGGCGGAAAGGGACCATGCCTTGGGTACCGGCGAATTCGACGAGGGATTCGCCGTGGAGCTCTCGAAGCAGATGGGAAGTTGGTACTCATTCGCAGAGGCGGGGTACACCTTCCAGGGAGCATCGCCGCTGCTCCCCCTCAAGGATTACTTGAGCTACAGCGCCGGAGCCGGCTATGTTTTCGGAGAAAGATTTCTCCCGATGTTCGTGCTGAAAGGGTCGGAAGCACCCGTGGAGGGTGCGGGCGACCTGTTGGAGATGAGGCTGAAACTGAAGTATCTGGCCACGTCGCAGACCGGGATCGAGGGGTATGTTGCCAAAGGGGTGACCCGCAGCAGCCCTGATTACGGTAGCGGCCTTGCGATATTCTACGATTTCTAAATCAGACAAAAGAGAGGGTACTACTATGAACAAAACAGTTTTGGCGGTATCGCTCGCAGCCGCAGCCATGATTGCGGGATGCGGCGGCAGCGGTTCCACCCCTGCGGCCACCACGGTCGCCGGCAAGGTCGCCGACGGATACCTGGAAAAGGCCACCGTGTTCCTCGATAAAAACGGCAATTACCGGCCCGACACCGGCGAGCCCTCCACCGCTACCGATGCCAACGGCGCCTACGTCCTCGCCGTCGATCCGGCCGACGTCGGAAAGTACCCCATCGTCGCGCTTGCCGTCGCCGGCGTCACCATCGACAGGGACAACCCCGGCGTACCCATCGCTCGCAGCTACCTGCTCAGCCTTCCCAAGGAGAGCGTGTTCGGTAATGTCAGCAGCAACTTCATAAGCCCCATGTCTTCCCAGATAAGGGAAATGATGGAGACCGGGAGTTACGTCTCGATGCAGCAGGCGATGGAGGAGCTGAGGGTGAACCTCGGTCTGCCGCCGGGGACCAGCATGATGGGGGACTACCTCGCGGGGGGTAATGCTACCATGCACACGGCGGCCCAGAACATGGCCACGGTCATGGGCGAACAGGCGGCGCAGGTGTTCGGTAACGGCGGGACATCCACCAGCATCGACGTCAATCGCTACCGCGGCATGATGGGCACCATGTTCAGCAACATGTCTTCGGTTAGGGCCACGGCTCCCCAGGCCACCATGACCGAGCTCATGGAGACCATGACCTCCAATCTCGGCGGCATCAGCATCGGCATGCCTTTCCGGAACATGTCCTCCTACTTCCGCGGCGGGATGATGGGGGCACAGACCATGATGGGCGGTTCGATGATGAACAGATAGATGGAGAGGGGCTTTCGTCCAGCTCCCGAGCTCCCTCTTTTGAGGCAGAAAAAGAAAGCGGCATTCACGTACGCGATAGACGCGTCGAGGGATGCCGCTCTTCTTTTTTGACCTGCATCTTGGGCGCCACCCCCTCCAACGGGAGCCGAAGCGAGAACGCCGTGACAAGTTAAACCTCGATACGGAATTCAGCACCGCTTGTCCCGTTTTGGACGGTCAGCGTCCCCCCCATGCTCCTTTCTATGATGTTCTTGGACATGAACAAGCCGATTCCGGTGCCCTTGTCCGGCCCCTTGGTGGTGAAGTAAGGATCGAAGATCTTCTCTAAGATGGCGGAATCGATACCTCCGCCATTGTCTGTTATGATCACAAGTGACCGGCCATTGTCCGTGGAGAGCTTTATATCTATGCGCGGATCGGCAACCTGACGTTCGCGCAGCACATCCCTGGCATTGATCAGGACGTTGAGGATAACCTGCAGGTATTCATTTCTGAACCCTTCGACGTAGATCGTTTGCGCTTCTGCCAGGTCCACAGTCACTGTCGTGTCCTTCAGCTCGGCTTCGAGCATTTGCAGTGCCTTTTCCAGGGTGTCCTTTACGCTGAATTTCCCCTTTTCCTTGTCGGGACTTAAGTAGTTCGAGAATTCGTTTATGGTCTGGGACAGACTTGAAATTACTTCCATTGCTTTTGCGGTACCATCCTTCATGCGTTCTGGCGAGAGAGAACCCTGCTGGTATTCGAAACCCAGTTCCTGGACCACAAGGCCTATGATATTGAGTGGCTGTCTCCATTGGTGGGAGATGTTCACCAGCATCTCGCTCATGGCTGCCAGACGGCTTTGTTGAATGAGCAGCTGCTCTTTGCGACGGGCATCCTCCACGGCTGCGAGCCGCTGCTCTGTTTCCTTCTTCAGGTCCTGGATGGTGCGGGCCAGCTCCTTGGTCCTTTCCTGGACCCTGATTTCCAATTGGTCTCTGGAGTGCTGCAGTTCGCGCGCGACCTTCTTGCGCTCGCTTATATCCCGCACGTTCGCCATGACGAGCAGCTTTCCCTGGTAGCGGACGGGGCAGAGGAAGACCTCGGTATCGAAGCTGTTTCCGTCGTATGGCCTGCGGGAGCGCCATTCAAAAAGCTTCGTATCCCCAGACAATACCTCCCGCCACAGTGGGGTCATCGTCTCGATTGCCGGGACCCCTTCTGACAGGTCGGCTATGGTTATCCGGCAGAGATCGTCCCTCGTGAGGCGAAACATCTCCAGACTGCGGCCATTCACCTCGACAATGCGGCCGTCGATCCCATGAATCACCACGGCATCGTAGACGCTGTCTATGACGGTGCGTAAGGATTCCTCCGACTCCTGAAGCCTGGTTGTGCGCCCAATGAGCTCCGATGACATGGCGAGGATGGTATGTCGCAGGCTGCGTACCTCTTCCGGCGCAAAGTCATCCTCGCCTGTGATCGGGTTGCCGGTCACCATTTCTTGTGCTTCTCCTTCCAAACGGCGCAGCGGGACACTGATATTGCGGCCCAGCAGGTACGCTAGCAAAAGCGCCATGCCCAGTACCGCTGCGCCCATCAATGCGTCCTTTATCATTCCTGCTTTGACCGGCTCAAAGGCCGACTCCTTGGACCTGCCTGCTCCAGCTATCCATCCGGTCCCGGCGATGGGCACCCGCGCAGAGAGCCATTCCCTGTCGGCTGTGAGCTTCAGTCGCTGCACTCCTTCCTGTGCTTGACCGGCACGCAAGGCCTTACGAAGGATTTCGTCCGTTTCATGCCAACTGGAGCGCTGTTCCCAGGTCGGAGCAGTAATGAAGTTGTGATAGACGAGGGTCCCCTTGCTGTCGAACAGGGCGAGGGCGCCGCCTTTGGCGCGCTTTTGAGTCAGGGCGACCTCGTGCAGACGGGTAGGCTCGACTCCCACAACCACGACCCCTTTCAATTCTCCCCGGTTGCCGCGAATGGCAGTAGCTATCCCTATCACAACCTTTCCCGCTGGGAACTCTTCCTCGATCAGGTCGCCAAGGGCCGTTTCGCGCCCGTCTGACAACCCCCGGAAATAGGGCGTTTCTGACAGATCCCTGCCATCGAATACGGGCATTGAGGAGACGAGAACGATCCCTTTGGGAGACACCCAACTCATGCTGCTAATGCTGTTGGAGTGTCTTGCTGCCGTGCTGAGCAACTTCCTGACCTGGCCCTCGTGCGCCGCCGGCAAGATCCTGAGGGCGTGTCCTACGCTTAGGCTTTGTTTTCGGATGCCGTCGAGGTAGGTATTGAAGTTGCTCGCCAAGCCTTGCGCCACCTCCAGTTCCGCCTGCATCGCGTAACTGCGTCGAATTTCGTAGCGTTCCTTGTAAATCCAGCCGAAAAGTGCTGCGAAAGGAAGGATGATGAGGGAGACCAGCAGGAAGATCTGGAAACGAATTCCGCCCCGCCTCAGCCGCGCCAGCGGTTTCCTGACAGGGAACGTTCGTGGTGTAGCCATAGTGGGCTCCTGGTTCAGACTCTGCTTTTGTGCCTGGCGTTTTAGTCCAAAAGAGTTTAGCAGTCATTGGCTTTAGCAAAAGTGATTGATTCCGTCTGTGAGACGCCACCATGGGGGCCCATGAACCAGTCAAGTCATGGCCCAGAGCCGTCGACCGATTCTGACAAAGCCTTCGAAGACATTCCGGTTTTTCTTTCTTTGGAAAATATGTATGATATATTACCTGAAGAAAATCCAGACGCTTGGAAGGAGCCACAGCGAAATGCCACGCACTGCACAGGCACAGAAGGCAGTCAGCAAAGCCCAAGTACTGACCAAAGCCCTTGTCAACACCGCCACCTCACTGGGAATATCCAAGACCAGGCTTGCCCTGATTCTTGGCGTCAGCGGGGCAACGGTGACCCGCCTCTACGCCGATGGCTACCTGCTCTCCCCCGGCAAAAAGGAATGGGAGTTTGCCGTGCTGTTGGTCAGGCTGTTCCGCTCGCTGGATTCCATCGTTGGGGGTTCGATGGAAGACGCCCGCAGATGGCTCGCCAGTGAAAACAGGGCACTGTCAGGGAAAAAACCGGCTGAGTTGATTGAATCGACGGAGGGGCTTGTACGTGTCGTTACCTACCTGGATGCCTGCCGAGCTGTCATCTAAAGTCAGCGAAGTCTCCTGCAAGGTTTGGCGCATGGTGGAGGCCCAGCACATCGTCTCCACCCTGAAAATCGTGGATACGCGTGCCGAGCAGGAGCTGCTGGAAGAGATTCTGGAAGAAAACAAGCCACCGGTCCCTGCCGATGCCGTTGTTCTGCACTACCTGCTGTTCAGCCCTTTTCGATATGACACCCGCCCGCCGGCAGGCTCGCGATTCCGCGCCATCGACCAATCCGGGGTGTTTTACGGCGCGGAAACCGTACGCACCGCCGCAGCCGAGGTCGCTTATTGGCGCTGGAGGTTTTTGCAGGACACCTCCGGCCTAACCCGCCTCCAGCCATGTACCTTTACGGCCTTTCGTGTTCCGGTGAAAACGCCCTGCATCGATTTGCGCCAGCCGCCGTTCGATGCCCATGGGGCAGTATGGGGCCATCCCACGGACTATTCCGGCACCCAGGCGATGGGACGCTCGGCCAGGGAAGCCGGAATCGGGGCCTTGATGTACCGGTCCGTCCGTGATCCTGAGCCCCATTTTTGCATCGCTTTGTTGACCCCGCGTGCATTCGCCGCCAAAAAGCAGGACAGCGCAACCCAGACCTGGGTGCTGGCCGTATCGGCTGAAGAAGCGATATGGATGAGGCCGGGAGACGAGGCGTTCTCGTTCAGGACGGGGGAGTGGGAGGCTCCTTGAACGGGCAAATTCATTGCCTGCGCCTGACCCGAGGCGAGAGCCTAGGTGCGGCAGTTCCGCATGCCGGGATCCGTGCGGGGTGCGGTAACCGGCATCCCTGCCGCGGCTCTTGTGAGAGGATGTCGTGAAATCGCTTGAGCGCAGGTGGGAGGGCCTTAAGTTTGGCATGATGAATTTTCCGACTTGCATTAGTGTGCGCTCATGCTACTTTAGTGTGGTTTCTCGGGCAGCGTCGCAACCTGCAGTCAACCCAAATACGGAGGACCTATGGAGGCCGCACACGAAACCAATTTCAAAGAGCTGTCGGACGGGGATTTCATCCTCAAGCTGAAGAATCTGGGAAGCCTGTTCGATGTCCATCCTGCCTACCAGACCTCCCTCCCGGTCTGGGTCCCGGGAGGGGAGCACTTCAGGCGACACGCAGACAACCTGGAGCAAGCTGTTGCAGCAGCCGCAGCCGACAAAAGTAAGGATGAGGAAAGGATAGCGGTCCGCGAAAAGGGTGCCAAGGCAATCAGCTTTGCAAGCAGCTACGTCGCGATGTACGCCGCGCACCACCAAGAGCCTGGCGCGTTGCTGAACCTCGGATTGGAACTCAAGCACAAGACCTATACCAGGGACACGAACAAGAAGCTGCCCCTGAAGCCGACAAAATTGACCGTGAAGGACGATGAGGGGGCCGGGAACATGGTGGCCTTGGTGAACAATGGGTTCGGCAAGGGAAGCGTTCAACTCCAGATAACGGATCAAGACCCGAAGGACGAAGCGTCCTGGAGAACGGTGGGCCATTTTTACACATGCAAGATGGAGGTAAAAGGCCTGGAGCCGGTGAAAAGATACTACATAAGGGCAAGGTTCCGCAACGCAGCAGGCAACGGTCCCTGGTCGGACGTCGTATCGCTGGTAGTCACCTGATACGCATGTCGGGTCATCCCCGTAGCAAAAGCGAAAAATAACGCGGCTGCATGCCACCATGCAGCCGCGTTTGCGTACAGCTCTTCCCCACATAGCCTCCACAAAACGCTATGCCCAATGGCCCGCCTGCCAAAGATCTACCTAAGCCGCAAGAAGCAACTGACCAACGGCGAGGTGCAAAGTCTGCCGCGCGAGGGGGTGTAAAAAGGTTTGTGTAAATGGTCGTTTCGGGGTAAACCGACTTACCCTAAGGAGATTACATGACCATTGATCTCGCCGTTATTGACGACCTGCTTAAACAGTATAAAAGCCCGGAAGAGA
>Ga0209317_1001810_pt1 | contig 17122 bp, 23 predicted proteins | sample RifGroB2_FD_183994 | JGI IMG/M metagenome (GOLD analysis project Ga0209317, IMG submission 183994) | Soil microbial communities from Rifle, Colorado, USA - Groundwater B2 (SPAdes) (version 2) | ecosystem: Environmental > Terrestrial > Soil > Unclassified | place: Rifle, Colorado | collected... | reverse complement strand
TCGATGAAATCCTCGGCGACGAAATCCTTCACCTCGCCGGCGATCCTGACCGGCAGATCGGAGGCATCAAAACGGGTGATCGGCGCGATGCCGGACTTCCCGGCCAGCAGGGCATCCCAGTTCTTGCCGTTGCCGCATCCAAGCGGGGAAACGACACCGACACCCGTGACAACAACTCTTCTCATACTTTCAACTCTCCTTGGAAACTGTTAGCGTTCATGGCGGCCAGACAGGCGGCATGAAAAAGGGGAAGTAAAACTCCCCCCTCTCTACTAGGTGTGATCGGTGATGTAGTCGATTGCATCCTGAACCGACTGGATTTTCTCTGCGTCCTCGTCGGAGATCTCGATTTCGAACTCTTCTTCAAGGGCCATGACCAGTTCCACGGTATCCAGGGAGTCAGCACCCAGGTCGTCCATGAAGGAGGACTCGTTGGTCACCTGCGCCTCGTCAACACCAAGCTGTTCAGCTACTATCTCTTTAATGCGTTTCTCGATCGAAGCCATCTATACCACCTCCATTTGATTGTAACGTTCAGACGTTTTTGATTTGTTTTGCTGAAGCCTGCTATTTCATAGCATGAAAAACCGAATTTGCAAAAGGTATTTTTGGCGCTGAAACTAAAAACAACGCCGTTAGCCGGCTCACATGTACATGCCGCCGTTCACTGAGAGGACGTGCCCGGTGATGTAGCCTGCGGCATCGGAAACCAGAAACAGTACGGCACCCGCAATGTCATCGGCTGACCCAAGTCTCCCCATCGGGATCTGCTCCTGGAGGCTCTCCTTGGCCTTCTCTGAGAGTTCGTTGGTCATGTCCGTCTCGATGAAACCGGGGGTGACCGCGTTGACCGTCACGTTCCTGCGGGCGAGTTCCTTGGCGACCGACTTGGTGAGCCCGATCATCCCGGCCTTGGAGGCGCAGTAGTTCGCCTGCCCCGGGTTCCCCATCTCGCCGACGACGGAGGATACGTTGACGATCCTGCCGTAGCGGGCCTTGGACATGACCTTGGCCGCCTCGCGGGTGCAGTTGAAGCTACCCTTCAGGTTCACGTCGAGGACCGCATCCCAATCCGCCTCCTTCATCCTCAGAAGGAGCCCGTCCTTGGTGATTCCCGCGTTGTTCACCAGGATGTCGAGCTTGCCGAAGGCGCCGACCGCCTCCTTGAAGAGCCCTTCCACCTCGGCTGCCACTGAAACGTCGACCTTAACAGCCAGGGCCTTGCCGCCGGCCGCGGTGATCTCCGCTGCGGTTTTCTCTGCCCCCTGCTGCGTGGTGGCGGTCACCACCACCGAGGCCCCGGCCTCGGCAAGTTTGAGGGCGATGGCGCGGCCGATGCCGCGGGAAGCTCCGGTTACCACAGCTACCTGTCCGTTCAAGCTCATTACGCCCCTCCAGTGATGGCCTTGATTCCGGCCGAATCCTGCACGTTGAAGCTGGTCGTCTCTTTGGAGATCCTCTTGACCAGGCCGGCCAGCACCTTGCCCGGGCCGATCTCGACGAAGTTGGTGACCCCTGCGGCGACGATGTGCTGCACGATGGCATCCCAGAGCACCGGGGCGCAGACCTGCTGCACCAGAAGCGGCTTAACGCGGGCGGCGTCGGAGTTAGGCTTCGCCTCCACGTTGCTCACCACCGGGGCGGAGAGCGCGTTCACCTGCACCGGCTCAAGCGCCTCGGCCAGCCTGTCGGCCGCCTTTTGCATCAGCGCGCAATGAAACGGTGCGGAAACGGGCAGGAGCATCGCCTTTCTGAACCCCTTCGCCTTGGCGATCTCGATGGCGCGGTTCACGGCGCCGGTGTGACCGGCAACGACGATCTGACCGGGGGAGTTGAAGTTGGCGGGCGAAACCACCTCGCCCTGGGCCGCCTCGGCGCAGATCTCCTGGAGGACTTCCGCCTCGGCGCCCAGGATGGCCGCCATGGCGCCTACCCCGACCGGGACCGCGTCCTGCATGAAGCTGCCGCGTGCCCGCACCGTCCTCAGTGCATCGGCGAAATCAAGCGCGCCGGAGGCAACCAGTGCCGAGTACTCGCCAAGCGAGTGCCCCGCGAGAAAGGAAGGGGTGATGTCGGACTCTTCCCTCAAGACCCTGAGTGCGGCGACGCTGGCGGCGAGGATGGCCGGCTGCGTGTTGGCGGTGAGCTTCAGCTCCTCCTCGGGACCCTCGAAGCAAAGGCGCGACAGCGAAAAACCGAGCGCGTCGTCCGCCTCTTCGAAGCTGAGCCTCGCGGCCTTGAAGTTGTCCGCCAGTTCCTTCCCCATCCCGGCATGCTGGGAACCCTGCCCCGGGAAGATGAATGCATAAGATTGCATAGCTAACCTCTGTTTCTTTTTATTGACGGCCTGCGGCCTACCAGCGCACCACCGAGGAGCCCCAGGTGAGGCCGCCGCCAAACGCGGTCAAAAGGAGGATGTCCCCTTCCGTGAGGCGTCCCGCGCGTACCGCCTCGTCGAGCGCGATCGGGATGGATGCGGCGGAGGTGTTGCCGTAGCGGTCGAGGTTGACGAAGGCCCGCTCGTCGGTGATACCGAGCCTCTTGCCCACCGAGTCGACGATCCTCTGGTTCGCCTGGTGCGGTATGAAGAGCTTGACCTGGTCAGGGGTGAGACCGTTCGCCTCCAGCGCCTCCTGGCAGACTTCCCCCATGGCGCGCACCGCCAGCTTGAACACCTCGTTCCCCTGCATGGTGAGGTACACCATCTTGTCGTCGACGTTGCGGTGGGTCGCCGGGTAGCGGCTGCCGGCACCCTTCTGGTACAGGATCTCCCAGTAGTTGCCGTCACTGTGCATGTGGGTGGAAAGGACGCCGCTCTCCCCCTCGGTCGCCTCCAGCACCACGGCACCGGCGCCGTCGCCGAAGAGAAGGCAGGTGTTGCGGTCGGTCCAGTCGACGATACGGGAAAGGACCTCGGCGCCGATCACCAGAGCCTTCTTGACCTGCCCGGAGGCTATGAACTTTTCGGCGGTGGCAAGGGCGTAGATGAAGCCGGAACAGGCGGCGGAGAGGTCGAAGCAGACGGCGTTGGAGGCCTTGATGGCCTGCTGCACGATGCAGGCGGTGGCGGGGAACGGGAAGTCGGGGGTAAGGGTCCCGACCACGATCAGGTCGATTTCCTCGGCGGAGACCCCGGCCGCATCAAGGGCCCTTTGCGCGGCCAGCGCGGCAAAGGTCGAGGTGTACTCCCCTTCCGCCGCTATGCGGCGCTCCCTGATGCCGGTCCTCGCGACGATCCACTCGTCCGTGGTATCCACCATCTTTTCCAGATCTAAATTGGTCAGCACCTTTTCCGGCAACGCGGAACCGGTACCGGTAATCCTTGGTCGAATCATGAAGCAACCCTCTCTGTTCCTGCGCCTGACACCGACGCGCCCTCACGCTCGCGCACGCCGCCGGGGAAGCTCTCATTGAGCTTTTCAGCCATGCGGCTGTTGACCCCTTTGAGCGCGTATTCATGTGCAAAGCGGATCGCGTTCTTGATTGCCTTGGGATTGGAGCCGCCGTGGCATATCATGCCGACGCCGTTGATCCCAAGCAGTGGCGCTCCGCCATACTCGGCATAGTCTACGGTTTTCTTGAAGTTATTGAAAGCCTTTCGGCTCAGGAGGTAGCCGATCTGTGACAGGAAGCTGCTTTTGATTTCAGCCTTGAGCATCTTGCCCACTGCATCGGCAAGCCCCTCGGAGAGTTTCAGCGCAACGTTGCCCACGAAGCCGTCGCAAACCACGACGTCGACCGAGCCGTTGAAGATGTCGCGACCTTCCACGTAACCTATGTAGTTGATCGGTTTTTCGCGCAGAAGAGCGCTGGTCTCGCGGGTGAGTTCGTTACCCTTGCTGGCCTCCTCGCCGTTGGAGAGAAGACCGATCTTGGGATTGTCGATCCCCATGACGAACCTGGCGTACACCTCGCCCATGACGGCGAACTGCACCAGGTGGATCGGTTTGCAGTCGACGTTGCCGCCGACATCGAGCACGAGGGTCTTGCCGGAAACGGTCGGAAAGAGCTGGGCGATGGCAGCGCGGTCTATCCCCTTCATCCTTTTCAGGACGAACATCCCCGCTGCCATGGTGGCACCCGAGTTGCCGGCGCTGACTACGGCAACCGCCTCGCCCCCCTTAACCAGTTCGAAAGCGACGCGGATCGAGGAGTCCTTCTTTTTGCGCACCGCGTCAGAGGCGGAATCGTGCATCCCCACCACTTCGGAGGCATGCCACACTTCTATATCCAGCCCTTTGCAGTCGAAGCGGGCCAGTTCAGCCTGCACCCTTTCAACGTCTCCGACCAGAGTGACCGGGACGCCGAATTCTCTGGCCGCAGCAACTGCACCTTCTACTTCAACATGAGGGGCGTTGTCGCCCCCCATCACATCGACAGCAACTCTCATATTTCCCCTAGGGAGCGGATTCCGTACGGTCACGACAGAGGTGAAAACGAAGAGCCTAGAGCTCTTCGGCTTTCAGCACCTGGCGTCCCTTGTAGGTGCCGCAGGAGGGGCAGACGCAATGCGGGAGCTTGGGAGCTTTGCACTGGGGGCAGGTCGAGACGGTAGGAGGAGTCAGGAAATCGTGTGCACGCCTCATGTTCTTGCGCGACTTGGAGGTCTTTTTCTTAGGTACAGCCATGGTAATTCTCCTTTTTACTTTTCTATCTTGATCTTCTTCAGGGCGGCCATCTTCAAGTTAATCTCGCCGCGATCGCAGCCGCATTCTCCGGCGTTCAGGTCAGCACCGCACTGCGGGCAAAGCCCCCGGCACGATTCGCTGCACAAAGGCTTGTATGGTATTTCCAGCATGACCTGCTCGGCGATCTCCGAATCCACGACGATCTCGTCGCCGCTGTAGCTGGCGGAGATCAGCTCCTCATCGGAGAGCTCCAGCTCCTCATCCAGCTCCTCACCCTTTGACTCGGTGTAGAAGATGGTGAACTCGGAGGCTATCTGTGACTCGTATTCGGCCAGACAGCGCGAACAGGTGAGGCGGACTGCGCTTTCCACCTTGCCGGTCGCCCTCACGTGGCCGTACTCCCAGATCGCGGAGAGCTGGGCGCTGACCGGCTGGATGAAGCTGCACTCGCCGGTTTTTTCCATGTCGGCAAGGGCCGGGAAGTGGGAGGCGGGCTCCACTTCTGAGAGGTCAACCTGCTTTCTTTTGACCTTCTCTATTTCTATCTTCAAAGGACGGTCTCCCCCTTTTTCAAAGTTTCTCAGTATATAGATGGCGTCTTTTTTGTCAAGGTAAATCTGACCGCCAACAGCGGCTCTTGGGGCCCCACCAGCCCCGCCTTTACCACCCCAGACGGTAGTCGACAGTGACACCGCTGTCTGAGCCAAGGACGAGACCCAGGCGCTGCTCAGCCCCCTCCACAAGGAAGTCCAGCATCTCCCCTTTCTTCTTAGGGGGACGGATAACCTTGGGCTCCCCCTTTATCCCCCCAAGCCGCCCGGCCTCATCGATGGCATCCTGCAGGGTCCCGAGCCGGTCCACGAGTTTCAAGGCCAAGGCCTGCTCCCCGGAGAAGATCCTGCCGTCGGCGATGCTTCTCACCTGGTCCTCCGGGAGCCTTCTCCCCTGGGCCACCGCTTTAATGAACTGGGCGTGCGTGCTGTCGATCACCCCCTGCAGCATGCTCCTCTCTTCAGGTGTCATGGTGCGCGCCGGGGAGCCGGTGTCCTTGTACTTGCCGGTCTTCAGGGTGAACGCCTTCAGCCCTACCTTGCCCATCAGCCCCTCGATGTTGGAGAACTTCATCAGCACCCCGATGCTCCCGGTGATGGTACCCGGGTTGGCGTAGATGAGCGTGGCTGGAGCCGCGACGTAGTAGCCGCCGGAGGCGGCGACGCTTCCCATGGAGACCACGACCTTCTTAACCTTTGCCACCCCCTTCACCGCGGCGTAGATCTCCTGGGAGGGGCCAACCACCCCCCCGGGGGAGTCAACCCGCAACACCACCGCCTTCACCCGCTCGTCCTTCTTCAGGGTTCGCAGCTGCCGGATCGTCTCCTGGCCGTCGACGATCACCCCTTTCAACTCGACCAGGCCGACCCCATCGCCGCCGGCAAGCCTGTCTCCGTCGTCCAGGAGCGCCGTGACGATGCCTATGCAGATGACGAAAAGCAGTACCGTCCCGAATATAAATGCAGCGCTCCAGAGCACCCATCTGTTTTTCATGCATCCCTCCGAGAAACCGTTCTATGTTCTATGTTCTATGTTCTACGTTTTCCCATGTTCACGCCCGATAGCCGCCGGGCGTGCAGCCGCCCCATTACCTGACAGCTGTTTTTGCTTGTCTTTTGCATGGACAATGTCCTATATCTGGATTGGCCCATACATGCCGGCCAGGCTGCAGGGCGCCATCAACTGTACACTATGCGTCCGGCTGAGCAAAATCAAAAGTAAACCTGTTAGAGCGGATGATCATCGATCGACTGATGAAATGACAAGACGTCTTCCTTAGACCGCAACATGATGAGGAGCTATGAGAGTACTGGTAATCTCTGACAGCCACGGCAACTACGCACACGCCTTCAGGGCGCACCAACTCGCAGCTCCAGTGGACCTTATCGTTCACTTGGGGGACGGCTCTGAAGACGCACGGCTCATGGAGGAGGTGCTGGAAGTGCCGGTGCACCGGGTGGCGGGAAACTGCGATCCGGACACGCGGCTGCCGACCGAGATGACCCTGGAGCTTGGGCAGTGCCGCGTCCTGGCGACCCATGGCAACAGGCACAGGGTAAAAAGCGGACTGCGGGAATTGATTGGCAAGGGGACCCAGGTGGGGGCTACGGTGGTCCTGTACGGGCACACGCACCTGCCGAGGATAGATTCGGCGGACGGGATGCTGCTGGTGAACCCGGGGGCACTCAAGGAGGGGTTGCCGGGAAGCTACGCCATCGTCACCCTGGACGGCGCGACGGCGAGCGCCGAGATTTTTCCCCTTTAGCAGCCGCAGCCGCAGTTGTGGCAGACCTTGCGGTTCTCATCGTCGGGGGCAACCGTTTCAGGGGCGAAGGCAATGCGGTTCACAGCGCGCCGTATGTCCTCATGCGGGTCAAGATGCGGACTCTTCCCTATCACATGACCAACGCAGACGTTGCTGATCCCATCCGAGGGCGATGCGATCCTCACCGAATTCAGCAGATCGGCATAGCTTTTCACCTCTATGATCTCTCCGCAGGCAGCCCCTCGCTCAAGAGCAATGCCGAACCGCTCCAGTTCCTGCGCAAGTTCTGCGAAGAACAGGTCGAAAATTACCCCGGACAGCGGGCTTTCCCATTCCGGCCTGCTCTGGTTGCGACCATAGCAGGTCAACCTCATTTGCTTTGCCATCTCTTACCTCTCAAAAGACAGGGGCTAGGGGCTGTCCCTAGTCCCTAGCCCCTGCAGTTAGTTGGCCGAGGCCTTTCTGTGCATGGAGCTGAAGATCATGTCCAGCACGGCCTTTTGCTTGGCCTCGTACTTGTTCAGCACCGCAAGGCAGGTCCCCATGGGAAACTGCTCGTGAAGGTAGTCGGAATCACGCCCCGACAGTATCACGATCCTGTTCTTGTCCATGCCGAGCGAGACTGCGAAACTGAAGATCTTGGAGCCGTCGAGCATCGGCATTTCCAGGTCGACCAGCAACAGGTCCACCTCTTCCTCTTTCAAAACGGTGAGCGCCTGTAAAGGGTCGGTGCATGCCACCACTTCGAGCAGCGGATAAAGCGCCTGGATCTTCTCCGTCAGCGCTTCAATAAAAGGTGCGTCGTCGTCTACGATAAGAATCTTTCCCATCAATACCTCAACGTATCACTTAAGAACCCGGGTCGCAGCGGTGAGTACCGGGAAGGGGACATTCAGATCCAGCGCTTTTGCTGCTTTCAGGTTCACGATCAGATCGATCCGCTTCGGCGTCACTACGGGAAGCTGGGAAGCCTTCTTTCCAGCGAGTATGCGCGCGACGTATTCCGCGGCAGCCTGTCCCTGCTCAACCGGGTCGGCCTCCAGGGAGAGGATGGCTCCCTTCTGGGCCGCTCCCGGCATCTGGGATATCACCGGGATCTTCAACTCGTTGGCACGGTGCACGATCTTCTCGAAATTCCTCCCACCGGCCGTGCATTCGGTCACGTAGATGCAGTCGACGCGGGTGGCGAAAAGCGAGGCAAGGCTCGCATCGAATCCTGCCACGGAGGTCAGGTTGGCCTCGACCAGCGTCACTCCCGCCTGGGCGGTGATCTTTCGTGCCTCCTTTAACTGCACCAGCGATCCCTCCTCGCGGGTGGCGCATACCACGCCGAGGGATTTGATCGGCTTCAGTTCCATGGCGGTCCTGATCAGGGTTACCAGCGGCACCTTGGAGCTGATCCCAGCGATGTTGCGCCCGCTCGAGGTCATGCTCTTGGCCACCCCGGTTTCCACCGGGCCGTACACGTCTGCGAAAACGATTGGGATGTCGCGGGATTCACGCAAGGCCGCCAGGGTGGCGGAGGTCCCGTAGGCGACGATGACATCGGCGCCGATGGCGCTGAATTTTCTGATGCTGTTGGACCAGGAGATCAGGTCGGGATTGGGAGTCTGGGTGATCACTTCCACGTTGCTCTGGTCGTACCCCTTGAGCACAAGAGCCTTCACGAATGCCTTGTGTGCCTCCCGGTAGCGGGGGAGGTCGCACGTCAAGAGCGCTGCGACCAGCTTCCCCGCCGCGCGGGAATCGGACGCGGGGATGAAGGCGCAGAGCAAAAGCAGCAGAACTATGGAACGGATCAGTGTCAGGATATCTACCCCTTGTTCACCATTTCGCCGCCAGGAGGGCTAGCAGTGCATGTGCGGTGCCGTCGTAGGCGCTTTGGGCGCCTTTCTTCTCGTCGTAATCCCTCAACGTGTACTCCAGGGAGGTGGAAAGCACCCGGTTGAAGCGGTATTCCCCCCTGGCGGACAGGGAGGTCTGCACGGTGTCGCTCTCACTTATCTCCTGTATGCCGGCGGTACTTCCGGGAATTACCGTGAATGTGGTCGGTTCCGGCTTGAAGGCCGAGCTTGACCTGACCTGCTGCAGCATGAGCGAGAGGTCGAGCTTGTCACTATAAGAGTAAGAGGCGTTCACCCCATAGACGTGGGAGCTGCTGCTAAACTCCGAAGCCGCCTCACTGCCGTCGAAGACCGTGGTAAAGAGAACCGCCTGATCCACCATCCCCCTTGGTACGCAAGTAGGCGTAGTTCCCCCCCACGGTCAGCTTGGGGATGGGAACGAACCAGATTCCGATGTTTGAGTTTTCGGTCCGCCTGTCCCTCGAGGTGGGCGGATATGGGGTGTAGGTGAGCGGGTCCAGCGGGAATATCAGGAAATGCTCCACCTCGTCGTTCTTTTCGTGCCGCAGCACGGCGTGCGCGGTCACCCCCCAGGAGTTGCTCCGGCTGTAGGTCCCCAGGAGCTTTCCCTCCCGCCTCTGCTCGGACGAGGCACCGTAGGAGGGGTTGTCCGTCGCGGCGTAGCTGTAGTGGGCGCTGCTGCGCAGCCCCTTTATGGGACGGTAGTAAAGCGCAAGCGACCCGGCACGGGTGAAGGAGTTCTCCGGCAGCGCCCAACTGGTCGGGGCCGGAAGCTCGGAGACGTTGTTTCTCTTCAGGAACTCCGCCCGGAACTCCCCGACCAGCGACAGGTCCGGACGCGGCTTGTAGGCCACCGACGCAATCAAGATGTCCTTGGTCGTGTCGATGGGGGGCTTCACCACCTGTACGGGATCTGCGAAGTTGGTGCTGAGAAGGGTGTTCCGGTAGCCGTGATCCAGCTCCTGGCGCCGGTATTTAAGGAAAAGGGAGTACTCGCGGCTCGGCGTGTAGACTAAATCGCCGGCGGCGCTTCGCAGGTAGCTCTTGGCATGCCTGATACCGGTGGTGTCGGAGAGCTGCGAGAGGTTCTCGCGCTGCTCGATGCTGTAGGAGCCTCCGGCGACCAGGCCGCCATCAAGCGAGGTGTGCAGCTTCAGCGTGTGGGACACGAAACGGCTGTCGGGATTGTCGTTATGCTGCTGTCCCCCCCCTAACTGCTCGGGGTTTCCCCCCAGGTCGTTACGCGCCTCGTAGGGGGAAAAAACCGGTGTCGGGAGTTTGTCCTCGAAATGCCGGTACTTCAGGTCATACAGCAGGTCCACCGGGCCCAGATGGGCGTCCAGGCCAAAGCGCCCCTGCTGTATCTGCTGGTCTACGCTGCGCGCCTCGGCGCGGATCCAGTTCTGAGGCCCCTCGAAGGCGACGTCGGCGAAACGCTGCTGCATGGTCCCCTCCTTCTGGTACCTCCAGTACCCAAGGTTCACGTGCAGAGGGTAGTTGTGCAGGCGGTACCTGAAGTCGGCCCGGTCCTGGACCACGGAGACGCCGTATTCGGCCATGGGGTCCTGTACGGGGCGGTATAGTGCAAGCGGATCGGGATCGGGATCGGCGGCGGTAGGAGGCGGCGGATCGGCTCTTCCGGTCCTGAACTCGGGGGAGAAGAGGATCTCGCGGTCGAGGTTGTGGTAAAGCGACTCGGTCCTTAAGTGCAGCCGGTAATCGCCCCGGTAGTCCAGCAGTAGGTCGCCGTGGTAGTCGTTCTCGTTCAGGTAGAAGCCGTCCAGCTCGAGGTTGCTCTCCTTTTCCATGTGCCGGTAGAACAGGCCGCCGCTCCGGCTGGACTCAAGAAAGCCGTACTCCAGGGCACGCCCGGCATTGCCGTCGCGAGACAGGAAGCTGTACCCCAGGGATCCCCCTTTTTGTTCGAGCGACTCCACGTGCCGGTCGTACTCCGCAGGGACGGGATTCAGCTCGACCATGAGCTGCGGGTCAGGCTCTGCGGTGAGCTCGCCGGCGCTTCCCTCTGCCGCGGGCGCCTCGATCCGGGCTCCCTCCTCAGCAGGGGGCTCTACCTGGTCGCCCTCTGCCGCACACACCCCCCCCGCTGCCAGCAGCAGAAAGAGAAGGGGTGAGATTACGGTTGATACGAGATCAAGCGGTTTGTTCACCATCCGGCTCCTTTGGGTTTATTGGCGCAGGGTGCCCCTGCCAGTCAGCGCCTGGGAGGGGGTATCGGTGCCGTGGACCTGGGAATGACAGTCCGTGCAACGGTTGGTAAAGAGCTGCTTTGATCCCGGGGTGCTCTCGGCCAGGTGCCCGGAGTGGCACTGCAGACAGAGAAACGGCATCGAGGCGTTCAGGAGGTTGTTGTTCACGGACCCGTGCGGGGTATGGCAATTCATGCAGTTCTCGGTCACGTCACCGTGCTCGAAGGCGAAGGGTCCCTGCTTTTCCATGTGGCACCTGGTGCAGGTGTCCTTGGGGGTGTTCCCCCTGAGCAGCCGGTCCTGCATGGAGCCGTGCACATCGTGGCAGTCGACGCAAAACATCTTCTTCTCACGCAGCGGGTGATGGGAGAAGAGGGAGTTCTCCGCCTGCACCTGCGAGTGGCAGCCGTAACACAGCTCCGACATCTGCTCGCGGCTCACCTTCTGCTGGGGCCCCTGGTGGAGCTTGTGGCAGTCAAAGCAGCTCACGTCGTTGATGGCGTGGGTGCTCGCGCCCCAGTGGGCCAGGGCTGGTATGGATGCGGCAGAGTGGCATTTAAGGCAGATGAGGGACTGCGCCTGGGGGGGAAGGTTCATGATGTCCAGGAACTTCGTGGTGTCGCATTTCTTCTTGAGCCGGGTGTTCAGCTCGGGATCGTCTTCCAGGTGGGCTATGGCGAGGCTTCCCGGGCCGTGGCACGATTCGCAGTTCACCAGGGGAAGGCCGGTCTCCGGCTTTATCTGCTCGCCGTGCAGGCTGTGGCTGAAGTCGTCGTTGATCTTGTCGTGGGCGTGGCACTTGGAGACGCAGTTGCTGGTGCCGACGTACTCGGCGTCGAGGCGGCCGACGATCATCCTCTCGTAATCGCGGGTCGGCAGGATCGGCCTGCTCTGCTTGAGTTCGGCACAGGAGAGTGATACCAGGGGTATGAGCGCCATGAGGACCAACATCTTGCCGCGGCGCAGGAGACGTGCAGATCCCATCTATTCCCCCCTTATCCCCTTGGTAGTGGTGTAGATGAAGCCACGCACGATCGGGTTCTCGCTCCGCTTGATCTCGCGCGGCGTCCCCACCTCGACTATGGAGCCGCCATGCATCATGGCAATCCGGTCCGAGATGTAGAGCGCGAAGTTCAGGTCATGGGTGACGACGACCGTGGTGTTCTTGGTGCTTTCCTTCAGCTTCAGGATCGTATTGGCAAGCTCGTCGGTGGTGACGGGATCGAGCTCGGCGGTCGGCTCGTCGTAAAGGATGAGGTCCGGGTTCATGGCCAGCGAACGGGCGATGGCCACGCGCTTTTTCATCCCCCCGGAGAGCTCCGAGGTGCGGAGTTCCTCCTTGCCGACGAGACCCACCATCTCCAGCTTCTGCCTGATGATCTCCCTGACCTGCAGCTCCTTGCAGACCCTCTTCTCCCTGAGCCAAAGACCGACGTTTTCACCCACGGTGAGCGAGTTGAAGAGCGCCGATGACTGGAACACCATGCTGTAGCGGTAGTCGCGCGCGGCAGCGTCGGGGGCGGGCGAGAAGATCGGCATGTCGTCGATGTAGATCTCGCCGCTGTCGGGGGTCTCCAGCTTCACTATGTGTTTTAGCAGCACGCTTTTGCCGGTCCCGGACGGTCCGATGATGCAGAAGGTCTCCCCGGCATGGATCTCCAGGTCGACGTCCTTCAGCACGTGGTTCGGACCGAAGAACTTGTTCAGCTGCTCGATCCTGATCCCCACCCCCCTGGTGTCGTGCAGGTTGACGGGGGCATGGCCGTTATCCGGATGGAAAAAGGAAGCGGACAGACCATGTTTGAGCTTTGCGAACATCCTTCTCCCTTGGAGCAATTATCATGTCGGCAAGGGTGGCGGCAGCCTCTTTGCCCAATAAATACCGCAACCTGCCGGCTTAAAGAAATGCGGGACATAATACCAGAGATCTGCGTCGCCTGGCAAGCGAGAATGTTTAGCGGGGCGATACGGTTCGCGGTCAGAAAAGATAGGGAGAGTAGTTGTCGAAATGGCGCCTGTTGCGATACAGGTACAGGTTCAAAAGCATGAGGACCAGCGAGGCGAAAAGCGTGTTGAAGCGGATCTCGTCCTGCGAAACCGGGATGACCGCGAGGCGGGCATATTCCGCCGCCGGTATCAGCGCGAGGTTGACCCAGGCGTTGCAGATGTCGAACGTGTTGTAGGCGATCAAGAGCCAGAGGGTGAGCTGTTGCCGTTTGAATATGCCGATCAGCAGGTACAAAGAGAAGAGGGAGTCGGCGAAGACGAACCTTTTAGCGACCTCCCCCTCGTAAAGGGTACCCATGAAAGGGAAAGGGTTGCCGTAGCTGGAGAAGGAAAGGAGCATGGAGAAAAGCGCGACCACGGCGAGGGGGAAAAGTGCGAGGGGGCGGTGCTCACCTGACATGACCACCCCCCCGTGAAGCCTCTTTGGCACTGCCGGCTGGAACTGACTTCAACGCGACACCACCCGGATATGCTCTTTAAGGATGCAGCGGTCCATGACCACCTCGAGCCCAGCCTCCCCGGCCCTCCTGGCGGCCTCTTCGTTCACCACGCCTTCCTGCATCCAGACCACCCTGGCCCCCTTGGCGATCGCCTGTTCCACGATCTCCGGCAGGAACTCGGAGCGGGGAAGACGTCGACGATCTCGACCTCCCCCGGGACATCGGCAAGGGTCGGGTAGCAGCGCTCCCCGAGGACCTCCTGGCAGGCGGGGTTCACCGGGATGATCCGGAAACCGGCCCGCTTCAGGTAGGCCGCGACCTCGTGGCTCGGTTTCCCGGCATCGGGGGAGAGCCCCACCACGGCTACGGTACGGTACTTGGTCAGCATCTCCTTGGTATCCATAAGCACCTCCATGAAGTGAAAAGCTGAGGTAAAAACCTGAAACTCGTTACACGGAGAATACTACCTATTCCTCATCCCGCTCATGGCGACGCAGAAGAAGATGATCGCCATGACGCCGGCGATGAAGATCCAGTCAGCTGGGGTGAATCCGAACATAGCTAACTCCTATTGTTGCAGTTTATCGAGGAGGCTCTTTGCCTCGGCAAGCTCGGGGTTCAGCTTCAGTGCCTGGCGCAGGTAGCTGCGGGCATCCCCGGCGGCTCCCATGTCCACGCAGCAAAGCGCCAGAAGGTATGGTATTTCGGCCATCGGGAACTCGAGGGCGAACCAGGCATCGGCCATGCTCCCCCGCCGAAGCGGGGTCGAGTTCCGGCTGCAGCCCGCGCCAAAGGAGAGCGGCCTTTTGGTACTTCCCGAGCAGGAAGGCGACCTCGGCAAGGGTGGACTTCGTCTTCAAGAGATCGGGGGAGAGCCTCAAGGCGCGGTCCAGGTAGGCCTCGGCCTTGAACAGGGTCACCGTGGAGAGGTGCAGCGCCGAAAAGCGGAGCCCCTGTTCCAGGAGCGTCGCCCCGATCTCCATCGGAAAATTGGCATTTTCGGGCTCCATGAGGGCGAAGATCCTCAAAAGCTTCACCCGCCGCTCCAGGTAGGGGACCTCCACATCCTTTTCCCCCAGCATCAGGATGTGACTGGCAAGTTCGGATACGTAGTGCGGGTACCCCTTCAGCATCTCGGCGTAACGCTCGCAGTGCCGGCACCCCGGGTCGGTGCGCAGCACCTGGTAGATGCCGCGGCCTACGGCATCGTATCCCGGGGCCTCCCCGTCGAGCGCCCGGCAATCCTCCTCGAGAAGGGGGACCGGCTCGGGACCAAGGGAGAGGACCACCTTGCCGTCCAGCCCGCTCACCTTGCTGCCGGCGGGGGGGTTGTAGTATATGACCCCGGGTACGGGTGTAATATCTTCCATGACGTTACTGTTCTCCTTTAAGATTCCCTATCGGGAAACGTATTGACCCCTGCGTGCACGCCGACGGTCTTGTAGATGCGGACCCCGTCCCACGGTTCATCCATGATCCCGTCATGTATCGCCCAGCTCCGCCCGAGGACGCTCCTCTCCATCCCGGGGCGCCTGAAGGGGGTGGAGCCGTCCAGCCGGTTAAAGAGCGCCCCTCCGGGGGCGAACCCGGCGTCGATCTCCTGCATCAGCCTTTTCCCCACAACGTAATCGAAACCGTACTTCTCGTAGCGGATCGCGTTGTCGTAGGTGAGCGGCTCCGCGACGATGAGCTGCATGCCAAGGCGCGCCGTGAAGCGCTCCAAAAGCGGGAGGAACTCGCCGAACATCCTGAGGCCGCGCCGTGTCTGGTTGGGAAAGAGCCCCGCCTCCATCGCCCTTTGCTCCTCGGCCAGGTTTCTCCCCGTGGTGGCGAAAAGGTTGTTGCGGCCGTGCTGGTCGATGTCCACGTCGAAACGGGGCGCCGAAGGGTCGGCGATGACGCAGAAACTAAGCTCCATCTGACCGTGATGGGTGTCGCCAAGCTCCAGGAAGAACACCGGATCCCGGTCGCCCGGCTTTCTGCGCGCCTGCATCCGCACGAACCGGAGCCCTTGCGGGGCGATGACCTCCAGCGTCCCCCCTCCCTCCTCGACCATCTGCTCAAGGCGAGCGGGGAGCAGCGACCGGTAGATCCCCTCCTTCTCCGGGGGGTCGAGCCGGTTGATGTCGTACAGGGAGAAGAGCTGGCTCCCCCCGCTCTCCCTGAGGGGCTCATTTCCTGTGTGATTTGCCATAGTCGCCGATGAGAACCGGGAAGATCTGTTCGCGCACGCAGGCTATGCTCTTCTCCACCGCATCGAGCGCCCTGTTGCGGTCGTCCGCCTCGGCCCAGTGCATGGCGTCTAGCAGCATGCGGTGCGGGTAGCCAAGCTGTGCGATGAGCCTGGTAAAGGATGCAGGAAGCCGGGGAGAGAGTTCACGGTCGTTCATGACCCCCCAGGCGATCGTCCAGGCGCGGGCCACGTTCATCATGTCATACCCTCCCCCTCCCACGGCGACCCAGGGGATCTGCAGGGCGCGCAGCTTCCGCATGATGTAGGAATAGGCGTGGGTGGTCACCTCCAGCCGGGTGAGCGGGTCGGTCCTGAAGGTGTCGGCCCCGAGCTGGGTGAACAGCACGTCGGGATCGAATGCCGCGATCAGGGGAAAGGCGACCTCGTCGAAGGCCTTCATGAACAGTGCGTCGTCCGTGTGGGGCAGAAGCGGCAGGTTGACCGAGTAACCTCGCCCGGCCCCCTCGCCCGTCTCGGATTCGAATCCGGTGCCGGGGAAGAAGTAGACCCCGGTTTCGTGCAGCGAGATGCTGAGCACCCGGTCGCTTTGGTAGAAGGCGTTCTGCACGCCATCGCCATGGTGGGCGTCCAGGTCCAGGTACACCACCCGCTTCCCCTTTTCCAGCAGGTAGTTTATGGCGACCACAGCATCGTTTAGATACGAGAAGCCGGAGGCGCGGCCTTTCTGGGCGTGGTGGTATCCCCCAAGCGGGTTGAAGGCGGCGTCGAAGCCACCCTCGGTGACCAGCCGCGCCGCTTCCAGGGTCCCGGAAACACCCAGGCAGGCCCAGTCGTAGACGCCGGGAAAGATCGGGTTCTCCAGGTCCCCCAGGCCGTAGCGAAAATCCGCACGCGGCTCGCCGGCGCTGCTGAACTCCCGCAGCCGGTCCAGGTAGTCGGGGGAGTGGGCGGTCAAAAGCTCCGCCTCGGTTACCGGGCGCGGCCGGACCAGCTCCATGCCGGGGAGTTCCAGGAGTCCGTAGGCCTCCATCAGGTCGTGCGCCAGCCGGTAGCGCTGCACCTTGAACGGGTGCTGTTCGCCGTAGCAGTATCCTGCCAGGTCGGCGCAGGCGATGAGGGCGGTTTTGCGGGACACCAGGTACCTCCGGCCGAATTCCGGACAAATCTACCTGCTAGCACCCGGCAGGTCAACACCTAATTCCTGCACACCGCTTGGGCAGGGGCGCACGTTTTTTAGGCAGTTGTGGGGATCTCTCTCATTAGCTTCAGAGGGAGAATCACCTGATTCCGCCTAGATACCGTTTTGGCAAAGAGCTTGCTTCTACTTGGCGCTCTCCAAAGAAGGGGAGCATTTACCAACGGAGGTAGCTAAATGAACGGTATGTCAGCGGCGACAGCACTTGGCAACAGCAGCGATGTGCTCTTTCTCATGCTTGGAGCGGTCATGGTTTTCGCCATGCACGC
>Ga0209317_1001808_pt1 | contig 17162 bp, 10 predicted proteins | sample RifGroB2_FD_183994 | JGI IMG/M metagenome (GOLD analysis project Ga0209317, IMG submission 183994) | Soil microbial communities from Rifle, Colorado, USA - Groundwater B2 (SPAdes) (version 2) | ecosystem: Environmental > Terrestrial > Soil > Unclassified | place: Rifle, Colorado | collected... | reverse complement strand
GAAGCGCCGGACGGCAGTTTTGCCGGCGTGGCGTACTGCGCCATCGAACTGGACAAGATCCGTAACATGCTTACCTCTATTGACGTCGGCCAGAGGGGGCGCATCACGCTGCGCGACGAGTCGTTCGGCGTCATCCTGCATTTGCCGAGCGGGGATAATCCCGCCACCGATTTCGGACGCAAGCCAACCTCCCCCGAGATGCTGAGCCGCTTCAAAGCCGGCGTCCAGAGCGACACATTCTTCGCTACCAAGACTGCTGACGGCAGCGCCCGCCTGGTCTCCTACCGCAAGCTCGGCCGCTATCCCCTGTATATCAGCATCGCGCTGTCACCCGACGACTACCTGGCGCGCTGGCAGCGCGAGGCGTTCCAGACCCTGGCGCTGGTAGCGCTGTTCGTGGTGGTCACCTTCGCCCTGTCCCGGTTGATCTTCTTGCGCTGGCGCAGGCAGCTGCAGGCCGAGGAGGAGCTGCGACGCGCCAAGGAGGAGCTGGAACTGCGGGTCGGGAAGAGGACCGAGGAACTGCATCTGGCCAACGAGCAGTTGAAGGTGGAGCTGGGCGTACGCGTGCGGGTCGAGGAGGAGCTGCGGATGAGGCGCAACATGCTGGCGCAGATCATCGACACCATCCCGCAGTTCGTCTTTTGGAAAGACCGCGACAGCATCTACCTGGGGTGCAACCTCGTGTTCGCCCGTGCTGCGGGGCTGGAGAAGACCGAGCTGATCCGGGGCAAGAGCGACTACGACCTCCCCTGGCTGCGCGAGGAGAGCGACGCCTACCGCAACGACGACCGAGCGGTCATGGCTTCCAACCGTCCCAAGTACCACATCATAGAACAGCAGCTGCAGGCCAACGGCCAGCGCTACTGGGTCGACACCACCAAGGTGCCTCTTTGCGACGACAGCGGCGCGGTGATCGGCGTCCTCGGGGTCTACGACAACATAACGGAGAAAAAGGCCGCCGAGGAGGCGCGCGACCGCGCCCTCGCCATGGTCGAATCCCTGCTGGCCTCGTCGCCTACCGCCATCCTGGTCTACGACGGCGAAACCGGTGCCTGTGTCAGGGCGAACCAAGCCGCGGCCGACATGACCGGGGGAACGGTAGAACAACTGCTGACGCAGAATTTCCGGTGCATCCCGTCGTGGCAGACGGCCGGCATGCGGCAGCTCGCCGAGCAGGTGCTCGCCGACGGCCAGACCAGGAGCATCGAGATCACCACCCCCACGTCGTTCGGAAAGGCGCTGCAGTGCGAGTGCTTCCTGTCACGCTTTGCTGTGGAGGGAAGGCATCACCTGATGTTCATAGCCGTCGACTCCACGGAGAGGAAGCGCCTTGAAAAGGAGAACCGTCTGATAGAGGCCCAGATGCTCCACGTGCAGAAACTGGAGAGCCTGGGGGTGCTGGCCGGCGGGATCGCGCACGACTTCAACAACATCCTCATGGTGGTGCTGGGAAACGCCGACCTGGCGCTGATGCGGGTTCCCGCGGAATCGCCGGCATGTGAGAACCTGGTCCAGATAGAGCAGGCGGCCAGCCGCGCGGCGGACCTTGCGCGCCAGATGCTCGCCTATTCCGGCAAGGGGAAGTTCGTCATCGAGAAGCTGGATCTGACCAGGATCGTCCAGGAGATGGCACAGATGCTCGAGGTCTCCATCTCCAAGAAGGTGCATCTGCGCTACGACTTCGCCCCGGACCTGCCGCCGATCAGCGGCGACGCAACCCAGTTGCGCCAGGTGATCCTGAACCTGGTGATCAACGCCTCCGAGGCGATCGGGGACAAAAACGGAGTTATCGTGGTCAGCACCAAGTGCATGGAGTGCGACCGCGCCTACCTGTCGGAGTCCTGGATCGACGACCGCCTCCCCGAAGGATGTTACCTGGTGCTGGAGGTGTCAGATACCGGTTGCGGCATCGACCGCGAGATCATCCCGAAGATCTTCGATCCCTTCTTCACCACCAAGTTCACCGGAAGAGGGCTCGGCATGGCGGCTGTTCTCGGCATCGTTCGGGCGCACAAAGGGGCCATAAAGATTTATAGCGAAAAGGGGAAAGGGAGTACCTTCCGCCTGCTGCTTCCTTTCGTGTCCGGGACGGCAGACCAGCAGGATGCGCCTGTTACCGACGAAATCTGGCAGGGAAGCGGAACGGTGCTGCTGGCAGACGATGAGGAGAGCATACGCGGCCTGGGACGGGACATGCTGGAGGCGCTGGGCTTCGAGGTGCTGCTGGCATCCGACGGGCGCGAGGCCGTGGACCTGTACCGGAGCAACATGGCCCGGGTCGTCTGCGTGCTGCTCGATCTGACCATGCCCAACCTGGACGGGGAGCAGACCTTCCGGGCGCTGCGCGGCCTGAAACCCGACGTAAAGGTCATCATGTCCAGCGGGTACAACGAGCAGGAGGTGAACATGAAGTTCGTGGGTACCGGTCTTTCCGGCTTCATACAGAAGCCGTACAAGGTGGCCGAGATGGGGAGGAGACTGCAGGAGGTGCTGGAAGGGTAAAAGGCGAGATTGAGATTGAGATTGAGATTGAGATTAAAAGAAAAGGGACGCCCCCTACTGGCGTCCCCTTTTTCATTCAGAGCTCAAGCTGGCGGGCGCTACTTGATGCTGCCGTTGATGTAGGTCGCCACCTTCATCGGCTTGGCTTCCTTGAAGACGACCCTGATCACGTCCCCTTTGCGGGCGTAGCGCGGCTCGCCCTTGCAGTCGGTGAAGGTGTTGGAGAGTTTGGCGCCGGAGGCGGTCACGTCGATGAAGCGTATGGCGCATTGCCCGGTGGTTTCCCCGCCGTCGGCCAGGATCAGCACCGCGTCGGACTTGCTCTGCTGGAACACCCTGACCAGCTCGGGAATCGGCTTGCCGGCCGTTTCATCGACCTCTTCCTTGATGATCCTGTCGTTCAGCAGGTACTGGATCTTCTTGTACTCGGCCTTGACGCCGTCTCCTTCAACGGGGTTGCCCTGTCTGTCGAAGACGACGATGGATATCTTCCCGTAGCGCGTGTCCAGGTCCTGGGCCTGGGAGAAGGTCGAAGAAGCCAAAACGAGCAGTACAGCGGCCAGTGTAGTGAAAAGCCTTATCACCCCGATCGCGATTCCTCCTATAGCATATCAAATCAATCAAAACTGCAGTTCCAGAGGCGGTTTCCTGCAAGCATGGGCGGAATATAAACCACAAATTTATCGATGTAAATTATAAAAGCTAATAAAACTGGTGGAAAGTGTTGATTTTGTGAGGCTAAACACAAAAAGGCCGGGAGGGGCTTGCCCCTCCCGGCCTCGACGGATGCCGTTACTTGCCGCTGGCCACCATCAGCTCGCTGACCAGCTTGGTGAAGCGGAGCGGGTCCTTGATGGGAGAACCTTCGGTGAGCAGGGCCTGGTCGAACAGGAGTTCGCTGTAGTCGGCCAGTTTCGGGTCGCTCTTGTCCTTCTCGTACATGGAGGTCATGACCTGCATGATCTGGTGGTCCGGGTTCAGTTCGAGGATGCGTTTGCCTTCCGGGACCTCCTGGTTCATGGCCTTCAGGATCTTCTCCATGTTGGCGTTCAGACCCATTTCGTCGGCGACCAGGCAGCAGGCGCTCTCGGTAAGGCGGGAGGATAGGCGCACTTCCTTCACCCTGTCCTTCAGGGTTTCCTGGATGAACTCCAGGATGCCGCCGTACTCCTTCCTGGCCTCCTCCTTCTTGGCTTCCTTCTCCTTCTTTTCCTCCTCGGTGTCGAGCTCCAGGTCGCCCCTGTCGATCGCCTTCAGGTGCTTGTCCTGGTACTGGTTGACGGCCTGCACCACCCATTCGTCGACCGGGTCGGTCATGTAGAGGACCTCGTACTCCTTCTTGCGCAGCGCCTCCATGTACGGCGAGTTTTCAACCGACTCGCGGGACATGCCGGTGATGAAGTAGATCTCCTTCTGCCCCTCCGGCATGCGCTCGACGTACTCCTTGAGGGAGACGAATTTCCCCTTCTCGGTCTTGGAGCTTTCATAGAGCAGGAGGTCCTGGAGCTTTTCCTTGTTGGCGTAGTCGAAGTGGATCCCTTCCTTCATGACCGGGCCGAACTCGCCGTAGAACTTCAGGTAGTCCTCGACGTTCTTCTCCTTCATCTCGGCCAGGGTGGAGAGGATCTTGCCCACCAGGGACTTCTGGATGCGCTTGATCTGCACGTCCTCCTGCAGGATCTCGCGGGAGACGTTGAGCGGGAGGTCGGAGGAGTCGACCACCCCCTTGACGAAGCGGAGGTAGTCGGGGAGCAGCGCCTCGCAGTTGTCGGTGATGTAGACCCGTTTCACGTAGAGGTGCACCCCCTTCTTGTGGTCGCGCAGGAAGAGGTCGAACGGCTTGTGCGACGGGATGTAGACGATGGCCTTGAATTCGCTGACACCCTCGGCGGAGTAGTGGATGGTGCTAAGCGGCTTGTCATAGTCGTGGGAGATGTGCTTGTAGAACTCCTCGTACTCCTCCTCGGTGATCTCGCTCTTGGAGCGGGTCCAGATCGCCTTCATGGAGTTCAGGGTTTCCTCGGTGGTCTTCTCGATGGTGCCGCCACCCTCGATGACGTTCCCCTCCGCGTCCTTCACCGGCTCGCTGCGGGTGACGTCCATTACGATCGGGTACTGCACGTAGTCGGAGTACTTCTTCACGATGGAGCGGATCTTCCACTCATCGAGGAACTCCTTCATCTCCTCTTTCAGGTGCAGGACGATCTCGGTGCCGCGGGACTCTTTTTCGCACTCCTCGATGGAGTAGGAGCCGTCACCGGTGGACTCCCAGCGGCAGCCGTACTGCTTCTCTCCCGCCCTGCGGGTGGTCAGCACGACCTTGTCGGCCACCATGAAGGAAGCGTAGAAGCCGACGCCGAACTGGCCGATCAGCTCGGGGTTGTCGGCGAGGTTCTTCTCCTTGAGGGCGGCCACGAAGCTCTTGGTGCCGGATTTGGCGATGGTGCCTATGTTGTCGGCCACCTCGTCCATGCTCATGCCGATGCCGTTGTCGATGATTGTGAGGGTCCCGGCTTCCTTGTCGGCGTGCAGCTTGATCTTCCAATCGGCGTTCCCTTCCAGAAGTTCCATGTTGGAATGGGACTCGAACTTTATCTTGTCAATAGCGTCAGATGCGTTAGAGATGAGCTCCCGTAGGAAGATTTCCTTGTTGGAATAGAGGGAGTGGATCACCAGGTCCAAAAGCTGCTGGACCTCGGTCTCGAACTTCTTGACGGTTTTTGCCATGTTTAGGTGGTCTCCTTTGGGTGCTTAGTGAATGCTCGCGGAAACATAAGCACTGGGCCGGGCAATTTCAAGGGGAGATGAAGAAAGAGATGAAAAAATGTGCCTCACTCCGAAAAGCGAGGATCTTCCGCCCCTTGTACTGTGAGCGGAGGGAGTGTGGACGGGCGAATGTCATTCGCCCCTTGTGGACGACGCAGCTTGGGCGAATGATCAGAGATATCGTTCCTACGCTCCAGCGTGGGAACGCAAGCCCGAGACGCTCCAGCGTCTCGTCAGGCGGACGCCAGGTCATCCAAAGCTGCGAAAAGCACCCTCACCCCAACCCTCCCCTCGGGAGAGGGTGCCCGAAGGGCGGGTGAGGGACCTTTTCCAAGGCCGGAGATTGCATCCGGCAAATTTTGAATTTACTTCCAATAGATGCGTTTCTCCGGCCGGGAACTTTTTGCAAACCGGCTGGATCTGAATCTTTCGAGCCAGAACATTTTGCAAAGCGGGTGCGAGATGAATCTTTCGGCTCCGAACATTTCACTGTCGCTCTGGAGATAAATGTTTTGGGTCGCAAAGATATTTTCAGCGCCGCCGAATTGAATCTTTGCGTTCAAAACATTTCGATGGCGGTGCGGAAGATAATGTTTCAGGCTGAAAAGATATTTGTTTCGGTCGCGAGTGAAATCTTTCGGCCGAAAAGATTTCACTCCCGGTCGGAAAGATGAAGATTCGTGGGAGAAACATATTTGTTTTGGTCCGGAGATGAATCTTTCGGGTGAAAAGATTTCACTCGCCGGTCGGAGAATAATGTCTCCATACGCAAACATATTTCCGGGCGCCGAGAAATCAAAGTTCCCGCTCGAAACATTTATCTGGTGGGGGAAATGAATTACTATCCCGCCCTCCGCGGATACTCAGCGCTCTCTGCGTAGCTTGTTTTAGAAAACCCTGACTTCTACCCTGACTTCTATTAACAGGGATGAAAGGGATGCACGGGATAAAGGCTGGAACAGAAAAGATTTTGGTTTAACCCCAAAGCCTGTGATTCATCCTGGTGGGGGAGATTACATCCGCAAAATTTTGAATTTACTCCCGAAGCCGGAGATTGTATTTGGAAGATTTTGAATTTACTCCCGAGACCGGAGATTGCATCCGGGGGATTTTGAATTTACTCTCGAGGCCGGACACTCGTGGCTCCCCCGTTTCTTGACACCATTTCGCCGTTATGTTAATAAGGTCGGGCTAAAAGTCTTTGCTCGGCAAGGGGATAGCCCCTACCAAACACCTCGCAGCCATTCGAAAGGAGCACCATGTATTACCCCGATTTCGCGACGTTCCAGACCCTGTCCGCTCAAGGCAACCTGATTCCGGTCTACCGGGAGATCCTGGCCGACCTGGACACTCCGGTGGGTGCCTTCAAGAAGATCGACGACGGCCGCTACGGCTTTTTGCTGGAGAGTATCGAGGGTGGTGAGAAGTGGGGTCGCTACACCTTCCTCGGTTCGTCCCCGGCGGTCGTGATCCGCGGCAAGGACACCTGGGTGGAGATCGTGGAAGGAGGCGAGGTGCGCCGTGTGGAGGTTTCCGATCCTCTCGACTACATCCGCGACTACATGGCGCGCTACCAGCCGGTCGAGGTCAGCGGCATCCCCAGGTTCTTCGGCGGTGCCGTGGGGTACCTGGGCTACGACGCGGTGCGCCACTTCGAGACGCTGCCGGACCAGAACCCGAGCCTGATCAACACCTACGACGCCTATTTCATCATCACCGACACCATCGTGATCTTCGACAGCCTGAGCCAGAAGATCAAGGTAGTTTCCAACGCGTACCTGGACGGGAGCACCACCCTGGAGGCAGCCTATGCCGAGGCCGTAGGCAAGATCGAGGGGATGATCGAGCGCCTCAAGAGGCCGCTGCCCGCTCAGCAGAAGAAGCCGGCGCAGGGGAAGGTCGAGCTCGCCTCCAACGTGAAGCGCGAGGAGTTCGAGAACTGGGTCACCCGCGCGAAGGAGTACGTCAGAAGCGGCGACATCATCCAGGTCGTCCTCTCGCAACGCTTCTCCGGCGACCTCACCGTCGATCCTTTCGACATCTACCGGGTGCTGCGGACCCTGAACCCGTCCCCATACATGTTCTTCCTCCGCCTGGACGAGACCATGGTGGTGGGGGCCTCCCCCGAGGTCATGGTGCGCAAGGAGGGGGACCTGGTCGAACTGCGCCCCATCGCCGGCACCCGGCCGCGCGGCGCAACGCCTGCAGCCGACGAAGAACTCGCCCGGGACCTCATGGCCGACCCGAAGGAGCGGGCCGAGCATGTCATGCTGGTGGACCTGGGGAGAAACGACCTGGGGCGGGTCTGCAAGATCGGGAGCGTCAAGGTCTCGGAACTGATGGTCGTCGAGCGCTACTCCCATGTGATGCACATCGTCTCCAACGTCCAGGGTGAACTCGCCCCGGGGCATGACGCCTTCGATGTGGTCCGTGCCACTTTCCCGGCGGGAACCCTTTCCGGGGCGCCAAAGGTAAGGGCTATGGAGATCATCGACGAACTGGAAGGGGTGCGGCGCGAAGTGTACGGCGGCGCCGTCGGCTATTTCTCCTTCTCGGGCAATATGGACATGGCCATCGCCATCAGGACGCTGGTGATAAAGGACGGCAAAGTGCACCTGCAGGCTGGCGCCGGCATCGTTGCGGACTCCGATCCCGCAGCCGAGTACATCGAGACGGTGAACAAGGCCAAGGCCGTGGTCAAGGCGATCGAGATGGCCGAGCGAGGACTCGACTGACAGATCCCTCTTGATAGACGGAAAAAGGGCGCCCGTGCATTGCGGGCGCCCTTTTTCGTGGCTGCTGCGCGTTTACTACCTGCATCATCGGCCGGACCTGCTGGCCAGCGGCGCGGCGAGACTCACGGGGCCTTTCCCAGAACCTTCCTCACCTGAGCGGCATAGGCGTCCATGACGTTTAGCTCGTTCAGCTTGAGCTTGCGGTACCCTTCCAACCCGTCGTCGAAGTGCCTCTTCGCCTCCGGCGTGGCTGCGAAAGCCCACAGCGCCGATTCGATCTCTTTGCGTTTTGCCGACAGACGCGGTGATAGGAGATAAATCCGGCCCGGGCTTGCGGGGCTCTGGGCCAGGATGCGCAACCGGCTGCGCACCAGGTCGGGCAGCTTTTGGTAGTCGGCCAGCGAGGTGAAGCCAGCCGCGGATTCGCCGGCTGCCACCAGTTGGGCGACACTGTCCGAGGCACTTAGGTACCTGATCCTTGCGTTGACGCGGTGGTCTTTCAGCCAGTGCTGCCCCCAGAGCGTCACCTGGGATGTGGGGCCGAGCCCGAGCACCTCCATGGAGTTCAGGTCGGCCGGTTTGGTGACGTGACCGGAATCGGCCACGATTGCCAAGGATAGGGAATCGGCCCTGTAGGCCAAAAGCGGGAGGTATCCCGCGTCGGTCTGGAGCAGGCGTCCCTGGTGCGACGTGGTGACGGCGATGTCGTAGGCGCCTGCGAGGCCGCGTCGGGCGAATTCGTCGACGTCCGGCGCCGTGACAATATCGACCTGATACCCCAGTATCTTTTCCAGGTATTGGCGCAGCGGCTGGTACGTCTCCAGCACGATTCGGGCACTGCCCTGTGGAGCTATGCCGACGGTTAGGGGGGCTGCCAAAGAGGGAGAAGAGGTGAGAAGACCAGTCGCAACCAGGGTGCAGCAAATGCACAGGAACTTTTTCATGGGCATATCCTCTCGTAGTTCACTTGGGACTATGAAGCCTCTTAGACATTTTTCGGGTGCCGTGGAGAAAACTTGAATGACATAATTCGACTTTCGTCAATTAGAATTGGTGCAATTTAATGTTAAAAGTATCACCGAAGAGCAGACTAAGACGAAAATCAAGGTAAACTTCCCCGATGAATCCATGCCGGCGCTGTGACTACTGCAGTGCCGGTTGTCAATTTCTGTCCACTCTCTTTCAGATCGGAAAGAAAGTCGGGGTGAGATGCAGGAGCTGATTGTATGGCTACCCTATGTCCGTTAAAGAAGATCCTTGTTGTGGAAGATGACGACGCCCACGCGGAGCTGATCCGGCGAGGCTTCAGTGATTTCTCCCACCAGTATGAGCTGACCGTCGCCGGGACCGTGAAGGAAGCCCTGGATTGCATTCGCAGCAGCGCCTACGACATCGTGCTCACCGACTACCTTCTTCCCGATGGCAGGGGAGGCGACCTGGTGGCGCAGTCGGCGCACATAGCCCCCGTGGTGATGATGACCTCCCACGGCAGCGAGCAGGTCGCGGTCGAAGCGATGAAGTCGGGGGCGATCGATTACGTGGTCAAGATGCCCGAGGTCTTTGACGCCATGCCGCGCATCGTCGAGCGCGCCCTGCGCGAATGGGATCACATGCTGGAGCGCAAGCGGGCCGAGGAGGCGCTCAGGTTGCAGAGCCACCGCCTGGAGCATGAGGTTGCCGAAAGAAAGCTGGCCCAGGAGACCCTGCGCCTGAGCGAGGAGAAATTTCACAAGGCGTTTGACAGCGCACCGCTGATCATGGTGATCACGGACCTGGAGGACGGGGTGTTTCTCGACGTCAACAGCAAGTTCGTGGAGCTCTCCGGCTACAGCCGGCACGAGGTACTGGGACGCACAGCGACTTCTTTTGGGTGGATCAGCCCTCAAGACAGAAGCGCCGTGGTCGCGAAGCTGCGCCGGGAGGGGCAGGTGGCCGGTTTCGTGGTTAGCCTGCATTCCAAGGACGGCCGCACCCTCAAGGGTGAGTATTACTGCGACCGGATCACCGTCGACGGTTGTGAACGGCTCCTCGTCATCGCACTCGACATCACCGAGCGCGTGAAGCTCGAGGAGCAACTGCGCCATTCCCAGAAGCTGGAGGCTGTGGGGGTGCTCGCTGGAGGGGTGGCACACGACTTCAACAACATCCTCACGGTGATGGGCGGTTACTGCGAGCTGCTGAAGATGGACCTCCCTGAGGGGAACCCGGCCCGCGACAAGGTGATTCAGATCTCGGCAGCGGCGGATCGAGCCGCCAACCTGACCCGCAGCCTGCTCGCCTTCAGCCGCAAGGGGGAAGTGAAGGCGGCTCCGGCGAACCTGAACGAAATCGTGAAGGGGGTGGAGAAGTTTCTGCAGCGCATCATCGGGGAGGACATCGACCTTACCACGTCGCTTGCCGAGGGAGCGCTCTGGGCCGTGGTCGACAGTGGCCAGGTCGAGCAGGTGCTGATGAATCTCGCGGCCAACGCCCGCGACGCCATGCCCAAGGGGGGGCGGCTTTTCGTACAGACCGAGCGCCACGATATCGACGCGGCATTCGTCCATGTCCACGGCTTCGGCACGCCCGGGCAGTATGCGCTGCTTACCATCTCCGACACCGGCCAGGGGATGGACGAGGCCACCAGGAAGAAGATCTTCGACCCCTTCTTCACCACCAAGGTGGTGGGCAAGGGGACCGGCTTAGGCCTTGCCATCGTCTACGGGATCATCGCGCAGCACAGGGGATTCGTGAACGTCTACAGCGAACCCGGAATCGGCAGCACCTTCAGGGTTTATCTCCCCGCCATCGGCGCCAGGGAACCCGAAGAGGCGCACTCCGCAGCCGAGCCGGCGGTGCATGGAAACGAGACGGTCTTGATAGCCGAAGACGACCTCCACGTGCTCGACCTGGTCTCGTCGATTCTGCAGCAGTACGGCTACAGCATCATCCCCGCTGCCAACGGACTGGAGGCCGTGCAGAAGTTCAAGGAGAACCCCCAGGTCAAGCTGGTCCTCATGGACATCATCATGCCGGTGATGAACGGCAAGGAGGCTGCGGAGAGCATCAGGGATCTCCGGCACGACGCCAGGATCCTCTTCACCAGCGGATACACGGCCGACATCATCCGCAGCCGAAGCGATCTGGATGAAGGCGCCGAGCTGGTCATGAAGCCGGTAAAGCCGGCGGTTCTTCTTCAAAAAATCAGGGAGATGCTGGACCGGCAATAGCCGGGACCGCTGCCAGGAGGAGACTGCGGCATGGTAACCCAGATGCACACGATCCGTCGCTTCGCCCTGCTGTTGGCGCTCTTTTGGACCGCAGGTATCCTTGTTTCCTTCCTCTGGTTTTATCGACACCAACAGCAAAGCGTGCTCGATATCGCACGGGCGGAGGCACAGGCGACCTACGAGAAGGACGCGCTGTACCGGCGCTGGGCCACCAGGCACGGCGGAGTCTACGTGACCGTAACCGATACCAGCCCTCCGAACCCGAACCTCGCCCACGTTCCCGACCGCGATCTGCGTACACCCTCCGGGAAGGCGCTCACCCTGGTGAACCCGGCCTACATGACCCGCCAGGTGTTTGAGCTGGCCGACCTGCAGAGTAACCTGGTGCGCGGCCACATCACGAGCCTGAAGCCGTTACGCCCGGAAAACGCGCCCGACCCGTGGGAGGCTGAGGCCCTGCGGAAGTTCGAGAAGGGGGTGAAGGAGGTAAGCGAGGTCCAGATCCTCAACGGCCGCAAGTACATGAGGCTCATGCGCCCCTTTACGACGGAGGTGGGGTGCCTCAAGTGCCATGCGGCGCAGGGGTACCGCGTGGGGGACGTGAGGGGTGGCATCAGCGCCTCCGTGCCGCTTGAGGCGCACGCAGAGGTCATTGCCGCCGTCATAACCGGAGGGGCGGTGAGCCACGGACTTTTGTGGCTGCTGGGGGTAGGGATGATCGGCACCGGCTCGCGAATCCTCATGCGCAGCGCCAGGGGTCTGGAGGAAAGCGAGGAGCGCTACCGCACCGTGGCCGATTACACCGACGACTGGGAATACTGGCAGAGCCGGGACCTGTCCTACAGGTACATTTCCCCCGCCTGCAAGGAGATCTCCGGCTACGGACGGGAGGAGTTCTACTCCGATCCGGAGCTTATGGAGCGCATCATCCACCCCGACGACCTCGCCGCCTACAGGGATCACGTTCACGCCTGCCTGGGGGGGGAGCCCAAGCCGATCGACTTCCGCATAGTAAGGCGCGACGGCGAAGTCCGCTGTATCTCGCACATCTGCCGGATGGTGTACACGAAAAGCGGGGTAGAACACGGCATACGGGCCAGCAATCGGGACATCACGGACCGGAAACGCGCGGAAAAGGCCCGGCGGGAGCAGGCGCTCCTTTTGGAGAACGAGGTGCGCGAGCGCAAGGAACGCGAAACCGAGCTGGAAGCCAAGAACGCCGAGTTGGAGCGCTTCACCTACACGGTGTCGCACGACCTGAAGAGCCCGCTCATCACCATCAAGGGGTTTGCCGGCGCCGTCCTCAAGGACATTGAAGAGGGCAAGCTGCAGCGGCTTGACGGAGACGTGCGCCGCATCATGGGGGCCGCGGACAAGATGACCTCCCTGTTGGACGACCTGCTGGAACTCTCCCGCATCGGAAGGATAGTCAACCCCCCTACGCTGGTCGATATGAATCAGCTGGTACAGGATGTGCTCGACCAGCTATCGGGGCCGATCCGGCAGTCCGGAGTCGAGGTAGTGCTGCAGCCCGGACTCCCGAAGGTCTGGGGGGACCAGCCCCGTATCGGCGAGGTGCTGCAAAACCTTGTGGAGAATGGCATCAAGTACATGGGAGAGCAGCCGCATCCCAAGATAGAGATAGGCGCGCGCGAGGCGGGGGATGTGGAGGTCTTCACCGTGCGCGATAACGGCATGGGGGTTGCCGAGCAGTACCAGGAGAGCATCTTCGGACTGTTCAACAAGCTGGACGCCAAGTCGGAGGGGACCGGAATCGGCCTGGCGCTGGCGCGGCGCATCGTCGAATTCCACGGCGGGAAGCTCTGGGTGGAATCGGAAGGATCGGGGCAGGGGAGCACCTTCTGCTTCACGCTGGGCATGGCTCCCCGGGCGGGGCTGAACTAAAGAGTGAAGGAGCGAGCGATGATCGAAGGGGAACCGTTGTGCATTCTGCTGGTTGAGGACAATCCGGACCATGCCGAGCTTGCCATCCGCAACCTGAGCGAAGCCGGGCTTGTCAACCGCGTCTTTCATGTCGACGACGGCGAGGCTGCGCTTGATTACCTCAACAGCCGGGGTGAATACGCGGACAAGAGCGCCTTTCCGCGCCCGCACCTGGTGCTCCTGGACCTGCGCCTCCCCAAGGTGGACGGCATCGAGGTGCTGAAACAGGTGAAGGGATCGGACTGGCTGAAGGCGATACCGGTGGTGATCCTGACTACCTCCGCGGCTGAGCGCGATCTTGCCATGGCCTACAGCAACTATGCGAACAGCTACCTCACCAAGCCGGTCGACTTCGGATCCTTCAGCGACCTGCTGCGGGACCTGGGCTTCTACTGGCTCGCCTGGAACAAGCGCCCTTAAGCCAGCGAGGGTGAATATTGTTTTGGGGAGGGCAAATATTTCCTCCCCGGCAGGTAGGGTAATCCGCGTCTTTGCGCCCTGGGGCTCATTTCCAGGCGCTACTTTTGCGCATTTCCTGTCGGAATTTCTTGAGTTTCTTCCGCAAAACCTATATATTTTTCGGATTCAAATTAAACAGCAAAAGGGTGGGGTTCCGAGCTGCTTCAGCGCAGGCGGCCGATTCCAGCGGGTTATCAGCTATGCTCCTGATGATTGATAATTACGACTCCTTTACCTACAACATCGTCCAGTACCTGGGCGAGTTGGGGGAAGAGGTCAAGGTATATCGCAACGACAAGATCACCGTCCCGGAGATCGAGGCACTCGCTCCCGATCGCATCGTGATCTCCCCGGGCCCCTGTTCCCCTGAGGAGGCGGGTATCTCGGTCGAGGTGGTGCGCCACTTCGCCGGCAAGATCCCGATCCTCGGCGTCTGCCTCGGGCACCAGTCCATCGGCTACGCCTTCGGCGGCAAGATCATCAAGAGCGCCACGCTGATGCACGGCAAGACCTCTCCCATCCTGCACGACGGCCAGGGGCTCTTCGAGGGGCTCCCGAACCCCTTTTCCGCCACCCGTTACCACTCCCTGATCGTCGAGCGGGAAACGCTGCCGGCCGAACTGGAGGTGACCGCCTGGGTCGCAGAGGGGGAGATCATGGGGATGCGGCACCGCACGCTTGCCGTCTGGGGGGTGCAGTTCCACCCGGAGTCCATCCTCACCGAGGGGGGGATGGAGCTTTTGAGGAACTTTTTGAAGATGTCCAGGTAGGTTCTGGGAGAGGGTGGCCGAAGGCCGGGTGAGGGCGCGGCCCACTGCTACACCGTCTCTTCATTGCAACGCCAAGAAGCCCCCCTCCCTGACCCTCCCCCTCCGGGGGCGGGGACGAGATTGCAGCGGAATCGGTGAAATTCTTGGGCGAATGATCATTCGCCCCTACGAGATATCGTTCCTACGCTCCAGCGTGGGAACGCAAGCCCGGGACGCTCCAGCGTCTCGTCAGGCGGATGCCAGGTCATCCAAAGCTTCGAAAAGCGCCCTCACCCCGGCCCTCCCGGAGGGAGAGGGAGAGTTAGCCAAGTATCCTCCGGGAAGCTCTGACTCCTAGCGGTCCGCTTTGAGTTTCTTGTGTCTTTGAATTCTGTTTTGAAGGAGCGGCTATGATTCGTAAGGCAATTGCACGTGTTGTGGAGCGGGAGAATCTCAGCGAGGCGGAGATGATCGAGGTCATGGACCAGATCATGTCCGGCGGGGCCACCCCGGCGCAAATCGCCTCCTTCATCACCGCCCTCAGGATGAAGGGAGAGACGGTGGACGAGATCACGGGCGCCGCCAGGGTGATGCGCGACCGGGCGCTCCCGATCCGCGTGGGTAGGAGCGTCCTCGGCATCGACCGCGACGACATCAACCTGGACCGCGAGACCATCCTCGACACCTGCGGCACCGGCGGCTCCGGCACCAACTCCTTCAACATCTCCACCACCGTCGCCTTCGTCGTCTCCGCCTGCGGCGTCAAGGTCGCCAAGCACGGCAACCGCGCCGTCTCCTCCTCCTGCGGCTCCGCCGACGTCCTCGAGGCGTTGGGGGTGAACCTCGACGTGACCCCCGAGACCGTGGAACGGAGCATCTCCGAGATCGGCATCGGCTTTCTCTTCGCCCCCGCGCTGCACGGCGCCATGAAGCACGCCATCGGCCCCCGGCGCGAGATCGGCATCCGCACCATCTTCAACATCCTGGGGCCGCTCACCAACCCGGCCGGCGCCGACTGCCAGGTGCTGGGCGTTTACCGCGAAGATCTGGTCGAGACGCTTGCGCAGGTGCTGCTAAAGCTCGGCTGCCGCCGCGGCTTTGTCGTGCACGGCAGCGACGGGATGGACGAGGTGACCCTCACCGGCGAAAGCACCATCGGCGAGGTCACTCCCGAAGGGGTCAGGGTGACCAGGATCACCCCCGAGCAGTTCGGCCTGGAGCGTGCCCCGCTTACCGAACTGCACGGCGGTGACGCGCAGGGTAACGCGGTCATCGTCAGGGACATCCTTTCCGGCAAGGAGGGCGCCAAGCGCCGCATCGTCCTGTTAAACGCTGCCTACGCTCTCATGGCCGCCGGCAAGGTCTCCGACGTGCAGGAGGGGATCAGGCTCGCAACCGAGACCATCGATTCCGGCGCCGCCCTGAAACAGCTGGAGCGGCTGGTAGCGCTCACCAACGAGGTGCGATAACCGATGACCCAGGTACCCGACGTACTGAAGAAGATCCTCGACTACAAGCTGGGCGAGGTGGAGGCGGCCAAGGCCGCAGCGCCGCTGAACGAAATCATGGACCGCCTTGCCGACATCGAAGACACGCCGCGCGGCTTCCAAAACGCCATCCTGAACTCGCTTAGCTCCGGCTGGACCCCCATCATCGCCGAGGTGAAGAAGGGCTCTCCCTCCAAGGGACTGATCCGGGCCGATTTCGACCCGCTTCAGATCGCAACTACCTACCAGGACAACGGCGCCACCTGCCTCTCGGTCCTCACCGACGAGCATTTCTTCATGGGGCACCTGAGCTACCTGGCGCTGATCCGCGAGCAGGTCTCGCTCCCGTTGCTGCGCAAGGACTTCATCTGCGATCCCTACCAGATCTACCAGGCCCTTGCCGCCGGCGCCGACGCCATCCTCCTCATCGCCGCCATGCTCGACGTGCCGCAGTTGCGCGACTACCATTGCCTGGCCAGGGAGCTTTCCATGGACGTGCTCCTAGAGGTGCACGACGAGAGGGAGCTGGAGATGGCGCTGCAGACCGATTGCAGCATGATCGGGATCAACAACCGCGACCTGCGCAGCTTCCAGGTCGACATCGCCACCTCCGAGCGCCTGGCGGCGCAGATCCCGCCCGGGCGCATCATCGTGGCCGAGAGCGGCATCACCACCCGCGACGAGATCGTGCGGCTGACCGGCAAGGGGTTGCACGCCTTCCTGATCGGCGAGTCGCTGATGCGTGAGAGCGACGTGGGCGCCAAGCTGCGCGAGCTGGTGGGGTAGAAAAAGGAGAGGCTATGAATACCAAGTTTTTGCTTGATGAATCGCGCATCCCGAAGCAGTGGTACAACATCATTCCCGACATGCCGGGTCCGCTGTATCCGGTGATCAACCCGCAGACCCTGAAGCCGGTGGTTCCTGAAGACATGGCCGCCATCTTCCCGATGTCGATCATCGAGCAGGAGATGTCCAACGAGCGCTGGATCGACATCCCCGAAGAGGTGCGCGAGAAATACAAGATGTGGCGCCCGTCGCCGCTGTTCCGTGCCCGCGGGCTGGAGCAGGCGCTGCAGACGCCGGCGAAGATCTACTACAAGTACGAGGGGGTCTCCCCCGCCGGCTCCCACAAGCCCAACTCCGCCATCCCGCAGGCCTACTACAACAAGCAGGCCGGGATCCGCAGGCTCGCCACCGAGACCGGAGCGGGGCAGTGGGGGAGCTCGCTCGCTCTCGCCTGCTCCATGTTCGGCCTGGAGTGCACCATCTACATGGTGAAGGTCTCCTGCACACAGAAGCCGTACCGAA
>Ga0209317_1001807_pt1 | contig 17166 bp, 11 predicted proteins | sample RifGroB2_FD_183994 | JGI IMG/M metagenome (GOLD analysis project Ga0209317, IMG submission 183994) | Soil microbial communities from Rifle, Colorado, USA - Groundwater B2 (SPAdes) (version 2) | ecosystem: Environmental > Terrestrial > Soil > Unclassified | place: Rifle, Colorado | collected... | reverse complement strand
TACCGGCTCGGCTTCGTTGACGGTAGTCGACGGGCCGGCGATAACGATTGGGTTGCTGAAGCTGCGGTTGAAGAGGACCCTGACCCAGTTGTTGTTGAGGGCAAGTTCACCCACTTCAAAGGGAATCCCGGCACCGCAGCTGACCGCTTTGGTGGCAGTAGCCGTTGCGCCGTCATCGTCGGTCACTTTCAGGGAGACGGTATAGGTGCCGGCACTGGCATAGGTATGTTGCGCGGTCACGCCGGTTCCCGTTGTTCCGTCGCCGAAACTCCAGGCATAGCTGACGATGGAGCCGTCGGGGTCCGAGGACTGGGAACCGTCGAAGGAGAATATCAAGGGGTTCCCATCAGGACTGGGAACCGCGAAAATGGCCGCGAGCGGTGCTTTGTTGGAGGCTGCGGGTTGCGCAACCACGATGGGGGTGGAGATTTTGCCGGTCAGTCCTTTGCTGTCCTGCACGGTAAGTTCGGTGGTATAGGTTCCGGCGGTTTTGAAGACATGTGAGACCTTAGCTCCGGTCCCTTTGGAACCGTCGCCGAAATTCCAGCTGTAGCTCACTAGCGGGGCATTGGGGGTGGTCGAGGCGGAACCGTCGAAGTTGACGGTCAAAGGGGCATTGCCTGCAGCTGTCGAGGAAGAAACGATCGCGAGCGGCGCGGTGATTTCCTTGTATGTCGGGGTTTCGGTGATCGGCGTTTCCTGTCCGCCGGCATCCACGGCGGCAATGGTGAACGCGTAATCCGACGACGCAAACTCCGATGTGCAGGTCAGTTGTCTGGCGGCGGAATCGGTCGTCCCGCAGAGAAGACTCCCGTTGGAGTAAATCTGGAACCCACCCGCATTCCTCGAGCTGTCTGTATAGTTCCAGGAGAAATAAAAGCTGCGCGTGGTGCCGATGGCGGAGGCAGCGTGTTCATTTGCGCCGATATCCGGACGGACACCCGAAAAATCTATCTGCAGGCCGGTGTGTACCGTTCCGGCGTCGATGCAGGGGGAGGTGCTCTTCAACGTGAAGTTTCTGATCGCGCTATCGAGATATTGCGGATCCCACTCGTTAAGCGACTTGAATTCGCCGGGATAGGCGGCCATTGCCTGGGTTGCGGTAAAATTTGCCCCGTGTCTTCTGATGGACTTGCTGTTGTTGTAGAGCGTATTGTTGGCGAAGAGATTGTTGGCGGCGTAAGCGCTTCCTCCCACGGCTGCCACATCGAAGGCAAAGTATTTCGACTCCGAGATAATATTGTTGATGATCACATTGTTGTTCACGGGTTTCGAGTTGGCATAGCGGTAAAGTACTATAGCCCCCTCGTCGGTCTGCTGCTTGGTCACTTCGCAGTTATGGAACACATTGTTGTGTATCGCGTTGCGCTCGGTCGCAAAGGCCAGACCGCCCCAGACATTGGCGTAGATCAGCGTGCCGAAACCGTCGAGGTTGCTGAAATGATTGTATCTGAGGATGTTCCCCGATGAGTTGTTGATCTTGAGGCCGGCATATTTGCCGTTGCCCAGGGCGGAAGGGGTTTCATAGATTTTATTGCCCTCGAAGATATTGTAGTTCGAGTTCAGGATGATCATGACCGCACAGTCGGTCGTTCCGCCGCTGTTATAGAAGATATTGTCCTTGATAAGGTTATGGTTGGACTGGCCGGTGGGGTAATCCGAGTTTGCGCCTCGGATGCACAGTTCGCTGTGCTCGTTGGTGTCGTGCACGACATTGTTCCGCACCGTGTTGTAGCTGCAGTTTATCGACAGCAGGATCGCGTCTCCATGACAGTAGGAAATGGTGTTTCCTATGATTTCGTTATAGGTGCAGTTATTGGAGAAGTAGATCGCTCCCCAGCCGGCGAAGTTCGAGATGGTATTGTTCTTGATGATATTGTGATGGGCATTGCCTTGAATCGTCGATTCGCCTGTCACGAGGAAACGCTGGCCACCCTTGGCCGTAAAGCCGATGATGCTGATATAGCTTCTATCCCGCAGATTGACGGTTACGGAGTTGGAGAGGATTACCTGCTGACCGTCATAGGCGCTGTAGGTGATCCTCCCGGCGTTGCCGCTTCCGCTCACAGCCGGCCTGATCTGATCGGCATAGGTTCCGGCCAGGAGATATACGGTATCGCCTGGTTTGAGGCTGGCATTGGCCTTGGCGATGGTTTTCCAGGCAGTGGTCACGGATAATCCGCCGGCCGTGTCATTGCCGCTGCCTGAGATATAATAGGTGGCCGCCATCGACAGCGAAGAGAACGCGAGCAGAAACAGCGGCGCCAATACCAAAGAAAGAATTATCCTGTTACATTTGGACTTCCTGTCGGCAGAAAGACTCTCGGCCTGAGATGTGTTTGTACTTTTTTTCTGTGCAACATCGACTTTATAGACACCACCCATTCTGTTGTACCTCTTTTTTAATGTTGATAAGCAAGATCACTGGATAATGAAGCTGCGGTCAAAGAGCACCCTGATCCAGTTGCTGTCGATCGCCACCTCACCGACTTCAAACGGAATCCCGGCACACCGCAGTCGACCGCTTTGGTGGCGGTAGCCGTCGCGCCCTCGGCGGGGCTGCAGCACGAAACGTGCCAATGTTAATCATGGAGTGAGCCATTCGGCTTAACTCCGCCTTGCACCGAAGTTATACTGGTAGTGAAAAAGTCTGAGTCTCCTGCGGGTTCTGCACCTGGCCATTACTAAATTGCAATTGTAAGCCTGCTATGGGAAGCGGAGGGGATTCAAGCAAGGCGGGAAAAGTTACGCAAAAGTTGGCGTAGCAAGGGGGAAGAGAGCCCATGGGATTCTGCGGAAGATAGGGGGAGGCGATAAGGAGGGAAACAACTGGGGGGGATCTCCGTCCCCTTCAGGTGAAGGAAGTCCTGCCGCCCGGTATTGAATAGCTTTGCAGGAAGAAGGAGTTTAGACGTGGCGAGTTTTAAGAGAAGCGCCTGCCGTTCTTTCCAGCGGAGGGATCAATCAATGACCTCCTCCGACTGCAACTTCCTTGAAGGTGAGCAGCAAGAGCTTGATGTCCAACCCGAGGGACCAGTTGTCGATATACTCCAGATCCATATTCATCCACTGCTCGAAGGAGATGTTGTTCCGTCCGCTGACCTGCCAAATACAGGTCAAGCCAGGCTTCATGGACAAGCGTCGCCGTTGCCACAGCTTGTACTTCTCGACCTCCGTGGGAAGGGGCGGCCGAGGCCCGACCAGACTCATCTCGCCTTTCAGCACGTTGAAGAGTTGAGGCAACTCGTCCAGGCTGGTCTTTCGCATGATAGAGCCTATCCAGGTGATTCGTGGATCCTTCTTCAATTTGAAGACCGGTCCGTCCATTTCATTGGCGGCTGCCAGTTTGTCTCTCATTTCCTCGGCATTGATCACCATGGAGCGAAATTTGTACAGCATGAAGCGGCGGCCGTTGAGCCCCGATCTCTCCTGGGCAAAAATGATCGGCCCTCTCGAGGTGAGTTTGATGAGAAGACTGAGGAGCATGAAAAGAGGGGAAAGCAGAATGATTCCGACAGCCGCGCCGGCATAGTCAATGCACGCTTTGAGCACCAGTTCGTTGGTGTTCTTTGGTACCGACGATAAGACCAGAGTGGTAGCGCCAAGGAAATCCTCGATGTCGACCCTCGCGGTACGAGGGTAGTATTTAATTTTATTGAGCTGGAAATCCGGCAGAACCCGGACGTTTTTGCCCATCTCTTCGGCGTAGTAGATGTATTCATGGACATTGGCGATTGCCTTGAGGGGGATGCCGAAGACTACCTCGTCAATAGCTTCCTTTCTCAATATCTCCTTGAAGTTGTCCATCGTGCCGATAATCCAGACAGATTCGTATATTCTTTTGCCAACGAGCTCGGCTCGGTCGTTCATCTCGAGACAGCCGCGAATCAGATACCCCGCCGTTCGTCTTTGTCTTACGGAGTGGATGAAGTCGAGAGCACGCTGATGCGATCCGACGAGCAGGATGCTCTTGGTGTTATAGTTTTTGGAGCGAATTTTTGCCAGGAATTTATACAGTGCTATCCTAAAGGAAATCAAACCGATAAACGCATAGCAGGAAAAAAGCACCATGAGCATCCGGCTGACCGGCTCGATATGCATGGTGTAGAAGAGAAGAATTATGCTGACGATGCTTGTGAGGGTAGCTTCGAAAACTCTTTGAAAAACCTGCCTTATCGTGACCTTGCGATAGGGGCCGTATCCCCCCATGAGGCGCAAACTGAAGTGAAAAGAGATGAGAGCGAGCAACAGTAAGAGATGGTAACTGAATGAAAAAACCTGGTAATCGAGTCCGACCCCAAAATGAATCCTTGTTTCGTTGGCTAAGTAGAAGCTGAACGCAACAATGATAAGGTCAATTACCTGGTGCATTGCAAGCAAAATTCCTTTTTGTTCACGTAACATATCGCTACCTCATAATGACAGTAGAAGGTGAATTAATTCAGCTTGGTCTTCTATTGTTGAATCGGAAAACAAGAAAGTGAAATTTGAAAGGAAGTTAATAGAAGCCATTTATTGCTTGACAGAGAATGTGTATCAACGTAATTTGTACGCTTCAATACATGGCAAGGTAATTCACTTGGGATGAGATGTAAATAAAATAAAATTGCCAGATATGGTTCTGTAATACTTTTGGTTGAAGCAAACGAATCATATAATACAAATGATACTAATAGATGTCAGTAAAATTTGTATAAATGTTGACATGCTTCTGTTTTTCTCCAAAAAAAATAGCATAAAATGAGAGACATAAACAGGTAATGTTTGAATAATAGTATGCAAAATGGCGACGTTCAATCTACTGACTACGCGCAAATTATTAGTTGAGATGACAACAGCTTATTTTGAGGGAGAAAATAGAGAGGCTTTAGCAGATAAAAAAGGGGTTGAGTCTGCTTAATAAACTCTTCCTCTATAAGCCACCGAAAACTAATAGGTTTGCATTTACCAAATTACCTGAATGCGAATAACGGAGATGTGCAGATGACGGATAGAAAAGTAATTTTTATAGGAGGATCTTCCTACAGCGGCTCCACAATGCTGGATATGATGCTGGCAAACAGCGACCAGGGATTTTCGGCAGGTGAAGTGCATGCGCTATTCAGGCCTTTTCGTCCCCACCATTTCAAACCCGTCTGCGGCTGTGGGGAAACGAGCTGTCAGCTCTGGGATAAAGTCAAAGAAAATGGGGAGATCTTCCTGTATGAAACAATTTTCAATCTTCTTCCGAATGTTTCCTATATTGTCGATTCGAGCAAGGACCCGTGGTGGATACTTTGTCAGGCAAGGCGATTGTTTCAACAAGGTGTTGAAATACATAATCTTCTCATATGGAAGGAACCTGGTGCTTTTGCGCACTCAATGCTGAAAAGAAAGCGCAAGGGTTGGATGAAAGCCTGGCGGAATTATTACAGTGTCTACTTGAGTCTCATTGATGATTATATCCCTGTTTCCTACAGCGGTCTAGTTCAAGATCCTGAACGTTTTTTGAAGGAATTGTGTGATCGTCTGAAAATGCCGTTCAATAACAACCAGCACAATTTCTGGGACAAGCGGCATCACACCCTTTTCGGCAATAGATCTGCGAAGATTCATTTACAGCAAAAATACGACTCGGGCGAGCATATGCTCATGTCCGAAATACCGTCAACGGCAAAGCACCGTTCGATATATCGCGATGTCGAATATACAAAATCCTTACCGGAACACGTAAAAAGCCAAATCGCTTCTGATCTTGAAATGAAAAATCTTGTTACAGCACTGCGGAATGGTGGGTCCTTTTTGAATGGTGGCCAATTTAACAGATTCTTTGTGAAAAAGGAAAAAGCCAAAAATCAGATTAAATACGCCCTGGGTAGTATTATTGGGAAACACTGGCGGATATTTTGAAACAACATATCGCGAGATGCATATGCAGACAAAGCACGTAGGAATAATCTGGCCGGGATTTAGAAAATACAATGAACAGTTCTACCGGGCCGTATTGGAAGACCAACGATTTAAAACTTCTGTACTGTGGATCAGGCGGTTTCGTCATGACGAAATTCCGCCAAAGGAAGTAATCGAGTCTTTATCCTGCAAGGTTGTGGGGGCCGAGAGTATTCGTATTTCCGGTTATAGTGTAAAAACATTTCTCATCATGTTGTATATGATATGGAAAATAGTCCGTGAGTGTGATGGGATTCTGACTTCAACCCAGGCGCCACTTCACTCGAAAGTTGCATTTGTTTTGGCGAAATTTTACCGGAAGAAAATATTTGTAAAAACCGAACAATGGCGCGATCTGGATAATCCTTCGTTTTTCATGAGGCAGTACAAAAAGCTGGATGTCTCTATCATCAGGAACTGCGATATCCTTTTACCCCATGGCACGAATCAACTGCAGTATGCTGCAGGAAAAGGTGTCAATCCCGGCATAATGAGAGTTATGCCTCTGTTGTCCGATGATCTAAGACGCCTGCCGATCGATAAACCACGATTGAAGGAAACCCTGGGGCTCCAGGGGAAAAAGGTGATTCTCTATTTTGGCAGGCTCACCCGTCAGAAAGGATTGCAGGACCTGTTGTTGGCATGCATTCTGGCAAAAAAGGCGATGGAAGAATCAGTATTGCTGGTATGCGGTGGTGCAGACCGGAATTTTTCGGATTTCTCCGACACCGCCTCTTATGAAGAAGAATGTCACCGATTAGCTGAGAGCCTTCTTCCCGGGAAAGTGATTTTCACCGGTCCCATAGCTCCATCGGACAAGCACAATTACTTCCAGCTCGCCGATCTTTTCATTCATCCTCACGGTAATAGAGGAACGGACGGATGGGGTCTGGTTATCAACGAGGCCGCATCGATGTCTCTCCCCATTATTGTTTCGGATAGAGTCGGTTGCGCCCCCGACCTCGTCCTGAATGGCCAAAACGGCTACATAGTCCCTGCCGGCGATATCCGGGCCTTAGCCCGCCGAATCGAAGAGCTGATGGCCGATGATAACAAAAGAATGCATTTCGCAGTTCAGTCACGGCTTGCTTTCGAGAGATATCACCAACCGAAAACAGTACCTCAAGTTATTTGGGAGGCACTCAATGGCAGTGGAAAGTAAAAAAATTGCCTTCATATTGGGTAATTACTTCGACCAATGTCAGGGAGGCGCCGAGTTGCAGTCTTTCTACATTGCCCGGGAAGCCTTGCGTCGTGGGTGGGAAGTTCACTACTGCTTTATGTCCAACGATAGAAAATTCGTGAAGAAGGAACGCATGGCGCTTTACCCGATCTGTAAGCGGCGTTTGTGGAACAAATTGTCGAATATCAAGTACCCCTATTGCTTCGAGTTATTCGATTTTTTGCGACAAGTGAAGCCCGATGCCATTTACCAGAGAGGAGCCCTGTCCTTCACTGGTATTGCAGCACGCTACGCGAAAAAGAACCGGTGCAGACTGGTGTACCATATCGCCAGCGATCCGGATGTTCAGGTTAGTGCTCTACCCTGGAGGCGTCCATGGCTTGTGCCTGAATTACTTTGGCTTCGTTATGGAATACGACACGCCACTACCATTATCGCGCAGACGAAAACGCAGGCGAACGTCTTAGAGAAGAACTTCGATCGCCGGGCTGTCGTCATACCCAATGGGCATCCCGACCCCGGCGAGTGCTGGAAACCCGAAATACCCCTGCGGGTCCTCTGGATTGCAAATTGGAAGCCCTTGAAGCAGCCGGAGCGGTTCGTGCAGCTCGCCCGCGAAATCGGCATGAGGGAGAATGTTCGCTTCATGATGCTCGGCAGGATCGGCAGATACCAAACACTCGTCGAGGAAGCGAAGAGCCTGGGCATCGAAGTGCTGGGAGAGGTCCCGAATGAGCGGGTGAACGAAATCCTCTGCAGGAGTCACATCCTGGTCAACACCAGTTTGTACGAGGGGTTCAGCAACACCTTCATTCAGGCGTGGATGCGGAAGGTTCCCGTGGTCAGCCTGAATGCCGACCCCGACGCGGTACTGGAAGGCAGACAGCTGGGATTTCGCTCGGGGTCGCCGGCTCAGCTTGCCATCGACACCGAGCGTCTCATCGACGACCGCGACCTGCGACAGCGGATGAGCGTCAGGGCCAGGGAATACGCACTGCATCATTGTTCCCTGGAAAATATGCATAAGATCGTCGAGATCATTTCAGGATAATCCACAGGGGCACAAGATCCATGGAAACCACGCAACTCTATCTCATCGGCACGACCGTGCCATGGTTCCTGCTGATCATGTTCAGGCCAAAGGTGCTTACCTTTCTGGTGATCGTGCTTTCTCTGTTCCAGTTGGACTGGTTTACCCGCTATATGGGCGGTGTTTCCGGGCTCAACAGGATTTCCCTCGTGCTGGCCGGGTTGCTCGGCCTTCGGCTGGCCGCCGACCGGGTCCTGCACCGGAGTTTTTCTCTTGATCGGCATCTGCTGCTCGGGCCCGTGTGTCGCCTCTCTCTCTTTTTCCTTGTCCTCACCTTGCTCTCGAACCTTTTCAACGATGAAAGTCTCGTCCTCGGCTTCTATGAACTGCGCTATTACTTCCTCGGCTTTGCCGTCACTTTCGGACTCTATCACTATTTTCCGAGCGCGCTCTCCCTGGACTTATTCAAGAGGTGCCTTGTCTGGATCGGTCTTGCCCAGCTCCCCTTTTCCGTGCTGAAATGGCTGTCTGCCGGCGGCGGGAAGACCCTCACACTGGATTCTGTGTCGGGTACCTTCGGTGGTTACGGCGAGCTTGTTGCCTGTCAAATACTTGTCATATGCATCGTGCTGTTCGAACAACTGACGACCCAAAGACGGATTGTGAGGGTCAATAATTACGTACTGTGTCTGCTCCTGCTCGTTCCCTTGCTGCTGTCGGGTTCGGCTACCGCCAGCGTGTATATAGTCCTGGCAATAGTCTTCACCTGGTGGCTGAGCGCAGTTCACAACAAGAATATAGCAGTCTTCCTCAAGCAGGTCATTCCGATATCCATTCTCGGAGTCTGTTCGCTTATTCTCCTGTATCACGTGTTCTGGAAGCCGAATTTCGATACGGAAAAGCAACTCAATCTCGACTATATGATCGAGTATTACATGCTTCCTCCGGTAACCGATTACGAGCTGTATCTGCTTGGTGCCGATACCCAGATGGGTCGTGCCAGAGCCGTAGTCGAGGCGGTGAAGCTGATTTCGGAAACTCCCTGGAATTTCGTTCTCGGGTATGGTTCCGGTGCCACCGCCGAAGCGTCGTTCCTGCACGTAGTCGGGAGATATTATCAATCGTTTGGTCCACTTGACGGTCTCGGCAGAAACCACTATTCGAGAACGCTGGCGGAATTCGGTGTCGCGGGCATGACGGCTTTCATCGTTTTCTTTGCCGTCATCCGTAACCGAATCATATCCGTCAAGGGACGCGCATCCGAACTCAACGCACTATTTTCCCTGTTTCTTTTCGTGCTCTCCATACTGTCGATCTACGGGGAAACCCTGACATCTTTTTTCTTCAGCTTCGTGCTCGGGTTTTTCCTGGCAACCGCGCAGGTTGAATTCGACAAAGGAGAACCCGCATGAACACCTCTGCCGAATCAAACCCGCCGGTGCTCGATATTGCCATCCTTTGCCAGAAGCAGTTCGGTTCCCACGTGGATACGTATTACTACTGCAAATACTTGAGCCGGCGCCATCGAGTCACCTATATTTGCTGGGACTACGGCAGTACCAGACAAGGGATGGACAAGGTGGCGGTGCAGTATGTTTCGCGAAATCACAGCCTGATCGTCCGCAACCTGCTGTATATATACGTCGTCTGCGCGCAGTTGCGCCGGCAGGCCTTCGATGTCTGCTTCATCAAGTATTTTCGCGGCTGCTCGATTCTGCCCCTTCTTTTCCCCAGGGTGGCATTTATTTTCGATATCCGCTCCGGTTCGATCAGCAGAAGTTGGCTGTCCCGATTCATCTGCGACAACCTGTTGAAATTCGAGTCGCGCTTCTTCAAGCATGTGACCGTGATTTCCGCTTCGCTGCGGCGCAAACTGGGCCTGGAGGGGAAAGCTCACATCCTGCCGGTCGGCTCCATATCATTATCTGTCAAGGAAAAGGAGTTTGGTGATCTTCACCTGCTCTATGTGGGCACCTTGTACAACCGTAACATAGACAGAACAATCCCGGCCTTTGCCCGGTTCGCCCAGAATCACTCTCAGGAGATCAAATGCACGTACACCATCATCGGGGCCGGCCCCGGCAACGAAGAGGAGATATTGCGATCGCTTGCAGCGGAATTGGGGGTGGCGGATCGCGTGCATGTCGTGGGGCGTGTGCCCTTCGAGGAACTGGGGAGATTTTTCGATACCCACAATGTCGGTGTTTCCTTTGTGCCGATGACCAGCTTTTATGATGTCCAACCGGTAACTAAAACCTTCGATTACCTGCTTTCCGGAATGGTGGTGCTTGCTACGGCGACTTCCGAAAACAAGCTGGTCATCGACGAAAGCAACGGCGTGCTGATCGATGATACATCCGCCGATTTTTTTCTTGGCCTCGAAAAAGTCATGGCAGAAAGGGCGAAATACAAATCCGCCGCCATTCTGGAAAATGCCCTGAAATACCACCGGGATACCATTTCCAGGGAGCTGGAAAGGTCGATGCTCGAGAAGATCGGTTTTTCGGAAACAGGCGAAGGCAGTGTACTGGCGGAGTGGAGGGTGCAGTGATAAAAATAAATTATGATGCGGCCATACGAAAGATCCTGATTACCGTACCCCGTCTGCATGAGCAGGGAGGCGTCTCGGGCTTTTACCACGCCGTCCTCCCCCATTTTCAACCGGGGCTGGTCACGCCGCTGCAGGTCGGGGGCGGGAGAGGGGTACTGAGTCCGCTGATGGACCAGCTGCATTTCCGGGATGCCATCAGGAAGGAGCCGGATCTCGTTCTTGTCAATCCGTCCCTCTGCTTCAAATGCCTTGTTCGGGACGGGCTGTTTGCCTGGCAAACAAAGGAATCCTGTCGGCCTTTGGTTGTTTTCTGGCACGGCTGGAACAGGGATTTTGAGCGACAGATCTCAACCAGATATCGCGGATACTTTCTGCGGACATTCGGGCGTGCCGACGCCTTCATTGTCCTGGCCCGGGATTTCGAACGGAAGCTCCGGGAATGGGGGGTGGAGAAACCGGTTTTCTGCAGCACTACCGCAGTCGAAGAAGAATTGCTGGATGGCTTTTTCGTCGAACGGAAAGGGAAGGAATTTTTCGCGGAGAAAACCAGGAAAATCCTTTTTCTTGCCCGGCTGGAAAGATCCAAGGGAGTTCTCGAGACGGTCAAGGCAGTGAAAATCCTGCTGGACCAGGGGCAGTCGGTCTTCCTTACCGTTGCGGGGGACGGCCCGGTCCGTCAGGAACTGGAAACCCTCTCGCGAACCCTGAACCTGGGGCCCCGGCAGGTGATGTTTACCGGGGATGTCCGGGGAGAGGACAAGTCGCGGTTGTTCCGCGACCACCATATCTATTGCTTTCCCACCTCCTATGGCGAGGGGTTGCCGACGTCGGTGCTTGAGGCTATGGCATTTGCAATGCCCGTGGTCACCAGCCATGCGGGCGGCCTGGCCGATATGTTCGAAGACGGGAAGATGGGGAGGGTCGTTTGTACCAACACACCTGAGGAGGTCGCTGAATGTCTTGCGCAGCTCCTCGACAATCCTGAAAAAATGGCGGAAATAGCCCGTTTCAACGGGGAGTATGCCAGAAAACATTTTATGGGCTCTGTTGTCAAAAACCGCCTGATGGCGATTTACCAGGCGGTCCGATAACGCTGCCGTGCCGATCCAGGCGCGGAATCCTTTTTTAAGGCTGGGAGTCATGAAAAATGTTCCAGCGATCATAGAACGGTTGCGCACCAATCTGCGGCAGGAAGATTATGCCGGTCACGACGTCTTCGATGGCCTGAATTCACGGTTTCTGCGGGCGACCGGGTGGGACAGGTACCCCCTGGTGCGTCTGGCCTGGATACAGTTGTTCAAGAGATCCCCGGTCAACTTCCGCTGGATAGCCGGTGTGCCCAAAAAGCGAAATCCCAAGGGCATAGCCCTGGTTGTCCTGGGGATGATGGAAGAGTTCGAGAGAACGGGGGAGGGTGCGCTGCTCGAGGAAGCGGCGGACCTGGCCCGCTGGCTGCTGCAAAACCGCTGTATGCCTGACAAGTGGAAAAACCACTGCTGGGGATACCATTTTCCCTGGGAAGCCCGGGCCTTCTATGTGCCGGTCGGCACCCCCAACATCATCACGACCTGCTATGCGGTTCGCGCCCTCCTGGCCCTGCACCTTCACGGCGGGCAAGGCGAACTGCTGGAAGCCGCGTGCGATGCCGGGCGATTCATTGTCGACCGGCTCTATACCGAATATGGCGGCAGACGGTTTTTTGCCTACATCCCGGGTGAACGCGCCTTTATTCACAATGCGAGCCTCTGGGGGGCGGCGGTGGTGGCGGAGATCGGCCGCCGGGTCGGCGATGCCGAAATGAAAGATCTGGCCTACAAGGTCTGCATGCAGTCGATACGCGAGCAGAGTGCCGAGGGTGGCTGGGTCTACGGCGGCAGGAGCCATCACGGTTTCATCGACAGCTTTCATACCGGCTACAACCTCGAGGCGCTGCATATGGCCCGCAGGTCGCTCGGCACCGGCGATTTCGACGCCGCCCTGGAAAAGGGCCTGGCCTACTATCGGCGGAACTTCTTTCTCGAAGACGGTACCCCCAAATACTACAACGATTCGATCTACCCGCTCGACATGCATGTGGCGTCCCAGGCGGTTTTGACCTGCCTCGGGGTAGGCAGGACCGAAGAGGACAGTGTCCTGGCCGAAAAGGTCGTCGGGTGGTCGGTCGCCAATATGTACATCGAGCGGTCCGGGACTTTTAGATATCAGATAACGAGGTGGTACAAAAACAATATCCGTTACATGCGCTGGACCCAGGCCTGGGCGTACTACGCCCTGGCATATTACCTCAACAGCAAGGCCGGAGGTGAACATGGAAAAGATCGAAATGCTTGGCATAGAGATGCATTCCGCGACGATGGCCGAGACGGTTGCCTGGCTTGATACACGGATTGCAGAACGGAAGTTTACCCAGCATGTCGTTGTCAATGTTGCAAAAATTGTCAATATGCGGCGCGATCGCATTCTCAGCGATTCGGTGCGGTCGTGCGATATCGTCAACATCGATGGAATGGGGGTGGTCTGGGCCGCCCGACTGCTTGGCCATGAGGTCCCGGAAAGGGTTTCGGGAGTGGATCTCTTCTCGGAACTTGTGCGCCTCGCGGCAGTGAACGAGTACCCCGTCTTTTTATTGGGAGCGAAAGAGGAAGTCGTCGAGAAGGTTGTTCACACCTTGCGGAAGCGGCATCTAGCCTTGAAGATTGCCGGGTATCACCACGGGTATTTCTGGGAAGATGAAGAAGCCCTGGTCCAGAAAATCCATGACTCGGGAGCACGACTGCTCTTTGTGGCAATCACTTCGCCAAAGAAGGAAAATTTTATCAACCGCTGGAAAGACGACCTGGGCGTCGATTTCGTCATGGGCGTTGGCGGCACCTTCGATGTCGTGGCCGGCAGAGTGAAGCGGGCGCCGGTATGGATGCAGAAGTCCGGGTTGGAATGGCTGTATCGGGTGATTCAGGAGCCGAGGCGAATGTGGAAGAGATATCTGGTAACGAACTGCCTGTTTGCCGCGATGATGTTCAGGGAAAGGCTGAGAGTGAGGAAATACGGGCTGCATGGGGGCTGAATGCCGGTATGGTGCCGGCGGCAACTGTTCAGCTCGATCAAGGGGAGCGATCTGTTTGTTCCGGTTCGGCGACAGGAATTAACGGCGCCCGGTAAGGAGAAAACTGCATGAAAGAACACAAGACGACGTCTGAAAGTTTGGGTAGCAATTCCCCGACATCATCTGGTGACGCAGCGTCCGGGCTGTACTTGCCGGTGCGCCAGAGCAGTGTCTGGGTAATTGCCCGCCTGGGCGTTTCAATGACCATCGGCGTCGTTGTCACAACCTTCATCATTCGCAGCCTGAGCGTGACGGAATTTGGAATATATACCGTTCTCTATTCCCTGCTCGGGTATGTCAGCGTCGCCTGTTCGTTTGGCATACCCGACGTGTTCCGCCGGTTCATTCCCGAGGCCCTGCAGAAAAAGGAGTATTCCCTGCTCAAGCGCCTGATCCTGCGGGGGTTGATCCTGCGAATCCTGCTGTCGGCCTTGACCGTGGGAGTGATCCTGGCGCTGCACGGGCCCATAGGCCGCCTCCTCAAGCTCGACAACTTCCTCGATTATTACACCATCTTTGCCTTCGGCACTGTATTCTGCCTGGAATCAACCCTTCTGACCAACGCCCTGCATTCCCTCTTCCTCCACAAGTATTCGGTCATTGCCGGCACGCTCTACACTATCTTTCGCGGCGCCTGTGTCTTTCTTCTCCTGAAGATGGGCTGGGGAATGAAGGGCGTGCTCTGGGCTGAGGTGGCCTCCTGGGGGATGTCGACGGGATTGCAGTGGCTGTTTTATCATCTCAAATTCGTCCGACTGCACCGGACGACGGAAAAAAAGGCTCTCCCCCTTCGCCGTTACGCCAGGTATGCGGCCTATTCCTCCCTGAACGAAGTGGGCAGTTCCATTCTGGGCGTCTCGACCGATTTCTTCATTATCACCGCCTTTCTCGGTCCGGGTGCGGTGGCGCTCTATGCATTTGCCGAACGCGTTATCAGAATGTTCGTCAATTGCCTGCCTCATGTTGTTCTGATCGACGTGATCCGGCCCACTTTCTTTACCAAGTACGCCGAAAGCGGAAAAAGAGAGCACCTGGCCGACATGTTCAACCTGCTGCTGAAAATCGGGGCCTTTTCGGTCTTTCCCCTGGCGGTGGGGATGTTCGTACTTGGAGACAAGATGATCGCCATCATTTTCAAGCCGGACTACCTGCCTTGCCAGCCTATCCTCTGGGTGTTGCTGATATCTCTGGTGATCAACGTATTTGCCACTCCCTCCGGGCTGGTGCTGCTGGCCCTCGAACGAGTCGAGATCGGGTTGTACTCCAAGGTGTTCGCCATCTACAACGTCGTTGCCGAAATCCTGGTGATCCAGCGTTTCGGCGTATTGGGAGTGGTCGTCGTCACCTGCTCGGCCGTGTTGATGAAAAACCTGTTTTCCTTCTATTTCATGAAAAAGTACTCGGGCGTGCAAATCCAATGGCGCTCATTGTTTTTGCTTGCCGGCAACGCCTGTGTCATGGCGGCGGTGATCTGGCCTTTGCGGCCCTTCATTACCGGGCCTGTTTCATTGGCCATGACCGCCGTTTTCGGGGCGGGCGTTTATCTGGTTTGTGCATGGCTGAACAAGGCATTCAACGGGCAGGAACGGATATGGCTGAACAAAATTCTGCCGAAGCCCGTTTTCTGCTTCTAAGCCGTCCCTTATGCGAAAGGTGCAGCCAATGCGGACCGTTAAGTTAGCTGTTCTCGTTCAAGGCAGCGTCGTCCCGTCATCGCGCTTCCGCATCCTCCAGTATCTGCCGACTCTGGAAAACTATGGTATAGAGTGCGAGGTCTATGCGCCGGCTTTTCCTCCCGGCGGTTTCGCCCACCGGATTTTCCCCTGGAAGCTTTATCACTTCGTCAAGCATGGTTCGCAACTGCTGCTTTACCTGCCGCCACGATTTGCCCAGCTGCGAAGGATCGACCGGATGCGGTATGACGCGATCTTTGTGCAGAAGCCCCTGATGAGATGGCCTCCCTTGCCGGTTCTGGAGCAGTTCCTGAGCAGGCGCGGACACCGCATCATCTTCGACCTGGACGATGCGGTCTACGCCAAATCGGCAATGCAGAGAAAGTATATCGACCAGGTGGTGACTCTCTGCAGTTGCGTGATCGTCGGCAACAAAAGCCTGGCTGAGGAGCTGTCGCATGCGGGGAACAAGATAGCGGTGCTGCCGACGACCGTTGATGAATCCAGGTACAGGCGGGTGCTGAAAACCGACTCGGACACCGTCTGCCTTGGTTGGACAGGCACGTCCTCCAACTTGAAGTATCTCGTTCGGATCGCGCCGGCCCTCGAACGGCTTTCCTCGAACCCTGCGGTGAAGATCAAGGTGATCAGCGATCTCGACCATGTTCCGGCGCTCGGTCATATCGCCAATATCGAGTTCTGTCGCTGGAACATGAAGCAGGAGATTGCTCAGCTCTCGGAGATCGATATCGGCCTCATGCCACTCACCCAGGACTTATGGGCGCAAGGCAAGTGCGGCTTCAAACTGATTCAGTACATGGCCCTGGGTATTCCTTCGGTCTGCTCGCCGGTGGGCGCCAATGCCGAGATCGTCCGGGACGGGCAGACGGGATACCATGCGGATACCGAGGAGGCCTGGGTCGAGAAGCTGGAGATGCTGGTCCGGGACCGAGCCGCACGAACAAAAATGGGCGAGAATGCCCTGGCGGTTTTCAGGGAACGCTATTCTCTCGCGCATAATGCCCGGATACTTGCCGGAATAATACGGGACGCCTGTTCCCTCGACAGGTTTCGCCGCCCTGAGGCAGCGGCGGCGAGGCAGGAGCGCGGCGAACCCGGCGCCAGGGCCGCCGGGTCGGCTTTTCGGAAAGAGCAGGGTCGGAAATCTTGAGGCAGCTTGGCGGAAGTGGGAGAATATCATGCGACACGATTATTCGGAAAGCCTGTTGGTCCATTTTCGGCGGGTCGAGGCCTTGCGGGCCGAGGCGCTGGAATGCAAGGCAATCGATCTGAATGCCCGGCAGCTCTGTGACCTGGAGTTGCTGATGAATCGTGGACTCTATCCCTTGTCCGGTTATATGGGGCAAACCGATTATGAATCGGTGCTGGCACGGATGCGGCTGGCGGACGGCACTGTCTGGCCGATACCCATCTGTCTCGATGTGACCGAGGCGGAAGCCGGTAGATTCATCCCGGGAGAAAGGGTGGCGCTGAACGATCAGGAGGGTTTCCTGCTGGCGATCCTGACAGTTGAGGAAATCTGGAAACCCGACAAAGCGGAAGAGTCACTTGCCGTGTATGGCACCGACGATCCCGCGGCTCACCCGGAAGTGATGCATCTGTATGATCGGGCAGGGAACTGGTATATCGGCGGCAGGCTTGAAGGTGTGATGCTGCCTATCCACTATGATTTTCAGC
>Ga0209317_1001806_pt1 | contig 17175 bp, 14 predicted proteins | sample RifGroB2_FD_183994 | JGI IMG/M metagenome (GOLD analysis project Ga0209317, IMG submission 183994) | Soil microbial communities from Rifle, Colorado, USA - Groundwater B2 (SPAdes) (version 2) | ecosystem: Environmental > Terrestrial > Soil > Unclassified | place: Rifle, Colorado | collected... | reverse complement strand
TTATACACTGATGCAAGATAAGGAAGTATTGTCGGCCGAAGAGCGCGCGATCAAGTGTGCGGCATTTGCTCTGGACAAGAAGGGGCTCGATGTGAAGATCCTGGAGATCAAGAAGATTTCCAGCATCGCCGACTACCTGGTGCTCGCCAGCGGGCGCTCGGACCGCCAGGTGCAGGCGATGGCTGAATCCGTAAAGCTGGGGCTCAAGCCTTTCGACACGCCGATCGACATGGAAGGGTACGACGAGGGGCGCTGGATCGTCGTCGACTACGGCGATATCATCGTGCACCTGTTCCTGGAAGAGGTCAGAAAGACCTACAACCTCGACGAACTCTGGAGCAGGGCGCCGCAGATCGGGATACCCGAGGAGTTCCTCTGGGAGCATAAAGAGAAATGAGGCTGAAGCTCCTTTGGGTCGGCAAGACCCAGGAGAGCTGGGTCCGGACCGGGATCGAGGAGTACGCGGGAAGGGTCAGGCGCTACCTGCCGCTGGAGATCCTGGAGGCGCGCGAGGAGAAGGGAGCGCAGGCTGCCGCCATGCGCGAGCGGGAATGCGAGCGGCTGGCAAAGCTGCTCCCCAAGGGGGCGAAACTGGTGCTCCTGGACGAGCGGGGGGACGCCATGACCTCAACCGAGTTCGCCTCCTTCCTCTCCAGAAACCGGGACCAGGGGACACAGGACCTGGTCTTCGCCATCGGCGGGGCCTATGGGTTCACCGACGGCTTCCGCAGCCAGGCCTTCAAGGCGATCTCGTTGTCCCGGATGACCCTCACCCACCAGATGGTCCGGGTGTTCCTGCTGGAGCAGATTTATCGCGGCTTCACCATCATGAATGGAGAGCCGTACCATCATGAGTAAGCAAGGTATTGATATGCAAAAGGTGAAGTCACGCTTCACCTTTTTTAATTGGTGCCAATATTTTTAATGAGGGAGAATTCCAATGTCGAAGAAGCCTCTGCTCCTGATGATCCTCGATGGCTGGGGGATCAACTCTGACAACGACTCCAACGCCATCGCGCGTGCGAAGACCCCGAACATGACCAGGCTTTGCGCCGAGTATCCCATGAGCCAGATAGACGGTTCGGGGATGTCGGTGGGGCTTCCGGCCGGGCAGATGGGGAACTCCGAGGTGGGGCACACCAACATCGGGGCGGGGCGCGTGGTGTACCAGGACCTGACCCGGATCAGCAAGTCGATCGACGACGGCGACTTCTTCGAGAACCCGGCCCTCGTGGAGTGCATGCAAAAGACCAGGGAGGGGAGCGGCAGGCTGCACCTGGCGGGGCTTCTTTCCGACGGCGGCGTCCATTCCCACGACACCCACCTCTACGCGTTGATCGACCTGGCGAAGCGCCAGGGGGTGCGCGAGGTGTTCGTGCACTGCCTGCTGGACGGCCGCGACACCCCTCCCCAAAGCGGCATCGACTACCTCGAACGCCTGCAGGCCGAGATGTCGCGGCTGTCCTTGGGCAGGATAGCCACCGTGATCGGGCGCTACTACGCCATGGACCGCGACAACCGTTGGGACCGGGTGGAGAAGGCGTACCGCGCCATCGTGTTCGGCGAGGGGAACCCGTTCCCGTCGGCGGAAGAGGCGATCAGGCAGAGCTACCGGGAAGGGGTCACCGACGAGTTCGTGCTGCCGAGCGTCATGATGCAGGGGGGCGTTCCGGTGGGTCGGCTCTCCGACGGCGACGGCTTCATCTTCTTCAATTTCCGCTCCGACCGTGCCCGTGAGATCACCCGCACCTTCACGGACGAGGGGTTCAACGGCTTCCCGCGCGAGTTCCGGCCTCGGCTTGCCGCTTACGTCTGCATGACCAGCTACGACGAGACCTTCGGGCTCCCGGTCGCCTTCGCGAACGAGGAGCTGGTGAACATCTTCCCCGAGGTCATCAGCAACGCCGGTCTCACCCAGCTGAGGATCGCGGAGACCGAGAAATATGCCCATGTCACCTTCTTCTTCAACGGCGGCAGGGAGACCCCCTTCCCCGGCGAGGACCGTGCCCTGATCCCCTCGCCCAAGGAGGTCTCCACCTACGATCAGAAGCCGGAGATGAGCGCCTACCAGGTGACCGAGGAGCTTTTGAGGCGGCTGGACGAGGAGAAGTACGACGTCATCATCCTCAACTTCGCCAACGCCGACATGGTCGGTCACACCGGCATCTTCTCAGCGGCGGTCAAGGCCGTCGAGGCTGTCGACGCATGCGTCGGCAGGCTGGTTGAGAAGGTGCGTGAGAAGGGGGGGATCACCATCATCACCGCCGACCACGGCAATGCCGAGATGATGAAGGACGAGCACGGCGGCCCCCACACCGCCCATACCTGCGAGCTGGCGCCGGTGGTGCTGGTCGACGACAGCCGCAAAGGCGCGCGGCTCAGAAAGGGGGTGCTGGCCGACCTGGCACCCACCATGCTCGATCTGCTGGGTCTCCCGCAGCCCCCGGAGATGAGCGGGAAGAGCCTCCTGGCGGGGTGACGGCCCCCTCCAGCTCCCCCCGGCAAGGTGCCGGTAAAGGGGGGGCGTTTCGTAGGAGCGGCATTCCTGCCGCGATATCAGCAACGTTCAAGCTGCTGACAAGGGAGAGCTAGATGAAGATCATTGCCATCAACGGAAGCCCCAGAGGTATGGGGGGGACCACGGGGAGACTCCTGGAGGAGGTGCTCGCGGGAGCGGTTCAAGCCGGAGCCGACATCGAGATCGTTTCCCTTTCCGAAACCCCAGTCAAGCCGTGCGTCGCCTGCGACGCCTGCCACAAGGTAGGCGTCTGCCCGATAAAGGACGGGTACGAGGAGATAAGGGAGAAGCTGCTTGCCGCGGACGCCTTCATCCTCGCCACCCCGAACTACCTGTTGAGCATCACCGCCCAGCTGAAGGCGTTCCTGGACCGCTGCAACGGCCTGATCCATCTCTCGGCACTGGAGGGGAAGTACGCCGCGCTGGTGGAGACCTCGGGAGGGGGCGGGGACCAGGAGGTGCTGGATTACCTGCAGCGCATCGTAAACGCCATGGGGGCGCAGAGTGTCGGCGGCATCGGTTCCCCCGGTGCGGGGCCGCGCGCCTTCCCCGACCAGGAGGCGCTGTTCCTAAAGGCCCGCGCCCTCGGCAGGGACCTTTGCCATGCCGTCGGCGAGCAGCGCTCCTTCCCGGAGCAGGACGGATGGCGGCTGGGCTTCAAGTCCCGCATGGAGATGCTGATCGGCCATATGGGAGCATGCTGGCCCTACGAGCGGGAGTACCTGGCGAAACGTTGAGCCTGCCCATTCTCAACCCTCTTCGCCGATCGTCAATTTAAGGGGAGATCTCATGAGCAACACCGAGGAACTGAACAACTGGGCCTTCGCCCAGAAATGCAAGAAAACCGTGGAAAACCTGAAGAAGAACGGCTTCGACGCGCTCTATTGCCATGACAGCGAAGAGGTCTTTCACTACATCGTGAACGAGGCGGAGCAGGCGAAGAGCGTAGGCTTCGGCGGCTCCCTTTCCGTGGCCGACCTGAAGCTTGCCGAGAAACTCAAGGGGATGGGGAAAGAGATACTGAACCACGCCGACCCGGGCCTGGCCCCGGAAGAGAAGCTGGCCGTGACCAAGCGGCAGCTGACCTGCGACCTGTTCCTGACCGGCTCCAACGCCGTGACCGTCTCGGGGATCCTGGTCAACATCGACGGCAACGGCAACCGTGCCGCCGCCATGTTCTTCGGCCCGGAAAAGGTGGTAGTGGTGGTGGGGCGCAACAAGCTGGTAGACGGCAGCGTGGACGACGCCGTCACCAGGATCAGGAACTACGCCTCCCCCCCCAACGCGAAGCGGCTGAACCTCTCCACCCCCTGCACCACCACCGGTTTCTGCTCGGACTGCAATTCGCCGCAGCGGATCTGCCGGGTGACGACGATCATCGAGAAGAAGCCGCGCAACTCCGACATCAAGGTGCTGGTGGTCAACGAGGATATGGGGCTGTAATTGTCACCGCAGGGCACGCGGAGGACGCAGAGGTAGACGAAACCGTTTTCCTCTCCGGGTGCTCCGCGTGCTTTCGCGCAGGTTTAGGAAGATGCGTCTGGAGGGGCCCATGTTCTTCCGTCCTCTGCTGGATCTGTTTTTCCCTCCCCTTTGCCATGTCTGCAAGGCGTTCATCCCGCAGGCAGGCGAGCTCTTCGTCTGCGCCGGCTGCGCCGAAAAGATCCCGTTCCTGATTTCTCCCCTCTGCACCGTCTGCGGCGCCCCTTTCGCCACCGAAGCAGGCTCGGACCACACCTGCGGCACCTGCCTGACCCACCGGCCGTTTCATACCTGCCGCTCGGCGACCATCCTCGCCGGACCCGTCCAGGAGCTGATTCACCGCTTCAAGTATGGCGGCCGCGTGCATCTGGGGCATCCGCTCGGGCTTTTGACGGCGTCGGCGCTCTCGGCGTTCTGCGCGGAGGCGGCCCCGGAGCTCATCGTCCCCGTCCCGTTGCACAGAAAGAGGCTGAGGGAGCGCGGGTACAACCAGTCCCAGTTGATCGGCGCCGTCTTCGCCAAGAGGTTCGAGCTGCCGCAGGAGGTGGGAAACCTGCGCCGGTTGCGCTGGACCGAGCCGCAGACGACCTTGGACGCGGGTGACAGGGCGAGCAACGTGCGGGGAGCCTTCGGCGTGCGGGATGCGAGGCGGTTGCAAGGAAAGAGGGTGTTGCTGGTGGACGACGTACTGACCACCGGGAGCACCATGCGCGCCTGTGTCGAGGCGCTGTGCGATGCCGGGGTGGCAGCGGTTGCCGCGGTGACCGTGGCAAGAGGAAGGCACGCTTGAAGGGGAGCCTGGTCCGGCAGGGCCTTCTCCCCGCAGCGCCCGGCCGCTTGCCGTAACCGGTGAGGGTGCCCTAGGGCCCGGCGGCGTTGCCGAAGAACGCCTCCAGCCTCTCGCAAAGCGCCTCCTCTTCCCCCTTGATCACCGTCACCCCGTGCAGCGCCGTCAGGAAGATCTTGCCGTAGTTCTTGGTCAGCACCCTCGAATCGAGGATGAGGACCGCGCCCCGGTCCTCCTTGCTCCTGATCAGCCTCCCGAACCCCTGCTTGAACTTGATCACCGCCTGCGGCACGGTGTAGCTCATGAAGGGGTCGCCCCCCATGGCGGTGATGTGCTCGCTCCTTGCCTCGAGTATCGGCTCGGTGGGAACCCGGAAGGGTAGCCTGGTGATGACCACCAGCTCCAGCCCCCTCCCCTGGACGTCCACCCCCTCCCAGAAGGAGTCGGTGCCGAACAGCACGGGGTTCACCGCGCTGCGGAAGTTGGAGAGGAGCATGTGCCGGTTGGTCTCCCCCTGGCGCATCGGGGTAAGCCCCGCCGCCTGGAGCGGCCCGGCCAGCCGGTTGAAGGCCCTGATCAGGAGGTCGTACGAGGTGAACAGGACGAAGGCCCGCCCCTGCGAGATCTTCAGCGCCTTCAAGAGGTGGGCGCAAAGGCGCGCCTCGAAGAGCGGAGAGGTCGGCTCCGGCATGTCGGAGGGGACCCCGACCAGCGCCTGGCGGGCGTAGTCGAAGGGGGAGGGGAGCAGCAGCTCGCTCACCCTCTCCTTGGCGAGGAGCTCGATGCCGGTCCTTCGCTTCAGGTAGTCGAACTTGGAGCCGACGGCGAGGGTGGCCGAGGTGAGCACGACGGTCTTGAAACGGTCCAGGATCGCCTTCTTGATGGAGTCGGCCACCTCTAAGGGCGAGCAGCAGAGCTTCACCAGCGGCCCCTTGCGGAGCTCGAACCAGCGGCAGAACTGGTCGTCCCGCGCGGTGAAGAAGCGCAGCGCGTCGACCGCACACTCCACCCGTCCCTTGACCCCCCTGAGATCGGTGAGCGGGCCGGCCAGGCGCTCCAGCACCTTGTCCGAGAGCTTTTCGCAACCCTTGAGGAAGGCATGCATGGCGAGGGCATAGTCCGAGAGCTCCTTGCAGATGACCTCGACCTGCGCCGTGACCTCCTGCCAGAGCGGCGTGCCGTACAGGGAAGGCGTTACCCGCAACTTCTGCTCCCCTCCGTCCTTCTTCAGTTTCTTGAAAAGGGCCTCGCCGATGGCGTCCATCCCGCGCGTCACGGCATCCAGCACGGCGACCCTCTTCGGTATCAGCCTCCCCTCAAGGACTTCGGCGATCTCCAGGTACAGGTCGTCCTGCGACTCCGGGACGGCGGCGGAGAGCTGCGTGGAGAGCTGCGGCAGTATGCCGCGGTGCGCCTTTCTCGGATGCTGCAGCTTACCCAGGAGCTTCACCAGCCCAAGGCGCGATACCTGGCTGGACAGGAAGTTGGTGGCCACGTCCTCCAGGTGATGCCCCTCGTCGAAGATGAGCCGGGTGAAGGGGGGGAGTATCGCGGTGGCGTCGTAGCCGGTTTCCTGGCGCACGGAGAGGTCGGCGAGCAGCAGGGCGTGGTTCACCACGAGGAGATCCGCCCCGGCAGCCTCGCGTCTTGCCTTGTAGAAGAAGCAGCGGGGGTAGTCCGGGCACCTGACGCGCCCGCACTGGTCGGATTCGCAGCAAAGCTCCTCCCACACCTCGTCCTTGGGGATGAAGGCAAGGTCGCCGCGGCAGCCGTCATCGGTCTTCTTGCTCCAGGCGACGATGGCGTCAAGTTCCTGCGCCGTGTCGTCCTTGAACAGCGAGGCATCGGCAGCGTTTACGTGCAGCTTGCGCATGCAGAGGTAGTTTCCACGCCCCTTGACCAGCACGGCACGAAACGGCACCTCGGCGTGGCGCTGCAAAAAGGGTATGTCCTTTTGTATCAGCTGCTCCTGGAGGTTGATGGTGTTCGTGGAGACCACCACCCGCTCCTTGTTCCTGACGGACCAGAGTGCCGCCGGAAGCAGGTAGGCCAGGGACTTCCCGGTCCCGGTGCCTGCCTCGACGACCGCCACCTTTTCCTCGTTGAACGCCTCCGAGAGGATGGTAGCCATCCTGGTCTGCTCGGGGCGGTGCTCGTAGCCCGGAAGCGCCTGCGCGAGTACCCCGTCGGGCGCGTAGAAGCGCTCGATCTCCGGGTAGGAGAGCCGCTCCACGACCTTCCTGGCGAAGGGGGAGACCGCCTGGTAGCAGCGCTCCGCGGGGTTGTCGACGATGTAGAACCCGACCCCCTGGTTGCCAAGGAGCGAGGCGATCTCTATGTCGGCCTGCGAGGGCTGGAGGTTTCCCGAGGGGTGGTTGTGGATCACCACGTCGCCGAAGGAAGCGGCGATCATGATGGCGGCGACCGCGTCCCTGTTCCCTCGGGCGAGCGGTTCGACCTCCACGACGATGCGCGACTCGTCGGTGCGACCCAGGAAGAAGACTTCGTTGCCGCTTGCTTCGTTGATTGCGCTGCGGAGCTGCTGAATGGCGTTGGTTGTAAAGGACTTTTGCATGGCGTACCGAAGATACAGGCTTTGGGTGGGGGAGGCAACTGAAAAGCAGGAAAGGCGGGGACCCGAAGGCGGGGGGTGGGGCCAGGGGCCGCAACCGGAGGGAAGGGGCGAATAATTATTCGCCCGCGCAGGGCGCTATATGCTAGAAGAGAGTTCCAGGGAGAAACGATGCAGCGCTACAACCGGTTTTCAGAGGAGTTGAAGAGGGTGTTCGGCTGCCGGGTGCAGAGGCTCTCGGTTGACGCGGGGTTCACCTGCCCGAACCGGGACGGAAGCGTCGGGACGCAGGGGTGCGTCTTTTGCGGCGGCAAGGGTTCGGGCTCCTACGGCATCCTGCACGGCGCGGGCGTGGCGCAGCAGCTGGAACACGCCAAGGAGGTGATGGTCCGGAAGTACAAGGCGGCCCGCTTCATCGCCTACTTCCAGTCCTACTCCAACACCTACGCTCCGGCGGAACAGCTGAGGGCCCTCTACGACGAGTCGCTCAGCGTCCCCGACGTGGTGGGCCTCATCGTCGGCACCAGGCCCGACTGTCTCCCCGAAGAAACGCTGGACCTCCTCGCCTCCTACGCCAGGCGCTGCTATTTCTGGCTGGAACTCGGCCTGCAGTCCCACCTGGACCGCACCCTTTCCGCCATCGGCCGCGGGCATGACCTCGCCTGCTTCGAGGCTGCCGTAAAGGGCTGCCGCGAGCGCGGCATCAGGGTCTGCGCGCATGTGATACTCGGGCTCCCCGGGGAGAGCCGCGAGGAGATGCTTTCCGGGGCGGAGTACCTGAACCGGTCGGGGGTCGAGGGGGTGAAGATCCATCTGCTGCACGTCATGCGCGGCACCCGGCTCGCCGAGCAGTACCTTGCGGGGGAGGTGCGCGTCATGGACCGGGACCGCTACGTGGGCCTGGTCTGCGACTTCCTGGAGCGGCTCGACCCGCGCATCGTGGTGCAGCGCCTCACCGGGGACGGGAACAGGCAGGACCTGGTCGCCCCGCTCTGGTCCCTGGCCAAGTTCGAGGTGCTGAACTGCATCGACCACGAGCTGGAGAGCAGGGGGACCCGTCAGGGCGCGGATCTGAAGGGGCAATAGCTCTTTCGCCCCGATCCGGACATGCCCCTCCCACCCGCCCCTCCGGGAAGGGGAGACGGCATGGCGATATCTGTTAATTGTGGTTAACTCTCCCTTTGGTGCGATCGACCTCCCTCATCCCGGCTGCGCCCCCCCTTCCAGGGGAGAGCGGGGAGCTGCGGGGCCGCTCCGCATCCAAGGGAGAGCGCATGGAGATCTCTGGCGAAATCAGGTCGTTCGAGGAGTTCCGCAGGCTGATCAAGAAGACCAACCCCGGTTCGTGGAACTTCTTCAGGGGGGAGAGTCGGGATTTCTATTCCCTGGTACCGAAGATCGGGCGGATCACCAAGGAACCCCCGAGGAGCGGAAAGGGTGCCGCGGTAGACAACCGGATGCCGGCGGATATTTACGGGGAGCACGAGGCGCTGCAGGAGTTCAAGAAGTCGGGGCGCCACATGGTGGAAGTCCAGCCGGCGACGGAATGGGAGTGGCTGGCCCTGGCGCAGCATCACGGCCTGCCGACGCGGCTCCTCGACTGGTCGGTGAACCCCCTCATAGCCCTGTATTTCGCTGTCGCAGATCCCTATTCGGACCTGGACCTCGCGCGGGACCGGATCTCCGACCCCGGTTATTGCGGCGGGGCCGCCTTCTACATCGCACACACCATGTACGGCCTCTCCGAGATCGACGAGAAAGCCAGCCCCTTCGAGGCCGGGACCTGCTTCTTCTCGGCGCCCGTGATAGCGTCGCGCATCAAGGCGCAAAGCGGCGTCTTCTCCGTCCTGAAAAACCCCTGGAAACCGCTGGAGCAGCAGCTGTCGGAAAAGGAGCACATCAGAAAGTACCGGATCCCTTTCCAGAACAGGACCTTCCTTGCCCAGGAGCTGAAACTGCTGGGGATAAACCATGCCTTCGTCTTCGCGGATCTGGACGGGCTGGCGAGGTACATACAGGAAAAGGTCTCCGACAAGACCGACCCGCAGCAATCCCTCGCCAAGCGGCACGTGTAGTTCCTCCCGAGCCCCCCGCGGCATCAGAACGGGTACCCGAGCCCCACGAAGACGGCCGCCCCTTCGTCGCTAAAGCCCACGTCTATGCGCCCGAGGATGTTGGGGCGCACCACCGCGCGAAAGCCGACCCCGGGATTCACCTCCATGCCCCTTGCGCTCACCCCGCCGAGCGAATCCGTCACCCCGCCCAGATCCACGAACGGCGCCAATTCCCAGTCCGCCCGCACCCCGAACACCTCCCACCGGAAAAGCCTGATCCTCTCCTCCAGGTTGCAGACGAGGTAGCCGCTGTCGACAAAGCGGTTCCTGCCGTACCCCCTCAGCGTCGTCTCCCCGCCGACCGCGCTCCGCTCCAGGAAGGGGACGGCGCCCCCCTTGGTCTGGCCGAAGGCGAGTCGGCCGACGCTTATGAAGCGCGCGTGGGAAGCCGGGTAGAACCCCTTCACCTCTGCCTCTACCCGCCGGAAGGAGGCGCTGCTGCCAAGCCCCTCAAGGCTCGCCTCCGCCGTGACCCTCGCGCGCACCCCCGAGCTGGGCATGGCTGCCGAGTCAAGCGTGCTGTAGACCAGGGAGGCCATCTGGGCGTGGGTGGTGAACCCGTCGCTGCCGGGGACCTCGGCCGCATCGAACGCCTCGCGCAGGTACGGGAGCTCATGCACCGCCCCATGGACGACCCGGACCTTTCTCAGGCGCTCGCCGAGCAGGAGCTGCGTGTCCCTCATGATCCGGTAGCCTGCCGAAAAGGTGAAGCCGATCTCGCGGTCGCCGAAGTTGGTCTCGCTCTCCTGCCTGCTGTCGGAGCCGAACCCGGAGAAGCGTGCCGAGCCGTCGGTGAAGCTGTAGAGGAAGGCGTTCAGCTCCAGCTTCTTTTCCATGAGGCCCTGGTCGCGCACCCTGACCTCGAAGGCGTGGTTCACCTGCGTCGACTTGGAAAGGTTCAGCTCGATGCTTCGGTCGGGGGAGGGATAGAAAGCGCCGAAGATGGTGGCCGTGGTCCCGAAGTTCTGGTTGTGGTTTACCTGCGGAGCGATGAGGTGGGAGATCTCGTCCTTGTCGTTGTGCAGCAGCAAGGCGGTCAGGGCACCGTAGGTGACCCCCTCGTTGGGGCTGGAAGCGATCACCGGCAGGGGCACGGTCACCACTTTGACGTCGGGGAGCGACGCGGACGGCGCACCCTGGGGGAGATAGCCGGTGCAGCCGGCAGACAGGGGCAAAAGGAGAACGAGAAGGGGTAATAGCTTGGCGCGCATGGGGTTCGTCCTTAGGCGCCCCTCACAAGGGGGCGAGGCTCTGCCGATGAGGTGGCGGCCGGAGAGGACGGCTGCCGCAGGAAAAAATGTGAAAAGATAGCGGGTCGTTACCTTTTTTACAACAGAAAAAGGGGGGTGCCGCGGTTCCGGCTCCGGCGCCGGAATCCGGTCAAAAAGTTGACTGGCACCCTCCCAAAAATGACGGTGCCCACCCGCGCCGCGGGACGCCTTGCTCCCTTCCGGCGGTGCCATACCTGTATTCATTCCGGTTTTCGCCAATGAAGAACCCCCGGGAGGGCGCTGTAAGTGATGGCACAACGGTTGCAATGAGGGCTTCCAGAGGAATCCAGACAAGCAAAGGAAAGTCGAATGGCAAATTCCGCTGCGGATGCCTTAGCGCTCCCAGGCCCCAAATCAAATTCAGACATCTACATGGCGATCGCCCTGATCGGCGTGCTGTCCCTGATGATCATCCCGGTGCCGGCATTTTTGCTGGACGTCTTTCTCGCGGCGAACATCACCATCGCGCTCGTGATCCTGCTGGTCTGCCTCTACACCGTCCAGCCTCTCGACTTCTCCGTATTCCCCTCCATCCTGCTGGTGACCACCTTGTTCCGGCTCGCCCTCAACATCGCCTCCACGCGGCTCATCCTGCTGCACGGCAACGAGGGCGTCGAGGCTGCGGGGGGGGTGATCAAGGCGTTCGGGCAGTTCGTGGTGGGTGGCAACTACGTGGTGGGGGCCGTCATCTTCCTGATCCTGGTCATCATCAACTTCGTCGTCATCACCAAGGGTGCCGGGCGCGTGGCGGAGGTGGCGGCGAGGTTCACCCTCGACGCCATGCCGGGGAAGCAGATGGCCATTGACGCAGACCTCTCCAGCGGGCTTCTGACCGACAAGGAGGCCAAGGCGAGGCGCAAGAAGGTCGCCCGGGAGGCCGACTTCTACGGCTCCATGGACGGTGCCAGCAAGTTCGTGCGCGGCGACGCCATCGCCGGCATCATGATCGTGCTGGTGAACATCATCGGCGGCTTCGTGATCGGGGTGTGGCAGAAGGGGATGCCGCTCGATACGGCACTGGCCAACTACACGCTGCTCACCATCGGCGAGGGGCTGGTCGCCCAGGTCCCGGCGCTGATCATCTCTACCGCGGCGGGCATCATCGTCACCCGCTCCGCCGACGAGAACAACTTCGGCCACGAAATCTCGGGGCAGCTCCTTTGCTACCCCAAGGCCTTCCAGGTAACCTCGGGCGTGCTGTTCATGTTCGCCCTGATCCCGGGGCTCCCCCATTTCGCCTTCTTCCTCCTGTCCGGCGTCTCCTACCTGCTGGGCAAGCTGGCAGTGGAGAAGAAGTCGGAGGATGTCGAAGATCTCCCGCAGGTGAGGGGGGAGCAGGACCAGGAGCAGGTCAACTCGATCCGCCCGCTGGACATGCTGGAGCTGGAGGTGGGTTACGGGCTGGTGCCGATGGTGGACGCGAGCCAGCAAGGAGAGCTGCTGGACCGTATCCGGTCCATCCGCAAGCAGGTCGCGGACCGCATGGGGTTCATCGTCCCCCCCATCCATATCCACGACAACCTGCAGTTGAAGCCTTACGAGTACAACATCATGATCAACGGCGCCAAGATCGGCGGCGGCGAGCTGTCGGGGCAGTACCTGGCGATGGATTCGGGGGGCGCCTCCGGCCAGCTCGACGGGATCAAGACCACGGAGCCGGTCTTCGGCCTCCCCGCTGTCTGGATCAAGAGCAAGGAGAGGGAGCAGGCGCAGCTTTCCGGCTACACGGTGGTCGACAACACCACCATCCTCGCGACGCATATCAGCGAGATCATCAAGAACCACTCCCACGAGCTCGTCGGGCGGCAGGAGCTGCAGCAGCTCCTGGACGGGGTCTCGGCGACCCTCCCCAAGGTGGTGGACGAGCTGGTCCCCTCCCTGCTGAGCCTCGGCACCGTGCTCAGGGTGGTGAAGAACCTCTTGAAGGAGAACATCTCCATCAGGGACCTGCGCTCCATCCTGGAGACGCTGGCGGACTACGGCGGGGTGACCAAGGACCCCGAGACGCTCACCGAATTCGTGCGCCAGAGCCTCGGGCGCTACATTGTGGAGCAGTACAAGCGCGAGGACGACACCCTCTGCATCATCTCGATGGACCGCGAGGTGGAGGAAACCATAGCGGACGCGGTCCAGCTCTCGGAACAGGGAAGCTATCTCGCCATCGATCCCAACCTGGCCCAGCGCATCCTCCACGCCGTCAGGCGCCACACCGAGCAGTTCGAGAGCACCGGGGCACTCCCGGTACTGATAGCCTCGCCCACCATCAGGCGCCACGTGAAGAAGCTGACCGAACGGTTCATGCCGAATCTTGCGGTGATCTCCCACAACGAGATCCCTCCCAACATAAAAATCCAATCTTTAGGGGTGGTGGTACTCAATGCTAGTTAAAACGTTCCAGGCAGGCGAGATGTCCGAGGCGCTCAGGATGGTGAAGGCCGAGATGGGGCTGGACGCCATGATCCTGAGCTCCAAGAAGGGAAGGCGCAAGGGGATCCTCGGGTACTTTTCCAAGCCCTATTTCGAGGTGACGGCGGCCCTTGAGCCCAGGAGCCCCCAGCGCGGCAACCCGTACCGCGAGGAGCAGCCACCCCCGGTGCAGGAGCGGGAGCTCTCCACCCGCGAGGAGTTCCAGAACTCCATGCTGGCTCCGCTGGCCCGCGAGGTGCGCGAGCTCAAGGTGCGCTTCGAGGAGCTGGCCCGCAGGGACGCCGAGCAGGCGACCCAGTCGGCGCTCGCCGCGTCCCGCCCCGAGCCGGCAAAGGAGCAGGCGCAGCCCCCCAGGGTCTTCGCCAGGGAGGAACTGGAGGAGATCAAGAAGCTTCTCTACAGCGCGGTAGCCGGCAACAAGGAGAAGCAGCCTGCCCGTCCGGTGAGCTTCCCGGTGGCCGTGCTCTCCGACGAGGGGGCGCCCCGGGAGACCGAGCCGGCGCCGCTCGCGCAGCAGGAACCGGCGACGCAGGTGAAGGCGACACTCCCCCAGGAACAGCGTCTGCTCGGGATCATCGCCGACGAGCTGCGGGGCGAGGAACTCGGCGCCCGGACGGTCGAACTGCTGATCGAGCAGCTGAGACCCGCGGCCGAGGACGGTGCCTGCCTGGAGGAAATGAAAGGGGCGCTGGCCGACAACCTGGCGGCCATGGTTAAGTGCAGCGGCTCGCTGCGCATGAAGAAAAACGGCCCGCGCATCCTGGCCATGGTGGGACCCACCGGGGTGGGCAAGACCACGACCATCGCGAAGCTGGCAGCGATGCACGCGCTCAATCGCGGGGTATCGGTGGCCATGGTGACCACCGACAACTTCAGGGTCGGCGCCGTGGAGCAGCTGAAGACCTACGCCAAGATAATGGACCTCCCCCTGGAGGTGGCGTCCAACGCCCAGGAGCTGAGCCAGGTGCTGGCAAAGCACGCCGACAAGGACCTGATCCTGAGCGACACGGCGGGGAGGAGCCCCAAGGACTCGGAGCGGATCGACGAACTGAGGGGATACCTTGAGTGCACAGCGGGGATCGAGGCCTACCTTTGCCTGGCCGCGACCACGCGCTCGCTCGAACTGGACCAGATCATCGCGACCTTCGGTGTGCTGCCGATCAGCAGGCTGCTGTTCACCAAGCTGGACGAGAGCAAAAGCTTCGGCTGCATCGTGGAGACCAACGTGAAGCACAAGCTTCCCCTCTCCTATTTCAGCACCGGCCAGAACGTGCCTGAAGATCTTGAGGTGGCGACCCCCAGGAAAGTGGCCTCCATGGTGGTGAAGGAGTCGGTGCAATGAGCGCGTCCGGTCTTGTAGCCGATCAGGCCGACATGTTGAGGCGCCTGGCAGGCCGCGCCAAGGAGCACCGGGTCTGCGACGACCGGCTTCGCGTGCGCGAAGGGCTCAGGGTGATCTCGGTCACCAGCGGCAAGGGGGGGGTAGGCAAGAGCTCCGTGGTGGTGAACCTTGCAGCAGCGCTGGCAGCCCAGGGGAAAAGGGTCCTGATCATCGACTCCGACCCGGGGACCGGGGGGATCTGCCTGAGGCTTGGCCAGGAGATCAACTTCAGGTTCGACCGCGTGCTCTCGGGAGAGGTGGCGCTTGCGGAGACGGTGGTGGAGGTGGGGGGAGGCATCAGCATCCTCCCGGCGGCGTTCGAGGTGCAGCAGTACAGCTCGCTTACCCCCAGCGACCGCCAGTCGCTCCTGCAGGGCATGATCTCCCTCGAGGACCGCTTCGATTTCTTCCTGATCGATACCGGCTCCGGGGTCTCGGCCAACGTCACCAGTTTCGCCGCACTGGCGCGCGAGATCCTGCTGGTGGTGACGCCGGAGCCGACCTCGATCATGGACAGCTACGCGCTGGTGAAGACGCTGTCGGGGCGCGACAGCTCGCTTCAATTCAAGCTTTTGGTCAACATGTGCCGGGATCCCCAGGAGGGCGCCTCGCTTTACGCCAAACTCACCACCATCACGGGGCGCTTTTTGCAGCTCTCCATGGAATATTCCGGCTGCATCCTGCACGACGAGATGATCACCGAATCGGTCCGGAGGCGGGGCACGCTCTGCGCCCTCTTCCCCGGCTCGAAGGGAGCGCTGGGGTTCCGCGACCTGGCAACGAACCTGATACCACAGGGGCCGGCAGAGGGGATACTTCCGCCGGACAACCCCGCCGCTGCGCGAAGCTGGAGGAATCATGAACTGTCTTCTTAAGGCATACGAACAAGAGGCCCACCGCGGGGTGGCGCAGACCAGGGACGAACTTGTGGTCGCCCATCTCCCGCTGGTGAAATTCATCGTCGACCGGATCGCCTCCTCCCTTCCTCCCCACCTGGACCGCGACGACCTGAGGAGCGCAGCGGTGATCGGCCTCATCTCCGCCGCCGAGCGCTTCGACCATACCCGCGGCGTCCAGTTCAAGACCTTCGCCGAGCAGCGCATCCGTGGGACCATCATGGACGAGCTGAGGGCGCAGGACTGGCTCACCAGGAGCCTCAGGGACAAGTTCAAGAAGCTGGAGCGCGAATTCTCGCAGCTTGAGCAGCGCCTGGGGAGAAATCCCTCCAGCGACGAGGTGGCCCTGGCCATGGGGCTCGAGCTGAAGGATTACTTCAGACTCCTCGAGGAGATCCACCTCCTCTCCTTCGTTTCCCTGGACGACGCCTGGCACGACGAGGACGGGGCTCCCTTCGGCCTTCTGGACGTGCTCGAGGACAAGGGGACGGAAAGCCCGCAAAACCAGCTGATCGCGCGCCAGACGGTGGAGCGGCTGGCCGAGGCGATCGACAACCTCCCGGAAAAGGAGAGGATCGTCATAACGCTCTACTACTACGAGGAACTGAACCTGAAGGAGATAGGCGCGGTGCTCGACCTGACCGAGTCCAGGATTTCGCAGCTGCACAGCCAGGCGGTCATCAGGCTGCGCGGCAAGATGAAGCGCACAGCGTAAGGAGCGACACATGAACAGCGGAATGTATGCGGCCATATCGGGGAATCTAACCGCGATGCGCCGTCTCGAGGTGATCTCCAACAACCTGGCCAACGCCGCCACACCCGGGTTCAAGTCGGACCAGCTGCAGTTCGAGAGCGTGCTGGCCGACCTCAAGGCCGGGTCCCAGGAGCCTGTCTACAGCCGCGAGACGTTCTACACCGACTACTCCCCCGGCACGATGCAAAAGACCGACAACGCGCTCGACCTGGCCCTCCAGGGTGACGGCTTCTTCGTGGTCAACACCCCCCAGGGGCAGGCATACACCAGGCAGGGGAGCTTCCAGCGCGGCACCGGCGGGCGCCTGGTGAACGCGGACGGATACGAGGTGCTGGGCAACAACGGCCCCATCACCATACCCGGCGGGCGCGTGGAGATCGGCCCGAACGGGGTGGTGACCGTGAACGGAGTGGCGGCGGGGACCCTGAGCGTGGTCGATTTCCCCAAGCCGTACCAGCTCGCCAAGCTCGGTTCCGGCATGTTCATCCCGGCAAACGCGCAGACTGCCGCGGGCCCCTCGACAGCCGAGGTGAAGCAGGGATTCCTGGAAAGCTCCAACGTGAGCGTGGTGACCGAGATGGCACGCATGATCGAGACCAGCCGGTACTTCGAAACCTGCACCAAGGCGATCAGGAGCTATGACGAGGTCACCGCCAAGGCAGCCAACGAGCTAGGGAAGGTATAACGGCAGTTCTATAAGTTCTACGTTCTATGTTCTACGTTCTACGTTTAGAACCTGGAACCGGACGCAGACGGCATGAAAGCGCCGGCGAACGGGAACACAGAACACAGGATACAGAACATAGAACACAGAACATAGAACATAGAACATAGAACATAGAACACAGAACATAGAACATAGAACATAGAACATAGAACATAGAACGAGTTTAAGGAGACAGACATGATAAGGGCTTTGTGGACCGCGGCATCAGGGATGCAGGCACAGCAGCTGAGCATAGACGTGGTAGCC
>Ga0209317_1001805_pt1 | contig 17206 bp, 17 predicted proteins | sample RifGroB2_FD_183994 | JGI IMG/M metagenome (GOLD analysis project Ga0209317, IMG submission 183994) | Soil microbial communities from Rifle, Colorado, USA - Groundwater B2 (SPAdes) (version 2) | ecosystem: Environmental > Terrestrial > Soil > Unclassified | place: Rifle, Colorado | collected... | reverse complement strand
TTGTCTTCGCCAATATGCCTCTGGGGAGGTTCCGAGCCTGGCTGGAGCAGTCAGGCAATCTGGAAGGGTATTTGCGGACGCTTGCCGGACGCTTCAACCGAGCTGTGGTCAGTGGGCTGATGTGCCGCTCCCTGATATCCGTTTCCTGGGACGGTTACCTCTACGATTGTGATTTCAACCTGGCAACCGGGCTCCATCATGGCCCGGCGAAGATGCACGTTTCACAGATCAAGCGTCTTCCGGAAGAAGGGATCCCGATACCGACCGGGGAGCATTGCTATGCCTGCACGGCCGGTTCGGGATTCACCTGAGTGGGGACTATTCCAGCCTAGTTTAGGCTGATGACAGGTATGCAAATGAAAGGCAAGGGTCTCTACACGGATGCTTTTGTAGCGTACTCGCGCCGTTTTTCTGGCTTTTAGACTATAGAGAGCTGAATTCAGATTCACCGCAAGAGGTCGTATGAAAAAAACGAGCAACTCAAGTATAGTGGCCTTATTTGTGCGAGTGCCTGTCCCGGGTCGCGTGAAAACTCGACTCGCATCCGATCTTGGGGATGAGGGCGCTTGCAGCCTGTATCGATCCATGGTTGCGGATATCCTGTCCAACATAATGGTGTGCAGTTATCCCATTTATCTGTTTCATGACGGAAAGGATGACAGTGAACTACCCGAAGAGTGGATTGCAGGATCGTCCAGAGTGATACATCAGGAAGGTGACAGTATTGGTGAAAGGATGGCAGCAGCGTTTGAGCAATGCTTCGCAGAAGACAATGAGCAGGTGCTTTTGGTCGGCAGCGATATCCCTGGACTCGATAACCAAGTAATATTTGAGGCTTCAAAAGCCCTCGAATCGCATGATGTCGCAATCGCACCGGCTGCGGACGGAGGTTACTGCCTTATTGCGATGAAAAGAGGGAGTTATAGACCAAATGTTTTTCAAGATGTACCTTGGAGCAGTGATCAGGTGTTACGGGCAACGCTTGAAAGGTGCAGGAACAGTAACCTTGGAGTGACACTACTTAAGACTCTACAAGATATTGATACCATTGAGGACCTCAAGGCATATTGCCGAGAGCCTAACAACAAAGCCGCTACGACCAACAATTGCCTCATAGCAGCAGGTTTTTCCGTAGGGTCAGAGGCGGTAAGAGAGCCTGAAGGGTGTGAATTGTCGGGAAACTTTACAGATAGTGATACGCGATTCCCGAATACAGAACAATGTCTTTGTTTATCAGTGTGTTCCTTGCTTGGCACTTGTATTGCTTAAAAAGACGGCTATGAGCTGCTAGTCCAAAAAAAGATGGGGGAACAAGAATGAAAAAGTTGATTATAGCGGCACTTTTGCTGCTGAGCAGCGTCGTAGCCAGTAATGCCACTACCTACACATACGTTGGCAACTGGCATGTTGGGGATGGCCCGGTATGGACATCGAACCCCCAGAGTTACTCCGGAATTGAGGTGGCTGCACTGCTTTTTGGTGGCAGCGCCTTGGATTATGCGATATCAACGGTCTCCTCGAGCGTAACCGACATAAACTTCAGGACTTTTCTGGATGGCTATGGAAACACGCAGTATCTTAGTAACCCCGCAGCCCAGGATTATAAACTCCAGACAGGGGCAAGCTATAACAGTTATCCGTCATTTTCAGCCTATGTGCTCGATCATACTGAAACCCAACGTTATTACGACCCCTCTCTGACGGGCGACCAATTAGGTGACCCGTACATAAACTATGCTTTTATTATCGATCAGGATTTGAATGCCGTCCCCGAGCCCGGCACCGTACTGCTGTTCGGCATCGGCATGACCGGTCTTGCCATCTACGGAAAGCGTCGTAAGCAAAACAAGGCATAATCGCCTTAAACCATATGCACAAGAAGGGCGTTACCTGCTTAGGTAACGCCCTTTTTTAATCGACTGTCGGAAAGCTTTACACTTCGTGCGGGCTTGCCGATGGCTTCTTGCGAAGCCTGATGATGGAGGCGTTCTCAGCTGAAGGGTACCTGTTGACCTCAGTGACACCTGGGACGGAAAGGGTGGCGGTCGTTAAGGTGGTAAACGTCTCGCCTCAGCTTGTGGTGAGTCAAACAATTGATTAGAAATGACAGTACATCCAATCGAACAGGCCTGCTTGCACAGTAATAAGCAATCTGGAGCTCCCCAACTCCTGACATGAAAGCTTTATGTTCCTCCCTGTGCTTCACAAGGTCCGCGCTTATGGACATCATATGCTCTACGAAGTAAAAATGCGCAGTAGCATAGTCGGTTAAGCCATCTATGAGCGCCGCGAGGTTTTCGATCGCTTTGCCGCTGACCGTTTCCACATACGCTTTGTCCAACAGCTCAATGAGATACCTGCCTTGTTGATCGGCTTTTTCTATCAGAAGTCGGGAGCTGTCATCCCATGCAATGGTAGGCATACTAGTTCTCCAGCAGAGGTAGGGCGGCATTGCCTTCATGTTTTGGGCGCAAAAAAACCGGGACCTCAATATCACGTGATATTTCGGCGACCCGGCTGTCTCGGTGAGACCCAATAGGCTTTCCGTCCCATCCTCACGGATGGTTTAGTATTGTCGTCTATCTCTTAGCAAAAGATGAATTTAGCGGCAAAATAGCGCAATGCAGAATTCAAGTCAAGGGTATTTAATGTGTGACACTGCCATCTTACGCATGAGCGCGTAGCCCGCTAGTTCTGCCAGGCCTCCGCAGGAATGAAGGGCTCACATCTCAAGGCCCGTTCTCCGAAGGAGGTAGCTCCAGCTCGTCGCGGTGGCCCAAGCGGATGGAATTATCTATGAAGTAGAGGCGCTTGGGGACAATCTTGTACCAGCGCACCTGGGCCAGGGCCTTTACGATGGCCGCCGGGGCCTGGGCCAGCAGGCCGACCACTGGAAACTTCTGCCCGTACAACCTGCGGGCTTTTTCTTCCTCTCGGCCGGAAATCTCGCTGGCGACACCTTCAATCTGCACGCCCTTGATCTCCAGCCAGTCGGCATAATCCTCCTGGATGGTCACGGCAACGCGCGGGTTTTGCGTCAGGTTGAGACAGTGCCGGCTGGTCGGCGATGACAGGATGTACAGGGTATAGCCATCGCTCGCATAGAATACCGCAGCGGCCCAAAGATCACCGTTGCTGCTGGTAGCAAGGGTCGCCACGTTGTGATCGCTCAGGTAACGCCGCACTCGCATGCCGAGGGTCTCTTTCATAGCCGATTGCCGATTGTCTGCCGGTCGGCCGGTGCAGGGACCATGTCGGGTCGTGCCGGTGCGCTGTCGCTCAGGCGTCCGTGCAGCCATATCCGGCAGGATTCCGCGCAAGAATGCACCAGCATGGGCACGGCGTCGCGGGCAGTTTTCCTGATGCTGCGGGGGTTGGTCATGGTCGTTCTCTGAGAAGGCGGGAAAATCCGCGGGTAGTGGAGTGACAGGTTGCGCGCGAGGTTCCTTGCGACAGTGCTATTAGCAAATTTATCATGATCATTCAAGCAAGAAGAGACCGGCAATACACAAACTCCTCCTTTGGGAGATTTTGCCGCGGTAGAGGAAGACAAAAAAAGCGCGCCCCGAAGGGCGCGCAAGTTGCGTTGAAAAACGGTCCTCGTTTATTTGAAAATCTTCTTGTACTTGGCGTCCATGTCGGCCGCTGATTCTTTCGTGTGGCAATAGAGGCCGCACGAGTTGGGCATTTTCGGCTTGCCGCTCTTTTCGTCAAAGCCGTATTGGACGGTTTTTGAAGGAGGTATGGCCTCAAAGGTGTGATTGCTCACGGTGCCGCCGGCTATGGTCTTGGGCAGATGGCATGCTGCGCATGAAGCTACTTCATACCTGTGCCCGGAATGCTTTTTCGGGTTTGCCACTATCTTCTCATGGCATTTTCCGCACAGCTCCCTTACGTCACCCTTCAGCTGGCCGGTGCGATGCTCCAGGCTTCCCTTGTGCGGGTCATGGCAGGTCACGCAGGACAGGCCGTCAACCTCGGAGTGCTTCCCATTCACCCAGTCAAGGTGTTGCTGGCGATGGCGGTTGGCGTTTTTCTGGTCCGGCCAGAAAGAGCCGGGCTGAGTGTAGGGTTCCGGGTCAAGGTCCTTCATGAGCGTTTCGGGCTTGCCGAGCTGGTAATGAACCGGGTAGTTGAATTTCTTCAGATCGCCTTTCATACGCGCCCGGATGTGGCAACGGCTGCAGTTCTCCGACTTGCGGTCGATAACGGCCTTCACCTTTTTCGGACTCTTGGCGTGATCGGCTGAAGGGCCGTGGCAGGCCTCGCATCCGATGTTGAATTCGACAAAGCTGCGTTCCTTGTAATTTGTCCCCGTGGCATGGCAGTAGCCGCACTCGTTGAACCAGTCGAGCCTGGAAAGGGCGCCGTCCTTGGTTTTTCTGATGCTGAAATGGTTCTTGGGCTTGCTGTATTCGAATTCGCCGTCGATTATGTCCCCTTTTTCATCCCAGAAGGTGTATCTTTCTTCCTTGTACCACCCCCCGATTACATAGGCCCAGTTGTACTGGTCGGGCTTGGGAGCGTTTTCTACAGTCAGGTCCGCTTTGGCGTTCTTAAGGTCCCCCTTGGCGATGGGGCGCACCATCCAGGCGTGAATGGTTTTCTTCCAGTTGGCATATTCCTTCTTGTGGCAACTGCCGCATTTTTCCGAACCAGCGTAAGCCTTGCCGGTCAGCGGATCCTTCGAAGGGCCGGGCGCCATCTTGCCGGAAGCGACGCCGTGAGTAGCCACCAAAAACAGCATGGCCACCAAAAGCAGGTTTGCAATTTGTTTCATAGATCCTCCCGTAATAGATTGTGCTGCAATCATAGAAATCTTCCTGGGCAACTTTATCATATTTCATGTTATTTTTTTATCTTTCGGAATGTTTAGTGTCGGACTTGAGGAATATCTTGAGTCAGTCCTGCAAAATTGCAAGTCGGCAATGCCAGTCCTCAGGCGATCTTGTCTCAGGGCAACTATATCTTCCCCCTTGGTCCGAGCATGCTTGGAGAGGTGACGCAGAGTGAGGTCGGTTCCTGATACAGTGAGCTTGACAAAAAAATGGGGAACAGTATCCTTGAAACCTGGAAAATATGATTTAAGGAACGTGAGCCATCGGAGTGGCAAACTACAACCTCGGAGTTGCTTATGCCTGTAATCGAGTGGAACGACAAGTTTTCCGTCAAGGAAGAGATGATCGATAAGCATCATCAGCATTTGGTGGAATTGCTTAATAGAGCTTATGATGATTTTACCAATGGTGCTCCGGTAGAAAGTCTTGGTGTAGTGATACATGACCTGCTTAATTACGCTACCTACCATTTCTTTACCGAAGAGCGCTCCATGGCAGAAAATTCCTATCCGGAACTGGAAGAACATAGGGAGGAACATGGCCGCTTTGTGCTGAAGATTGTCAGGATACAGAAGGACTTCCACGACGGTAATAAAAATCTCTCCTTCGAAACCATATCGTTGCTGAAAAACTGGTTCACGCATCATATCCTCGAATGTGATGCCCGCTACGGCGAATTCCTTGCTGCTAAGAAAATACTCGAATAGCTGAGTCAGGGAGGTCGTTTTGTCGGAACCAAGGCCCGCCACAAGGCTCCACGGGAGCTTGATGATCGCCTCATGACTCATTGCCGCCTGCGCGCGGCTACCATCAGCTCCGCGGCTTGCCGCCGCTTTTCAATGTGCGCCAGAATCTGCCGATGAGAAGCCCCGCAATGAATACCCCTCCCATGGCCGTCCCTTCCAGCGCGGACAACCCGCCTGCTCCCGTCGCATCTTTCTCCCCGCCCGGACAGACCACCTTTGCCAATTCCTGCGCAGTGATCTGGGTCATGGCCGCAATGTCGGCTATGCCGTAGATGCAGACTTCGCCGGTCGGCAGTGAACAGAACCGCTCGGGCGGGCACGCGGTGAGAATCTTCTGCGGCGCGCCCTCAGCACAGACCGCTCCGGCTTCTTTCAAAATCTTCAGGGTGACCTCCGGATATTTGGAAATCTGCTCGGGCATCCCGATTTACCTCCCTCGGAAAAACTAGCAAGAGTATAGCAAGAGAATCAGGAGGGGGCGGCATCTCTCGCCCCTTAGAGCGACCGCCTTTAACGGACTGCAGCGGTATACTCGGCACCCTGATCAAGGGATTCGGGGCCGAGCGGGTGCTCTGGGGGGCCGATTCGGTGTGGTACGGCTCTCCGCAATGGCAGATCGAGGCGCTGAGAAGGCTGGAGATCCAGAGGGATCTGCGCGGCAAGTTTCGCTTTCAGCCGCTGGGGGCCGCGGACGGCGAGATAAAGCGCGCCATCCTGGGGGGGAATGCGGCGCGCCTGTACCGGATGAAGGCGGATAAGGGGGCCTACAGGGATCGGATCGCGGCAAGGAAAGAGGGGCTGGCGGCGGGACAAATGGAAACAGACAGCCCAACCAAGGCTTCTGGTCGGGCTGTTGTTTTTAGGAAACGTGATTAGCAACTCACCCCGGGGATCACTTTCCCTTCACTATCACGCCGCATGCCACACGCTCACCGGCATTGCCGGCCGGGTCGCTCTTGTTGTCGTCGGGATCGGCATGGATGACTATGGCGGTCCCCCCGGGCTTCAGGAGCGAGCCCGTCCCCTTCTTAAGCGTTGCCCCGGTTGAGATGACGGTCGCCTGGGCCGTGCCGTCCTCCTTCACCTCCAGGTTCGGGAGGTCGCCCGCGTGCTTACCCGCAGGGTTCTCGATGCCGTGGTGCTTCTTGAAAGGGTTGAAGTGCCCACCTGCCGATTTGAAGTCTGGAGGGGTACAGGCCCCGTTCTCGTGGATGTGAAAACCGTGTTTGCCCGGGGTAAGCCCGGAAACCTTCAGCTTGACCTTTACCCCATCCTTTTGCTCGGTCAGGGTTGCCGTGCCGATGCTCTTCCCGGTTGGGTCGAGAATGTCGGCCCGCGCCTTCCTCCCATGGCTCATCGCCTGTGCCGTACTCGCGACCAGGCATAAGGCGGAAATAACCGCGCATGTCTTCCATCTTCCCATGTTGGACCCCCTCTTGGTCGGTGTTTGCCGCCGCCGTTTCTCGGTTGTTTCTAAAAAACAAATTCCAGCCTCCAACTATAGTCCCCGTTCTCTCCAAGTCAACGACCGTTTCCTTCCAGCGCCTCGCGCACTTTAGCAGTCAAATCCGGCACCGAGAACGGTTTCTGGATGAAATGCACTCCCTGCAGAAGGGGGCCTGGTGCTGCAAGGGAACATAGGTGATGTGAGTTGAAACTGAGAACCGCCGAGGGCGGAGTGAGATGCTGATCACCTAAATGCTTGCTGTTTTCCGAGTTAAATGAGAAGTTCTGGTCGCAGGCTCACCTTTTACCCTTCGATAACGACAGGACATCATGCAAAAAACCAGATCAGCGAAACATCAGCCGAAAGGGGTGACCCTCTTATTCGAAGATGCCGACATCATAGTGGTGGACAAGCCGTGCGGTCTGTTGACTATGGGAACCGACCGCGACAAGTCCAGAACGGCGCATTCCATCCTCAATGACTATGTCCGCAAGGGGAATCCCAAGTCGCGCAACAGGGTGTACATCGTGCACAGGCTGGACCGCGACACTTCAGGGGTGCTGCTTTTTGCCAAGAGCGAACAGGCCAAGCTGTTCCTGCAGTCGGATTGGGAGAATACCACCAAGATCTATCTCACAGTAGTTGCCGGGCACCTCAATGAAGCGCAGGGAACCATCACCAGTTATCTGGCCGAGAACGCCGCTTTCACGGTCTACTCGACCTCCGACCAGACCAAGGGGAAACTCTCGCAAACCGCCTACACGGTCCTGAAAGAGCAGAGGGGTTTCAGCCTGTTGCGCATCCATCTGTTGACCGGGAGAAAGCATCAGATTCGGGTGCACTGTGCCGAAAAGGGACACCCGGTGATAGGCGACCGGAAGTATGGCAAGGAGCACGCTTCCTATCCCAATCTGGCGCTGCACGCCCGCTCCATTTCCTTCACCCACCCGGTAAGCGGCGCCCGACTTGGCTTTGAGGCCAAGGTGCCGGCGCACTTCGGAAAATTGGTAGGGAGCTTCGAGCTGCCGGAACTGTGCGAATCTGAGTCGACAGCCTGACCACAGAGGGCGCAGAGGGAAATTCATTGGAGTGACTGGGGAAATTTGCACCGTCTCCTGCCGGGTTAAGCATTTATGCGAATCGTTGCTGGATTGCTGCAAATCCCAGACAAAAAGGACCAATCCCGCGAACTCCGGAATTGGTCCTTTCTTGTTGATGGGTTCTGCCCCGTGGTAGGTGGCAGGTGACCTGTCTTAGTGGCGAAACATGTACTTTTTGCCGTGGAACGCTTGCAAAACCGCCAATTTAATGAAACAATGCCTTGATCAAGAAATCCGCCGCCGTCAAGCCTGTCTTGGTCAAGGATTTTATTCAAAGCGGGGCAATAGATGGGTAAAACTTACGCTAAGCTGACGAAAGTGCTCCATGTGGGATTGGAGATCTCGCAGATCAAGGATATCGACCTGCTGCTGGAGAAGATTCTCCGCGAGGCACGGTCGTTCACCAACTGCGATGCCGGGTCGATCTACCTGAAGGAGACCGACCTCCTGAAGTTCAGCTATGCCCAGAACGACACGCTGCAGCGACAGTTGCAGCCAGGGAGAAAGCTTCCTTACAAGACCTTCACGGTGCCGATCGACAACAGCTCGATAGCGGGGTATGTGACCGGAAACGGGACCATCCTCAATATCCCCGATGTCTACGAGATGGAGCCGGTTTATCCCTTCTCTTTCAACCGTTCTTACGATGCCCTGACCGGTTACCGTACCCGTTCCATGTTGACCATCCCCCTGAAAAACTTTCGCAGTGACGTCATAGGCGTGCTGCAACTGATCAACGCCATGGACGCCAAGGGCAATGTGATCCCTTTTTCCGGAAAGGACGGCGAGCTGATGACCTATTTCGCCAACAATGCCGCCAATGCCGCTGAACGCGCCAAGATGACCCGCGAGATCATCCTGCGCATGAACAAGATGGCCGAAATGCGGGATCCCAAGGAGACCGGCCCTCACGTCAATCGCGTTGCTTCCTATTCCGTGGTTTTGTACGAGGCCTGGGCGAGCAAGATGGGGCTGTCGCAGGGCGAGATAGAGAAGAATCGCGACGTGCTGCGCATGTCCGCCATGCTGCACGATGTCGGCAAGGTCGCCATCTCCGACACCATCCTCCAGAAACCGGGGCGCTTCACTCCTGAAGAGTTCCTGGTCATGAAGACGCACACGCTGCACGGGGCCGAGCTTTTCTCGGATATCTACTCGGATTTCGATGAATCGGCGGCCATCGTGGCGCTCAATCATCATGAACGCTGGGACGGCAAGGGGTATCCGGGGCATGTCGATCCGCGCACGCATCTGCCGTTGCCCGGTTTCGAGGCCGAAGACGGCGGGGCCCGCGGCAAAATTGGTGCCGAGATCCCACTCTTTGGCAGGATCGTGGCGCTGGCGGATGTCTATGACGCGCTTTCCTGCCGTCGCTGCTACAAGGAGGCCTGGGACGAGGAACAGGTCCTGGAGACGATCCGCGAGGAGGCCGGCAAGCAGTTCGACCCGGAGCTCGTGGAGGTGTTCATGGAATGTCTGGACTCCTTTCACCAGATAGAAAAGCTGTATCCGGACCATCACGCCTCGCCCCGCATGCAGCCGCCCGCCTGAAACCAGGTTGAGGTAACCTCAACCTTAACCTCGACCTGATGTGGCGCCAGCCACGGAGCTTGCATGCCATGACCATTGTACCGGCCGCAGGCTGGGAGGACCTTCTCCAGCGACTTCGCTCCTTCAGGGGGACGGCGCTCTTCCTCGGCAGGAGCGATTCCGGCAAATCCACCCTGATCAGATACCTGCTGGCACAACTTGCGGCGGGCGGGCTTCCGGTCGCCCTGGTCGACGCCGACGTGGGCCAATCGGCTCTCGGACTCCCGGGCACGGTGAGCCGCCGCACCTTCACTGCACCGCCCGCGCCTCATGAACTGCGCTGGGAGCAGCTCTGCTTCCTCGGCTCGGTCACTCCGGTCCCCATTCTCTCCCTGCTCGCCGCCGAGACCGGCAGGATGGTCCTGCGCAGCCGGCAGGATGCCGCGCTCACCCTTGTTGACACGACCGGCCTGGTCGACGGGCAACTTGGTCGTGCCCTGAAGCTCTCCAAGATCCGCGCCGTAGCTCCCGAACTGGTGGTCGCCGTGGCGGCGGGCGCTGAGCTGGAGCCTATCCTCGCCTCGATTCCCGCTGTCGAGGCGGTCCGCCTGGCTCCCTCGCAGATGGTGCAGCGCCGAACCCCCGAAGTGCGCATCCGTTATCGCCGCGCCAAGCTCGCCGCCCATCTCCAAGGCGCGAGGGAGCTGCTTCTTGCCACCCGTCGCCTCGTCTTCCTGCGCCACGGCGTTCCCGTTCACCCCTTCTTCACTCCGCCTGACGCAGGGGCCGTAGTCGGCCTGAACCATGATGGCGAGACGCGCGCCCTCGGGGTGGTCACCGAAGCCGATGCCGGCTCGCTCACCGTTTTCACCGCTCTCTCCTCACTGCGCGGGGTCGACCGCGTGGTGCTGGGCGATTTCTCCTTTGCGCCAGATGCCGTCGTGTGAACGCTTTTTCGACCCGGACCGAATTTGACACTGCAGCGAAAATAGCTAGACTTCTCGGATGCTTGCAACCGGAGGTGTCGTGATGAGACTGCTCCCCCTGATAGTCCTGATCCTCATGCTGCCCCTGCGGCTCTTTTGCCAGGAGCCCCAGATCTCCGTCGTTTCCGTGCGCGGCCCGATAAATCCGGTCACGGCCGGTTACCTGAAGAAAAACCTGGACGCCGCGGGGAGCCGCGGGGACCGTCTGCTCCTGGTGGAGATGGATACCCCGGGAGGGCTGGACAGCGCCATGCGCGAGGCGGTCCAGGCCATCTTTGCCAGTTCCGTCCCGGTCGCGGTCTACGTCACCCCGTCCGGAGCCCGCGCCGCCTCGGCCGGCGCGGTCATAGGGCTCGCGGCGGACATCCTCGCCATGGCGCCCGGCACCAATATCGGCGCGGCTCATCCGGTGACGGTCGGAGGCGACAAGCCGGACAAGGTGATGGAGGCAAAGATCGTCAACGACGCCGAGGCGTACCTGGACGGCATCGCCAGAAAGCGCGGCCGCAATGTCGAGATCGCCAGGAAAATGGTGCGGGAAAGCGTATCGCTCACCTCCGAGGCGGCTTTGCAGGAAAAGGTGATCGACCTGATCGCGGCGGACCGGCGGGAACTGCTGGCCAAGCTGGAGGGGTACAAAGTGGTGCGGGGGGGCAAGGAGACGGTGCTGCGCCTGACAGGTGCCCGGGTCACCACCCATGAGATGGGGACCCGGGACAAGATCCTGAACGCCATCAGCAACCCCGATGTCGCCTACGTGCTGATGCTGCTCGGGATTCTCGGGCTTTTCTTCGAGCTCTCCAACCCCGGGGTCATCCTGCCGGGGGTGATCGGCGGCATCTCGCTGCTGCTCGCCTTTTTCGCCTTCCAGACCCTGCCGGTAAACTACGCGGGGGTCGCGCTGATCCTGCTCGCCATCGTGCTGTTCATAGCGGAGATCAATGTGGTCTCCTACGGCATGCTTGCCGTCGGCGGCATGGTCGCCATGGTCCTTGGGTCGCTCATGCTCTTTCCGTCGCCGGAGCCCTACCTGCGCCTGTCCTGGAGCGTGATCCTGGTGACGGTGCTCATGACGACACTTTTTTTCGTGGTGGTGGTCGCCAAGGTGGTCGAGGCGCACCGGCAGAAGCCGCTCACCGGCATCGAAGGGATGCTTGGGGAAGAAGGGATAGCGGATACCGACATCATGCCGGAGGGGAAGGTGGTGCTGCGGGGGGAATACTGGAACGCCACCGGCACCGAGCCGATCACGAAGGGGGAAAAGGTGCAGGTAGTCGCGGTCAAAGGTCTGCAGTTGACGGTGAAGAAGCCCTCCCGGGACCGGGACGCGGGTGCCTAGAGGGGTGAGCTTCGAGCGCTTGGTGACATTGTCACAGACAGAGCCTTAGCGGTTCGCTATAACTGGTGCAGCAGGTTGTTAAAAGAGCTGGAGCACCAGGGAAAGGTCTCCCTGGCACGCAATGAAGTGAAACTGCTCGACTTGTGCAATACCCCCGTGCCGCGAAGCTAGAAGTGGTGCGGGACCGGCAGGCACCCTTCATCCTGGAGCGCGTCCAGGTACGTGGAGCGCAACTGGACAAACGCCTGCGAGAGCCGTTCGATCAGCTGCGTGTGGCTGCAGCCGACCAGCTCGAGCAGGCCGTTTTGCTTGTTGGATATCAGTCGCTCGATATGGGCATACCTGCGGTTGATATCGACATGGGTGTGCCCCTGGGCATGGCTGACCAGGCTCAGCATGGCATCTGTCACGAAGACGTCGATGGAGTAAACCGCCGCCACCTGAGGGTGTTCCTTCAACTGGAACACGACGCGTATCTCCGGGTGCGGGAACTCGATGCCGGGCAGGTGTTCTGGCCCGACGTAATGCGATGCCGCAACCGGCAGCACTTCGAGGAAGCAGTTCAGGAGACTCGACTCGATCTCGATAGGTGTCTGTACCGGCAGTTTAAGCGCAGCCCGAGAAAATTGCTCGCCATGTTCCAGATAGAGTGAAAGCCGCATATGTCTCACCTGTATGAATTTAGTTTGCGTGACCACAAGATAAAAATAAAACCGAGACCCGCCAAAAAGCAAGTCACCATTCATGATTATCTTCCCAAAGACAACTTCTTGCTGCAATCTAACAGAGTTAATGAGCCCGATCAAGGTGAATGTACCGGGCGCGGGGCTAGGCAAGCTGCACCGGGAGGGCGCCGGGGCGCCTTGGCGACCGCCATGCACGGCATGCGTCTGCGCCCGGAGCGTTTGCCCCAGCCATTTATCCGGTTCCGGTCAACCCTGTTGACATTGACGCGCCATCTATGCCATTAATTTCTAGCCGTTGTCGGCGTCGCAGCTCAGCAGACTACCAGGTTACAGGTACCTTGCCCTTGCATCTTTTCCGGGACATTTCCGACTCTCCGACCAGAGGGGGCGCTCCGCCGCGATCAAGCGACCGACATGCCTGCAGGTCGAGCTTCGCGCTATTTTTCTTGAGCTCGCTCCTCATGCTCCTGGTGCTTGCCGCCGGCACGGCCGGCGCCATGGAAGGAGAGTCCGAAAAGCCGGTCGTCGTGGTCGGCGGAGATTACAACTACCCCCCGTACGAGTTTATCGACAGCAACGGCGAGCCCACCGGGTTCAATGTGGAGCTGACGCGCGCCATTGCCGAGGTGATGGGGCTGAACGTCGAGATCCGCCTCGGTCACTGGGACGGCATGCGCCGCGCACTGGAGAAGGGCGAGGTGGATATCGTCCAGGGGATGGCGTTCTCCAAGGAACGCACCCGCGAGGTCGACTTCTCGACGCCGCATGCACTGCTGTACCAGTCGATCTGGACCAGAAGGGATGACAGGAGAATCCGGTCGCTTGGGGAACTGCGCGGCAAGGAAGTCATTGTCATGAGAAACAGCATCATGCAGGACTTCATGCGGGGCTATGACCCGGCTGCCAGGCTGATACTGACCGATACGCTGGCCGACGCGCTCAGGCTTCTGAACGAGGGGAAGCACGACTGCGCGCTGGTATCGAAGCTGACCGGCAAGTATCTTGAGAAGGAACTGGGGCTGAAGCGGATCATCCCGGTCGCGGAACCGATCATCACGCAGCAGTACGGCTACGCGGTGAAAAAGGGGAACACCGATCTGCTGGGGCAGTTCAACGAGGGGCTCGCCATCCTGAAGCGCTCCGGCGAGTTCCAGGAGATGCACGGCAGGTGGCTCGGCGTCCTGGAGTCCCCGCCCATGTCGTGGCAGAGGGCGGCACGCTATGTCGCGCTGGTGGCCGTGCCGCTCTTGCTGATACTGGGCGTGACGGTGGTCTGGTCGCGGACCCTGCAGAAAAAGGTCGCCCAACGCACCGAGGAGCTGGCGCGGGAGGTCGCGGAAAAGCAACGCGCGCTGGAGGAGTTGCGGCTGCATCAGGACCAGTTGGTCCAGGCGGACAAGATGGCCTCATTAGGCATCCTGGTCGCAGGCGTAGCACACGAGATCAACAACCCGAACGGTCTGATCCTGCTGAACCTGCCGCGCTTCGAGGAGGCCTTCCGGTGCTCCCAGCCCATACTGGACGACTACCGCCGGGAGCACGGCGATTTCAAGCTGGGGCGGCACAGCTATGACAGGCTGCGCGAGGAGTTGCCGCACATGCTTTCCGAGACCCAGGATGCGGCCAAGAGGATCAAGAGGATCGTCGCCGAGCTGAAGGACTTCGCCCGGCGCGACAGCGCCGAGCTGACCGAGTTGGTCGATCTGAACCTCTCCGTGCAGGCCGCGTTGCGCCTGGTGGAGAACACCGTGGCGAAAAGCACGCACAACATCATTACCAGCTATGCCGACGATCTGCCCCGCATCAGGGGAAACGGCCAGCGTGTGGAGCAGGTTATCGTGAACCTGCTGCTGAACGCCAGTCAATCGTTGGAGGGTAGCGGCAAGAGCGTCCAGGTGGCGACCCGCGAGGACCGCTTTCGGCAGGTCGTGTTGCTCACCGTGCGGGATGAGGGGAGGGGAGTGGCGGCGGAGCATCTGTCGCGTCTCACCGATCCCTTTTTCACCACCAAGCGGGAAGAGGGGGGGAGCGGTCTGGGGCTCTCGATCTCCGCCGGCATCGTGAAGCAGCACGGCGGCACGCTCAGTTTCGATTCGCAGCCCGGCCGGGGCACCACCGTCACGCTGGCGCTTCCGGCAGTCGGGGAAGAGTTGCCATTGGAACAGGAGCTTTTGTAGGATCATTCGGAGCAAGAGCCTTTGTAGGAGCGGCATTCCTGCCGCGATTGCCGCAGCTTGATCGAGGCAGGAATGCCGCTCCTACGGGAGGGTAAGAGTTTTAAGGGAGCTATGTCGATGAACGAAGCACTCTATCCCGCTTTTGGCGTCCTTCTGGTGGACGACGAGGCGCCTTGGCTGCGCAGCCTCCGCATGACGCTTGAGGGACCGGGGGCGATCAGCAACATCGTGACGCTCAGCGACAGCCGGGAGGTCATGGCTGTTCTGGCCCGGGGCGGGGTCGGCCTGATACTTCTCGATCTCACCATGCCGCACCTGTCGGGGCAGGAACTGCTGGCTCGCATCGCCGAGGAGCATCCGGAGGTGACGGTCATCGTCCTGTCCGGGCTGAACCAGATCGAGACGGCCGTAAGCTGCATGAGGCTTGGGGCCTTCGACTACCTGGTGAAAACGGACGAGGAGGACCGCATCGTAGACTCGGTGCGACGCGCCATCCGGATGCAGGAACTGCAACTGGAAAACAAGGAGATGCGGCGCCGGTTCCTCAACGACCGCCTGGAGTGCCCGGAGGCCTTCGCCCCCATCGTCACCAGCAACAAGGCGATGCGCTCCATCTTCCAGTACATCGAGGCGGTGGCCAAAAGCACTCAGCCGATCCTGATCACCGGCGAGAGCGGGGTCGGCAAGGAACTGGTCGCCCGCGCGGTCCATACCCTCAGCAGGGGGCAGGGTCCGCTGGTCCCGGTGAACGTCGCCGGGCTGGAGGACAGCGTCTTCACCGATACCCTGTTCGGGCACAAGAAGGGGGCCTTTACCGGTGCCGACGAGAGCCGCAACGGCATGGTCGAGCAGGCCGCCGACGGGACCCTGTTTCTGGACGAGATCGGGGACCTGTCGCTCCCCTGCCAGGTGAAGCTGCTCAGGCTGCTGCAGGAGGGGGAGTACTACCCGCTGGGGAGCGACATGCCCAAACAGCTCAGGGCGCGCATCGTCGTCGCAACACATCACGACCTCTCCAAAAAGCGCGATGCGGGCGGTTTCCGAAAGGACCTCTACTTCCGGCTGCGCGCCCACCACGTGCACATCCCGCCGCTGCGCGAGCGCAAGGACGACATCCCGCTGCTGCTCGATTACTTCCTGCAGGAGAGCGCGCGCGTCTTCGACAAGAAGGTCCCGAGCTACCCGAAGGAGCTCCTGACACTCCTTGCCAACTACAGCTTTCCCGGCAACCTGCGCGAACTGAGGTCCATGGTGTACGACGCCATGAGCGTCCACTCCTCGCGCATGCTCTCCATGAACAGCTTCCGGCACGCCATGGAGGTCCAGGGGGAGACTCCTGCCGATAATGCAGCCTCTGCGGAGCAGAACGTCTTTTTGAGTTGCTCGGGAATCCCCACTTTGACCGCCGCCGTCGATCAGTTGATCGCGGAGGCGATGCGTCGTGCCGATAACAACCAGAGCATCGCCTCCCGCATGCTCGGCATTTCGCAGCCGGCCCTCAGCAAGCGCCTCAAGCTGCAGCGCGAGAACTAGGTGAGAGGCAATTTACAATGGACAATTGACAATTAAAACCAAGCCACGGCACTGCGCCCGACATAGATAACTATTCGTGCTCTTTTTACTGTGATGCAAAAACAAAAGCATCGTCCATCGTCCATTGTCCATTGAACTTTAGGGGTATAGCTTTCGTTATATCGATAATGAAAGTTATACCTGCGCCATGCTCACTGTTTTCCAATACTTATCTTCCTGCCCTCGCTCTTTCTCGAAACCCGTTATACCCCTTCATCCGTAAATCTTCATTCCAAAACAGCGTATTAGGTTGACAATCCGACCGGTTAGCCTTGCCGGCTTTCGGTTGGCACCCGCCTTGCTATAACTGGCTTATCTTGCCATCTTCCCCACGGTCATCCCGGCCGCCCAAGCCTCCACGCGGACGGGATGACCGTGGGGAGGGTTGAGGCAAAGACGGTGCCGCATCTCCTGATGCAACTACCTTGGGTTGAACTCGATGGGCGACAAATAGAAAAGGAGCAGCAGATGATCAAGTTTCAAGGGGTCCACAAGTGGTTCAAAAAGCTTCACGTGCTAAACGGCATAGACCTCCATGTCAAGCAGGGGGAAGTCGTCGTTGTCTGCGGCCCCTCGGGGTCGGGAAAATCCACCCTGATCCGGACCATCAACCAGCTGGAACCGATCGACGAGGGGGGGCTGACCGTTGACGGCATGGACCTGCACAGCAAGAAAACCGACCTGAACAAGCTGCGCGCCGAGGTAGGCTTCGTGTTCCAGCAGTTCAACCTGTACCCGCATCTCTCGGTGATCGACAACATCACCCTCGCGCCGATCAAGATCAG